>Ga0302270_10006352_pt1 | contig 10538 bp, 4 predicted proteins | sample III_Bog_E2_3_FD_198773 | JGI IMG/M metagenome (GOLD analysis project Ga0302270, IMG submission 198773) | Peat permafrost microbial communities from Stordalen Mire near Abisko, Sweden - III_Bog_E2_3 | ecosystem: Environmental > Terrestrial > Soil > Wetlands > Peat | place: Sweden: Abisko...
TACGCATTCTTCACACGCTGCCCTTGAGCCACATCTTCGGGCAGATGATGGGGCTGTGGGTTCCGCCCATCTTTGCCGGCGAGGTGCACTTCGAGAACCGGCTGGTGGCCTCGCGGCTGATCGAGACCATCAAGCGCGAGCGCATCTCGGTGCTGGCCGCGGTGCCGCGCGTCATGGCGTTGCTCAAGACGCATCTGGAAGCCACCCACCCTGGCCTTGCCGAACGGGTGTCCGTTTCGCAGGGCATTGGGGCATGGCATCGCTGGTGGCGGTTCCGCGCTATTCACCGCGAGTTCGGCTTGAAATTCTGGGCGCTGGTTTCCGGAGGCGGCGCTCTGCAGGGGCCGCTGGAGCAGTTTTGGAATGCGCTGGGGATGGTGGTGGTGCAAGGCTACGGAATGACGGAGACCTCGGCGCTGATTACGCTCAACCATCCATTCCATGTGGCCAGCGGAACGATTGGCAAGCCGCTGCCGGGCCGGGATGTGAAGCTGGGCCCGGACGGTGAGGTGCTGGTGCGGGGCGCGATGATCTCCGGCGGAAGTTGGTCAGGCGGGGCCTATGAGCCGCGCCGCGACGAGTGGCTGTCTACCGGCGACCTGGCCGAAACGCAGCCGAGCGGAGAATTGCGCTTTCTGGGGCGCAAGAGCGAGGTGATCGTGACCGCGGCGGGGGTGAACATTCACCCCGAGGACCTGGAGGCGGCTGTTGAGCAGGAGCCGGACGTGGCGGCTTGCGCGGTGGTGGCCATGGAGACGGCATCCGGCCCGGAGGCCTGCGCGGTGCTGGCCATGCACGGCAGCGGAGACAAGGCATCGGCGGCCATCGAGCGCGCCAACCGGAAACTGGCGGAGTTTCAACGCCTGCGGCACTGGGTGTTGTGGCCGGAGCCGGACCTGCCGCGTACCTCGACAGGCAAAGTGAGACGCAAGGCTGTGTCGGCGTGGCTGGCGGAGATTCAGGCTGCGGCAGCAGCGCCCAAGGCGCCCGGCGCAAAAGCCTTTGGGGCCTCGGCGGACTGGCTGCTGGCGTTGATCGCGCAGATTTCCGGTGAGGCGCCGGCTGGCGTCGGAGATGAATTGCGGCTGACCGAGGATCTGCAACTGGACAGCCTGGGCCGGGTGCAACTGGCGGCGGCTCTGGAAGAGCGGCTGGGAATCGCGCCCCAGGGAGGAGCGCTGGAACGAGCGGAAACGCTTGGGGAGTTACGCGCGCTGGTGACTGGCGAGGCCGAAGGGACGCAAGCATCCTCGCGCCGGCCTCCTGAGCGCAGTCAAAAGGGGCCAGCTCTTTCTGTTTCAGGCGAAAGGTTGGGAGACCACGAACCCCAGCCGGCCTTCGGTCAACAACAACCAGACGCCTCGCCGGACAAATACATCTACCCGCGCTGGCCGTGGCTTCGGCCCTTCCGGTGGCTTCGAGTGGCTTTTATTGAGACGGTCGAGCGGCCGCTGGTGTGGCTGCTGGCGCATCCTCGTGTGGTTGCGCCGGAGTTGCCTCACGCGGATCAGCCAATGCTTATTATTGCCAATCACGTCACGGCCTACGACGGCGCGCTGGTTCAGTACGCCCTGCCGGGAACGATGCGGCGGCGGATTGCCGTGGCCATGGCCGGGGAGATGCTGGAGGACTACCGGCACTTCCGCAATCCAGATCGCGCGCCGGGGAAATGGGGCTTCTATCCGCTTGGGCCGCTGATTTATATCCTGTTGACGGCGCTCTTCAACGTCTTCCCGCTGCCCCGCCTGCGGAACTTCCAGCGGAGTTTCGCCCACGCCGGAGCGGCCATGGACCGCGGATTCAACGTGATGGTCTTCCCCGAAGGCACGCGCTCTGCGGAAGGGAAGCTGGCGCGCTTCCGTGGAGGGATTGGCTTGCTGGCCCGCCAATCGGGAGCCATGGTGCTGCCGGTGGCGATTCGCGGGCTGGGCGAGCTGAAGGCCGCGGGCCGTGGCTGGTTCCGCTCCGGCAGAATCGAAGTGCATGTCGGCCAGCCGTTGCGCTTTGCTCCGGAAGAGACGGAAACCGCAATCACGGAGCGGTTGCACGCCGAGGTGGAACGGCTGCTGAAAGCAGGGAATAGGGAACAGGGAATAAGGAACAGGGAATAGGGAACAGGGAACAGGGAACAGCCTCCCCAGCGTTAGTGAGAGAAGCGCAGAGTCAACCCCGCACTGATACGAAGATTATTTTGCCAGTTGTTCGAGTTATTGGGAAGTGCGGTGCGCAGATAGTCGAGTTGGAGAATGCGTACAGAAAGACGCTTATTGACCGGGAAGTCGGCGCCCGCGCCAAGATCGAAGGCAAAGGAGTTGGCCGAGGTGGTCAGGCCGTTGCCGCTGTGCGGAAACTCGGATCCGGAGCCGTGCGCAAGGCCGAAGAGTGCCTGAGCGAAGGGTTGCGCTTTTTTGCCAGGCAATCTGAAGCGTGGTCCCGCGGCAAATGTAGATAGAGTGAGTCCATAGCCCGCGTTGTTGACGTTGCCGGTATGTTCCACGCTGATATCGGCGGCCAGGCGCAGATGAAGAGCACTCGATAGAGGTCCGAGATTCCAGGCTGCATCGGCCGCGGCGCCTTGCAGTGTAAAGCATCCGCAACTGCCCGCGGGAGCATTGGAAAATTGTTCGCCATAGCGCAGACCCGCATCACGAGGAAGAAGCTGCGCCCGCGCGGCAGTCACCGACGCCAGGCATAACAACGAGACGAGAGCGATACAAACCTTGGGCATCCGTTCTCCTATTGCACCGTCAAGGTAACGTTGGTGGAGTGAGTGTTGATTCCGTTGGCGGCCGTAACCGTAACGGTGTAGCTCTGGGTTGGATGGTTGAAAAAGCCGCCACCGCCGCAGCCGGCCAGCACGCTCAACCCGGCCATAAGAAGCAGTGCGAGCAACGCTCTGCCGGAGCGCGAGAGTTTCCGGGAAGTTCCGCGCGCGCGCCGGTTGAAGGCCAAGGGCAGCATCAACAACGCCAGCGCGGCGGGCGCGATCATTCTGCCCTGGAGCCGATGGTTCATTTCCAGCCGCGCCTGCGCGCTGGCGCTGAGGGTCAGCACTGTACTGGATGCGCCCGCGCCCGCGGCAATCGAGGAGGGATTGAACGAGGCCGTCACCCCAGAAGGCAATCCACTCGCCGAAAGCGAGACGGGATAGACAAAGGTTGGATTCAAGGGCGTCAGCGTGATCGTATAGTTGGCCGCACTCGCGGGAAGAACGGCCTGAGCGGGGGGTGAGGACGCAATGCTGAAGTCCGGCGTAATCACGTCTTCCGCAACGGCGGCGGATGAGCTGATGAGAAAGTTCGTATCGCCGCTGTACGCGGCGGTGAGACTCTGTGAGCCCAACGGCAGAGCGGCCGGAGTCAGCATGGCCACACCGCCGCTGGGCGCGACAGGCGTCGAGTTCAGCAGCGTTGCGCCGTCATAGAAGTTGACGGCGCCGGTGGGCGCGCCGCTGGAGGAAGCTACTGTAGCCTTCAGCGTCAGGAGTGTTCCCAGGATGAACGTCGAGCTGGTCGTTGTCAGAGAGGTATTGCTTGGCGCCTGTGTAACCAGCAATACGTAGACGCCGCTGGTGATGGCTGGATTATTCGCGTCTCCGGGATAAATCGCTACCAGATCGTGTATGCCCGCGTTGAGCAGAACGGTGCTGAACGCGGCGGTGTTGGCCGAAAGCGCGGACGTTCCAACCAAGGCAGGGCTGGAACCCAGGCCGTCATAGAGGCTCACCTGGCCGATCGCGGTCTTCGCGCCATTGGCAAAGGTGGCGGTCAGTGCGCCCGCACCTGTGCCGTATACGGTGGTCGTCGCGCCACTGAGAACGAGCGACTCCGCGCTGTTAGCGGAGGCGCCGGCAACGGTGTTCACCGTGCCGCTGTTCACCACGCGAACAACATTGTTCTCCGTATCCGCAAACGCGATTTCGCTTCCCGCAATCGCTAATGCGCGCGGCGTGTCCAGGGATGCGCTGGTGGAAGCGCCGCTGTCGCCGCTATAGCCCTCGTTGCCACTGCCCGCGATGGTAGTAACTTGCGCGCCGTTGATGGCGCGGATGCGGTTGTTGTCGCTGTCGGCCACATAGACGGTTCCGGGTGCGCCCACCGCAACGCCGCGCGGTCGCGCCAGCGCCGCTGACGCCGCGGGACCATCCGCGGTGAATCCTTTCGCGCCCGTGCCGGCCAGCGTGGTGATGATGCCGGTAGTAAACGTCACCAGGCGTACGCGCTGATTGTGCGTGTCGCCGATGTAAATGTTGAAGGCGGCATCGACGGCCACGCCATTGGGCGAGTCGAGTCCCGCCGCCGTGGCCAGACCTCCATCGCCGGAGTACGTCTGACTGCCGTTGCCGGCCACGGTGTTGATCGTTGTGCCGGTGATCTTGCGGATGCGATGGTTGTTGGTGTCGGCGATATAGACGTTGCTGCTGCTATCGACGGCGACCGCGGTGGGATAACTCAGCAGGGCCGCGGTGGCCGCCGCGCCGTCGCCGGAGAAGCCCGCAACGCCGGTTCCGGCGATGGTACTGATGTTGCCGCCGCTCACCTTGCGGATGCGATTGTTGTGGGTGTCGGCAATATAGATGTTGCCGCTGGAGTCCACGGCCACGCAGGCGGGCGAATCGAGCAGCGCGCCAGCGGCCGCGCCGCCATCGCCGCCAAAGCCCTGCGTACCGGCGCCGGCAACGGTGCTGACCAGGCCTTCCAGATTCACTTCGAGAATCACGTTGTCGCCGGTGTCGGCGATGAACAGATCTCCAGCCGCGTCGAAGGCTACCCCGCCGGGCAGAGAGAGGGAGATGTTGGCCGCCTCAACCGTGCCGGAAGGCGGCGTGAATTCAGGCCGTGCGCTTGAGCGCGCCAGGCCCATCCGCGCCAGAGCCGCGCGCTGCGCCGCGTTCTGCGCCAGCGCGACGTGTGTGCTCAGACCCATTGCAAACCCGGTCAAGGCGGCCACTGCTACCCATGCTCTCAAACCATGGCTCCAACCGGTGCTCCCGATCCGATTTATCTTCATCACTCTTTTGCCGCCTTCACGGATTCTCTTCCCCAGACCGCATTTCATCCGCCGCGCTCCAAACCATTTTCACCGCGAAACCCGCTTCGCCGGCCACGCGAAAGCCCAGCCGTTCATAAAGCCGCCAGTCCGGATTCTCCGGCCTTACTTGCAACTCCAGCCTTGCTCCAGCCACTACCGACTGTGATCGATACGGTTCCCTCCGTGATCGAAGGCTCCAGAAAATGGATTAAGTCGCCGCCTTCGACATTGGTATTGCCGTTAGCAACCGCGCTCGAACGATTGCCGCCGTTGGCGTCGATGCTGCCGCTATTGGCGGCTTGAGTTTGCGAGGCCATGATCACAAAACTTCCGGCGCCGCCGCCCGAACCTTGTCAAAGTGCCCCTTGAAAACTCCTTCCCGCGTGCCGCCTGAATAAACTCTTCTCATTTCATTGCTGTCTATGGCTTCACCTTTTTGCATTTCGCCGCGCCGGAGTCATTTTCCCCCAGCCCGGGTTGAAAGTGTCTATAACTCCTCAATCCACCTGCTTATTGGCAGGAGAAAGCAATCTGCAGGCCTGCGTACCCAGAGCTAAGCGCCGCGCTTCCATAAATTGTCATGATTGTGCCGGCATTCACCTGTGACAATGCGGTCGTTGAGCAAGTTTGAGGGGTGGATCCGGACGCCGGGGATGTAGGGCACGATGCGAGAGAGGAACCGAGAGTCCAGGTGTTGGAGCTGGATGTAGGCGTGACTGATCCGAGAGTCCACGTCTCGGCAAGGGGCACGTAGGAGTAAATCGTCATGCTCGGCGTGCAGGCTGTCGGCGCTATTGCGGTGCCGAGATCAGTGAGGGTAGATGACTGATTTCCAGTAGGAGAATAATAATAAATCGAGGTAGCAAACAGGTGCCCCGCCACAGTATAGGGAATGCCGATCGGGTTGGCTCCAGTTCCGATTGAGATGCCCCCCCAATACGTGGCGCCCCCACTCGTTCCCGGCTCATTCGACGAGCTCGACGTGTTGTCCGCAACGGCCATGAAGATGGCGTTGTTATAGGTCACCAACTGCCCCGTGGTGTAGTCCGTGCCGGAACTCCACGCCGGGATGGTCGGCGTCCCGCCCCCGCCCGACGAGGCCGGGAAGTTGATGTTAAGAACCGGATTGGTCGCCGGTCCGGTCAACGTCAGCGTACCCCCTCCCGCCGGGGCAGTGTTGCCTACCGGCGCTATCCCAATCGATTGCACGTCATTAGGGAAGTTGACATTGACAACGGGATTGGTTGCTGTTCCGCTCATGCTGGCTGTGCCTACTCCCGCCGTCGCGGAGTTCGTATAACTGGCGGTGATCCCCTGCACAGTGCCCGCTGGGCCGGGTGCGCCGGTGGGGCCAACCAGAGAGGTTCCGCTGGGCCATGCGCCGCTCGCTTTCGGTCCATAGATCTTGTTGGCCGAGGTATCGATGTAAAAGTCGCCGTTATTCCCAACGGCAGCAGAGGGAGCACCCGTGCCATACAACACGGTATTCCCATTGGCGCCCGCCGCGCCCGGCGTTCCCGCCGCCAGCGCGACAAGGGTGAAGGAGGCTGCGACTTGCGGAGAAGTGGGAGCAAGGGTCAGTGCTGTGGATGAATTGTTGTTGACAAGGTTGACCATATCTCCGGCACTCAGCGTGATCAGGCCGTGCCCAACAATCTGCGAGGTGCCTGTCGCCCGTCCGAAGGTGGTGTTTGCAGCTATGCTGCCGTTCACCGTAAGTCCCAGAGATCCCGCCTCGGCCACAAGGACGTCGAAGTCGTAGACGTAGGTTCCCGCGGCTGTTACCGTCACGGCTCCAGTCGTCGGGCTGTAGGTATAGCCGGTGACGGGGGTCGGAGTAACAGTAGGAGAAATCGCGGCTGCAAAAACCGATGCGTAGTTTGCAATAGTCGCTGAAGCATCGAGGGCCGTCAAAGAAATATAGTTGGCGGGTGTGGTGGAATTCACCCCCGTCGCAACCCAGTAATTTCCGTTGGCGCCCGGCGTGACCACGGTGGACGAGGGTCCGTTGACCTGGATGGCGAGATAAACTGTCGAGGAATACTGTACAACCGAGCCGACCGGATAATCGACGCTAGAGGAATACATACCGCCTGCAAATGGACCGGTGGGGCCGGTAGCGCCCGTTGGGCCGGTGGGGCCGGTGGGTCCGGCTGGGCCGGTCGCGCCAGTTGGGCCGGATGGGCCGGTGGAGCCGGCGGGGCCAGTGGCTCCGGTCGCGCCTTGTGGAATGCCAAAATTGAAGGTTGCCGCGCTGGTGGTTCCGACGTTCGTGACGGTGGCAATGCTTCCCGGCGACAGCGTAGACGTCGATCCTACGCTGATGGTGGCCGCAGTACCGGCTGCGCCAATATTGCCTTTTTGCGCCAGCAAAGCCCAGTCGGCAGTATTCAAGGACGGATCGGTCGTGCTGGAATTCGCCTGTAGGGCAATGTAGCTGGAACCGTTGTCAGAGACCGTATCGCCTACCGAATAGGGACCGCCAGGACTCCAGGCTCCCCTGAAACTAACCGGCGGACCTGTGGGGCCAGTGGGGCCAGTCAAGCCGATGGGACCCTGCGAACCGGTAAGGCCGATTGGGCCTTGCGAACCGGTCAAGCCGATTGGGCCTTGCGAGCCAGTCAAGCCGATTGGACCCTGCGAGCCAGTAAGGCCGATGGGACCCTGCGAACCGGTAAGGCCGATTGGACCCTGCGAGCCAGTCAAGCCGATTGGACCCTGCGAGCCGGTCAAGCCGATGGGACCCTGCGGGCCAGTCAAGCCGGTCCCTCCAGTCAGCCCCGTGTTGCCCTTGAGCGCCAGTACTGCCCAGTTACTTCCTGATCCGGCTACATCCGTGGCGGGATCGACATTTGTATTGGCCGTCAGCGCGATGTAGCTGCTTCCGCTCTCGGAGACCGTGTCGCCGATGGAATAGGAAGTGCCGCCGCTCCAGGCATTTTTAAAGGTGACCGGCGGCCCTTGCGGGCCTGTGGCCCCAGGTGCGCCCGATGAGCCGGGATTGCCCTGTATCCCCGGGTTGCCCTGCTGTCCCTGCAGACCAATCGGACCAATCGGTCCTTGCGGCCCCTGTGAACCCTGAGGACCCTGCGACACTACCGTAATGTCCAGATGCGCGGCGTGGCTGGTCTCATCGTTCTCCTTGGAGTCGAGGACGATATTGCCCGCCGTGGAGGTAAGCGCAATTCCGTAGTTGCTGGCAGGTGTTGTGACCCATCCCTGCACCAGCGAGGTAATGTCGATCACGATAAACTGCTGCGCCGCGGTGGGCGTAAAGGTGGCCAACGCCGTGCCCAGCGTGGGAATCGTCGCATAGGTCACCGTGGATTCGCTCCACGAGCTGGTGACCGGCAGCACACTGACCAGGCCGGAAACATTCATCCGGTTCACGTAGAGCTTCACAGTGGCCTTGCCGATCTGCGCCGCCGTGGTGCCCGCGGGCAGCGAGGAGAGGTCGAACTGAATCAGCGCCGTGCCGCCGTTGCCCACATAGAGGTTCGACAGGCCGCCATAGTTGGTGGTTGGGTAGGCGCTGTTCACATACGCATCCCCCGCTACAGTGGCATCAGAGGCGTACGCCGCGCACGTTACCAGAACCATCCATACTGCCGCCAAACCCTTCATCCAGACCCGCTGGCTCATCGTTCATCTCCTGATTGAATTTCTGAACCCGAAACATTTACATCCTGGCGCGCACTCGCAGACCCAGCACACTGTGTGGTGCACATCTGGCGCCACAGCACACTCCTCTTTCGTTAACATGAGTTAACGAAAGATTTGAAAGAAACCAGAAAAACGTAATGCCGACAGGCGCCGCAGACCGTGGACCAGCCAAACGGTGCTGCTTGATCAGTCTGCAAACCGTTCCAGAGCCATGGCAACAGGGAACTTGAGCCTCAGTTGGCGCCGACAGACCAATGTATTCATAGAGCCTGCTTTGTTCATTGTTCGGAGTTCCGGGCGGATGATTGGCAAACCGGAGATTACACGACTACTCTAGAAGCCATCTAAATAAACTCAATTCAGTCCGCAGGAAGCATCCCTCAGGGGCTAAACAGGCTGCGGAAAAACCCCTGATTCCCGTCTTGTTTTGCCTTGGAATCGGATTTTTCGCCTTTTCGGCCTGTTTGGCCCCTGCGGTCTGCTTTTCGTGCGATTCCCATGGAAACAGGACTTTTTCCGCAAGCTGTAAAGTCGTGCCCTGACGCTTATGCTCCAACCTTTGCCTTTTTCCGCAAGCTGTGAAGTCGTGCCCTTTCAAAGCATCGATTTATTCAGAGGTTCCCCAGGACCTTCCTCCGAGATTACCGGAGATCGAAGCGGTCAAGGTTCATCACCTTGCTCCAGGCCGCCACAAAGTCACGCACGAACGCCTGCTGCGAGTCGCCGCACGCATAGAATTCCGCCAGTGCCCGAAGCTGAGAGTTCGAACCGAAGACAAGATCGACTACGGTGCCCGTACCTTTGAGTTCGCCGGTGGCCCGATCATGGCCTTCAAACACTCCTTCCGGTGCAGCGGACTTCTGCCACTTTGTGTTCATGTCGAGGAGATTCACGAAGAAATCATTGGTCAGTGTTTCGGGCCGCTTGGTGAAAACGCCATAATCGGAATGTCCGAAGTTTGCATTCAGCACGCGCAGGCCACCGACGAGAACCGTCATCTCGGGAGCGGTGAGCGTGAGCAGGTTTGCACGATCCACCAGCAGCTCAGCCGCCGATCCCTCGTGTTCCTTCCGGAGGTAATTGCGGAAGCCGTCTGAGGTCGGCTCCAGTGGGGCAAACGAATGCACATCGGTCTGCTCCTGCGAAGCGTCCGTGCGCCCTGGCGAAAAGGGAACCTGTATGCCGTGGCCAGCCTTCTTTGCAGCTTCCTCGACGGCTGCGCAGCCGCCCAGAACAATCAGGTCAGCCAGCGAAACCTTCTTCCCACCGGACTGGATGGCGTTTTGGGCGCCGTTGAAATCCTTCTGGATGGCCTGCAGCTTCTGAAGAACCTTCGCCAGTTCGGTAGGCTGGTTGACCTCCCAATCCTTTTGTGGAGCGAGGCGGATGCGCGCGCCGTTTGCCCCGCCGCGCTTGTCGCTGCCGCGGAAGGTTGCAGCCGACGCCCAGGCCGTCGAGACCAGTTGGGAGATGGAAAGCCCGGACGCGAGGATTTTGGCCTTCAGGGATGCAATATCCTGTTCGTCGATCAATTTGTGATCCACGACGGGAATGGGGTCCTGCCAGATGAGATGCTCCGCGGGGACAAGCGGGCCGAGGTAGCGCGAGATAGGGCCCATGTCGCGGTGCGTCAGCTTGAACCAGGCCTTGGCGAAGTCGTCTGCAAACTCGTGCGGGTTCGCGAGGTAGTGCCTCGCAATCTTTTCATAGGCCGGGTCCACTCTCAGAGAGAGGTCCGTCGTGAACATGATGGTGGCGTGCCGCTTGCTGGGATCGTGAGCATCCGGCACGGTACTCGCAGCGGATGCGTTCTTGGGCGTCCATTGGAAAGCACCGGCGGGACT
>Ga0302270_10006363_pt1 | contig 10528 bp, 9 predicted proteins | sample III_Bog_E2_3_FD_198773 | JGI IMG/M metagenome (GOLD analysis project Ga0302270, IMG submission 198773) | Peat permafrost microbial communities from Stordalen Mire near Abisko, Sweden - III_Bog_E2_3 | ecosystem: Environmental > Terrestrial > Soil > Wetlands > Peat | place: Sweden: Abisko...
AGACAGTTGTCAGTTGTAAGTTGTAAGTTGTCAGTTGTCAGTGGTTAGTGGCTAGTGGTTAGTGGTTAGTGGTCAGCTCTCAGCTTCAGGCGGCTAGTAGGCGTGGGGTTCTATTCCCTATTCCCTATTCCCTGATCTCTGACCCCTGATCTCTGGGCACGACCTCTGTAGAATGGGGTTATGGGATTTTTGAAGGTAAGCAAAATCGCCGAGGCGGATTTTCCCACGCGATGGGGGGCGTTCCGCATCCTGGGCTTTGAGGGCCTGCTTCCGGCGGTACGGCCCTGCTGCGAGCAGAGCGCGCGGGAAGGCGGACGCGTGGAGGGTCTGGTCGCGCTGGTGATGGGCGACATTCACACGACGCCGCCGCTGGTGAGGATCCACTCGCAATGCCTGACCGGAGATGTTTTTGGGTCGCTGCGCTGCGACTGCCGTTTGCAGCTCGAGCTGGCGTTGGGCAGGATTGGCGAGGCAGGGGCCGGGATACTGCTTTACGAGCAGCAGGAGGGCCGCGGGATCGGGCTCATGGCCAAATTAAAAGCCTACGAGTTGCAGGACCAGGGGATGGATACTGTGGAAGCCAACGTGGAGTTGGGATTTGCCGCCGACTGCCGAGCGTACGAGCTGCCTGCCGAGGTGTTGAAGTTGCTCGGCGTGTCCGCAGTGAAGCTGATGACCAACAATCCGGAAAAGGTGGCGGCGCTTGAGTCGGCGGGGATTGCGGTCGTAGAGCGGGTTTCGGCCGAGGTTGCGACGCAGGACACGTTTGCCGGCTACTTGAAGACCAAGCACGAGAAGATGGGGCACATTCAGGACAACGCTGAAAACACACAACTCATCGATATTTGAGTCGAGAATGACGTTGGAACGTCGGATGGAAGGCCATTGCCGGGGCAGGATTTATTCAGCCGCTGGATCTTCCTTTTTATCGGCTCCTTCGGCAACAACACGAATCAGAGTTCCGGCATCATCGAAGTACATAGAGAGACGCCGCTCCTGCAATAGTAAGGACAAGGTGGCGGCATCGTTCACGCCAAATGCCTTTCCGACATCCGGGTGACTAATGGCGTTTGAGCCGAGCCGTCTTGATTTCCCGGCAAAGCGTCTGCGGTTGTAACCGGCCCAGTTTCGTACAATCGCGTCGCACGCCAGCACAATCAGGATCATCAACAGCAAAGTGGATTGGTCGGGCACGCGCACCTTATAAATGGAATCGAGATGTATGCCAAAGATCCACAGAATGACGGCCAGGGCCGGCAGCCATAAATAACCCCACATGGCCCACGCACCGAGAGTAAGCGTGATTGACGTAAGTTGCTGGGTCCACACCTGCCTCTCTGGATGCGAAATGATAGGCCTCTCAGCGCGCATCAGCGTATCCCCCGGTCTGGACTTTCCCACACCGCCCGCGTACCACGCCGTTTCAAGAGTGCCTTGGGCACAGCGACCACGGTTGTCAGCATGCCGATGATCCAGTATGCGACTGGGTACCAGATAATCCAGAAGAATTGCCTGCCAACTCCATCTTCATAACGGCGATCGATAATCACGCTAACGAGAAACTGGAAGATGCAAGTCGTCCCGAGAATCGCGCCGCACCAGGTGGGGAGCGGCCCTGGTATGCGCATCCAGGGAGGTAGGTAAACGAAAGTGCCGAGCAGACCAAGGATAAGAATCGCAAGCATGACGTAGGACCAGATCACGCTCAGCAAATACTCGATGAGGACGGGCCACATGGTCCTGGTGCGCCAGCTCAGTAAATTGTTCAAATACCGCTGTGTGACTTCTACGCCGCCCTGTGCCCAGCGCAGGCGCTGCTTCCACAATCCTCTGATCGTCTCGGGCATGAGTATCCAGCACAAGGCATTGGGCTCATAGCGAATTTCCCAATTGTCCATTTGCAGGCGCCAACTGACATCAATGTCTTCCGTCACCATATCCGTGTTCCAGTAGGCCACGTGATGCAAAGCGGAACGACGGAAACCGACAATCACTCCGGACACGGTAAAGACGCGCCCATAGATGCGTTGTGCGCGTTTGATGAGACCGATGATGGAAGAGAATTCGCCTACCTGCAAGCGCCCAAGCAAGCTGGAGCGGTTGCGGATGCGCGGATTTCCGGTAACGGCGCCGACGCGCGGCCCGCTGAGGAAGTGCGACATGAGCCAGCGAGTTGCGTAACGATCAAGCAGCGCATCGCCGTCGATGCAGATCAGGAATTCGCTGTTTGCCGCCAAGGCGGCCATGCGCTGTCCCATGGCCTTGCCTTGATTTTCAGGAAAGTGAATCACGCGCAACTGGGGATAAACGTTTGTCAATTCGTCAAGGATGCGGCCAGTATTGTCGCGGCTGCCATCGTTGACTGCGATGATCTCGAAGTCGGGATAGTCCTGTGCCGCAAGGTATTCCAAAGTATCGCGTACGTTTTCCTCTTCGTTGTGGCATGGCACAACCAATGTGGCCTTGGGCCAGTGCTCCAGTTTCGGCGGATCGGTTCGAAGGGGCGCATTGCGCTCGCGCCGAAGATAATAATTGACGGCGCCGAAGATCCAGAACCATGCCATGGTGAGCGGATAGTAGAAGGCAAAAGCAAGAAGCATCCTGGCAACCATAAGTCACCTTGCTCCTTCTACGCGCAGCGGCAAATATTCGGACGTGGAGAAATCCAGCCGCAAGACTTTCAAGGTTGGATGATCTTTTAGAAAATCGTCAGGGTAGTATGCCAGGTTGCGCACGCCGGCGCCCTCAAGAAGATGCATTTGGCGCGCGATTTCTTCAGTCGGTATCGGCCGCTCGGGAGCGTTCCAGTTTACAGTTTGCAGTTCGAATACGGTGCGATCAAGCCCGTTGGAAGCAGCCACTCTTGCAGCCAGCTTAAGCAACCACCGATGCGGATTTTTTGCTTGCTCCATCTGCGGCATGGCCATCAATGCGACTTCATCGTAAGCGGACAAGAAGGCAGGCAGCGATTGCGCAAACCAACGTTCGCTTGTCGGGTTGAGCACCGGTTCGGCAAACAGGTTTCGCGCGGTCTTGATCTCCGGACGCCATTGTTGCACACGCTGTTTCAGCTCGTTGGTTAGCACAATCAATGCTTGTGTGCGCAGCGGGCCCGGGGGAGGGGCCTGAGCGCCCAGATCATCGGTATCCCGCAAGACGGCGTCGTCATGAAAGAGGATGCCGTTGATGGGTGCGGATCGCGCCATGTCCTCATACAGGCTGCCAATCATCGCGCGCGTTTCGGGAAGAAACGGATTGAGCCGTACCGGTTTCTCCGGCTTGATTCCAGGCCGAGGATGAATCTCCAAACGTGCCCGTTGCTCAGCATCCGGCAGGCGCCAGGCAAGTACGGGCATCCACGCATACACGTCGACACCACAGCGCGTGCGCAGTTGCCAGGCCACACGCGAAAGCAGATCGGCTCTCATGGGCAAGAGATGATTGGGGAAATACACCGCCGCGGCGGAATCGTCGCCGCCGGGGTCGGCAAATGCCTGCAGCCATACCTGGGTAGGCCCCAAGGCCTTGATGCGATCGAGCAAGAGGCCAAGATTGCGCTCCTGCTGCGCAGGGTCCGGGTCGTAAACGTAGTCAAGGTCAACCTGAACCGCGCGAATGGCGCTCTTTGTGTCGGGGTTTCGGAGTTCCGATGCAAGATCTCCGACAGAGGCGTTGGAAGTCATCACGATGCGCGAAATGGCCTCGATGCCAGCCGCGATGGCATCCGAGTTCTCACCCAGGGTAAAAGTCACGGGCATGCCCAGAGATGCGGCGATGGAATCGCTGACTTTTGTGTACTCGCCGTAAGGCCACATCACAGCGCGTGGCGCACGGCCAAGTTCAGCGCGGATTTCATCGCGGCTATGGGTCAAGTCGGCGCGCACGCGTTCCGCATATTCATCATCCGTCTCATAGGTGTGCGTTGACGGATTATATGCATGTACTGCGATCGCCGGGATCAGGTTTCCTTGCGGATTGGCAAGAATACCGCGGTGCTGATCATAGGTGTGGGAAGCAATTTCGACCAGACCGCTGTTCTGCATTTCGCGTAACTGATCCCAGGTGGCGAAGTCATCCGGAAAAAATGGGTGCGAACCGTTGTCGACTTTGCCGCCAGCAGGCAAATCGATCCAAGCGCCTACAACAGCCATGACCGCCGGATAGTTGTAGGCCTTCAAAAGCGGGAACACTTTGGTGTAGGCGCTGCGCAGTCCATCGTCAAAGGTCAACAGGACTGCTTTACCCGGCAACGTTCCATGTCCGATGCGCGCATCGATCAACTGCTGCAGGCTGATGACGTGATAACCATGCGACGCCAGCCAATCAAAATGAGCGGCCAGGTTGCGCGTGCTGGTCGTGTATTGCTCCGGATCAAGAGAGGCGCCAACACCCTGCGGGACAATCGCGGACGATCCGGCAAGGGGGCCATTCTGGACTAAGGCGCCACCGACATCGTCCCGTACGTCGTGGTAACAAATAACGACAACGTTCCCGGAAACATCCGCGGGGGAAGCGACGGCGCATGGAAGCAGCAAAGCCAGGAATACCGGGAGATATTTCATTGGCTACCCCATGTAATGCCGGCCTCCAGCGCCGTCCTGTGTTCTCCGCTGCCATCATATGGCTGGCTGTTCCAGGTCACGCCACCATGGCCCTCCAGCCCTGAACGCAGCTTCCAGCGCTGTGCATAGTGAATTGCGACAGCGCCCGCTGTCCCGTAGTTTTGCTGCCAATACGGAGCCGCATCGATATCGACTTCCTGGTGAAAGGAGCGATCGTAGCGACGCCAGGTAAGCCAATCGAGCGTTCCACGGGGCCCGAGCGAGAAGTCGTGACTCGGATTGAAATAGGTCCGGTTTTCATTGAGCGAATTGCTGGATGCATACTCTTCCGCGCCGATGCTCACCTGCAAGCGCGGAGTGGTCCATAGCCGCTCATTCCACGCACCGGAAAGCGCGGCGCGTTGGTTGCCGTCGCTGAAGAGCACACGCTGCAAGCCGATATTGGCGGAGCGCAACTCGCTGGCGCGCCAGCCGAGATCCAGATCGAGGCTGCGTCCATGAACATTTCCCGTCACTGCACGGAGGGGCACATCGAAGCTATCGGTGTCCGCCTCTGCGCGCAGCGTCCAAAAATCGCCAAAGCTGAGCTTTGCGCCGCCGCTGCCGGCCATTCGATGGGTGCCTTCATCATGAGCAACCTCGGCCCAGGCCTCCTGGCGGCTATAGTCGTAATGCACGCCGGCGCCTTCGCGCGTGCGCTCCGCACTGCCGGTTTGAAAGTCGCCGCTGTCACTCAGCTCGTGCGCATAAATTCGCCAGCGATTATCGAGCAGGGGCGTCGACAGATGGGCCTCGGAATGCTGGTCGCTGCTGCCAACCTCGAGACCGCTGCCCCATCCAAAGATCGATTCCGCATCAAACTGCCATTCCCGCTCAATACGCCGATCGGTGAGAAAGCTCTTCAGTGCGGGACTATCAAACTCCGTATTGCGCAGCGCCGGCAACATCGCGTCCACAGCATCGCGAAGGCCTGCCCCCTCGTGAATCTCAGCGCTGGCCAGCGAGGGAAGTTCATCGGGCTCGGCATATTCATCGGCGATGCGCGATTCTTCCAGCGCGCGCACCGGCCATCCGCGGGCAAGATAGGTCGTGGCCAGTTGCCAGCGCACGTTTTCGCTACCGGGAGCCGATGCCAACAGGTCCTGAAGACGCTTCTGTTCTTCGGCGAGTAAATTCACGTCACCGCGCATCTCTGCTGCCTGCAATTCCAATTTGAGCCGCACCTTGTTGGGCATGGATTCGTTTAATCCAGAAGCCTCTAACCATGGAGGAGAGTCTTTGTAAGCGTGATCGATCGTTTTCAAGGCTTCATCGGGATGGTCACGCTCCATCTGCGCATATGCCAGGCCGCTCCAGACTGTTCCATCCGTGGGAGACTGCTGCAGCAGCTTGCGATAGAGGGCTTCAGCGCGTTCCGGTTGAAGCAGGGTCAGATAAGCCTCTGCCACTCTTCGGAGAGCATACGCCGGGACCTCGAGTCCCTGGCGCTGCAGCGCTTCGAAAGCATGAACGACATCCCGCAATTGGTGCAAATCGAAGAGCGCGACAATGCGATCGTATTGCGCCGATCTCCAGGTCGCTTCGCCGGGCGCAGAAACAGCAATCACATTGTCCAGGAGCTCCAGTCCGGCCTCGCTTTCAGCCCGTTGCTGGGCATGGTTGGATGCATCGATTTCGCCCCAGCCTACTTTCTCGCCTGCTGCCGCCCCGTTCAGCATGAATTCCGTCTTCGGCACGGCTGAAGCAACTCCTGCATAGAGCTCGGCTGCTTGCGTATGGCTTCCAATGTGAGAAAGCGCGAGCGCGAGATCGCTGCGCACCTGGGAGTCTTTCGGAAACCTCTCCAGGTAGTGCTGGTACATGGCGATTGAACAGGTGAAGTCAGCCTGACGGCTGCAGAGATAGGCTTCTCCGAGGATCACGTCCTTCTCATCTCCGTGAAGACGTAACAGGGGCTGCATCAGGCGGGCCGCAGGGGAGTAGTCTTCCGTGTCAGTCAAGACCATCGCTTCACCAAGTTTGGGCTGCCAGCGCTCGGAATCCAGGGTCTGGGCGAGGCGGTAAAGCTCGATGGCCCGGTCATATTGGTGAAGATTTCGAGCTGAACGGGCCGCGGCTTCAACAACGCCTCCATCGTCTTTCGGCGTTTGCGGACGGGAATAGAGATCGAGCACCAACGAATCGTTGCCTGCCCAATTGGCCACGATGGTGGTATCGGCAAGCAGTCGCGGATCGTCTGGATACTGTTGCAGCAGCGCCTGGAGCGCAGCCAGCGCAACCGTGGTGTGGCCTTCACGCGCTTGAATGACTGCTGCTTCGCGCTGTGCGCGCGGCGCATCGGATGCCGTGGCATGGATCGAATTCACAAACAGAACTACAGTGACTAAGAGAACGGCGCGCAGCCGACATCGACACAGGGAACGGTTGGAGAAATCAAGCAATCGGCGGTGACCTTCACAAATACGATTTTCAATGAGCCGGGGGCGGCTCAGATAGCCCATTTTGACGCATGGAAACGGCACTTCCGGCAGGATGGTTGGTGCCTTCCAGTATACGGCTTGCCAAAACCTGCGGGGTACACCTTTTCAGGAAGCCTGTCTATCTAAAACTGCCTGCGTTTCTTTATCGACGTCCCATGGCTCGCGAAATTCTTCTGAAAGTAAATTCCTAACCCCGGAGTGCTTTGAGCACTTTGGCGGTGGTGACGACCTGGCCGACGTGGCGCTGGGTGTGGTCGGCTACGTGGATGAGCGCACCGCCGATGGAGGTGGGTAGCTGCTTGCGGCCGACTGCGCGAAAGGTGTCGAAATTGGCTGTGGCGAGCACACGGACGCGGTCCGCTGCGTTGCTGAAGGAGACTTCGACTTCGGCTAACAGGGCGGCTAGTGATTCGTCGTCGGTTTGTTCGGCCTTGAGCGCGGTTAGCTGCTCGGCGGAGAGCTGATTCCCTTCCGCATAGCTGAGCAGCCGGTCGGTGGAGCGGGCAATGTGGCGCAGATGGAAGGCTACAGAAGGCAGTCCCAAGGGCTGCGCGTGGGCTTCAGCGTCGGTGAGGCCTTCGGTCCATTTGGTCAGGTCGTCGAGAGCGAGGTCGAAGGCGTGGAGGATGGCGCGGCCGACGGCGGGGACGTCGGCGTGGGTTCCGCGGAGCCAGGGCTCGACGTAGGGGGTGGGGGCTAGGGTGACGCTCATTTCCATTTGTCTCCAGAGTTCTTTGCTATCTGCATAACCTTGCCGGTGACCAGACTAAACCGCCATAGGCCTTTGTCGCCGCAGCCAGATGAGTTGTCGTATTCACTTGGAGGAATGGCGAACAGCGCCTCGCCAGCGTTCGTCACCCCCACGAAATCTTCGTTCTGGTCGCAGCCGTGAATGCGGGATTGAATTTTGTCCCCGAGCGAGTGATCCCGAGCTTGCCCCGTCGTCAGATCGTAGACGATTGGCCAATGCTCCTCGCCATCGCCTTCGGCGAGCCAGGTGTCCGCGGCAAACTTGCTGCCGTCGGGGGATTCACCGACGAGGTCGATGCCCGCAATTTCGCCTAGTTCGGCCTCCGATATGCGCGATTTCACTATTCTGAAAGGGGAGCCGTCGAAGGATATAAAGATTCGAAATTCGACATGGCATCGAGTCGGCTTAGCATCATCGACGCTCCGTCGATACGCAATCGCGCCATAAGCACGCATCGTCCGCTTTTTATTTGAATACACATCCGACTTGACCACCGTCTCGCCGGACGCAACTTCGCGGCTGCACTCACCTGTATCGATCGAGATTTGTTTGGCCAGCGCGCACATGGGCAACGCGAGCACTGCGGCAAAGCAGAGCAAGATCGAGCGTTGCGACATGCGCACGATGCTTACCCTGCGCTTTTCACGCGCACGACCGTTATCTTTTCAAACCCCTCTTCAAACACGGGCGGCTTGAGCTTTTCGGCCATCTTGCGCATTACTTCTTCGCTCACCGAGCGGTCGCGCTTGCTGTTGCGCTCAAGACAGACTTCGAGCGGCACATCGAAGAAGACCGCCTGCACCTCGTAGCCGAAGCTCTTGGCCATCTTGATCCACTGGCGGCGCTCGTGGATGGAGAGGTTTGTGGCGTCGACGTAGTTCCAGGGCATGCGGGCGATGAGTCGGGCGCGCAAGAGCGAGCGCAGGGTGGAAAAGACCAGTCCCTGGTAGCGCTGTTCTTCGACATCGTCGAAGAGGATGTTGCGCAGCAGGTCGCTGGAGAGCGGAGTGACGCCTCGGCGGCGAAACCAGGTGGTTTTGCCGGAGCCGGGCAGACCGATGGCCAGAACGACGTATCCGCGGGGCGCCTGGGACGAGCGGTCGGCGGCTTCAGGCTCGGGTGGAGGAACGGAGGGAATTTCGGGCTGGGTTTCAAGCTCCAGCCGGCCGGAGTCGGCGGGTTCGTTCCATTCCGCCTTTGCGGGCCAGTGCGGTTTGGCGGGGCGAGGCGCAGGCGCGGGCTTGGGAACCGGCGGCTGGGCCGGCGTTTGGGCGGAATGTCCGGGCGGGTGAGGGTGGCTGGCGCGCTGGGGTGCCGGGCGCGTATCGTCCGGAAGGAACGGTTCCGGATAGGACGGAATCAGCGGAGCCAGTTGATTCGATGGGAGTTCCTGGCCGATTTTGCCTGTGGATTCGGAGATATTGGGAGTGCGTCTGGAGCGTCTTCTCATGCCGCCTTCAACCTGTGTATAGATACCCGAATACCACACTTCCCAACGCCGCTGCAAATAGTGTGCACGGCGTCACATACAGTTCCGAACCAGAAAAGGCATCCTAGCGGTGAGCGCTTTTGGGTACGGGATGAGGAAGCGATGAGTTTTAACGGTGCTCGCCCGGACCGGAGTGTTAGGATCAAGGGTTTGGTGGAATAGCCTTCTGGGCCTTATCCAGAGCCGAATGCCACGAGTTCACACTACAGCCTCACCGATCACTAAGGAGAAGACACACATGGCAGTTAAGGTTGGAATCAACGGCTTTGGCCGCATTGGCCGCAACGTTTTGCGCGCCGCGCTTGGGAACCCCGAGATTGACTTTGTTGCCGTCAACGACTTGACGAGCCCGGCTACGCTGGCGCATCTGCTCAAGTACGACTCGATTCTTGGCAACCTGAAGAACGAGATCGGCCACGGCGACGACTTTATTACCGTCGACGGCAAGAAGATCAAGGTGTGGGCCGAGCGCGACCCCGCCAAGCTGGACTGGGCTTCAGTCGGGGCGCAGATCGTCGTCGAGTCCACGGGCCACTTTACCGATGGCACGAAGGCCAAGGCGCACCTCGGCGCGACGGTTAAGAAGGTCATCATCTCCGCTCCGGCCAGCAACGAAGATTTGACCATCGTGCTGGGCGTGAACGACGACAAGTATGACGCCGCCAAGCACAACATCATCTCGAACGCCAGCTGCACCACGAACTGCCTGGCGCCCGTCGTCAAGGTCGTTCTTGAAACCAGCGGTCTCGTCAGCGGCCTGATGACCACCATCCACAGCTACACCAACGACCAGGTCATCCTCGACTTCCCGCACAAGGACCTGCGCCGCGCCCGCGCTGCCGCACTGAGCATGATTCCCACCTCGACCGGCGCCGCCAAGGCTCTCAAGCTCGTCATCCCTGAGACCGCCGGCAAGCTCGACGGCTTCGCCATCCGCGTTCCCACACCCAACGTATCGGTTGTCGACCTGACCTACATCGCCGAGAAGCCCACGACCGCCGAAGAGCTGAACGCCGCCTTCAAGAAGGCCGCCGAAGGCGAACTGAAAGGCATTTTGGGCGTCGATGCGAACCTGCTGGTCAGCTCCGACTTCAAGGGTGACGCGCGCTCCTCCATCGTAGACACGCCGTTGACCAAGGTAGTCGGCAATCTGGTCAAGGTGCTGAGCTGGTATGACAACGAGTGGGGCTACTCGAACCGCGTCGTCGACCTGATCGGCTTCCTGGAAAAGAAGGGGCTGTAAAGA
>Ga0302270_10006373_pt1 | contig 10520 bp, 12 predicted proteins | sample III_Bog_E2_3_FD_198773 | JGI IMG/M metagenome (GOLD analysis project Ga0302270, IMG submission 198773) | Peat permafrost microbial communities from Stordalen Mire near Abisko, Sweden - III_Bog_E2_3 | ecosystem: Environmental > Terrestrial > Soil > Wetlands > Peat | place: Sweden: Abisko...
CTGGGAACGGGCCCCTACAGTTCCAACACGACGTTCTATAGCGGATTCCGTCCGCATCCGGCGTGGGAGGCCTTGCAGATGCGCAATCAGTATTGCAACGGCCCCATGACGTTGACCGAGCTTAACCAGAGCCCCGTTTCGACTGACGGCAACAACTATCCGCTCATCGGCAGCTACACGTTCCACGACAATGCGGGCAACGCCGACGTGTGGGTGCTCTCGCGTGACGCCACGCATTCGACCCCGGTTACAATCCATTTGCCCACGGCGGCGACAGGCAGCGCCACCCTCTACATGCTCACCGGCGGCGCCAACGGCGCAGGCGCCACCAACGACACGGCGATGACGGTATCGGTAACCAGTCAGACGATTACGAGCTTTGGGAATGCCTACACCTTCACCATGCCTCCCTCCTCGGCCTACCTTTTTGTCGTGCCTATGGGCACTTGGCCCGCATCCGGCCCGAGCAACGCCTTAGCTCAAGCAGGCCTTGGTTATGCCTACCTGAGCTGGACAGCGGTGTCGGGCGCCACCAGCTATGACGTCTATCGCTCAACCAGCCCGACCAGTTTCAGCAGCACTCCCTATGTTAAAAATGTCAGCGGTACGAGCTACAACGATGCAAATGTGACCGATGGCACAACCTATTACTACCGGGTGACAGCCGTCACCAGCACGGGCCAGACGGATACTTCCGCCTTGCTCTCCGCCACACCGCTGGCCAATCGGTGGAATGACAGCAACTTCGCCACCAACTCGACGACCAGCGCCAACCTGGCAAATCAAGGGTGGGCGAATTACTTTTCCACCAATGGAGTAAGCTCCCAAAGCGTGGTGGGAAATTACTATAGCCTGGGCTACGGCCCTCCTCCGGCCACCGCCCTCACCCAAGCCTCCTTGGGCACGACGGGAGGAGACCCGGGCAATTTCATTCAACTCCAGAGCACCTACAACTATGACCTGGTGCTTCCACTTGCCGCACCGCCCACCACGGAAACCTGGACCGTCAGTTTTGATTATAAAGGCAATCTCTCCAACACGAGGTTTGCCGTGTGGACCAGCAACGCCCTCGGCAACCTGATCTTTTATTGGGACGGTGGATATAATAATTCCGGGACCAACACCAACCTTACCGGCGACATGCTCCTGACCAACGCCGGTTCTACCTGGACCCACTTCTCGACCAATGTGACCGTGCCGACCGGCGCGGCCAAGGTGAGCTTGTCATGGGCGGGTGATGCCACAGGCGGCGGGATTGCCAATATCGTTGTGACCCAAGCCCCGACACCGACTGCGTCGGATACACCGACGATGCCGCCATGGGCATTGGTGATTCTTGTCGCGCTGTTGCTGATTACCGCCGCCAGGAGGCTGCCTACTTGCGCGTGATTCCAAAATACGCCGTGGTAAGCTACGTCGGCCAGGCCGTGAGAACGATATCAAGAACCCTGCCCCACGCAGCGGGGCATTGACCCCTACTGCCCTCCGCAGGAGTAATTCCGCTCGGCCCTTTTACGCCTCCACCGCCGGCTCAGCCGCAGGATTCAGCGCGGCGAGATCAGCCGCGGCATCTTCCCAGGCTTCGTTGAGCTCTTCCTGTTTCTCCGTATTTTCGAAAAGTTCGCGGTTGAGCTTCACCACATCGCCGCTCGCATACGTATCCGGCGCTTCCATCAACGCCACAATCTCCTTGTGACGCGCTTCGAGCACCGCAATCTCGCGCTCGATCTGGTCGACCCGCGCCTGCACTTTCTTGCGCGCGGCGGAAACGGCCTGCCGCTCCTCGGCTTCCTTGCGCTTTTGCTCCTTCGTCTTGCCGGTCGGCGCGCCGGACGTCTTTGCCGCCGCGGGCGCTTCGGCGGGACGGCTGTCCGTGAGCTGCTCGCCCGCGACGAGCCCGAGCTTGGCCGATCCCGCGCCCGATTTCTCGAGGTAATAATCGTAATCCCCCGAGTAAGGCGTGAGCCTCCCCGCGCTGATGTGCAGCACCGTCTGCGCGAGCGCGCGGATAAAATAAACGTCGTGGCTGATGAAAATCAGCGTGCCCTGATACTGCTTCAGCGCCTCGATCAGCGCGTCAATCGAGGCCATATCGAGGTGCGTCGTCGGCTCGTCCATCAGCAACAGGTTGGGTGGATTCATCAGCAGCTTGACCAGGCCGAGGCGCGTTTTTTCCCCGCCGGAAAGCACGCCGACTTTCTTGAAATGATCGTCGCCCGAAAAGAGGAACGAACCGAGGATGGTGCGCGTGGTGATCTCCGGCAGCGGGCTCGGAATGCTCATCGCCTCCTGCAAGACCGTGCGGTTCGGGTTCAACATGTCCGCGCGATTCTGGGAGGAGTAGCCGACCTCGAGGTTGAGGCCCTCCTTGCGCTCGCCCGCCTGGATTTCCAGCACGCCGCCGAGAATTTTCAGCAGCGTCGATTTGCCCGCGCCGTTCGGCCCGACCAGCACGGTGCGCTGCCCCTTCTCGATCTCGAGGTCGATGCCCTGGTAAACCTTCAGCGTGTCGTAGGCGAAGTGAACGCCGGTCAGCGTCATCACGCGCTGGCCGCTGCGCGTCGGTTGCGGAAACTTGATGTGGATTTTCTTGTCGGCCGATTCGGGCGCCTCGAGTTTCTCCATGCGCTCGATCTGCTTCAGCTTGCTCTGCGCCTGCGACGCCTTGCTCGCCTTGGCGCGGAAACGGTCGGCGAATTCCTGGAGCTTCTGTATCTCCGCCTGCTGATTTTTGTACGCGGCGAGATGCTGCTCCGCGCGCGCCTTGCGCTGCTCGACGTAGGCGTCGTAGTTGCCGCGATACCGGTGAATCTGCTTGTTGCGAATCTCAAAAATATTGTCGACGAGCGCATTCAGAAACGCGCGATCGTGCGAGATCATGAGGATCGCCCCGGGATAATACTCGAGGTAATTCTGGAACCAGCCGAGCGATTCGAGATCGAGATGATTCGTCGGCTCGTCGAGCATGAGCAGATCGGGCTCCATCACCAGCAGCCGCGCGAGATGCGCGCGCATGATCCAGCCCCCGCTCATCGTTTTCGCCGGGCGGTTGAAATCGGATTCGCGGAAAGCAAGACCGGCCAGAATGCGCTTGGCCTTCGGTTCGTTCTGGTAGCCGCCGAGTTCGGCGTACTTCCCCAGCGCGTCGTGATATTCCTCCGTGTCGGTGTGGCCAGTCGCCGCGCCGTCGGCAAGGATGTGCATGAGCCGCCCATGCTCCGGCGTGAGGGCGCAGGCCAGCTCCAGCACGGTCTCGTCGCCGCTCGCCGCGGTTTCCTGCGGGAGATAGCCGATCGTCGTGTGCCTGTCGATGACCACGGAGCCGCCGTCGGGTTCGGTCGTGCCCAGGATAATGGAGAAAAGAGTCGACTTGCCCGCGCCGTTCGGCCCGACCAGCGCAATGCGTTCCCCGAGATTGATACTCAGGGAAACGTCTTCAAACAGCGTGCGCGCGCCGAAGCTCTTGCCGATTTCGGACAGGGTAAGCATAAGCGGGCAATCTTACGCGAAGTGCAGGTCAGCAGCAAGCTTTGGCGACATCATGGAGGGTCAGCCTCCGGCCTGACCCTGACTATTCTCCTCGTTCCCGCGAAATTTTATTTCGCGCCGACCAAAGTTGCGAGATGGCGACAACCTCGGCAACGAAATCGCCTCCGCAAGGAGAATTGCCTTTCCGGCCTGAAACCTCTATTAGTGGCCCATGAGCGTCCTCGAACTCGAGAAGGCGGTGGCGGTTCTTTCTCCGGAAGAGCTGCGGGAGTTCCGCGCCTGGTTCGCCGATTTCGACATGGCCCAGTGGGACCGTCAAATCGAGGACGATTCGAATGCAGGTCGACTGGATCACCTGATCAATAAGGCGATGGAAGACTATCGAGCCGGAAAGACGACCGATCTCTAAGCATAAGACAAACGCAGATTTTTGGGAGCATTTCCGACACCTTCCACCGGAAATCCAGAATATCGCGCTAAAAAATTACGATCTCCTGAAGAAGGATGCGCGTCATCCCTCACTTCAGTTCAAAAAGGTCGGGAAACTTTGGTCCATCCGCGTGGGGCTGGATCACCGGGCCTTGGCCCTGGCCATCCCCGAAGGATTCCTCTGGATCTGGATCGGACGGCACGAAGTCTACGATAAAATGCTCAAGGAATAGTTTTCGTTCCCGCGAAATTTCATTTCGCGCCGACCAAAGTTGCGAGACAGCGCGCGCTTTTGAGTTTAATGTCTCCATGCAAGCGCAAGCCCGCACTCCACGTTGCCCACCAAGTTGCCGGTAAACTGAAAAAGACTCATGAGCGAAAAATTTCCCCGCAGTCCCTACGACGCGATCAACGGCCTGGTTTACTTCCCGCGAATGCTGGACAAAATTCGCATCCACGCAGAGGGCGCTTTGCCGCCCGGCTATGAGGAACATCTCGGCCACGGCTTCGATCTCCGCTGCCTGACTTTTCTTGGCGTCAAGTACGAGGACGTGCGCAAGCTCGTGCTCGCCGGCGAGTCCGACGAGGCGGTGCTCGAGTGGTGTCACGAGCACGGCCGCGGTCCGACCGTGGACGAAATCGAGATCTGGAGCGGCTTCATGATGAAGCGGGGCTGGCGCGACGATGCCAGCGAGCGGATCGCCTTCCGCCTGAAAGAGGCCGGCCTGGAGCACCGCGCCCCGGAAGCAGCCACCATGTTCGACTTCATCGACATCGACGAAAAGCGTACCCCTCCCGATTTCACCAAGTGGGAACAGCCGCGCGTTAAGTAGGAATTCTTTAGCCACCGCGCGAAGTTCGTGCCGAAAAGATTTTCTTAAACCGTAGCGGCCGTCGCGTCGTTGCGCGAAACCTGCCTTTCCGACACCTCCTTGCGCGGCGCGGTCTCTGGGTCATGGTAATCCATGGCCACGATGTCCACGGATGTACAGGTGATCGGAGCGGGCCCGGTCGGCTTTAAACCGGCACAACCTGCTTCGCCGCCAAACGGGATTCCAATATCGTTTGTCACGGAATCCTAACGCGGCAATTCTGGAATCATGAAAACGACCGTCGATATTCCTGACCAAAAACTCAAGGACGTGATGCGGCATACGCGCGCCGGGACAAAGCGCGAAGCCATTGTCCGGGCTGTGGCCGAATTCAACCGGCGCGAGCGGGTGGAAAAGATCATCCGCAAGTTCGGCACGATGGACGGCATCATGACCCGGAAACAATTGCGAAAAATGAGGGAAGCCTAGAGGACTTAAAGCTTCCCCCGCCCTACTTCGCGTACTGCGCCACGCCGTTGCCGAAGGACCAGTTTTCCTTGTCCACTTCAACGAGGTTGATGAGCACATCTTCCCGGCGCACCTGCAGCTTCTCATGCAAACCGTCCGCGACGGCTTTGTAAAAAGCCTGCTTCACCTCCGTCGTCCGCCCCTTGTTCAGCGTGATCTGCATGAAAATGCAATCCGGTGTTCGCGCAATTCCGAGGTAATTCGGATCGAAAATAAAATCACCGGGCGCATGTTCCGTGATGACCTGGAACCGGTCATCCTTCGGAACGTTGAGCGTGTCGAGCATGGCTTGGTAGACCACGTCGCCGATGGTGCGGCGGTAGTCGGCCGATTTACCGGCGATAAGATCAATTCGGGCGAGTGGCATAAATGTCTCCTTTTTCGAATCTGGATGGCATTCCTGCTTTTGTCGAGCCGCCCAAAATCGAAACGGATTCTTGTTTCGGCGTAAGAAAAATATCGCCTCTAACGGCTTGCAAATAGCATTTCAAATCCGCCTTTACGCGCAATACGCGATGCAGGGACCGACGCGCCCGTCGCCAGCATTTATTTTTAAGTGGCACGCCGCCAATGAGTAAGGCCCATCGAAAAGGCAGTGGCATGGCGGGTGCGCAGCCAATGAATATCATGGCACTTATTCTGATTATTGTTGTGCTGGTCCTCTTGCTCGGCGGCGGCGGGTATGCCTACAGCGGCCCAGTCGGCGGCGGCGGCGGGCTTGGCCTCGTCGTCGTGGTCCTGCTGGTACTATACCTGCTTGGCTACCTGCACGGGTGAGGAATTCCGACCAGGGGTTGACGCGCGCAAGATCGACGACGATCTTTGAGGCGGGTAGCAGCGTCGGCGGGTTTCTTGCCCATACTTTGACTTTGAGACTTTGAGGGACGCATCATGATACTCGTGGTTGAAGATGACTTGCAGGACAGCTTTTTACTCACGGACCAATTGGTCCGCGCCGGGCTCGAGGACGACGTGCGCCTCATCCGCAACGGACGGGACGCGCTCGACTTTCTCCTGCAGGTCTCGCCCCTGCCCTACGCCGTCTTCCTCGATTTGAAATTGCCCGGACTCAGCGGGATAGCCCTCCTTCGGGAGATCAGAAATGAGCCGCGGCTTCACGATCTACCGGTGATCGTCACGACCAATTCCGTCAACGCCCACGACGCGGAAATGTGCGCGCGACTCGGAGTGGCCGCTTTCCAGTCGAAGCCGGTCCGGATGGAGATTTTCAAAATGATCATCGAAAGCGTCGAATCGGAACGCCCCTTTCTACCGAGGCCCATTGACCCTCACTTTGTCCAGTTGGCATCGCCTATGCTTCCTGAAGAAGCGTGATTCAAGCGAACTGCCGCGCACAATTCACCGCCGATGATTTTTCCTTCGTCGTGCGGGTGCTCGCCAAATCGCAACGCGACGCCGTTTCGCTCGTCTCCCTGCTCAGCGACGAGGCGGAGCGAGATGCCATTCTCGATCACGATCTCGTCTACGAATCGGTGGTCGACCAGACCGGGTGCCTCCAGGTTTCCGCCGCGTTTTATTTCTATGTGCTCACGCGCCGCGTATTGAAGCGCGTCTCGCTCGACGAACGCGCGCTGACCGATTACGTCGCCGCCGTGCTCCTCGCCTTTTCGCACGTCAGTCAATTGCGAGCGACCGGCGACCAGAGCCCCGCCTCACGCAGCTTCGCCTACATCTCCGATCTCATGACGCAGGCCAGCAAATGTCCGCCGGAGCAGGCCTTTGTCCTGCGCGTCCACACCGCCAACTACGCCCTTTTTTTCAGCGGCATGTTTGCCGAGCGCGTCAACGCCCATGTGCAGCGCCGCGGCGCGCCCAGCCTCGGCTTTTACGAGGCGGTCGGACAGTCCACTTACCTCTCAGTCGCCGACCATCCGCAGGCGCGGCGCACCGATTTGCAGGCCATCTTCCGCCAGCTCGGCGGCGAGTTCCGCCGCGTGCGCATCGCGCTCAACCAGCTCGCCGACACCCTCCTCCATCTGCACGAAACGCCGTCGATCCTCATCCGGCCTGCCTGATCCGGCCTGCCTGATCCGGCCATGACCCTCCTGCGCGAAATCCAGACTTTGCTGGAGCGCACATACGCCCCGGTGCCGATCAACCTCGAATCGTGCGTCATCGGCGAAAGCCGCTGCGCCGCGCTCAACCAGATGGCCGGTGAAACCGCGTCGCACCTCGCGCCCGGCGGTCGGACTTTTCTGCGGCAGGCCGGCGATTCGCTCCACCTCGCGATTTTTTATTCACGGCCAGTCATCGCGGAGCTGGAAGCGAACGACCCGCGCGAGGCGCTCAACGAACGCAACATCTCGGCCCTGATCACCTTCATCGAGGAAATCGCGCACGGCGTTCAGGCCGCGCTCCTCTTCCACGAAGGCGAACGCGAAATCGATAGTGAGGATTACGCGCGCAATCTGGAGGCGCAGGCGCGCGTCGACACCTATCTCGTCCTGAGCAAATTTGCCCATCTGCTCTGCGGAAAAGGGAAAATACCTCCATCGGTCGGCGTCTGGTTGCGCCGGCAATTATTCGACAACAGCCATCGTCGCTTCGCCAATTCCCGCCTGCGCGCCCGGTACGGCGCCGCCCAGCGTTGCGCGCTCGTATTTCTGCGGCGCCTGCGCCGTCTGCCCATCGCTGAGCGGCCCGAAACACTCCGTGAATTCCGCGCCCTGAATTGGCGCGGCAAACTGCAATTCGTCCGCCTCGCCTAGCAATTTCTGGAGGGTCAGACTCCTGTCCTGACCCTGATACTTCCTGCCTTTTTCCGCCATGAGCGACAATACCCAAGCGACCGCGGGTCCTCGTTTTTCCCCACTTCCCCATGACCGCTCATTACTACATTTAAGATTTTTTTCATTGACGAGTCATCATTCGTAACACATAAGTGTCCCGTATGGGATACGAAGAAGCGCGCGTGATGGAGTTCCTGCCCTGGGCACGGAAGTTCGCCCGCTCATGCGTATCAAAGCTCCCCCATCACCTCGACTACGAAGACCTCCAGAGTGCCGGAGTCCTCGGCTACCTCCGGGCCGCCGCGCGCTACGATGCCGCCAGGGGCGCCTCCTTTCGCGGATATTGCGCCCTGAGAATCCGCGGCGCAGTGCTCGATGAGTTACGCCGGTGGGACTGGGCTCCCCGCTCCGTGCACAAAAGCCAGAAGCGTATTACGCGTATCACATCCAATCTCACCGAGCAGTTGGATCGCGAACCCACGCGCGGGGAACTGGCCACCGCCCTCGGCCTCGAGGAAGGCGACCTCACCGCTTATCAAACGCAGGCCCTGCCGCGGCAGGTCGTTTCGTTCGACGAGATGAGCGAGAACCCGAACGGCGAGGAAAACCTTTCCCTGACCGAACGCCTGCCCGATCCCGTCGCCCCGCGCCCCGACGCCGCGACCCTCGCCGTTGAGGAACGCCGCGCCGTGATTCACTCCATCAGCTCCCTGCCCAAGACGCAACAGACCGTCATCGCCCTCCATTACCTGCAACATGTCCCGCTGCGCGACGTCGCGCGGATTCTCGCCGTCACCCCCTCGCGCGTTTCGCAGCTCCACCACCAGGCGCTCGCCCGGCTCAAGCAGGCCTTGCACAGCGTCCTTTTGTCATCCTGATCCCGCCGACGTTACGGTTGCGCGAAAACCAATTTTCCAGATTGTGTCCCCAATCAGTACTGGTACCTTTCGGTGATGAAGATTTTTATCGATAGCGGTGAGACCAAGGACATCCAGGAGGCACACGACATGGGCCTCATCGACGGGGTGACCACCAACCCGACGCTGGCCGCCAAGAGCGGAAAGCCCTTCAAGCAACTCATCATGGAAATCACCGAGATCGTCGACGGCCCCATCAGCGCCGAAGTCGTCAGCACCACGGCGCCCGAAATCATCGTCGAGGGCGAAGCCATCGCCGCCTGGCACAAAAACATCGTCGTCAAAGTCCCCCTCATCCCCGAGGGACTCAAGGCCGTCAAGACACTCACCGCCAAGGGCATCAAAACCAACGTCACCCTCTGCTTCACCGCCTCGCAGGCGCTCCTCGCCGCCAAGGCCGGGGCCACCTACATCAGCCCCTTTGTCGGCCGGCTCGACGACATCTGCCACGAAGGCATGGACGTCATCCGCGACATCCGCACCATCTACGACAACTACGGCTACGAAACGCAAATCCTCACCGCCAGCGCGCGCTCGCCCATGCATTTCCTCGAAGCCGCCAAAATCGGCAGCGACGTCATCACCGCCCCCTTCTCCGTCCTCAAACAACTGCTCAAACATCCCCTCACCGACAGCGGACTCAAACAATTCCTGGCCGACTGGGAGAAAGCAAAGAAATGACACCGGAGGCCATTGACGCCTCCAAGCCTGCGCCCCTCTTTCGCTGCAAAGTCCTTAAGCCCCCGCGTTATATTGTCCCTCCTCAGGAACGCATCGTGACTCACCCCCCGATCGATGTCGTTGCCGGGGTCATCCGACGCGACGACGGGCGGCTCCTCATCACGCAGCGGCAACCGGACGACACGCTTGGCGGCTACTGGGAATTCCCCGGCGGCAAAGTTGATCCCGGCGAAGACCTGAAGGCCGCGCTCCATCGCGAACTCGTTGAGGAAGTCGGCATCGAGACCGAGATCGGCGCGGAAATCCACAACATCGTCCACCCCTATCCCGACCGCGACGTGCGCCTCTTCTTCTTCGACGTGCGCATCGTCTCCGGCGAACCGCAAAAGATCGAAGTCGCCGACTTCCGCTGGGTCACCCTCGACGAAATCATGCAGTACCAATTCCCCGAAGCCGACCTCCCCCTCCTCAACCAACTCCGCGGCGCGAGTTAATTTGGTAGGGACGCGAGTCCCTTCGCGTCCCAAGGTAGCCGCCGCAGGCCCTGCCGTCCGCAGGACCGCCGGTGCTTTCCTGGAGGGTCGGACTCCGTCCCGACCCATTTTTTGCCTTCCTGCCTTTAGGTAGCCGCCGCTGTCCCTAGCGGCGGTGACTTTTGCCTTCCCTCGTTCCCAAGTTGCATCACGCGCGCGTGCTTGGGAACGCCCTTATCTGCGCAACTCCGTTGCAGCCTTCTCCAGCCTATTCTTCTTCCTGCCAGTCCTTTGCCTTCCTCCTCTTCCGTCCTCCGTGCGAAATTCTTCTGTATCCCCCAAAACAATTCCTCGACAATCCCATCCCGCAGGTCTGTGCTGAATAAGCCATGATCCGCTTCCTCCAGCGCGCGTGCGGGAGAATCGCCCGCTTCTTCTGGT
>Ga0302270_10006376_pt1 | contig 10517 bp, 4 predicted proteins | sample III_Bog_E2_3_FD_198773 | JGI IMG/M metagenome (GOLD analysis project Ga0302270, IMG submission 198773) | Peat permafrost microbial communities from Stordalen Mire near Abisko, Sweden - III_Bog_E2_3 | ecosystem: Environmental > Terrestrial > Soil > Wetlands > Peat | place: Sweden: Abisko...
AGGGAATGGGACGAGGTGCGGGCGTTGTGCAGGTAGTCCGTCTGCTCCGGGGAGAGCGCCGTGCTTTCCAGGAGGGAGAGGAACCCGATGGCCCCGTTGAGCGGAGTCCGGATCTCGTGGCTCATGTTGGCGAGGAACTCCGATTTGGCCTGGCTTCCGCGCTCGGCCTGGATCCTGGCGTCGCGGAGGACGGTGACATCGATGCTGTATTCGACCACGGCCGCGACCTTCCCGTCGGGACCCAGCATCGGATTCAGGACGGAGCGCAGGGCCATCCCGGTGGCCTTTTCGCAATCGTCCCCGGGCTCGGTGGAGACCTCGAGACTTTCTCCCGTTTCGACCACGCGGTCCATCTTGCACCAGGGGCAGGGGGACTCGAGTCCCCGCAGGACCCGGTGGCACTTCATCCCGACGACCTTGGATGGATCCTGGAAGGGGGAGTTCGAAAGTTGCAGGTTCGCCTTGTTGACCAGGAGGATCCTGTGTCCCGTATCCACCACCAACAGGGCTCCCGGAAGGGTTTCGAGGATGGTCCGCACCAGCTCCCCGTTGGTTTCCAGGCGTCGCTCCATCTCCATGTGCCTGGTGATGTCCGAGAAGGTGGTGACCACCCCGACGGGTTTTGCATCTCCGGACCGGAACCGCGGAAATGCGCTCAGTTGGACCCACCTGGTCCCGCGGCTTCCGGGAGCGCGGACTCCCAGCACGACATCGTTGACGGGCCTGCCGGTCCTGAGGACCACGGACGAGGGACAGTCGTCCGGCGGGATGGGCCCGCCGTGCTGGTCCACCGACCACCACAGGGGATCGAACTCGGCGCCGGACCGCAGCTTCTCCAGGGGAGTGGACAGAATTCGGCATGCGGCCGGATTCGCGTCGACGATCGCGCCGTCGGCGGAGCGGAACAGAACGCCTTGGGCCATGGTCTCGAAGATGCTGCGGAAGTGCTCCTCGCTCTCCCGCAGCGCGGTCTCGGCGCGCACCTTGTCGGTGACATCCTGGACGATGGAGTACAGGAGGTCGCGGCCCCGGATCGAGATGGGACCGGAATTGACCTCGACCTCCCTGACCTGTCCGTCCGACATCCAGTGTCGGAAGCGGTGCAGGTGGCCGACACCGGCGAACGACTGGGCCATCCTGTCCAGGATCTCCTCCCGGCCCAGGGTGTTGATCCGGTCGATGTTCAGCGTCTTCATCGCGTCCCGGCTCCACCCGTAGAAGGCCGTCGCCGCGGGATTGGCGTCCACGATCTCGCCGGTCTTCGGATCGATCACCAGCACGATCAGATGCGCGCTCTGGAACAGGATGCGGAAGGCGGAGTCCCGTTCGTTCCGCGCCTCTTCGATCGCGCGCTTGTCGGCCAGATCGGTGAAGAGGGTCGTGAAGTGGTTCGGTTCCGCGGAAAACACCTGGATCTCGTACCATCGCCCCAGGGCACGGGAATACTGCTCGAAACGGGATTCGCCCCCGCGCAGCGCGATCTCGCCGTATCGCGCCACCCAATCGAATTCCGCGTCGCGGAATCCCGGGATCACCTCGGTGACGCGCCGGTGGAGCGCGTGTTCGGCGGAAATCCCCGTCAGGTCCTCGAAGGCCCGGTTCATCTCCAGGAATTCGTAGTCCACGGGCTTTCCATGGATGTCCGTGACGATCCGGTGGTGGGCGTAGGCCGCGGGAGAACGAAGGACCAGGTTCCGGTAGAAATCCTCGAGCATGGAAACCCCGCGCGAAAGGGCAAAGAACGATCAATGGATCCTATCATATCCAATGAGGGAATGCCAACTTCCGGGTGGCCGATTCAATCCACCTTGAATTGCTCCAACTGGCGGCGCACCGACCGCACCGAGATGTCCAGCTCCCCCGACGATCCGCGCAGGGCGGCCGCCTTGGACTGGAGTTCGTCGCCGGAAATGCGGACCTTGGCGATGTCCCTGGAAACCGCGATGGCGGCCTGGGCGACTTCTCCGACATTGGAGGAGACCATGCGGATGCCCGCCACCGCCTGGGTCAGGTTGGAGGCGATCTCGCGCGAGGTCGCGTTCTGCTCCTCCACCGACGCGGCGATGGAGTTCTGCACTCCCGCCGACAGGGCGATGACTTCCCGAATCCTCGAAATGCAGGAAACCGCGGACTCGGTGGCCTGGCGCATCTTGGACACGCGCTCGGCGATGTCGGCGGTGGCCGAAGCCGTCCCCTTGGCGAGCTCCTTGACCTCCCCCGCCACCACCGCGAATCCTTTCCCCGCCTCGCCGGCTCGCGCCGCCTCGATGGTGGCGTTGAGCGCCAAGAGCTTGGTCTGCTCGGAAATGTCCGCGATCAATTCCACGACCTGTCCGATTTCTGCGGACGCCTTGGCCAATCCGGCCATCAGGCTCGTGGCTTCGTCGGCGCTCTTCAACGCATCCTGCGCGGTCCGCCGGGAGGACTCCGTCGAGCGGGCGATTTCCGAGATGCTCGCGTTCATTTCCTCGATGGCGGCGGCGACCTGCTCCAGCCGCGAACCCGATTCCTCCACCGATCTGGAAACCGTCGCCGCGCTCGCGCTCATCTGCTCCGCGGAGGCCGCGACGGTCCCGGACATCTCCGCGGTCGTGCGGGAGTTGTCGTCCAGACCGCCCGCAAGCGTTTCCAGGTTCGACGCCGCCCGGGTCATGGTGCTGGTCTGTTCGCGGATGGATTGGATGGCCTTGCGGGTCTTGGCGGCGAACTGGTTGAATCCCTCTCCCAACTCGCCGAGTTCGTCCTTGGTCCCGGTGTCCATGCGGGAGGTGAGGTCGCCTTCCCCCTGGGCGATTTCCTTCATCAGCAGGGCTGCCCGGTGGATGGGCCCCGACACGGAGCGGTCGATCCAGAAGGAGAGGATCCCCAAGGACAGGAGGGACAGGAGCATGGCCCCGATCAGGATCTCGTCCAACATCACCTTGGTGCCCATGAACTCCGACTCCGGGGCGCTCGCGGCCACGATCCAGTCGAGCTTGTCGGAATGGACGAAAGCGACGCGTTTCGTGATCGCCGAACCGTCCGCGGCCTTCCACGGGTAGGAAAGCCCGCCCTCCTTCGTCTTCAACATCTTCCGGGCGAAATCGAACTGCGCCAGGGTGCCACCTTGCAGCGTCGGATGGATTTTCAGACCGCCCGCGGAATCCATCACGTAGACGTACCCGGTCCTCCCCACCCTCCTGCCGAGGATCTCCTTGTCCAGAAATTGGTGGTCGACCTCGGGAACCCCCACGAACAGGGCCGCCGCGACCTTTCCGCGGCCATCCTTCACGGGGATGTACACGGTCTGGTAGTCCTGCCCGGCCACCATGGCTCGTCCCGAGAATTTGCCTCCGGAAACGATCGCCTTGTACACCGGCGAGGTCGTGGGAATGAAGGTTCCCACCGCCCGACTCCCGTCTTTTTTCCGGACCGAAGTGCTCGCGCGGAGCATCCCCTCGGGAGAGACCAGGAAGATCGTGGCATCGTCGCCGGTCAGCGCCTTGAAGTGTTCCACGAAGCGATGGTCTCCCTGCAGGACGGGAGCACCGTCGATCATCGCCTGCTGGACGTGCAGTTCCGTCCTGGCCTGGTCCACCTGGTCGATGCCCGAAACGACGGTCGACCCTTCCAGGATCTGCATCCGATTTCCGGCGAGTTCCTCGAACACGTCGATGTCGTGCAGGAGCTTCTCCTGGCGAACGTCGAAGGACAGGTCGCAGAGCGCGCGCGCGGCCTCGGCCTGGTCGCGCATGTGCGCGAACATCTCGGCTTCCATGGTGTTTCCGACGAGTCGATCGATCCAGAATCCGAGCGTTCCCAGAAGGAGGACGCTTCCTCCCAGGATCGCGACCTGCAACCGGGTTCGAATCTTCAAGGATGGGCTCCGGCGGTTGGCATTTGGACACCGCACCGATTTGGATATTTCGGCACGGCACCCATCTTCCGATTTCCGGATTGTTTTGTCCATCTATCCCTGGGCACTTCCACCTTCGAAGGAAACGCACCCTCGCAAGGCGGACACGCGGGGATGTCGGTCAGAATCCCGCGGTCACCAAGGTCTGCGACGAGGCCCCTGCCACCAGACGTTGCACTTGCAGGCCTTTCGCCCCGGTGATCGCCACGGTGTGCTCGCCTGCGGAAAGGACTCCGAGGTCGCGGCTTTCCAGCACGCGTCCCGAGAGGTCCAGGACCTCGATTCGCGCGCGGGCCGCGGCCGCCATGCGGAAGGACAGGATGTCCCCTGTGCGGCGCAGCGCCAGCACGGGGTTGGAGGACGGGTGCCCGGCGATCGCGGAAAGCGAAGTTGCGGGCACGAAGACCACTCCGCGAAGGGCTTGTCCGAAGGAGGCCGTCTTCAGGACCTTGAACGATTCGGAAGCCGGTAGGGTGCGGGAAGCCAAGCTGTCGGTGACGACCACCAGCTGGTTGGGATCGGCGCCCTGGTCGGTCTCGAGGCTCACGGTGGAAGTCACCGCCCAGACGGTGACGGTGCCGTCGCCGTTGATGCGGCTCGTGAGGGTGCGCAAGCCGTCGTTGGCGGGCAGGATCGAATCCGCCATGCCGGGTACGGCGTACTTGGTGCCCAGGTTCAGGCCGCTCTTCAGCGTGTAGACGTTGTGCCAGGTGCTGTCGGATTCCAACACCCATTTCTCCAGGCCGGATTGGGCGTTGGTGGGCGCAAGAGCGATGCTGCCGTCGCCTTCGTCGGCCACGTACAGGATGCTGTCGGATGCGAAGCACAATCCGAACGGGTTGTAGACCACGCCGGTCGTGCTCTTGGCGAGGTTCGCGGAAAAGCCCTTGGGGATGGTGAACATCGTGCTGGAGGCCGTCCCCGCAGTCGGAAGGGTCCCCTTTGCGCCCACCTGGTACACGGTGTTTATGCCGTTCCCTCCCGATCCCTTGGCCACGTAGAGCGTGCCGTTGTGGATGGTCAGGGACCTGAAATTGTCATCCTTGCCCGACTTGTCGGCGGTCAGCGCCAAGGAGGCCACGGAGAACCCGTACTGGAAGCCGTTGGCCGCACCGGGTGTGCCATTCAGCTGTCCCACCACCTGGGTCTCGGGACCCGCGCCGGGAACCACCTCCTGCACGCCGGTGTTGGAAACCACCGTGACGGGCTCGGGGCTGCTGCCGTTGCCGGCATTGCCCACCAGGAAGTACTGGTTCCCGGTCGCGTCCAGGATGGCCGCGCGGCCGTTGTTGCCGCTGTAGGTGTTCACCGGCGTCGCCATCACCGAATCGTCCGGACCCGCCGCGGCGATCTGGAGCACGGCCCGCGGGTAGCTGAGCTTCACCGGGTTGGTCGTGTCCACATGGTTCGGCGTGTTGGAATTGGAGACGTCCAGCGCGTTGACGGGAGCCGCGTATCCCATGAAGGTCACGCTGTTCCCGTCGGTGGAAAGATTCAGCGCCAGTTCCGACTTGGAGGGGAAGCTGGTGACCGCCTTGGACGCGGGCACGGCGAAGGTGTCCAGGAGCACGAGGCTGTCTCCCGTCACCGCCTCGCGCTCCAGGATGATGGGCGAGGTCACCCCGAAGCTTCCGTCCAACGCCTCGTTGGCCCATACGCCGGGATAGCTGCCGTTCGCGACGGCGAGATTGCCCGCGCCGCCGGGAAGGGTGTCTCCCACGCGCACGGTGGTCGAGTCGCCCGCGTAGGTCGTGCGGCTGACCAGGAGGTCGCCGCCGGAAGACGGGATCGCCGCGGCGAAGGATGCGACGGAAAGCGTCAAGGCTCCCGCGAGGAGGGAGGTTCTGCCCGAGTTCATGGAGGTTCCTTTGGATCTGTGGTGGCTGGCGGAACAGGCTCCCTGGAACGAAGCCTCCCCCGCGTTTCACCGGCGTTCCAGAGTCCACCAAGGTCCGTGGCAACGGTGGAGACGATGGTCCCGCATCGTGCGCGGCCGACGGGACCTCCGTCTCAGCGAACGCCCCCTCCGAGGGCCTGGTAGAGATCCACGGTATAGGTCAGCCGCTCGAGCCGATCGTCCACTTGGCTGAGCCGCGCCGCCAGCAGGCCCTGCTGGGCGGTCAGGACCTCGATGTAGTCGACCTCTCCCGCGGTCAGCAGGAGGTCGGTGGCTTCGACGGCCTTCTCCAGGGATGCGATCTGCTTTTGACGGAATTCGTCCTTGCGCAACGACTGCCCGTACCCGTAGAGGATGTCGGAGACCTCCTCGCCGGCGGCGAGCACCGACTGGCGGAAGGCGAGCAGCGATTCCTCCTGGGCTCCCTCCGCGATCCTGACGTCCGCGTTCAACGCGCCGCGGTCGAAGACCGGCTCGGTGAGGCTCGCGGTGAGGCTCGCCATCAGGTTCGCGGGGTTGAAGAAGTCGCCGAACGCCCCGACGAATCCGACGAAGGTGGTGCTCGCGCCTCCGGATGTGATGGCGAGCGTCGGATAGAGGGCGGCGCGGGCCGCGTCGGTGGTGGCGTATGCGGCCTCCACCGCGAGCTCGGCCTGGCGCACGTCGGGACGGTGCGACAGGGCCGACACCGGCACCCCGTCGCGGAGGAACCCGATGGTCGAATCCTGCTGGTCCAGGACGGAGCGGTCGATCGGACCGGGCTTCCTGCCCAGCAGCACGCAGATGGCGTTCTCCTCCTGGCGGACCTGTTGCTCGAGCGAAAGCAGCGAAAGCTGGGTGCCGTAGAGGGTGGCGTTGGTCTGCTCCACCGCCGCCTCCGTCTGGGAGCCCGCCTGCTTCAAGGCGGCCATGGTCTCGGCGCTCTTGGCCAGGAGCGTGATCGTCTCCTCGGTGATGGCCACCTCCTTGTCCAGCGCCAGCAGCTTGTCGTAGTCGACGGCGATGTTCGCGACCACCTGGGTGCGCACGAGGTTCGCGTATTCGCGGCTCCCGAGGAGCGCCGCGTACTTCGCCTTGGACGCGCTGGAGAGCCTCCCCCAAAGGTCGAGCTCCCAGGTGGCGGAAAAGCCCAGGCTCGCCCCTTGGGAGGTGTACCCCAGAACGTCGCGGCCGTGATTCCCGGTGCTGGACTGCGTCCGGTTGGCCCCGGCCACCGCCGTGATGGCGGGTGCCTGGCCGGCGCGCGCCGCGCCCAGGGATGCTTCGGCCTGATCGATGCGAACCAGCGCGGTGCGCAGCTCGAAGTTGCTGTCGAGCCCTTCGGCGAGGAGGGCCTGGAGCTTCGGATCCGCGAAATAGCTCCTCCAGTGGATGTCCGCGACCGAAGACGTGTCCGTACCGCCGGCCTTCCCGTCGCGCACGAGACCCGCGGCGTCCATCGCAGGCGGAGCGGACAGGCTCTTGTAGGAGCTGCAGGAGGAGAACAGTCCCGCCACCAGCGCGGTGCCGAGTGCCGTCTTCGCGGCGTTCATCGCGCGGCCTCCGTGGTTTCGGTTCCCGGTTTCCTTCCCTGCAGCCGTTCCTGGAGGGCCTGGAAGAGCACGAACAGGACGGGAATGACCACGAGGCCGAAGGTGGTGCCCACCAGCATCCCTCCGATGGCGCTGATGCCGATCGAGCGGTTCCCCACGGCACCGGCTCCCTGGGCCAGGGCCAACGGCAAGAGCCCGAAGATGAAGGCGAACGACGTCATGAGGATGGGACGAAGACGGGCGGTGGCCCCCTCTATGGCCGCCTGGACCAGTTCCATGCCCGCGCGGCGGCGCTGCAGCGCGAACTCCACGATCAGGATGGCGTTCTTGGCCAGGAGCCCGATCAGCATCACCAGGGAGATCTGCACGTAGATGTTGTTGGTGATCCCGCTTCCCGCCTTCATGGAGGCGAAGACGAAGAGGAACACGCCCGAAAGCCCGATGGGGAGCGAGAACATCACCGCCAGCGGCAGGATGTAGCTCTCGTACAGGGCGGCGAGCAGCAGGTAGACGAAGATCCCGCACAGGACGAAGATGACGGTGGTCTGGTTCGCGCTGTTGGCCTCCTCGCGGCTCATCCCCGAGAACTCGTAGGTGTAGCCCGGCGGGAGGGCGGTCTCCTCGACGGCCTTGATCACGTCGCCCGAGGTGGAGCCCTTCGCGTAGTTGGGGATCACGGTGACCGCCATGGAAGAGTACAGGTTGAAGCGCGTGAGCGACTGCGGACCGGTGACGTCGTGGAAGGTGAGGAACTCGGTGATGGGGACCATCCCGCCGGTCGACGTCTTCACGGTCAGGTTGCGCAGGTCGTCCAGGCGCGCGCGGAATTCCGGGGCGGCCTGCACGATCACGCGATACTGCTTTCCGTAGGCGTTGAAGTTGGAGACGTAGTCGCTTCCGACGTAGGTCTGGAGGGCTCCCATCACCTGGCCCAGGGTGAGTCCGGCCTGCTTGATCTTGGACATGTCCGCCTCCACGAGCTTTTGCGGATAGTTGGGATTGAAGGTGGTCATGGCCGTCATCACCTCCGGGTGCATCTTCAATCGCTTCAGGTAGTCCAGCGTGACCTGGTAGAACTTCCCGACATCGCCCCCGGTGCGGTCCTGCAACTTCAGCTCCACGCCGTTGCTGATTCCGAAACCCCGCAGCGTGGGCGCGCCGAAGAACAGGTCCGAGGCGCCGGGGATCGTGTCGGATCTCTGCTTCAGCACCCCCACGATCTGGTTCATGGTGAGCTTGCGCTTGTCCCAGGGGTCCAGCGAGAAGATGAGGGCGGCGGCCGAATTGTCCGAGCCGCTCAGGAAGCTCAATCCCGTCATGGACGCCGCGTTGTGGACGCCCGGGATCGACTTCGCGATCCGCACGATCCTTCCGACCATGCTGTCGGTGACGTCCAGGGATGTTCCCGGAGACATGGCGACGTTGCCCATCACCGTGCCGCTGTCCTCCTGCGGCACGAAGCCGGTCGGCAGAATCCTGGAAACGACTCCGAGCAGGAGCACGAAGGTGGCCACGATGCCCAGGGCCACCCAGCGCCGACTGGGCTTTCCGAGGTAGGCGACGAGGCGCCGGTACCGGTCGGTGAGTCCCGTGAAGATCGCGTTGAACCAGTAGAAGAATCGTCCCGCGTAGCCCTCCCCCTCGTAGCCCGCGGCGTGCTCGGGGCGCAGGAAAAGGGCGCAGAGCGCCGGACTCAACGTGAGCGCGTTGATCGCCGAGAGCACGATGGCAACCGCCAGGGTGAGGCCGAACTGCTTGAAGAAGACCCCGCTGGTGCCGCCGATGAAGCTCACCGGCACGAAGACCGAGGCCATCACCAGGGTGATGGAGACGATGGCCGGGGCGATCTCGCCGATGGCCGAGATCGAAGCGGCGCGGGGATCGTTCTCGCCGCCCTCCAGCTTGGCATGGACCGCCTCGACCACGACGATGGCGTCGTCCACCACGATGCCGATGGCCAGCACCAGCGCGAAGAGGGTGAGCAGGTTGATGGAGAAGCCCATGAGCCGAAGGAAGAAGAAGGTTCCGATGATGGCCACCGGCACGGCGATGGCCGGGATCAGGGTGGCCCGGAAGTTCTGCAGGAACAGGAACACCACCAGGAAGACCAGGATGAAGGCTTCGATCAGGGTGTGGACCACCTTCTCGATGGATGCGTCCAGGAAGTCGCTCGCGTCCATCTGGTAGGTGAAGGCGACGCCCGGAGGGAAGTTCCTGGAGGCCGCCTGCACCGCCGCCTTCGCGTCCTTGATGACCTGCTGGGCGTTGGAGCCCGCCGCCTGGCTGATGTAGATGAAGACCCCAGGCAGTCCGCCGGCACGCACCCGCACGGTGTAGTCCTGGCCGCCCAGTTCGAGCCGGGCGACGTCCTTGAGGCGGAGCTGCTGGGTCCCGTTCGAGCGCAGGATGATGTTCCCGAACTGCTCGGCGCTGGTGAATTTCCCGGTGTACCGGAGGTCGAACTGGAAGGACTGGCCTCCCTGCTCCCCCAGTTGGCCGGGGGCCGCCTCGATGTTCTGGTCCTGGATGGCAGCGACCACCTCGTCGGTGGTGAGACCGTAGGCCTTCATCGCGTCGGGCTTCAGCCACACCCGCATCGAGTAGTCGAGGGTGGAGAAGGTTCCCGCCGTCCCCACACCATTGATGCGCTGGAGCTGCGGAACGAGGTTGATCTTCGCGTAGTTGTAGAGGAACTTGTCGTCGTAGGCGGGGTTGGTGGACGTGAGCATCACGAAGAGGATGTATCCCGTCTGCTGCTTGCGGACGGTGACGCCGTTTGTGGTCACTTCGGCGGGAAGCAGCGAGGCGGCCTGCGCGACGCGGTTCTGCACGTTCACGGTGGCCATGTCGGGATCGGTGCCCTGCTTGAAGTAGACGTCGACCTCGGCCGCGCCGCCGTTGCTCGCCGTGGAGGTCATGTAGGTCATGTTGTCCACGCCGTTGATCTGCTCCTCCAGGGGAACGATCACGCTCTTCTGGACCGCGTCTGCGTTGGCGCCGTTGTAGCTCGTCGTGACGCGCACCGTGGGAGGCGCGATGTCCGGGTACTGCTCGACCGGGAGAAGCTTGATGCCGATGATCCCCAGGACCACCAGCAGGATGGATATGACCGTGGCGAGGACCGGGCGTTGGATGAAGAGCTTGAGCATGAGGTGGTCCTTATCGGATCTTCATCTTCTGCCCGTTGGACAGG
>Ga0302270_10006383_pt1 | contig 10513 bp, 7 predicted proteins | sample III_Bog_E2_3_FD_198773 | JGI IMG/M metagenome (GOLD analysis project Ga0302270, IMG submission 198773) | Peat permafrost microbial communities from Stordalen Mire near Abisko, Sweden - III_Bog_E2_3 | ecosystem: Environmental > Terrestrial > Soil > Wetlands > Peat | place: Sweden: Abisko...
GACGTAAATACGCCTGCCGGAAAGATAGTTGACCTTATCAGGGGCGTCAAGATTACGGCCGGCCAGGATGTTGTTGCGGATATCGATATGTCGCGCGCAGCGTTCATCGCCAAGCTGCCGGCCGATCAGAGAAAGGCTCTGGAAGATCTGAAGAAGCAGAACTCCTCGGCGATCGAGGCCAACAAGACGATCGGTTCGATCAATGCCGATTTGAAGGTCGCCACGCAAGACATCAAGGATGCCGAAGCAGCCCGCACTCAGGCAGCCACCGAACTTGGTGCATCGGCAAGCATCGACGCGATCAATGCAAAGGTGGAGGAGATTAAGACCGCCAAGTACACCGAGATCGTGACCCTGATGACAAAAGACACCGCCGCTATGTCCGACCAATCCATTCTGTGGACTGACCTGGGGCGCGGTGAACTTGGCTTGAAGAACTACGACGATGCCGAGACCCACTTCAAGAAGGCAGTGACCGTCGAGACCGCTTCAAAGAAGCCCAAGCAGGACCTGATCGCCGTGTCCGATGCAGGGCTGGGCGAGGTGTACGCGCGTCAGGGAAAGATTCCTGAGGCTACCGCCGCCTATGACGATGCGGTCAAGGCCGATCCGTCGCGTGCCGGTCTCAACCTCCGCAATGAAGCCATCATCTACTTCCAACTGGGCAACGCCGCCGCGCAGATTGCGGCTGCCGACAAAGCGATTGCAGTCGATCCAACTGCCCCCATTCCCTATTACATCAAGGGACAAGGGCTGATTCAGAGTGCAACTGTAGATGCAAAGACGCAGCGCATCGTTCTGCCTCCGGGCTGCGAGGAAGCATACAAGAAATACCTCGAGCTGGCGCCCAAGGGACAGTATGCCGCCGAGGTGCAGAGCATCCTTGACCAGGCCGCAAAGCCGATCAGCGTCAACAAGCGGGGCAGGTAGCAAGCAACCAGGTTAGTTATTCATCGAAGGGCGCGTCCGCATACCGGGCGCGTCCTTCGTTTTTTAGATTTGATTGCCACATGCGCTACCTGGGGCCCGGTCTGCCCCTGGAGCTTCTACAATCCATTGCATGGACTCTACTCTCCCCGGGTACGAGCAAGCTGCCGCGCTGGTGGCCGCCTATGCCGCCGATCTTGGACACAGGAGGCATGCGCAAGAGCGCGTGCCGCTCAGCCGTGCGTCGGGCCGGGTGCTTGCATCGCCCTTGCGCGCAGACAGCGATCAGCCTGCCTTTGCCCGCTCAACGCGCGACGGCTTTGCCTGCCGGGCAAAAGAGCTATCGACGGGCAAGGCGCTGACGGTGGCGGGGTCAACACGTGCAGGCGAGTCCCCTGCAGACAAACTGCCCAAGGGCGCGGCATGGGAGATCATGACCGGCGGAGCAGTTCCTCCAGGCGCGGACTGCGTGGTGATGATCGAGCACGTTGACGCGGCAGACGGCCAAGTCAAGCTGGCGCACGGCCGCACCATTGCAGCGGGCGCGAACATTGTGGCTCGCGGAGACCACGCCCGCAAGGGCGATCGGCTGCTGGAGCCAGGCGTGGCAATCGGCGCGGCGCAGGTGGCGTTGTCTGCGGTGTGCGGCCAGAGCGCTCTCGATGTGTATACACGACCGCGCGTGGCCATTCTGACCACCGGAGACGAGATTCTCGCCATTGAGCAGACGCCTGGCCCTGGCCAGATTCGCAACTCGAACGGGCCCATGCTGGCGGCGCTGGTGGCAGCCGCGGGCGCAGAACCGTGGGTTCTGCCGATTGCGCGGGACGAGGCGCGCAGCCTGGACAAGGCGCTTGCGCGCGCGTTCGCCGCGGACATGCTGGTGGTGACCGGAGGCGTTTCCGCAGGCAAGTTCGATCTGGTGGAACCGGCCCTGGAGCGTCTGGGTGCGAAGTTCCACTTTACCGGCGTGCACATTCAGCCGGGCAAGCCGGTGGTTTTTGGAGACGTTCCCCGGCCGCGCGGCAAGGCGGCGAAGGCGCATCCACTCACGGTGGCGACAAAGCAGATGCCGTTCTTCGGTCTGCCCGGCAATCCGGTCTCTTCCGCCGTTACGTTTCTGATTTTTGCTGCTCCGGTGATTGCCGCGCTTGCTGGAAGCGTCGCACCGATTCCGCGATTTGTGTTGGCGCGGCTGGCGCGCGCGGCCAAGAGAGGGCCCAAGTCCGGCCTGACGCGCTTTCTGCCCGCGCACTGCAGCTATGGCGCCAAGGGAGATATGCCCGCAGTGGAACTGGTCGAGTGGAAAGGCTCCGGCGACATTGCTGCAATGGCGCGCGGCAACTGCTTTCTGGTTCTGCCCGAAGACAGCAACCATCCCGAACCGGACGAGATCGTCCGCGTACTGCTTTACTGAGCCGACTTATGCCAAAAAACAAGCTTTCTCACTACGATTCCTCGGGTCAGGCCACGATGGTGGATGTAAGCGCCAAGCCGGCCACGCGCCGCACCGCCTCGGCTTCAGCCTTTGTGGAGCTGTCGGCTGCCGTCCTTAAAGCGCTGCCCGCCAATCCCAAGGGCGATCCGCTGGCGGTGGCGCGCATTGCGGGCATTCAGGCGGCCAAGCGTACCGCAGAGCTGATTCCCATGTGCCATCCGCTGTCGCTCACGCACGTCGACGTTGAGACGGAGCTTGCGCCGGACGGCGTGCGCATTACGGCTACGGCGGCGACCACAGGGCCAACCGGCGTTGAAATGGAGGCGCTGACCGCGGTAGCCGTTGCCGCGCTCACCGTCTACGACATGACCAAGGCGCTGGACAAGGCAATCGTGATTCGCGCGGTGCGCCTGGAGTCAAAGACTGGCGGCAAGAGCGGTGACTACACGCGCAGCTCCGATTGAAGGCATCAGACGGCGCAGTGCAGTTTGAGTGGAAATGCGGGACGAGCGCTATTTCTCCGCCTTTTCCTCGTGGTACTCCGCCTCTGTGTTGATGGCCCAGATATTGTCTTTTGTAGCGACTCCATTGACAATGTTTTCGACGGCCGTCATCGCGGTCAGCATGGAATGATCCTGGTTGTTGTATTTGTGCATGCCGTTGCGGCCGACCAGGAAGAGGTTCTCAAAACCATCGGTAAACTCGCGAATGGTATCGAACCGGTCGTAGCTGCCAAAGTACGCAGGATAAGTTTTGGGAACATGGACCACATGGGAGTCCTCGACATCTTCGGCCTTGAGGATGCCTATCTTGGAAATCTCCGCGATTGCGAACTTCGCCATCTCATCATCGGAGAGTTTCCATAGCGGGTCGCTCTCGTTGCAGAAATACTCAAGACCTATCCAGACCTTTTCCTGACTCTTCACCAGCCAGGGGCTCCAGTTGTTGAAGATCTGCAGGCGCCCCACAGTCACATCGGGCTCTTGAATGTATATCCAGTTATCTTTGAGCTGAGCGCCATCCTTCTCAAAAATATTAAGCTTGCTCGCCAGCAATCCCACGGTGATGAAGTCGCGGTACATCAGCCCCTCGCTGACCTCTTTCACCTCTGCCGGCACTTCGCAATTGAAAGCTCGAACCAGATCGCGCACCGGCATGGTCGAGAAGAAATAGTCTCCCGCGAAGGTGCAACGCTCGCCGGCCTCATTGACTCCCTCGACCGACACCACCTTGTTCCCATCCACATTGATGCGATCGATCCGGATACCGAACAGGATCTCGCCGCCGCCCTGGCGAATCTTGTCCGCCACATGTTCCCAAAGCTGGCCCGGACCGTATTTAGGGTAAAGAAACTTTTCGATAAGTGAGGTTTCAGTTTGCTTTTGCGTAATGCCGCTCTTCTTTTGCAGTCCAAAGGTCTTTTTCAGAAAATGCAGAATGACGCCTTTCAGCGAAAGACCCTTGATACGCTGCGCACCCCACTCGGCGCTGATCTCCTGACAAGGCACACCCCACACCTTTTCGGTGTACGACTTGAAAAAGGTGAGGTAAAGCTGCTTGCCAAAGCGGTTGATAATGAAATCTTCGAGAGAACGCTCCTCGCGCTGTGGCAGCAACGCGGACCGCATGTAACTGAGACCGCAACGAAGGGTGCGAGCGACACCCAGATTCATAAACGTTGCGGCTGTGAGACTGATGGGATAGTCAAAAAAACGGCGCAGAAAATAGATGCGGCTCTTGCGCTGGCGAACCAGCATCACCAGATCTTCGGTGCGGGGATCGGGCGCGGAAGATGCCGCGGGCACATCGCGTTGCTGGCCCTTATAGCGCAATTGGCCTTCCTCGCCAGAGCCAGCCTCGACCGGCATCTGCTCAAGCCACCAGCGCATAACACGGTCGGACTTGGAGAAGAACCGATGGCCGCCAATGTCCATGCGATTGCCCTTGTAGCGAATGGTCCTCGATATGCCGCCTATCTCATGGCTAGTCTCGATGAGAATGGGCTTAATGTCCGAACTTCGCTCGAGTTCAAGCGCCGCCGTAAGCCCAGCGGGTCCAGATCCGATGATGATTGCCGTGCCTTGTTTCATGCAGATGCCTTGTCCTCTAATTGTATGGGACACCTTTCAAGAGCAATCGCTTGCCCGCCACACCGATTGAGCGATGTCCAGATGGTTGCTTGTATCGTAAGGTGAAGAATCTCCGTCAGGCTTCAGGGATATTCTTATCACGGCAGGCGATCCAAGGGGCAGTTGTCTAACTCGATTCCAGTCAGTAAAAAACAACTCGCGAGTGCCTTCAGGGAACTGGCAGGTGCATCGCTGTTCGCATGTGGGCAGAGTTGCACGCGGCTGGAAGCGACGAGGTGGATTGGCTTGAGGCCGAGCTGTGGCAGGCGATGCGCGAAGATTCACTCGCGACGATTGGCGTGAACGCTATTTGTTGTTGCGCAGGTAGAGATCGCAACCGTATCCCCACTGGCCCTTCAATATCCTGTGCCCCTTCAGGCTTATCCACAAGTGCTGGGGATCGGGTTGGATCATATGGAACTGAGACGCGACCAGAACCGGCGGTAACGGAGCTACATTTCGGGGGCCGTCGAGAAGTCCACCGTAGCAGTTCGCAATTGCAGCCACCTTGGATAGATCATGAATATCCCTGGCGTTATCCAACTCTATGAGATGACGAAACTGCGGTTTATACAGGTCGTAACTGCCCCCCTCAACCGCAACGATCGCATCGGGCGAAGGCAGATTGTCGCGGAGAAATAACGGCTGCATCTGCGCCGCCTGGAAAGAACTGCGCTCCTCGACTCTTTCAGCCACACTGACCCCGATGAGGGGAAGATGAGCGCAGACAATAAACAACAGCAATGCCAATGCGGGAGTGGCGAGTTGTTTGCGGGCGCATCCAACCACTAACAAACCAACCGGAAGAGCGAAGGCCAAAAAGTAAAGATAGTTCATCTGCGTAGGAAACAGAATGAAGGCAATTGCCTCGCAGCTAAGCGCTGCCGCGATTGCAAGGTATTCTGCAGCGCCCAACTGCTTGCGCTTTGCCACAGCCCACACAGCGATGGCGACGGCGGGCACCAGGGAGAGGAAGTACATCTCGACCGAGAACGAGCCTCCGGCCAAAACGGCTCTATGAACCTTCTGCAGGAAGCTGGCATGAGATCCGGAAGAAAGAGCGACTCCCAATCCACTGTTGTAACCGAGCGCGTGCTTTGCAAATCGGGCCAGAGAATCGGGGTCGAGGAAGTGGTAAAGCAGAGCCACGGGAATGAGCACCACAATGGCCGTCACGCCCATCACGGCAATCTGCCAGAAAGAGGTAAGCCATCGCCGGGCAAGATTCCAGTTGTTTGCCAGGGCCAGCGACGATGCCCAGACCGCCGCAGTGGCCGCAACAAAGGGATGCGCCAGAAAAGTGAGCGCGAGAAACAATCCAACCAGCACGGGCCGCGGATTTGGCCGGGCGGCGAAGGCAATGGTGCAGGTGAAAAAGACCAGTGCAAGTGCCTCAGGCCGGTCGTAGGTGACGAATGCTACCGGCAAAACCGCAATGGCTAAAACCGCAAAAGTGCGCAACCGGGTCCGCGGCTGGCGCAGTGTCCAGTAGAGCGCAACTGAGGCGGCCAATATCCCAAGCAACTCATTGAAGATTGTGCCCGCATACGCATTGCGCGGAAAGATTGAGGCAAAGCCCGCGAACAGCAAAGGCATCGCCGGTGTGTAGTGCGAATAGAACCTGGGAACCAAATCCTGCATGTAGATGAGGCCCGCGGACTCGAAGGAACCCCGCGCGGCAAGATTCCAGCCCGCATCGCGGAAGATAAATACGTCAGTGCCGTTCATGGAAGGGGCGATCGTCAGAGAGAGGATCAGCCATCCCAAAGAGCAGACTGCAAATAGAATCCAAGAGCGGGAGGATGTCACATTTACTCCTTGCATCGAGAGCATGGATCGTTAACAGGATAGAGCATATTGTATGAATGCCGTTGTCGCCAGTGGCATGGCATTCCCGATTTAAACGCACATGAGTGAAGGTTGCAGCGGTCGGTAGCATCCCGCGCACTCTTGTGTGAGCACCAAGATTCCCAAAAAATCAGGATGAGCTGCCCGCCATTCGGAATGGGTCGGAATCAGCAACGGAAACGCAAATCCATGGTTTCTTCCACTCGGCGCAGCCAATCGGCGCGTTGCTGGGGCGTGCTGGTGACCACGATGCCGAAAGTCTCCCGGTAAATATTCTTGACGCCGCAAAATTCGAGGACGCACTTCTTCCAGAGCCGGTCGAGCGGGTCGCCAAACTCCCTCATCTCGCGCTCTGGCGGAGTATTCGAGGTATTGAAGATGACCGCCGTCTGCGCGCGCAGCAGGCCGATTGGCACGCCCTCGCCGTTATCGCCTTCTTGAAACCGATAGGCCACGCCGGCACGGAAGACCCGATCGATCCATCCCTTCATGACAGCCGGGGGCTGTCCCCACCAATTGGGATGAACGATGACCAATCCATCTGCGCGCTGTAGCTCATCGCAGTAACTGACCAGAGCAGGGGGTGGCTGCCCCTTCGTATCTAACTCGGCAGCGGGCAGCATGGGATCGAAGCCCTCCGCATAGAGATCGTGAAAGCAGACGGTATGCCCATTGCGCTGAAGCGCGCTGCAGGCAGAATGGGCGATGGCATGATTGAAGCTTTGGCTGCTGGGATGCGCAAGAATGACGGAGATTTCCATAGACAACTGACAGCATAACAGCGCGGATTGAAACCATCCGGCCCATCGCCTACGGATATTACCCGCGGGCGAGCGAAGGCTACAGCGATTTGTGGAAATAGATTAGGGAACGCGACGCAGCCGGCGAGGAGCACAGAAAGCTATTGTTGCAAGAGCGGCTCAAGGCCGCGGCCCGGCGATTGGGAGCTTTGCCTGAATCATTCTTAACTGCCGGAATCCCGGCAGCCAGTCTACCCACAGCCAGTGGAAGAGGCAACAACAGAGCGCTGATGCCTTGACCGTCCATACGCCCCACCGGCACGGCAGCCATCGCGCGTCATAGCCTCTCGCAATGCGGGATTTGGAGATTGGGATTTATCTTCAGCTCAACTGCTCAAGAATGAGCAGAAATACAAGCTGTATTTGTCGAATTTCGCTGAAAATGATCGTCAATTTGCAGGAATTACCCGTGAACTCGAACGTCGTTGTGAAAATGTATTCATCTTTTGAATGGGGCGATTTCTCAGTCAAAGGGATGAGTGGAAACATGAACTATGTGCCGAAGACAAGACACTTTACATGCATTACAGTTAGCAATGAAATACAGGCACGTCGTGTTCGCCGCACGCACTGAGATTGAAACCAATTTGCAGTTTTTCAGGCAGATGCCGAGGCTGGGCGAAAAGATTTCCACCTGAGATTCTGTGAAAATTCAGTAATTTCTTGCGTGCGTTTATGAAATGTAAGGTTGTCGAGTTGAAAGCCAGAATCAGTCTGGGCAGACGGATGTGTCTAGGTCCGATCTCCTAAACCAACAGAAGCAGCTTGGTGAGAGCCTGAGCCGCGCGCCGATTGCGTTGCTCGCAATTGCTCCAGGGCTGCAAAGCCTTTGGTGAGATGGATTGCAGGCATGCGACTCGATAATGACAACCGGCTATTACTCAATAGCTAAGTGCAGTTTGCGAATAGATTTCAGCAACTACTGTAGCGGCCAGTGCGCAGTGCGGCCGCATGCAATCCCGTAAGTCGCGGCCGAACCGCGCGCCGGAACCCTGAGTGGCGCGCGTATACGGGTCTGTGCGCAAGATCTCAGGAATAACCACGAGACTTTTCTTAACGTCTTTGATGCCCGTAGCTTCTTCTATTCCAGAGAGCGGGCTCTGAATGGCCGTTCGGGCGCGATTCATGCGCCGTTACGCGTCTGTATCACTTCAACAGGCGAAGTGCACGCCTAACTATACCCGACATGCAGAGGAACAAATGTCAAATGAAAGAAACCAAGGCCGGCGAACAAAACAGACCGGTCCGATATTTGCAATTGCGCTACTTCTTATCGTGACAACCGGAGTGCTGACTTCACTGCGCGCGCAGCAGGTAAGTAACTCCTCAAGCCTGGAATTGGGAATGATTGTTACAGCAACCGCTGAGCAGGCCGAGAAGGTCATCAAGGAATTCAAGGCAGGCACTGACTTTGGCGTGCTGGCAAAGGAGAATTCCATTGATATTACGGCGGACGACGGCGGGTACCTTGGACGGATGAACCTCGTCCAGTTAGAGCCGGACGTGCGGAGTGCGGTGAGTGCAATTCATGCCGGACAGATCACCGGCGTGATTCACACGTCAGATGGATACGCCGTTCTCACTATCTTTCCCGCGGCCCCGCATGCGCAACATCTGATAAGTCAGAGAGAGATTTCCTCTCTTGTTTCCACGGGTGTGGTACGGTCCAGTCTTGACGTTGGCGGACTTGGAGTAGCGGACCAGGTCTTTACCGCCTTTCAGAAGCCGGAGGGCTGGGACCGCGATCTGCATCAGATATGTAAGATCCGCAAGCAATCGCATGCGGAAGCGATTGTCCAGTTGCAGCACGCACTCGCAACCGCAGAGGCAGAAGGCACCGATCAAAGCCAACCAGACAAGATGATTGCGGCTCACATGAGCCTGGCACAGCTGTACGCCTTTGACGGGGAAATGGAGAAAGAGATCCAACAGCAGAAACTTGCTTTGGCAATTGCCCGGAAATATCTTCCCGAGGGCACACCGCTCATTTACCAAGTGATCGGTACCGCGTATCTACATTACTCCGAGATGGAAAACGACACCTATCATAGCAAGGGAAATCAGGGTATCTGGCCACCCCCGGTTGCAAATGAGAGTTATGCGCAGCAAGAGGAATCAAAACTTGCAATTCAGTACTTTAGCAAGTATCTTGAAGTGCAACCCGACGACTATCAAACACGCTGGCTGTTGAACGTTGCGTATTCTACCTTGGGCGAATATCCCGACAAGGTTCCGCCAGCACTGTTAATTCCGTTAAGCGATTTTGAATCCGCACAGAATATTGGACGCTTCAAGGACATTGCAGCCACCGCGGGGACCAACGCCTTTCTTGAGGCGGGTGGAGTTGTTGTGGACGACTTCGACAACGATGGGTTGCTCGATATAGTTGCGTCGAGCACGGATGTGTGCGATGCGCTCCACTTCTACCATAACAACGGGGACGGAACCTTTAGCGATCGGACAGTTCAGGCAGGACTCGCCGATCAGCTAGGCGGGTTGAACCTTGTGCAGGTTGACTATAACAACGATGGGTGCATGGATCTGCTTGTTCTTCGCGGGGGGTGGGAGTTCCCGATGCGGAAGTCGCTGCTGCGCAATAACTGCAACGGGACATTTACCGATGTAACAGACCAAAGCGGATTGGGAGCGACCGTCACTGAAACAAACTCCGCTGTGTGGGCGGATATTGACAACGACGGATATCTTGACTTGTTTATAGCCAACGAAAAGAGTCCTAGCCAGCTGTTTCGCAATCGTGGTGACGGAACCTTCGAGGATATCTCACATGCGGCGGGCATCGACCAGACCGCGTATAGCAAGGGTGTGACAGCGGCGGACTACGACAACGATGGATATGTAGATTTCTATGTATCTAACTTGGACGGTCCCAATTATCTCTACCATAACAACCTTGACAATACATTCACAGAGATAGCCAAACAGGCTGGCGTACAGGCTCCGGGCACCGGCTTTGCAACCTGGTTCTTCGACTACGACAATGACGGATGGCCTGACCTGTTTGTAACCAGCTATCCCAGCTTTTCGCCAGACGAGGTTGTGCGCAGTTATATGCATTTACCCACGCATGTAGATACGATGAAGCTCTATCGGAACAATCGTAACGGAACCTTCGAGGACGTAACTACGCAGGTGGGGCTGGACCGTGTATTTATCCCCATGGGCTCTAACTTTGGCGACGTCGATAACGATGGATTTCTGGATATCTATTTAGGGCCGGGGCAGCCTTCGTTTGGAGCTATCCTGCCGCACGAACTGCTGCGTAACGACGGTGGAAAGAAGTTTGTCGACATTACTGCTTCAAGTGGCACCGGCGACATGCACAAGGGACACGGCATCAGCTTTGCAGACTT
>Ga0302270_10006384_pt1 | contig 10512 bp, 8 predicted proteins | sample III_Bog_E2_3_FD_198773 | JGI IMG/M metagenome (GOLD analysis project Ga0302270, IMG submission 198773) | Peat permafrost microbial communities from Stordalen Mire near Abisko, Sweden - III_Bog_E2_3 | ecosystem: Environmental > Terrestrial > Soil > Wetlands > Peat | place: Sweden: Abisko...
ACCCCTCGGACCTGAGCGCCGATACCAGCAACTTTAATTACACAGTGATTGCGCGGCTGAAGCCTGGGGTGACAATGGCGCAGGCGCAGGCAGAGCTTGAGGGGCTGCAGAATGCCTACTCGCAATCAGCGCATCTTTCGATTCGATTGGGAGCGCGGTTGACGCCGCTGAACGCCGACGTGACTTCAGGCATCAACGGGGCGCTGTGGCTGATGTTTGCCGCAGTGGGCGGAGTGCTGCTGATTGCGTGCGTGAACCTCGCGAACCTGCAACTGGTGCGGGCGGTGACCGCCGAGCGTGAGACGGCGGTTCGCGCGGCATTGGGAGCAAGCAAAAGCCAACTGGTGATGGCCCGGCTTGCCGAGAGCTTGATTGTGGCCGTCGCCGGGGGAGTGGCGGGCGTTGCCTTTGCGGTTGCAGGCATAAAAATTTTTGTCGCGATTGCGCCGGGCAACATTCCGCGCCTGAATGAGGTGCGCTTGAGCCTGCCGGTGCTGGTTTTTGCCATGGCCCTTTCGGTTGCAGCAGCAATCGTGTTCGGAATCCTCCCGGCGCTTCGCTCTCTCGGCGTACAACCCCAGAGCGCATTGCAGAGAAATTCTTCGCGTACGGCGAGCGCGCGGGACGGCGGCGGCACGCGAAGCCTGCTGGTGGGCGCACAGGTTGCCTGCACGGTGGTTTTGCTGATTGTGACATCGCTGGTGCTGCGCAGCTTCTCGCACTTGCTGCATCAGGAACGTGGCTTCGACGCAAGCCACTTGACGCTGGCACAGGTTGATTTGTTCTCGCCGCAATATGGTGATAATTCTCCCAAAGTAGAGGCGATCAAGCGGGCTTTTGCGGATCGGGCTGTAACGGCGCTCGGCCAGCTGCCGGGTGTGCTGTCTGTGGCGACATCGAGCGCGATGCCGATGACGGGCGAAACATGGATCGACTCGTTGAGCCGGCCGGATCACCTGATACCGGAGGCGCAAAAGCCTATGGTGAATGTTCGCTTTGTGAGCGAGGATTACCTGAAGACGATGCAGATTCCGCTGTTGGCGGGACGCAATTTTGCTGACGGCGACCGGGCCAATCCACGAGTGGTGCTGATTTCTGAAGGAGCGGCGCATGCGGGTTTTAACGGCGAGAATCCGCTGGGAAAAAAGCTCGAGTCAATTATTCCGGACGGGCAGCAGCCGGTGACCGTGATTGGCGTGGTAGCAGACACACGGATTAACGGTCTGAAAAACACAGCACTGATGGTTTACGTACCCTATTGGGCATTTACGCCGTGGACGCTTTCGTTTCTGGTGCGCAGTACACAGGCAAGCGACGCGTTGATTCCGGAGATGCGCAAGACGATTTGGAGCATCGATCCCACGGTGGCGATTCCGGAACTGAAATCGATGGACGAACAAGTGGATGAGTCGGTGGCGACCGATCGATTTCAAACCGTGGTGTTGACGAGCTTTGGGGGCGCGGCGTTGCTATTGGCGCTGCTGGGCGTTTATGGAGTGATGGCCTATTCGGTGTCACTTCGCCAGCAGGAGTTCGGGATTCGCATTGCGCTGGGGTCAGGCAAGCCTGCCCTGATGAAACTGGTGCTGAGTCAGGCGGCGACTCCGGTGCTGCTTGGCGCAGGCGGGGGGCTCGCGGCGGCTCTGCTGGCTGTGCGCTGGGTCCAGAGCCTGCTGTACCAGACACCGGTTCTGGACCCAGTGTCGATTGGCGGCAGCCTGCTGGTGCTGCTGGCGGCTGCAACCCTCGCAGCGACGATTCCAGCAAGGCGCGCAGCATCCGTGGACCCGATGCGAACGTTGAGGATGGAATAAGCCCGCGAAAGAGCGGAAAACTTTAGTGTTATGGCGCGTGAACGGAGTCTGCATTGAATTTGCTGGACTTAGGAGCAGCCAGCTCAACGCGGATTGAAGCGAAGCCGAGCGTGGCGAATTTGGGTAATTTTTCCCGGTCAGCGAATCTGGTATGTTGGCGCTTAAATGGCCAACAAAGTGACGGGGAAACGATGCGCCAGCTTGGCGGCGGTGACGATGATTGCAGCAGGCCTGCTGGCGATGGGGCTTACTGCCCGAGCACAGCAGACGAGCTCAGACGCCTCGGGGATTGACGCGGTGTTGCTTGCGAAAGCCAACGGCGGCGACCCGGCGGCCCAGGTGGCCGTGGGCGAGAGCTACCAGGCAGGCAAGGGCGTGCCCAAGGATTTGCAGAACGCCGCAGCGTGGTACCAGAAGGCGGCGGACAAGAAGGACATTGCCGGCGAGCTGCACATGGCGGCGCTTTATCGCGATGGGGGCAAGGGCTTTGCGCGCGACATGGCGCAGGCTGCGGATTGGTACCGGAAGGCCGCGGATCAGGGCGACGTGGAAGCGCAGGCAACGATGGGCACGCTCTACTCCATGGGCCAGGGCGTATCGGTGAATTACGTGGAAGCCTACTACTGGCTGGACCTTGCGGCCGCAGTGAAAGGTCCCAAGCAGGAGATGTATGCGGCCCACCGGCAGATGATGGGCGAACACATCACAGTGGATGAATTGGACAGTGCACAAGAGCGGGCTGCCGCTTGGAAGGCTGCCCATCCGCGCTGAGCAGGGTGACGCAGGCGAGGTCAGGCCGGTGGATTCAAGGTCTGCTCACCGACGGCCAGCACATGACCGTTGCCGGGATTGACCAGAAAGACGATGAGCCGAAGCGGGCCTTCGATTTTCACTCCCATGGAAGAATGGTCGGCGGGCAATTGAAGCGCGCGCCCGTCTGCAGAGCCTTCACCAAAGTCTTTTAACACGCGCGCCACAGCCACATGGTGGAGAGTGCGGCCGGCGTTTTCTCCTCGGACCACTTGAGAGTGCGCTGCGTTCTGCGCGAGGACGGCGACGAGCGAGCCCTTTGCGCCTGCGGGCACGCGCACCGCGAAATCGACGACACCGTTTTTCCACTGCGGATTCTCAAGGTCGAGATTGGCCTTGGGAGTAGAGGCGGCGTGGACAACCGCTCGCGCGAGTGCGGAGCTGTCACTGCCTACAAGCTGTTCTGCGCCATCGACGACCATCTGCGGCGTATAGACGTCGCTGAGTCCAAAGCTCTGTCTGTATTTCTCCTGGCGAGCGGTTACAGAGTCCAACGAGAACGGATCGCGCCAGCCAAGACGGTCCCAGTAGGTGACGTGTTCGCTGAGCACAATGACATGGGCTCCTGGGACAAACTGGGTCGCGTCGAGGCGAGCGAGCAGGACGTCGGCCGGAGGACAGTCGGAGCAGCCTTCAGAGGTGAACAACTCGACGAGGACGGGCTGAATGCGCGGGGTGGTGGGAGCCTGGGCAGAGGACGAGGCTGCGAGGACAGATACGAGGAGCGCGATGAAAGCCGCGCGCCCACTGTCGAACTTGTTGGGGAAAGGGAAAGCCATGCTCATAAGATGATCGCGCAGGTGCGCGGGTTACATGAGGACCCATGGTGAAGATGCGCAGGCAGGTTCGCTATTCTAAGTTGCATGCTGATGCGGTGGATGGTGCGTGGGGTGGGATTTGCCGGCTTTCTGCTTGCCGTGCTTGCCGCTGTGAGAGCGCCTGCCTTTGCGCAGACGGGCGCTGTGACCCTGACTCCGGCGGTGGTGGAGGCGGGTTCGCCCGTGCTGATCCGCGTGGATGCGCCTGCTTCGGCTGCGGTTGACGGCGAATGGAGGGGGCGCAGGATCGAGTTCTTTCATGGGCGGAGTTGGTTTGCGCTGGCGGGCGTGGATGTGGCGAGCGAGACGGGGCCTTCAACGCTGAAGATTACCATGAAGGCGAATGGCGTGGTGCAGGATTTGAGTCGCACGGTTGAGATCCACGAGGCACACTACAAGACCGAGTCGCTTACGGTAGCGGCGGGGTTTGTGGAACCGAAGGAAAGCGCGCTGGCGCGGATCAAGGCTGAGAGCGAACTGAAGGCGCGCGTGTTTGGCGCGAGCGCGCACGATCGGCTGTGGGACGGTGATTTTCGCATGCCGGTTTTGTCGACGCCGACGGACAGCTTTGGCGAACGGCGGATGTTCAATGGCAAGCTGGCAAGCATTCACCAGGGTATGGATTTTCACGCGCGGAAAGGGACGCCCGTGCGTGCTGGAAACAGTGGCGTGGTGGTGCTGGCGCGGGGACTCTACTACGAGGGCAACTGCGTGGTGATCGATCATGGGCTGGGGTTGTTTACGCTGTCGATGCACCTGAGCCGGACGAATGTGCACGAAGGACAGCATGTGTCGAAGGGCCAGTTGCTGGGGCTGAGCGGCGCTACGGGACGCGTGACCGGACCGCATCTGCACTGGGCGGTGCGCTGGGAGGGAGCGTATCTCGATCCGGCGAAACTGCTGCGGATGGATCTGAGTGGAGTTCGCTAGCGGGTGACGGTTTCTTCTTCAGCCTTCATCTGCGATGGGATTGGGTGCTGGATGCCTGCGGCTTTCTCTTCGCGGAGGGCTTTGTAAGCGCGATAGACGAACCAGCCCATGTACCAGCCGTCAATAAATTTGTACGGGGTTTCGCCGGTGGTGTAATGGCCGCACGGCAGCACGCGCGGCTCAAAGTTGAGTCCGTAGCGGCGGAAGGCATCGACGACCTGGAGCGAGTACTCGCGCGGGAAGGTGAGATCGTAATCGGCGTAGACGAGCAGGACTTTCTTCTGCGGTCCGCCGGATTCGGGGCCGGCAAATTTTGGGTAGTAGTAGCAGGGACTGACGGCGGACCACAGTTCCCGGACGCGGTCTTGAGTGAGACCTGCCTCGTCCAGAGCCTGCTTGACGTGGCGCGTGCTTTGACCGGCCCAGGTGACGTCACCGAAGGCAGTGGAGGCGTGGTTGAACGCGTTGACGCGGATGCGTGGATCGTGCGCGCTGGCCAGATAGGCGTAGCAGGAACCGAGGCTGGTGCCGAGAACGCCGAAATGCTCGTAGCCCTGGTCCTCAAGCCAGTCGAGGCAGCAGCGAATATCGACGACGGCCTGACGACAGGCCATGAGCGTGCGGCCTATGTTGGCGCTGACGGAGTAGTCAGAGCGCTCAAGCTCTGCGGGACGGCGAATGTCGTGATAGGGCATGGACAGGCGCAAGGCCGAGATGCCCATACGATTGAAGATGGTACAGAGCGAGTTGTGACTGAAGCCGTCAGAATTCCACTGCGGAAGGACTACGATGGCCTGCTTGGGCCGGGCGGGATCTCTGTGGGCCGGGGCGGGGTACCAGCGGGCATTGACCAGGTCGTTCTCAGGGTAGGGCGTGCTCTCGTGCGAAGTAAATCGCAGGAACTGGGCGGGGGCGAGCACTCCCTCTTCAGCCTTGCGGCGGATCTCGGCTTCCTTGGCGAGGGTTTCGGGGCGGACATTGGTGGGAAAAAGCTCGGGATGGCGTTCTTCGAGGCGGAAGTCAGTGGGGCGACGGTAGCTGAAGAACTGATTGCTATGACGGATGAGGAGCTGGTTGATGCGGACCATGGCCGCTTCAGCCGCGACGGGGTCTCGCTCGACTTCAGGACCGGGGATGGCGGACGCGAGGCCATGACTCTCAAGAAAGGGGGCGATCCACTCGAAACCCCATTCGAGGGGGCGGACAATGCGGTTTTCATCGCGCGTGGTGAGACGCGTCTCCCACTCGTACATCCAGCGCGCATACCATTCTTTGATCATCGATATAGATCGATTTTATCAGTGAGGGATGATTGCCGGGATGTGATGGACAATATGCGGAGTCAGGCAGCTTTCCGGCTGAGTCGGGCGGAGAATTGGCCGACTCCGAACCAAACTGCGCTCAAGAGCGTGAGGAGGGCGATGAATCCCTGGGAGATGACGCAGTAGAGACACCAGACCTCGAGAATATCGCGCTCAACATGCGTGAGATAGAGGGCGAAGGCCAGGCCGGCGAGGGAGGTGACGACCAGAAGAAGGCGCTTGCGCGTGAGGGCAAGGATTGCCAGGAGAAGGTAGCCGGCGATCCCGATGGCGGCGACAGGGACGTGGTCGATGACGGCGAACGAGCTGTGATTGACGATGCCGCAGTCCCAGCGTGCGTTGATGGAGCAGGGCTCGGTCGCGGTGGAGTAGTGCACCTGAAGAGCCAGGGAGGAAACGACGACGCCGGCGAAGGCCAGGAGAGCAAGGAGAATGCGCATAGGGTGGTTGTGTTCCAAAGCGATGATATAACGACGCCGCACGGGGTAGGATGAACGCATGAGACCGACGCCCAATGGCGGACCGCGCATTGCATTTTTCGGTGGCAGCTTTGACCCGCCGCATTTGGGCCACATTGCGGTGGCGCGCGCGGCCCGCGAGGCGCTTGGGCTGGACTATGTGCTGTTTGCGCCGGTTGGGACGCAACCACTGAAGCCGGCGGGGCCGACTGCCGGATTCGAGGATCGTGTCGCCATGACGCGACTGGCAATTGAGGGTGAAGCGGGGTTTGCGCTCTCGCTGGTGGACGCACCGAGGCCGGACGGAACGCCCAACTACACACTGGAGACGCTGGAGCGGCTGCGGGAAGAGTTGCCGGCAGGGAGTACGCTCTATTGCCTGATGGGCGCCGATTCTCTGGCCGGACTGCGGAAGTGGCATCGCGGCGAAGAGATTCCGTTCAGTGCGCCGCTGATTGTGGCGTCTAGGCCGGGACAGGCGCTGGGCAACTTGAAGGCGATGCTGCCGGATGGATTGAGGCTGAAGCCGGCGGATGACGGCGAGGGCAATATCGTGCGGGCAGGGGTTGAGGTTCGGTGCTATCGGATTGAGGACCTGGCGGGACGGCGTTCGCCATTCTATGTGTTGCCGGGGTTGGACGTGGAGATCAGCGCGTCAGAAATTCGGAAGTCGATTCGGGAGCGGGCTTGCGCGGAAGAGAGTGTAGCTGCGCATGGGCTCCTGGCCCCTGCGGTGGAAGCGTATGTGCGGGCGCACAGGCTTTATTGCGAGGGCAGCTGAGCACTTCTGATGGGGGGTTGTGAGCGGGGCGGGTTTGCCGCTGCCGAGGCGAAGAGATACGATTGGCATGGAGAACTATTTGACCGAATGAATCAATCAACGAAAACGCACCAGCAGGCAACCAAAACGCACCAGCAATCAACGAAAACGCAACAGCAGGCAACCAAGGCGCAGCAGCAGACGCGCATTCTGGTACAGGCCGCAGCCGCGGCTTGTGAAGACAAAAAAGGCCTGGACACCCGCATTCTTGAGTTGGATCCGATTGACTCGGGACTGTCAGACTTTTTCCTCGTGACCTCAGCCAGCAACGATCGCCAGGCGGTCGCGATTGCCGATGAAATTGAGATTCGACTGAAGCGCGAGTTCGGCGCGTACGCGAACTCCGTGGAGGGACGGCGCAAAGGCGACTGGATTCTGCTGGACTACGTGGATTTTGTGGTGCACGTGTTTCTGGCGGAGCGGCGCGCGTTCTACGACATTGAGCGGCTGCGCAAGTCGGCGCGGCCGTTGAGTCCCGCCGAGTTTGACGCTGAACTGAAGGCTGCACTGGCGGAGAAGACGCGCGCGGTTCGCAAGAAAGCCAGCGACAAACCGAAAGCCGCGCCGGCAAAGGTGGCAGCAGCGGTTAAGCCGAAGAAGGCCGTGAAGAAGGCGGCCCCAAAGAAGAGCGCCGCGAAGAAGAGCACTGCGAACAAGGCTCCGGCGAAGCGCGGCTCGGCGAAAAAGTAGGGTGCTGAACATGTTGCTGCTATTTCACGTACCCCCCCCACCCTATATGGTATCTGGCTGGAAGTCGCTTGTTTTTATTGGTATAGAGGGAGCGTTCCGTCGCAAATTCAACGATCTGCTAGGTTTGTTCGCAGATTGTTCTCTCCAAAGGAGTTAGGGGTGATGCATTTCCCTACTCCTGCATTGATTGTGCACCCGATGGGGATAATGTTCTGCAAAAAGCCTTGAGGTTGGAGAAACTTCTGAAAAACCAACGGAGCCGGGTGCACACCCAGGTCTCATGAGCGAGACCTGGGGCACCTAACGCTGCTAACGGCCGGTAGGGTTTAGCTCTGGCCGTCGCTCTTGTCTTCTTCCTTCTTCTCGATAAAGTTGGTGATCGCCTCGGTGCCTTCGAAGCCGGCAACGGCAGCGACACCCTCGGTGAGGATTCCGGCATTCGGATCCAACTTTTTGGCGGCTTCAACGGCAGCAAATGCGCCGGCTGCTTCTTCAAGTATGCCCATGATGTTCTCCTTTTCGATTGTCGAACCTTCGGAATTGGGAGCTACCCGGTTCGGGGATTCCCAAGAATAGCACGGAGGGTTTGCGGGAGGCGCGCGGGATTTTTCCACAAAGCGAGGGTGCGGAAAAGCAGAAGGGGCGCCCTGGCGGGCGCCCCTTTTGCTTGCTTCCTCCGGTAGAAGGGTTGGGATTAGAAGTTGAGCTTCAAGGCCAGCTGCAAGGTACGGGCGTTGGCCGCGAAGAACTTGCCCGGCTTGTCAAAGTCTGAGCCGGACGCTGTCTGCATGGAGATCGACGCGGTATATCCAGGATTGCTGACGTTGTCGATCGTGCCGGCTATGTGCTGCGGATGGTTCAACAGGTTGTAGGCCTGAGCTGAGAACTCGATCGAACGGCTCTCTCCGAAGCTGAACCGCTTGACGGCGGTGGCATCGAAGTTGTTGATCGGGTTGATCGGCTCAGTGTTGCGCTCAGAGGTGGGCACGGTTCCGGAACCGGCGGTAATGTACTCCGCGTTGGGATTCGCAGCCACATAAGCAACCTGGTCAAAGGAGCACAACGGCGTGCCGTTTGGATCCGTCGGGGATGCCGGGTCGCAAGCTCCAGCCAGATTCGGGTTGGCGTAGGCAGTGACGGCCGAGCCTGTGTGCTTGACGCCGTTGGTGTTGAAAATGGTGCGAGAGATGGCGGTGGAATCGCCGTTCAGGTTGGAGTTGATGCCGGAGAGCACGGTGAAGTACTCAGGCGACTCATAGGTGTAGGTAGGCGCAATCTCCCAGTTGCCGATGGTGTTCTTCACGATCCAGGCTGAGGTCTTGAAGAAGGGCAGGTCGTACACGGCGACCAGCGTGATGCGGTGAGTACGGCTGAGGGCTGAACGGCTGTAGTCGGCGGCGACGTTCTGCGAGTTCTGCGGACGGCGCGGGGTGAGCACTGTGGAGAAGGTAGCGGCCGTGGCATCGTCCATGGCTTTGCTCCAGGTCCAGGAGAAGTTGAGGAGCAGGCCGTTGGTGAACTGACGCTTGAGGTTGGTTTCAAGGCCGTTGTAGTTCGACTCCGACAGGGGCCTGTAGGAGGTGATCTTGTTGGTGCTGAAGCCCGCGTTATACCATGCCGGGACCCAGTGACCAGTGGAGATCGAGGTGATGGCGTGCAGGGTATTGGTGTAGGTGCTCAACTGAGCCAAGGAGGGAACACTGGAGAGTGTAACGAGCTGGTTGGCCGTGGTGGCCTCGGGGGTGACGTTGATCTGATCCTGCGTGGGCAGGTGAATGCCACGGGTTCCGAGGTAGCGGACTTCAGCCGTGTAGACGTTCTTGAAGACGTGCTGAACGCCGAGGCTCCAGTTTTCCGCGTAGGGCAGAATCTGGTAGGTAGGCAGCCAGGCTGAGGTTGCCGCGCGCTGAGCGGCGACGGTCGGGTAGGTATTCAGGGATCCGTTTCCGTGGGGAAGTCCGCCGTTGGTAAGGAAGTTCGGGCAGCCGGCAGTGTACGCTCCCAAGCTGGCCGCGGTACCCGTGCAATCGACAGGGATGTTAGGATTGCCGCTGACGCTCGAGTTCACGTCGTTGGTGGACGAATACTGGGGCGGGAAGGAGAGCAGGCCGAGGTTGTCGTCGAGCAGGTCACCGGCGGTACCAAAGCCGGCGCGGATGCTGGTGTTAGCGTCAATCGCGTAGTTGATGCCGACGCGCGGAAAGAAGAGATCCTTTTGGGGCTGGGGCGCGGTGAAGCTGACGAGCCCAGGAACGCTGGCTGCAACGTTGAGCTGCTGTGCGCGCTCGCCCACGGGGACGGCGGTGAACTGGTAGCGGAGGCCGAGATTCAGGCTGAGCTTCTCTGTCATGCGCCAGGTGTCGTTGGCATAGCCATAGAAGACCGTCTGGTCGCCGTAGTAGAAGAAGTTGCCGGTTGAGCGCTCGCCGAAGCCGGTGGGGGCCACGTCGTGGAGATACTCGGTGAGGTAGTCCCACTCGTAGTCGCCACGGACGCGCTGGGTGAAGCTTTCCGGCGCGATGAACTTGCGGCCATCGAAGCCGAGCTTCCAACTGTGCTTGCCCTTGGTGTAGCTGATGTTGTCAGTGAACTGATACTCGTTTTGGATGGTTGATTGCGGGCCGTTGGGATCCGGGCCGACCTGGAGATATCCGGTGTCATAAAGCTGCAGGTTCGGGAAGGAGTCGAGGCCCTGGAAGGCGAAGTTGCCCGTCAACGTGGCGTTATACCAACGGTTGAAACCGATGCGCGCCTCGTTGATGAAGTTGGGCGTGAAGTCGTGGTATTCGCTTATTGCGATGAGGTGATAGTAGTCCGGAATGGGCTCGAAGAACGCCGGAATAGCTGCCG
>Ga0302270_10006396_pt1 | contig 10506 bp, 8 predicted proteins | sample III_Bog_E2_3_FD_198773 | JGI IMG/M metagenome (GOLD analysis project Ga0302270, IMG submission 198773) | Peat permafrost microbial communities from Stordalen Mire near Abisko, Sweden - III_Bog_E2_3 | ecosystem: Environmental > Terrestrial > Soil > Wetlands > Peat | place: Sweden: Abisko...
TCATGCAGAGGATTGTACCCGGCGGCAATCCGGGAGGCTGCTTGGCACAGCCGCGCCATGACGGTAAAACCGGACTCAACTTGAGCGTAGCTCTCTCAAAACAAGCACATTAGTGCTATACGCTTGCAGGTAGCGACAATGAGTCTCGCCTCGGTTTCCACTAAAGTAATGAACTGGGTTCGCCTCCAAGAGATTCCAGTATTGCTAGGTCTGCCTATCGGGCTACTATGTGGCCGTGGATGGTTCATGGCCGAAAGATAGGCTTGTATTCCGGTGGCCAGTGTCCCGCCGTGCTGACGTGTTGCAAGGGCGGTCCTTGCGTACCGCGAATATGAAGTTCCATGACGGATTCTGGAAAGGGTTACTTATGTCTCGTGCGAAGGGTTTTTCGCTGATCGAGTTGTTGATCGTGGTGGCCATCATTCTCATCATCGCCGCCATCGCCATTCCCAACCTGTTGCGTTCCAGGATTGCGGCCAACGAGGCCAGCGCCGTCGGCTCGATGCGTACCATCAACACCGCGCAGGTCACCTACGCATCCACCTATCCGGCCACCGGCTATGCCGCTTCGCTCGGAGCTCTCGGACCGGGTTCCACGGTGGGCAACACCAGTGCCACCTCCAGCAACGCCGTGCTGCTGGATAGTGTGCTTGGCTGCACCACCCAGCCCTGCAGCAAGAGCGGCTATTCCTTCAACCTGGTCTCTACCGGCGCACCGCCGTGGTACTACAACCTTACGGCCACGCCCATCACCGTGAACCAGACCGGTGTGCGGCGCTTCTATAGCGATGCCACAGGCGTCATCCGCTACAACACTTCGGCCACGGCCACCTCTACGGATTCGCCTCTCCAGTAGAGCCCATTGAAATCTTCGCGGCGGCCCGGTCACTCGGGCCGCTTTGCTTTTTCTCCTTCAAGCAAAAAAAGGGGCGCCGAAGCGTCCCAAGGGGAGAGCATCCTGGCTGAACACTAATGGACGAGGTGCAACTCCTCGGTTGCCATCTGCCGCATCACGAACTTCTGCACCTTGCCGGTCACCGTCGTCGGGAAAGAGTCCACGAACTTGACGTACTTTGGCACCTTGAAGCCGGCAATGTTTTCACGGCAGTAGCGCTGGATGGCCTCCGCGTCGAGCTGTTTGCCCTCGTGCGGAATGATCCACGCCATCACGTCTTCGCCGTACTTCTCGCTCGGCACGCCCACCACCTGCACGTCCTTGATGCCGGGATAGGTGTAGAGGAACTCTTCGATCTCGCGCGGGTAGATGTTTTCTCCGCCGCGGATGATCATCTCCTTCAGCCTTCCGGTGATGACCACGTATCCGTCGGCGTCCATGGCGGCTATGTCGCCGGTGTGCAGCCATCCGTCGGGCTCAATCGTCTTCAGAGTGTTCTCAGGATCGTTGTGGTAGCCGTTCATCACGTGGTATCCGCGCGTCATGAGCTCGCCGTTCTGCCCGTGCGGCACAACCTCGCCGGTCTTGGAATCCACGATGCGCACCTCGGTGTGGGGCAGCGCCCGGCCCACCGTCTGCGTCTTGCGCTCAAAGGTGTCTTCGGTGGTGGATTGCGTAATCACCGGCGAAGCCTCGGTCAGCCCGTAGCAAATGGTCAGCTCCGTGCAGTTCATTTCGCGGATCGCCCGCCGCATCAGCTCCACCGGGCATAGCGAGCCGGCCATGATGCCCGTGCGCAGGCTGCTGTAGTCGAACTCCTTGAAGCGCGGGTGGCTGAACTCTGCGATGAACATTGTCGGCACGCCGTAGACGGCCGTGCAGCGCTCCTCGTGTATGGCCTGCATGGTTGCCAAGGGGTCAAAGTAATCGGCGGGAATCACCATCGTCGAGCCATGCGTCAGGCAGGCCATGTTGCCCAGCACCATGCCAAAGCAGTGGTAAAACGGCACCGGAATGCAGACCTTGTCCTTCTCCGTCAGCTTCATCGAATCGCCGATGAACTGCCCGTTGTTGACCACGTTGAAGTGGCTCAGTTCGGCGCCCTTCGGCACGCCGGTGGTGCCGCTGGTGTATTGGATGTTGATCGTGTCATGCGCCGTCAGCGTGGCCTCGCGCGCCTTCAGCTCGCTCAAGGGGAGCTGGTCGCCTTTGGCCAGCATCTCGCGCCAGCTCAACATGCCGCTGGGAGCCGTCTGCCCGATGTACACCACCTGCCGCAGCTTGGGCAGCCGTACGGAGTGCAGCTCGCCCGGCGCGCAGAAATCGAGCTCCGGACAAAGGTGTTGAATGGTCTCCACATAATTGCAGTCGCGGAACTCGTGTTCCATCACCAGTCCGACGCAGCCGCTCTGCTTCAGCGCATACTCCAGTTCGTGGCTGCGGAAGCGCAGGTTCACGTTCACCATGATGACGCCGGCCTTGGCCGTGGCAAACTGCATCAGCGCCCACTGCGAGATGTTCGTCGCCCAAATGCCCACGCGGTCGCCCTTGACGAAGCCCAGAGCCATCAGCCCGCGCGCCGCGCGCTCCACCTCGTCCTTCAGCTCCCGCCAGGTGTAGCGCAAACTCTCCTGCCGCAGAATCAGCGCCGGCGAATCCGGATAGCGCTCGGCCATCTTGTCCAGCACCTGGCCAATGCAGAGCTCCTGCAAGGGGGGATTCTCCGGTCCGCGCGAGTAGCTCAACATAGGATCGACAAAGGCTTCTCTCATGGGAAAAGAATGCTCCTAATCTTGCGCGCCTTCCAGCCCATTCCGCGCGCGACTTGTTAATAGTAAACGTCGAAGCAATTCGATTAACTTATACTGTTGTGAATTCTTGGAATACTGCGCTCCCCCACCTCCAGCCGCTCCGGAGTGCGCAATAGAGTACAGTGGAAGGGTGCCATTCGGCCGCAAAGGCCGCGTAAAACTGGCGTAGATGCCGCGAAAACGCGGTTTAGAGGTATTCAGGATGAATGACTTAGCCGAAATCGGGCGGGAGCGTGCCAGGTGATCCGCCGCTCGGATGTGCTCATCCTGGGTGCCGGGGCCGCCGGACTGATGTGCGCCATTGAAGCCGGACGGCGGGGCCGCTCAGTCACCGTGCTGGAGCGCAACAACCGTGCCGGCGCGAAGATTCTCATCTCCGGCGGCGGGCGCTGCAACTTCACCAACATGGACGCCACGGCCGCGAACTTTCTCTCTTCGAATCAGCACTTTGCAAAGTCTGCGCTGGCGCGCTACACGCCCGCGGATTTCCTCCGCCTGGTGGATCGCCACCGCATCGCCTGGCATGAGAAAGCCGCCGGCCAGCTCTTCTGCGACCGCAGCGCCCAGGACATTCTTTCCATGCTGGAAGAGGAATGCCTGCGGGCCGAAGTGCGAGTGAACATGAGTGCCACGGTGCGCGCCGTGCGGCAGAGCGGAGAGCATTTTGTGGCCGAATGCGGCGACGACGAGTATCGCGCCCGCTCGCTGGTGGTCGCCACCGGAGGCCTCTCCATCCCGAAGATGGGCGCCACGGCTTTTGGCTACGAGCTGGCGAAACAGTTCGGCCACAACGTCATCGAGCCCCGAGCGGCGCTGGTGCCCTTCGTGCTCAGCCCGAAGGATGCCAAGGCATTCTGCGATCTCGCCGGTGTTTCCACCGAGGTTGTCGTCAGCGCTGGCCGCCAGAGCTTCAAGGATAAGCTGCTCATCACGCATCAGGGCTTCAGCGGCCCGGCGATTTTGCAAATCTCCTCCTATTGGCAGACGGGCGAAAAGCTGCGTGTGGACTGGGCTCCCAATGCGGAGGTTCTGCTGCCCATGCTCGCCTCTCCGGCCGGACGCGACGCAGCTACGGCCTTGCAAAAGCTGCGCCAGGTGCTTCCCACGCGGCTGGCCGATCGCTGGATGGAGTCGCACGCGCCCAAACGCTGGACCAACGCCGCCATCGAAGAAGCCGAGCGCAAGCTGCATCAGTGGGAGTTCACTCCGGCCGGGACCGAGGGCTTTGCCAAGGCCGAAGTCACCGCCGGAGGGGTGGACACCCGCGAGCTTTCGGCCAAGACCATGGAATCCGTCAAAGTGCCAGGCCTCTATTTCATCGGCGAGGTGGTGGACGTTACCGGCCAGCTCGGCGGATACAACTTCCAGTGGGCGTGGGCCAGCGGCGTGAGCGCCGGAAAATCCGCGTAGAACTATCTCGAAATGTGGGATGGCACAAAAGCGTTGCCAAGCTCCGCCTCTGCCATTTACCCTTTGGCGAACTTCAAACGCTACGGCGGCCAGCCCGCTCAGGCGATCACCTGTGAGGAGAAAGACGAAAGATGCTCAAGGGATTTCGCGATTTTGTTATGCGGGGCAATGTGATGGATCTGGCGGTAGGTGTGGTGATTGGTGCGGCTTTTGGCGCCGTGGTCACCTCGTTTACCAAGGACGTGCTGATGCAGGCCATCAGCGCCATCGTGGGCCGTCCGAACTTTGATGACGTCGTGCTCTCGGTGCACAACACGCCGCTGTTTGTGGGCAAGTTTCTCTCCGCGCTCATCAGCTTCCTGCTGATTGCAGCCGCCGTCTACTTTGCCGTGGTGCTGCCGATGAACATGGTGATGGCCCGGATGAAGAAGCCCGAAGCTCCGGCCGAGCCCACCACCAAGCCCTGCCCGGAGTGCACCCTGGACATTCCTTTGGCCGCCAAGCGCTGCCCCAACTGCACCGCGCAGGTGTAAGCAGAGCTCACTCAGCGCATAGGGAACTACGCAATGGAAAAGCCCCGCGAGAATCTCCGCGGGGCTTTTCCATCTGACTCAGGTTAAGTCCTGTTGCGCCGCGCCAGGGCCGCGATGGTGGCCACTTCGGTTAGCGCGACGATCGAGGCCGAGGTCACGCACCAGACGCAGTAGGTCTCCAGGATGTAGGCCTCGACGTAAGTCAGGTACACGCTGAAGGCGACGGCTCCGGTCACCAGCCCCAGCACCAGCCACCAGCGGCGGAAGAAGGCCGCAAGGGCGATGGCCGCATAGCCCAGGATGCCGAGGACGGCGATGGGCAGGCCGCGGTTCTCCGGCTGGCGAAATGGCGGCGGAGGAAATTCGGCGAAGGGGCTGTGGTTGACCACGCCGCAGTCCCAGCGGGCGTTGATGTCACATGGTGCGGCGCCGACGCGGTAGTGTTCGCGGAGGGCAAAGCCGCTGACCAGCACTCCCGCCAGGGCAAGGATGACAATAAGATAGCGCATGGAGCCTCCGCCCACATTGTAACTTCTGGCGTTTGTTGAGGCGAGGGTGGGGAACGGGCGCCGGACGTTTTGGGCCTCGCTTGCGTCGAAAGCATGGCGGGGCGCATCGAAGACAGTGTAGGATGAGATTTTAGTGCCCGGTTGGCCTTGGTGGCGGCCGTGCGTGAGGTAGACGAAACTGGAGGACGAATGGCGAGCGATGCAATCCTGGAAATAACTGATGCGAACTTTGATCAGGAGGTGCTGCAAAGCGTGCAGCCCGTGCTGATTGACTTCTGGGCCACCTGGTGTGGTCCCTGCCGCGCCCTGGCTCCCGTGGTGGACGAGGTCGCCAAGACCTACCAGAGCAAGGTCAAAGTGGTGAAGATGGACGTGGACCGCAATCCGGCCACTCCGCAGCGCTATAACGTGCGCGGCATTCCCACGCTGCTGGTCTTCAAGGGCGGGCAGGTGCAGGAGCAGATCGTCGGCTACGTTCCCAAGGAGACGATCGAGAAGGCGCTGGACAAGCTCTCGTAAATCGAAATCGGGCCGCTCATCCGGCCACCCAAACGCCCGGCAGACGCTGGGCGTTTTGTTTTGCGTTGGAGTGCGGGAGCGGAATTCCACCGCCTGCGGGGATAGTTCTTGTCAGGCGCAAAGCATTAACGGTACGCTGGAGCGGAGCAGGCTGGCCCCAGGAACAGCGTTTGATTCTGCGGGCGGGCGTATCAGGAAGTGCGCCCTCCAGGGAGGATTCAGGTGACTGTTACCGACTACCAAGATGTGCTTGAGTCCCTCCCCGGCCCGGCCTGGATCGTGGATGCTTTTCAGCTCCAGGTGGAGGCGCGCAACCACTCCGCCGAAGCCATCTCCCTGAGTGGCGAGTTTTCCTCCCTGTTTGCCCATCCCCTGGACGAGAGAGTGCTGCGGCTTCTGCGCTCGGCCGAGGCCGAGGTGCAGTTTCAGGCCGCGCTGAAGGATCAGCCGGGGAGGTGGGTCATTTCGGCCAACCTGCTGGGCTCCAGCCAGGTGCGGGCCGCCGGTCGCCGCCTGGTGCTGGCGCAGCCGGTGGCGCGCTTCGATGTGCCCGGCGAGATCACCTTCGACGAGTTGCTGGATTCGTCCTTCGACGGCATGGCCGTGCTCAACTCCCAGCATAAGTTCGTGCAGATCAGCCGCCGCTTCCGGGAGATGTTCGGGTACACGCTGGAGGAACTGCGCGGCAAGACTCCGCTGGCGTTGACGCCGCAAGGCCTTGAGGAAGAGATTGACGAAGCGATCGGCCGCCTCGACCGCGGCGGCGTGCACAGCCTGCAAACCAAGAGGCGGCGCCGCGACGGAATGCTGATCGAGGTGGAGGTCTTTGGCCGTCACATCGCCAGCGGGCGCTACCGCGGCGGCCTGGTGTTGATGTATCGCGACATCAGCGAGAGCAACCGCAATGCGCGGCTGCGCGCCATGCGCAACGAGGTGGCGCGCATCCTGACCAGCGCCTCCACTCTCGAAGAGGTGGGCCGTCGTCTGCTGCCGGCCCTGGCCGACGCTCTCGGGTGGGACGTAGTCCGCCTGTGGCTGGAGGACGACGCCGGCGCCATGGAGTGCTTCTACAGCCACAACGGCCCGGGCTGCGAGTGCGCCAACCGCAATACGGCGGGTGTGCAATGCATCTTGAACCCGGGCACGGTGGGGCGGGCGCTGCTGCGCGAGGGGGCACACTTCCAGCCGCCCGAATCCTGCGCCGGCCAACTGGACTGTCCCATGCTCGACGGCGTGCAGCTCGCGGTGCCCATACAGGACGGGAAGGGCCAGAGCCTGGGCGCACTTGAGTTTCTCTCCGCGCATCGCCCGGTGGAGGAGTCCACCCACCGCGAGTTGCTGGAAAATATCAGCGTGCAGCTCGGCCATTTCATCACCCGGGCGCGGGCGGAAAAGGCTCTGGAAGAGAACGAGGCGCGCTTTCAGTCCCTGGTGGAATCCGTGCCCATGGCCATCCTCATCATCCAGGACGATGGGCGCATCCTGTTTGCCAACTCCGTCTGCGAGTCCATCTCCGGCTACACGCGCGAGGAGTTGTGCGCCTATCCCGTCTGGCAGTTCTTTCATCCGGAGGACACGGCGCGGCTGCGCGAGAGGGGAGAGATGCGCCAGGCCGGCCAGGAATTCGACCGCCGCCACGAGGCGCGCATCCTGCGCAAGGGCGGCGAGGTGCGCTGGCTGGACTACGTTGTCTCAGACATCCATTTCAACCACCGCCCGGCCCTGCTCTGCGCCGGGCTGGACATTACCGACCAGCGCGCATTGGAGATGCAACTGCGGCAGACGCAGAAGATGGAGGCCATCGGCCGGCTGGCCGGCGGCATCGCCCATGACTTCAACAACGTGCTCACGGTCATCAGCTGCTGCGCCGAGACCATCCAGATGCACTCCGAGGCCGAGGCGGAAGTGCTGCGCGCTGCCGGCGAGATTTCGCAGGCCAGCGATCGCGCGGCCGCACTCACCCGTCAACTGCTCAGCTTCAGCCGCCACCACGCCATCGCCCGCATGCGCATAGACCTGAACGCCGTGCTCGCCGGCATGGAGATGATTCTCCGGCGCTCGCTCGGCGATGACATCCTGCTCGCCCTGGAGATGGAGGCGAAGCTGGGGCCGGTACTGGCCGACGCCAGCCAGGTGGAGCAGGTGGTGCTGAACCTGGCGGTGAACGCGCGCGATGCCATGCCGCGCGGCGGCAATCTCCGCATTCGCAGCCGTGGGGTCGTGCTGGAAAACTCATCAGTAGCGGGCGCCGCCGCCGGCTCCTACGCCGTGCTCAGCGTCAGCGACAGCGGCGTCGGCATGAGCCAGGAGATCCAGCAGCATATCTTCGAGCCCTTCTTCACCACCAAGCAGCCGGGGAAGGGAACCGGTCTCGGCCTGGCCACGGTCTATGGCATCGTCAAGCAGTGTGGCGGCTTTGTGAAGGTGACCAGCCAGCCGGGGCAGGGCTCGACCTTTGAGGTTTATTTCCCAGTAAATGCCGGCCCCGTCCACGGAGGCGCCTCCGGAGAAGAAAAAGACAGATCCCTAGGCGAGACCACCATCCTACTGGTGGAAGACGAAAGCGACCTGCGCGACCTTCTACAAGCCGGACTGGTGCGCGAGGGGTACAGGGTTCTGGAGGCCGCCAGCGCCGCCGAGGCCTTGCAGGCCAGTGCCGCGCATCACGGCCAGCTCGATCTTCTGGTAACCGATGTGGTGTTGGGCGGCATGAGCGGGCGCGAACTGGCCGAGCGCTTGTTGATGCTGCGTCCCGGGCTGAAGGTGCTGTTCATCAGCGGACACAGCGGTGCGCACGTGCTGGAGGGCGGCGAGATCGAGGGGCGGATGGAGTTCTTACAGAAGCCTTTTGCGCCCAGCGTGCTGCGCCGCAGAGTGCACCAGATGCTCTCCACAGAGTAGAGAAAGGGGCGTCACCACCCGGTCCGGCTAGCGGGAGAGCACAGGCCTAGTACTTGCGCAGCACGGCCACCACGCGCCCCTGCACCCGCACGGAATCCGCGGGAACCATGATGGGCTCCATGGCGGCGTTCGAGGGCTGCAGGCGAATCTGACTGCCCTCGTGGTAGATGCGCTTCAGAGTGGTCTCCGAGTCGCGGACCAGGGCGACGACGATCTCGCCTTCGCGGGCGATGTCGGCCTTCTCCACCAGCACGTAGTCGCCGTCCATGATGTGTTCGTCCTGCATGCTCTCGCCGGTGACCTGGAGTACGAAGACGTCGCGGGCGCGGGTGAAGTCGCTCAGCGAGATGGTCTCCGGGGTCTCCACCTGCTCGATGGGGCGGCCGGCGGCGATGCGGCCCACCAGTGGCAGCTCCAGGGTGCTGACCATGGATGGCCGGGCGCGCTCGGGAATTCCTTCCGGAAGCGGGAGAACATCAATCGAGCGGCTGCGGTTGTAATCGCGGCGCAGCAACTTTTTTGCTTCCAGGTTGTTAATGTGTTTGTGCACGGTGGCCAGCGAGCTGAGGCCCATGGCCGAACCGATTTCCTCAAACGAGGGGGAGTAGCCGTTGTTTTGCACGAACTCCGCGATGAAGTCGTACATTTGACGCTGCCGCTTTGTTAATGCCATGGCTTCCCTTTCCAAGGTGAGTCGCGCAGTTTGAGTAGTTTGGCGAATAAAAGGCGAAGTGTCAATGGCCCATCGCGAAAGGGGACGTGCACTCTTAGGTACCTGCCGGAAGGGGCAATTCCTCAATCGGGGATGTGTGCCATTCTTTCAGGCAGCTTACAATCTGTCTCACCATGGCCGATGCCGCAAAATTGATTGACCGCGCCGAGAAGCTGCTCGATAAGGGCAAGCCGGAGCTCGCCCTGGCGGAGTTCCGCTCCGCGCTCGAGCTGGAGCCGAAGAACGAAGCGCTGCTCCACAAGACGGCCGACCTGAGCATGAGCCTGGGGCAGTTGGGCGTGGCCAGCGATATGCTGCGCCGCCTCTTCGTCAGCGCCGTGGACAGCAAGAAGCTCGGCGAGGCCGGGCTGGTCTTCCGCAAGCTGCAGAGGCTCAAGGCGCTCGATCCCGAGATGGTGGTGCGCTACGCCGACCTTTGCGAGAACACCAGCCGCCGCGACGCCGGCGAGGCCTATCGCGTGGCCTTCGAGGAGTTTCAGCGCCTGGGCGACGGCAAACGCGCGCTGGAATGCATCAGCCATGCCCTGGAACTCGACCCGCGGATGGATGACTTCCGCGAGCAGGCGCGCATCGCCGAGGCCATGCACGAGCCCAAGCTCGCGGCCACCGCACTGGTGAGCCAGGCCGTCCTGCTGGAGCGCCTGGGCCAGGATGCCGCCGCCATCTACGAACGCGCCTTCGGCGACGATCCCGACAATATGGCCGCCCGCCTGGGCTGGGGCCGCGCACTTCTTGCCGATGGCCGCGCCGCCGAGGCCGCGGACCTTCTGCACCCCCTGGCCAGCTATCCCAGCAGTCCCGATGAGGCGCGCGAACCATACGCCATGGCGTTACTTGCCATGGGCCGCGTGGAGGACGCCGAGCCCTACGCCTGGGGATTGTTCGAGCGCAACCCGAAGGCCAACCTGGGCACCCTGCATACGGTCATCGGCGGGCTGCTGGACCGCGACCGCACCGAGCGCGCGCTGGAGCTGGCACGCAAGCTGGAAGATCACAGCCGCAAGGCCGGCATGCGCGGCCAGTTCATGCAGGACATGGCGCAGCTGGCCGACCTGAGCAAGACCAGCATCCCCTTCCTCGAATACCTGGCCGAGATTTACAACAGCGCCAACCGCGAGCAGGACTACGCGCTGATCCTCGGCCGCCTGTTTACCGCCTATTACGAGACCGGGCAGTACGCCCGCGCCCTCGACGC
>Ga0302270_10006405_pt1 | contig 10499 bp, 6 predicted proteins | sample III_Bog_E2_3_FD_198773 | JGI IMG/M metagenome (GOLD analysis project Ga0302270, IMG submission 198773) | Peat permafrost microbial communities from Stordalen Mire near Abisko, Sweden - III_Bog_E2_3 | ecosystem: Environmental > Terrestrial > Soil > Wetlands > Peat | place: Sweden: Abisko...
GCAGCCCCGCCGCCGATGCACCGCCCAGCAGCACAGCATAGCTTCCATCCAACCCCACCGGCACCTGCTGCGTCTCCGTCCACAACGGCTCGCCGCCCTCCGCCGCCGCATAGATCCGGAACTCCGTCTCCACCGTCTCGCCCGCACGAGCAGACAGCTTGCCCGCGTACCGAACCTGCTGCGGAACGACCGCCGAAGCCGACGTGCCCGAGCGCAACCCATCCGGCGATGCATCCTGCGCATAAGCGCCCGCTGCAAACGGCACGCACAGTAACGCCGCAGCCAGCAGCCGCAGCAGAGATACATGGGTCTTTACGCTTGTGCTCTGAGTCTTCATAAAAAACCTCTTTTCTTCCCCATCCGACCTGTGTCAATCGGGAATAGGGACACGTGACGGTGAGTCAACACAGGATGATGTTTCTCAAGGATGGTCCAACGGGGCTGACTGGAAAGTGCCGGATATGCGGCCTGGCGCTGGCCTGTCATGAGGGACGCGCGAAGGCGTCACAGTTCCTTTTGCTCCGTTTCCATTCATGATCGGCTTCATGGCCGGGCGCGCGAAGCGTGGTCGCGGCTGCGCCGCTGGGATGGGAGTGCCGTGTGCACGGCCAAGGAACGATCTGGACTGCTCGTCGTTGAAGCGGTCGGTCACGTCGACCAGCCGCTGGTTCTCGTAGCCACGCCGTTTGGCCACGATCTTGTAGTCGAAGGTCATGGAGGAAGTACCGCCCTTCGACTCGCGCACCTCAAAGCTCGAGCCCGTCTTGTTGATCACATAGAGCGCCTCGGCATCGCCGTTGGGGGTGATGAAGACGTGGTAGTCCGGCGTGGCGCTGATGGTTTCAGCAAAGGCCGGATCGATTTTCACCACGGCCACGCCCATGCGCATCACGCCGGTGCCGTAGTCCTCCATCCAGCTTTCTGCCGACTGGGTCGCATAGGTTTCCACCGTGCGCGTGCCGCCGCCTGCGGAGACGAGTGATTTCACCTGGCCCGTGCAGCTCAGGTCGCCATCGCCAATGCCGCAGGTTCCCTTGAGCGTGGTGGCTGTGAAGACCTTGAAGAGACCCGTGCCTCCAATGCTATTATTCACAGCCTCAATTGTGGCCGCTGATTCGCTGTTGTTCACGAAGAATGCCGCAGGGAAACTGTCCGCAGTGCCAATTATGCCTACGGTCTGGTTCGAGGTGCCGTCATTGACGTCGGATGTGTCACCCCACACGCCGGCGACGAAACCGAAGCCGCTCATAGTGGAATAACTGCCGCTGGTGGTGTAAGCGTCGCCGAAGACGCCGGCGTTGCCTGGCAGGGGGGTGTTGGTTAGACCTGAAACACCGTCGAAGCTGCTGCCGCTGTTGCCGTCGCCATAGGAAGTCCCACTCACACCGTAGGCGCTGCTTGAGCTTCCGTCCACACCATCACCGCTCCCGGAATCACCCGAGACGCCAGAGTGTAAGAAGGAAGTTCCGGTGACGCCAATACCGGACGTTGCCGTTCCGCCGATCGCGCCGCTTGTGCCCAGGGCATCGGCGTAGACAGTGTAGAAGCCGCTGTTGCTGTTGTTGAAGAAGGCGCCGGCATTGCTGTCGTCCGCGGTGCCGAGAACGCCGGCCGACCAGTATTGGCCGCTGCTGCCGCTCCCGCTGGTGTTCGGATTGCCGAGTGTGTCGCCCCACACTCCGCCCACCTCATTGGCCACGCTCGTGCCCAAGCTCTGGAAGGTGTCGCTGGAGGCGTTCGATCCGCCCACATTACCCCACACGCCGCTGGACCCGTTCGCCGGGGTGAGAGTCGTTCCCTGAATAGCATCGGATGTATCGGACTGGCCGAATATACCTTCGGACCCATTCTTGCCCCAGCCGAGGACCGCAGCGCCGCCTGCTCCGCTTGTCTGGTAGGATTCCACGAAGCTCGAAAAGACATTCCCCCCCGACAGCAGCGCATACCGCGCATCGAAGGTGGTCTCCAGGCTGGGCGTTACATTGGTCACCAGCGCGCTCTGGTTCAACCCGATCGTCACCGGCCCCGTAGTAGCCGATCCGGTGAGCGGGCTGGTGGTGGCCACCGAGGTTATCGTGCCGCCGCCGGTTCCGGTAACCGGAAACGTCTGCGTCGGCGCAAAGGTGATGACGCCGTTTGATCCGATCTGCAGCCCAGTCGCATGGGGCGACGCGGCGCCCTGGCCGAACTCGACCGCCAGGTATCCGCCCGGGGTGGCCGTGTTGTTGCCGGTGATGAACTCCTGCAGCACAAAGTTCTGGCCCTGCGCGGCGGCCAGCGAGGAGTTGTAGGCGCTGCCGGTGAACACAAACTGCGGCGACTGATACGGCGCCGCCGTCGTCGCCACGCCTGAGGTCCGCATGTTCACCAGGTTGTTGGACACGATGCCGGCCTCGGCCGTCAGCGCCCCGCTCAGCGTCTCATAGGCGCCGTTGATCGTGCTCGTCACCGTCAGCATGCCGCCGACGGTCTGGTTGCCGTGGAAGAAATTCGATGCCGTCAGCTGCGGATAAACCACGTTCAGCGCCGTCTCCAGAGCCGCCGTGTTCAACCCCACCGTCACCGCGCCCGACGTGGTCGAGGCTATGATCGGGCTGGCCCCGGTCACACTCGCAATCACCCCCGGAAACGTCTGCCCCGTGGCAAACGTCAGCCGCCCGTTGCTGGCGATCGAAAACCCGGTCGCCGTCAGCGGGTTGGTCCCCGCGCTTGAAAGCAGCGCCAGCGCCCCCGACGGGCTGGCGGTGTTGTTGCCCACCGGCACCGCCTCCAGCGCAAAGTTCTCGGCCACCGCCGCCGCCGCCGTCGTCGACCACGCACTGGCCGAACCCTCCAGCGCCTGCGAGCTGTGCCCGGCCGTCGTTGTCGCCGTTGCCGTCGCCGGCAACGCCAGCGTGCCCCGCACCGTCGCCCCGCCGCCCACGTCCAGCGTGCTCGCCGGCGTGGTTACGTTGATGCCGATATCACTGCCCACTTCGACCAGGTTCGAGTTGCCCTCCGTGTACTGGCCGTTCCACACCGGGATGGTGCCCGACGTCCCCGACCCGGTCAGCGCCCCGTTGGTCAGCGGCTGAAACTCCGGCTGCGCTCCACTCTGCCCCGCGCCAGCCTGCCCCGTCTTGGCCGCCTCCACTTCCGCCGCCGTCTTGAGCGTCTGCGCTTCCACCGCGGCCAGCTGCGCCTGGGTCACAAACTCCGCCGCCGTGTGCCCCGCCAACGACTCCGCATCGGCCGACTTCATCGCATACGGCACGCTCGACAGCAGTACCCGTTCCGTCTCCTGCCCGCCGCCCACGCTCAAGCCCAGCCACCGCGCCGCGCCGCCCGCAAACACCCGCTGCGGCAGCCCCGCCGCCGATGCACCGCCCAGCAGCACAGCATAGCTTCCATCCAACCCCACCGGCACCTGCTGCGTCTCCGTCCACAACGGCTCGCCGCCCTCCGCCGCCGCGTAGATCCGGAACTCCGTCTCCACCGTCTCGCCCGCACGAGCAGACAGCTTGCCCGCGTACCGAACCTGCTGCGGAACGACCGCCGAAGCAGGTGCAGTACCAGCCGACCGCGCCAAATCCGCAGACCCGTCCTGCGCATACGCCACCACCGCAAACGACACACTAAGAAACGCCGCCGCCGCCCAACGGAGTGGGAATACCTGGAACGCAAAATTCCTCGTCAATGTCAGCATGAACATCTCATTTCTTCCCCTGCGGGCACAATGGGCAGATCAGGGGACTTGCAAAAGTGAATTACTTAGAGACCAGGAAAGACGCGGGGACTTACACGGGAGAAGCGGTTGTACGTGGACGGAGGGAATGGCACCGATACTGCCGCAGTGTTACCCAAGAGTAAGTGTCCAATTAAACGCGCTTGTGACGGCTTCTTGTCAAGAAATTTGGCAACGCTCGGCCGCGCCGTGGTTCCCAGGCTCCGCTGCAACCCGTCGGAACCACCCATCACTCCGCCGAACGCGTGGCAGGAAGGTAAGCTAAAGAGGAGCCGCCTGTGCCGGCGCGCGGCGTCAATGACACTTATCCCAGGAGCCCCGATGAATGACCCGTTGAAGGTGTTGATTGTCGAAGATGAGCCGCATGCGCTGATGGGGCTGGCCGAGCTGATCTCTGGCTGGGGCTATCGCACGGAGACGGCACGCGACGGCGTGGAGGGATGGGAGAAGGCCGTGGCCTGGAACCCGGCCATCGTGGTTACCGACCTGAAGATGCCGCGCATGGACGGCATCGGCCTGCTCACCAAGCTGTCAGAGCAGGGAAGCGGCCTCAGCGCCAACCTGGCCGTAATCGTACTGACCGCCATGGGATCGATCGAGTTGGCCGTCGACGCCATGAAGCTGGGCGCCTACGACTTCCTTCAGAAGCCGGTCGACGCCACCCGCCTGCGCACCATCCTGGCCAACGCGACCCGCCAGCGCGAGACGGAGATTGAGCTGGAAGTAGCGCGGCGGCGGCTGCGCGAGACCGGCGTGCTGGGCGGCCTGGTTGGCAGCTCCAAGCCCATGCGCGAGATATTCGGGCTCATTGAGCAGATCGCGCCGTCCAATGTCTCCGTTCTCATCACCGGCGAGAGCGGCACCGGCAAGGAGCTTGTGGCGCGCACGCTGCACACGCTCAGCCAGCGCAAGGCGCGGCCCTTCGTCGCCGTCAACTGCGCGGCCATTCCCGAGACGCTGATTGAAAGCGAAATCTTCGGCCATGAGAAGGGCGCATTCACCGGAGCCGTCGAGCGTCGCGCAGGCTGCTTCGAGCTGGCCTCCGGCGGCACGCTGCTGCTCGACGAGCTGGCCGAGATGCCTGCCGGCACCCAGGCCAAGCTGCTGCGCGTTCTGGAAGAGCGCAAGCTCCGCCGCCTGGGCGCACGCACCGAGCAGGACGTGGATGTGCGCGTGCTCGCCGCCACCAACCGCGATCCCGAAGCGGCCGTCGCCGATGGTCATCTCCGCGCCGACCTCTTCTATCGCCTCAACGTCTTTCACATCGTGATGCCGCCCCTGCGCGACCACATGGACGACCTGCCCGCCATGGTGGAGACGATGGTGCGCGAGATGAATCAGAAGCACGATCGCAAGGTCTCCGGCGTGGCTCCCTCCATGCTCGACAGAATGATGGCCTATGAATGGCCGGGCAATGCGCGGGAACTGCGCAACACGGTGGAGCGCGCCGTGATTCTCTGCCAGGACGGCGCACCGCTTGATGCCGGCCATCTGTCCCCAGCCTTTGGTAAGACACCGAGCACCGCCGCTCAGGTTGCCGACTCGAGCGTTGTCCAGGTGCGCGTTGGCACCACCGTCGACGAGGCCGAGCGGCTGCTCATCCTGCGCACGCTTGAAGCCACCGGCCAAAACAAAACGCGCGCCGCGGAGATTCTGGGCGTAAGCTTGAAGACCCTGCACAACAAGCTCAAGGAGTACAGCCGCAAACCGGCGGAGCTGGCTCCTTGAGCCAAAGCTTGCTTCCGGGCCGAGACGGCGATTGGTCGGTATCCCGTTCGGGCTGCCATTTAGGCCAGTCGAGCATTCTGTGCTACAAGCATTCATTGGAGTGCCGCTAGAAGATGGTGAATTCATCCCAGGTAACCCGAGTCTACAGATTGAAATGGTGGGGGTGGGCCTTCCCGCTTGTCTGTCTTGCAGTAGGTTCCTACAGCACGGTGGGATTGATGACTGGAAGGCTCCATCCGGGCCGCCGATTCGGGATGTTCTCGGGTGTCAGCCTTCTCGTGGGTGGGGTCGTCCTTACAGCGGCCGCATTTACCACAAAGCTCATCCTCACTGATGACGCCATTGAATTGCGCAGCATCTTCCAAAGGAATCGGCTGGCTGTGAGCGAAATCCGCGGGCGGCGCGAAATTATAAATGCCACCGGCCTGATCCTCTCTGACAGTTGGAAGCTGGAGCCGAAGGACAGCAAAGCGCGCCCGATGAGCATCAGCAACTCCTTCACGCTGGACAATGTGTTCTCCGAGTGGTTGGATAAGCTTCCAGATCTGGATGAACAAGACGAGAGTTGAGCCTATGCGCCTGAAGACCAAACTCGTGCTGGCCATCACCGCCCTCGTGTTCCTCATCGCCGGCCTGCTCTCGCTCGTCTACGTCTTCCAGCTGGTTCACTCCGCCGTGCAGCAGTCTTACGACACCAATCGCATGGTCGCCAACCAGGTGCAGTACGCCGTGCGCAACGCACTTGAGACCGGGCTGCGCGACCAGAAGGTAGACCCCAACAAGCCCGCGGAGCTGCGCAACCTGGCCGCCATCGCCGTGCGTGACAATGCCGCGCTCCAGGCCGTCGTCGAATCGGTCAATCGCTATTCGCTCACCGTGTACGACATCAACATCGGCGACAGCCAGTCGATCACCGTGCTCAGCACCAACCCGGACAACGAAGACAAACCCCTGCCCGTGCGGCCCAACTACCAGCAGCTGCGCGACGCCTCCGCTGTCCAGCTCGTCCGCGAGATCTACGGCCCGCCCCGGGTGTTCGATGTGGTGGTGCCCCTGGACCGCAACGGCGAACCATTCGTCACCGTCCACGTGGGCGTGCGCACCACGTTCCTGCGCGCCTTCTATGCACCCTGGGCCATTGAAGCGCTGGAGCTGATGGGTTTTGTTCTGGGTGCGGCCCTGCTCGTCGCCTTCCTGCTCAGCAACCTCGCCCTGCGGCCCATGGAGCAGATCAGCCAGCAGCTCGACCTGCTGAGCGCGCCTAGCGAAATCGCTCCCGACGAAGAGAAGAATCCCCTCCAGGACACCGCCCTGCGCGTCTCCACCAAGATTCAGCGTTTCGGTCAGCGCATGCGCAATGTGGAGGAGGTTTTCTCCGCATTGAAAGAGAACCTCGACCAGATTCTCGGCAACCTGCAGGACGGCATTCTGCTCTTCACCGGCGATGGCCGCGCCGTGCTGGTCTCTGAGGCCGCGCGTCGCTTCCTCAACATTGAGCAGGGCAGCATTCTGGGCCTGCACGCGCGCGAAATCTTCGATCGGTCCACCGTCCTTGGCCAGACCCTTCGCGAGGCCTTTGACGCCGGCGTTTCGCTCATTCAAGAAGAGGTCCTCACCGAGACCGGACGCCGTATCCAGGTGTCGCTCGACTTCATTCACGACGACAAGGCCCGGCAGGGTCTGGGCGCCCTGGTCACTCTCCACGATCTCGAATCGGCCGAGGCCATCGAGTCCGAGCTTGAGCTTTCCCGCCGCATGGCCGCCATCGGCCGTCTCACCTCCGGCGTGGGCCATGAGGTCAAGAACCCCATCAACGCCATTGTCGTCCATATTGAGCTGCTCAAGAGCAAGCTCACCGGCGCCAGCGCGCCCGCCATGCGTCACCTGGAGGTGATCGAGGTGGAGATCCACCGCCTCGACCGTGTGGTGCAGATGCTGGTGGACTTCAGCCGCCCGGTCGAGCTCCGGCTCCGCGAGCAGGATCTGCGCGATGTGATCGGCGATGTCCTTGCCCTGTCAACCGCTGAGCTGTCGACCCGCAACGTCATCCTCGAAAGCAGCATGCCCGACCGGCCTCTCAACGCCAACGTCGATGCCGACCTGCTCAAACAGGCTGCCCTCAACGTCATCCAGAATGGCGCTCAGGCCATGCCCGAAGGCGGGACGCTGCGGGTCGTCCTCGAGGAGCAGCGCAAGTTTGCCGTGCTGCGCATCGCCGATCAAGGCGCCGGCATCCCCGAAGACATTCGCGAGAAGATCTTCGACCTTTATTTCACCACCAAAACGGGCGGCAGCGGCATTGGCCTGGCCATGACGTACCGCATTGTCCAGTTGCACTACGGCAGCATCGAAGTACAATCGAATCCAGGCCGTGGCACGGAATTCCTGCTGCGAATTCCGCTCGCTGCCGCGGATTGGGGACGCCGGCTTCTGCAGCCGGCCAACGTACACACCGGGGAAGGGCCTTCGCAATGAAGATACGTGCAAGTTACGTAGCGGGTCTGCTTCCATTTTTCCTGACTGCCTGTCTTCCGATCCACAAGCCACAAAAACAACAGCCTCAACAGCTTGCCCCTGCTATGTCCAAGCTGCCCAAGCCGCCCGTCGATCACGCGGAGCTTCCCGTCACCGCGCTCACGCTCTCCGATGAGCCGATCAATACCGATGCCGACGACATTCTGGAAGAGGCGGCCAGATCGCCTGTCCACCATCATCGGCTGCCCGCCAAACCAGCCCAGGAGACCGCCGACGCCACGCCCTCCGCCGAGGCGGATTCCCCCGGCGTCAGCGCTGTCGGCCAGCTCTCGTCGCCTGAGCCCTCTGACATGCGCCTGCAGACCGAGACGTCCATTGCGGCGACGGAGCGCGGGCTCAATGGCCTGGGCCGCAACCTCAACGGCCAGGAGCGAAAGACCGCCGCGCAGATTCGCGAGTACCTGAAGCAGGCAAGGGAAGCACTGCTCAACGGCGATGTGGATGGCGCGCGCACCCTGGCTGCCAAAGCCAAGGTGCTGCTGGGCGAACTGAACCAGTAGCCCTTACCCGCGGCTCTCCCGCCGGCCTTACCCGGTAGAAACTACACGCACCCCGGAAAACTTACATGCCTCTTCGGCCGCCATGACCGCCCATGCCCAATTTCACCAATCGTCCAAAATTGTTAAGTCACATAAAATGAAATAGATGGAAATATAGCCGCGCGCAGGTCGGCTTTGGCACACTCGTTGCTATCTCCATGGGCGAGCGGACAGCACAGCTCACCCCGCAGGACCTTCGGGGCCTGTTTGGGACTCCACGGCGAGGTAATCATTGATGATGAACAAGGCAGCTCATTCGACCCCGTTCCCCAGCCAGCTTGCCCTACTTCTGCTGGCATCTGCAGTTGCATTCCCCGCGGCGGCGCAGCAGGCGCAGCCCTCCGGGACCGCCCAGGACACTCCTCCTACCGCGGCACAACAGCAGGCACCCGCCTCGTCGTCCATCACCCCCGCAAAGGAGGGGTTCTGGGGCCGCGTCAACCCCTGGGCCCGCAAGAAATGGGTAAAGAAGCAGACCGATCCCATCAACGACCGCCTCACGGAGCTCGATGGCCTCAACGCCAAGAACTCCCAGGACATCAAGGACGTTGATGGCCGCGCCCAGGCTGGCATTCGCCAGGCGCAGTCGGCAGCCGATGCAGCCAACCAGACGGCCACGGCCGCCGGAACCCAGGCCCAGCAGGCCAGTCAGACTGCCCAAGGCGCCTCCGGCCACGTCGACCAGCTGAACGGCACCGTCAGCGGCCTGGACCAGTATCGTCAGGTCACCGAAGCGGAAGTGAAGTTCCGAGGCGGTACCCCGATCCTCTCCGCAGACGCCCGCAAGCAGCTTGACGATCTTGCCGCCAGCGTCGATGGCCAGCACGGCTACATCCTTGAAGTGGAAGCGCACTCACCCATGGCCGGCAGCGCCGGCATCCAGAGCTCCGAACGGCTGGCAGAAGCGGTGAAGCGCTACCTCGTCACAGAACACGAGATTCCCGTCTACCGGATGCACGCGGTGGCCCTGGGCAACGCACACTCGGACGATGATACCGAGCGCGTTCGCGCCAGCACCGTGCACATCCGGCTGATGGAAAACAGTTTGGCGGCCCAGGCAGCTGCACCACCCCAGGGTGTTGCTTCCTCGACCGGTGCGGAGCGGCCGTAAGACCGCAGCCCTCCCCCAAGGCTTTTCCGCTCCGACGGCTCTTGAGCCGATCGGCCGCCAAAAAAGCTCTCACACGAGAGAACCAAGGCAACCTGGCCCCCGTTAATGACGGGGGCCGATTTTTTTGGTTGGGATTATAGCTGTTCTCCAATTGCTGTACACCGAAAGCACGATGATAAGTGGCTTTTTCCTTAGAAAAAGCCACCTTGCACGGAACTAAACAGAGCACATGAATTGGAGAACTGCTCTAAAACCGCATGCCTGGTGGAAGGTGGGGAGGGAGAGACATCGCCGCGCATTGCGCGCGGCGATGTTGGGCTACTGCTTGTTCAGATCGTAGTTCATATAAACAACGTGTGTCTGGAGATACTCTTCCAGGCCATGCTTGCCATCCGCGCCGCCAATGCCCGACTTGCGCCATCCCGCATGGAAGCCCTGCATGGCCTCGAAGTTCTCGCGATTGACATACGTCTCGCCGAACTTCAGCTCGTTGGCCGCCCGCATGGCCACGTCGAGGCTGCGCGTGTAGATGGACGAGGTCAGTCCATACTCGCAGTCGTTGGCCCACTCAATGGCCTGGTCCAGCGTCTTGAATGTGGCAATCGGCAGCACCGGACCGAAGGTCTCCTGTTGCATGATTGAGGATTCCTGCCTGCAGCCGGTCAGCACGGTGGGCTCAAAAAAGTATCCCGCCCCACGCTTGCTTGGGGCTCCGCCGCACTTCAACTCCGCTCCCTGCTCCACGGCGCGTTTTACAATCGCCGTCACGTCGTCCAGTTGACGCTTGCTCACCAGCGGGCCCATCTCCGTTGCCGCGTCAAACGGATCGCCGACGACCGTTTTTCCCATGGCTGCAATCATC
>Ga0302270_10006408_pt1 | contig 10495 bp, 5 predicted proteins | sample III_Bog_E2_3_FD_198773 | JGI IMG/M metagenome (GOLD analysis project Ga0302270, IMG submission 198773) | Peat permafrost microbial communities from Stordalen Mire near Abisko, Sweden - III_Bog_E2_3 | ecosystem: Environmental > Terrestrial > Soil > Wetlands > Peat | place: Sweden: Abisko...
CCGGCAAAGATCGCATCCCAGTCGAAATCTCCCGGCTTCAACTGCGCCGCGGCCTCATTGGCGCGGTTATAAAACACCACCGGCGCGCGCACGCCGAAGCCCCGGTCGCTGTACACCGTTGCCATGTTGGGGCCATTCACACCATTGTGCTTGAAGTGCTTGTAAAACGGCTTAACGCCCATGGCTCGCACGCGCTCCGCGATAAGGTCGCCGATTGGATAGTCCGACATCGCCGAAGCGATTGCCGACTTCAACCCAAAACAATCTGCCAGGTTGGCGGCCACATTGAACTCGCCACCGCTGACGTGAATGCGACATTCCGTCGCTTTGCGAAATGGGATAATCCCCGGATCGAGCCTGTGAACCAATGCGCCCAGCGAAAGAAAATCCAGTTCCGCATCTTTGCGGATGTTCAACCCATCACTCATTAGCCGTTCACTCCTTGCTTTCCTCGCCGCATTTTGCGGTTTTTCAAACCAAAACAAAAATCAGCTGGCAGCCCCAAGAAAAACCGGTGCGATGTGCCGGTCGTAGAGGTTCTCCGTTACGTTCTTCGCAATCACTGCTTCATTTGCTTCGAGCAGGTCCAGATAGCGCTGTCCCATCTTCGCCGCAACCTTGAAGCCCACATGCAACAACTGGCGCAGGCTGCTGTTGTATGCCGCTGCGCCTTCAACGTGGCGCAATGCCGAAGTGTACTGTTCCGGGGACCATCCAGAAACCTCGTCCGGAGAAGGCAGTTTGGCTGGGTCGATGTCGATGACCGTAGCATACGGCGCGCATAACTCATCGCGATGCGCATAAGCTTCAGCGTAAATCTCCTTCGCCAGCGCCAGCCCGTCGCCCCCTGATTCCGCCAGTCCTATCAGCTCTTCGAGCCACGTGGTCCCGGCAGTCTTCAAGTGCACGCCAGCGTCAAGCCTCTTCATGACGGTGTGAATCGCCGGATAGATTGAGAACTTGTCGCTGCCCGAGTGCACGCTTAGCTTGAGATTCTCCGGCAAGCCGTAGTGACTAACCGCGTAGGAGATTGCGGCGATATCGAGCGCCATCTCGCGCTCAAACTGCGCCACGTCGCCCACATAATCCACGCCTTTGTTAAACCGGCCGCTGAACTTGGGTGCAATGGTCTGGATGGGAATGCCTTCGTCCGCGATTGCTGCCAGAATAATCAGCAATTCGATGGGGCTCTGCGCGCGGTCGGTCTCGTCCATCGAGACTTCTGAAATGAAGTTGCCTTCACCTTTGGCCTGTTCAATTTTGCGGTAGACTTCGCCGGCTTTCTTTACGGCGACAAGAAACTTGTGTGCGGACTCCCTGAGGTCCTCCGCCGAGATTTCGAGAGCGTCGTCTGTGCCTTCAAGTTGAAGGCGTCCCAATAACTCCGGATGCCGCTTCACAAAGCGATCGATGTCGGCTTCCTGCGCGGCCTGGCCGATGAAGTCCGCGACATCGATGGTATAGAAATCGCACGGATCGAGAAACCGGTCCACCGTCTCCAGCGTGATGTGATCGGCGTCAACGAAGTACGGACGCGTCCAGCCGAGCGCCTTGACCGCGGCGTCCGCGGCTTGCCGTGCCGATGCGGGCTCGGACCCGATAATCGAGTGCTCGCGGTTCGACTTGTTCCACACCGGAACGACTTCGATCCCCTTCGCCAGCGCCTGAACGCATGCTTGTAATTGCGCCTTCGCCTGGTGCGCAAACCGGTCCCCGGTCCCAACCGAGTATTTACTAAGCTTCAACGGGTGATTCCTCATGTCCTCTCCCAACTTCGAGTTTGCTGCGATGCGCCCACAGTCCAAGGCCTGGGTTTGAAATAAAAAACACATCCTCGCCATCGACCGTGTTATACCCGTGACTCAGTTTCTCGGGATCATAGCGACTTAGCATCTTATCCAGATCGCCATACGCAAACCCGACGCCCTCCACCTCTTCTTTGCTGAGCTTTCCCGGGCACCACGTAATCCTGAATCTTCCTTCGGAAGAACCATGGATCAGATGCGCGGCCGCGCTCAAATCGCCGGCCAGGTCCGCATTGGTCTTCACTGCTTCCAGGGTCGCCGGTGTCCCGCGATAGCCGTATTTGCGAATCAGTCCGTCAATCGCCTTGTCTTCGCCGAACTCTCTCACGCCCGGCGCAAGGACGATCAACTCCGCCCCGTCCGCCAGCGCCATGCGCGTGCGATAGACGGCCTTGTTGCCCAGCCATGTCGAATGAAACTCATCCGGATCAAGATACACAACCGCTTTGTGGATTGGCTCGTCGAGTATCTCGAAGTTCACTTTCAAACTAAGTGCGGCCGCTAACTCAAAGCATTCCGCATCGTCGCCGATAAAGAGTCCGCGCACGGCCAGCCCGCCATCCGCCGCGCGTCCAACTACCGTCTGCACATACACAATCGGAAGATGCTTGAGAAAACGATCGGACGCGTAATTGAGAACACGCCGCACGGGATTGTCCGCGCGCCCCATGATCCGTTCCATCCCGTAGACCGCGCCCAGATAATGACTGCGGTTGATTCCCTCGCGCCCACCCGTGCCCACCAGGATGTTCTTGTTGTAATTCGCCATGCCGATGACTTCATGCGGCACCACCTGGCCAATGGAGAGAATCAGATCGAACCCGCCCTGCGAGATCAGCCGGTTCACCTGCGCCGGCCACGCATAGTTCAGCTTGCCCTCCGATTGCTCGCGAATAAACTCCGCCGGGACCTCGCCCAGCGTCTCCACATCCGTCCGCCAGTTATGAACTTGGAAGAGATGGTGCGGTGTCTCGCCGAACATGTGTGTCAACTGCGCCGGCTGCATCGGCGTATGCGTTCCCAGCGCGGGCAAAATCGCCTTTAGCCGGTCGCCGTAGTATTCCCACGCGTAGCGAGTCAGATCGCCCGCGCGCGAGTGCATCCTGCTCTGATCGGGCGGCACGGCAAGCACGCGGTTCCGCGGGCCAAGCCCGGCCAGACTCTCCGCGAGCAGTTCCTTCAACTGCGGCGCAGTTACATCGGCCTCAACACCGCCCGTGGCACAAAAAAGACTCATACGGTAAACCCACCCTTACAGCCGATACGCCTGTTTCACTAACCTGTAGGTCAGATCCGTTGCCACTTCGAATGCTTCATCTTCCTCCAGTCGGTGTTCAACCACCAGCTTGGCGAGGAATGCGCAGTCCATGCGTCGCGACCCATCGTGCCGCGCCGGAATGGATAAGAAGGCGCGCGTATCGTCGTTGAATCCAACCGTATTGTAGAAGCCTGCCGTCTCCGTTGCCTGTTCACGGAAGCGCGTCATTCCCTCCGGGCTATCGTTAAACCACCACGGAGGGCCAAGGCGCAAACACGGATAATGCCCGGCGAGCGGCGCCAGCTCCCGGCTATACGTCGACTCGTCGAGCGTAAACAGAATGATCGTGAGTGAATTCTCGTTGCCGAATCGATCCAGCAGCGGATGCAGCGCATCCACGTAATTGACCGCCCTTGGGATGTCGGCGCCCACGTCCCTGCCGTAGCGCTCATAGATCTTGCGATTGTGGTTGCGCACAGATCCGGGATGAATCTGCATGACCAGCCCATCTTCCAGGCTCATCCGCGCCATCTCAGTCAGCATCTGGGCGCGAAACAGTTCCTGCTCCAAACCATCCGCGTTGCCGCCGAGCACTTTGCTGAAAAGTTCCGAGGCTTCGGTCGCATCCAGGTCCGCGGTCTGCGCCGTGGGATGCCCGTGATCCGTTGCCGTGCAGCCGAGTTCTTGAAAACGAGCGCGCGCCTTGCGCAATGCGTTCAGGTAGCCGGGCCACGTCGAGGTGTCCTCGCCAGTCTGCTCGCCCAGCGTTGCGATGTTCTCCCGGAATCCCATGAACTCCGGATCGACAACCGGATCGGGACGGAAGTTCGGCAGAATCCTCGCCTTCCAGCCCGACGCAATAATCGCCCGATGATCTTCCAGCGAGTCAATCGGGGAATCGGTCGTTGCCAGCACTTCCAGATTGAAGCGCTCGTAGAGTGCGCGGGGCAGGAACTCCGGCGTCCGCAGCTTTTCAGAGATCGTGTCGAAGTAGACATCGGCGGTTTTCTCCGATAACCGTTCCTCCAATCCAAAAAGCTCCTGGAAGGCGAAATCCAGCCACATCCGCGTCGGCGTTCCACGAAACAGATAGTAGTGCTTGGCGAAGATGCGCCAGACCTTGCGCGCGTCCTTCAATTCCACTTCCCCGATTTCGAGGTCTTCGAGGGAAACTCCCTGGCTCAGAAGCATTCGGTAGATGTAGTGATCGGGCTGCACCAGTAGCTTTGCAGGATCGGGGAAGGGCTCGTTCTTCGCAAACCAGGACGCTTGCGTATGCCCGTGCGGGCTCACAATGGGCAACGCCCGTACTTGCTCATAAAGCGCTTTGGCTATCCTTCGAGTACCCGGATCGGCAGGGAACAGGCGATCTTCATGGATCAGCATGGCTTATACTCTACCCCTTTCACTGAGAGTCGGCAGACCGGCCTCCAGAGAGGTCAGACCACAAGTATACACACGGGACGTGCAGCCGTCATTTCAAGGGCGAGAAATTTCCAGGCAGGGACAGCCGTTCGGTGCTAACCTCATTTTGGCCCTCTTTTCAGGGAAACAAAGGGTGTTGACTCAACATGACCAAGACGGGGCAGGGACAACCCGACACTCATCGGACAATGGACGTGGTTAACCACATCCGCTCGCTCATTGAGAATGGAACGCTGAAGCCCGGCGACAAAATACCGCCGGAGCGCGAGTTTGCGCGCACTCTCAAGATAAGCCGCGCCAGTCTTCGAGCAGGAATCGGGTATATGGCGACGATGGGCATCATGAAAGTGCGGCACGGCGTCGGTACCTTCGTCGCGGACGGGCCGCCTGAATTCGGCAAGGCGTACCTGAGTTTCATGGGTGCGCTCCACGGTTTTCAGTCCTGGCAGATGTTTGAGGCGCGCTTGATTCTGGAAGGCCATCTCGCCGCATTCGCCGCCGAGCGCGGAAGGGAAGAGCACCACACGGCGCTCGCCGAAGAGGTTGGAGAGATGTTTGCCGCCGTCGATGCCCCCGCCGATTACCTCATCCACGACGTTCTCTTTCATCGCATTATTTCGCAGGCGTCGGGAAACCCGATTCTGTCTGTTCTCATGGAAACCATCGCTTCGGCGCTCTACGACTTTCGGCGCAAGACCGTGGAACACTCGGTAGATCTTCGCGAATCCGCTGAGATGCATCGTGAGATCTACCGTGCCATCCGCGCGCGGAAACCCGAGGAAGCGCGGATTCTCATGGAGAAGCACTTGCGCATGGCACAGACCGCGCAGAGCTCGGAGCGCACCGTGGGTCGGAAGACGGCAAAGAGCGCGGTCAAGCCCCGAAGCACCCGCGGGAAGTCCGGCCTCCTGATTCAGGATAATGAGTTGCGCCCATCGCTTGGCGGCCCCATGCACTGAGTGGCCTCCCGTTTCCGCTGCGTGACCTTCCCCTGTGCCTGCTCTCCATCGCGCAAACTCCGTGTTTCACGGCTGCAGCTCCTTTCAGGGTGTCTCTTCAATCGGCCGAGCACATTGCCCCGGATTCTTCCGCAGGCATCGCCTTCGCGCCGGGACTTGCCCCGGTTCGGGTTGGGGCATCTGCGCGACAGGATTTCCACAGCTTGACACCTGGCTCTCTCAATGAGGTCTGACCTTTGCTTCGCGACCTACAATTCCTTCTCATCGGCTAAATGGCTTATTTTGCTTATCTTCTAAGGAATAAACCGCCAATTTCTTTTCTCTGTTGACAACCCTGGCATTCATCAAGCACACTGTTTTGGTTTCAAAAGAGGTCTGACCTCTATCGACAGATTTAGCGGAAAGCCCGCACCGAAGAATCCATGGGGCAAAGCAGCAAGGCAGTTTTATGGAGGCAACAAAGATGCAATTTGATGCAAGAACGTATTTGAATCTCTTGAAGGCGCCCGGGAGACTGGCTGGGGGATTCCTTCGCTGCTCGGAGTGGACGTGCCTTGTATTCCTGGTCATCGGCCTGTTGGCGCCCATGAGATCAAGCGCTCAGTTGGGAGGAACCGGGACCATCGAAGGAACGGTCATCGACTCCACAGGAGCCTTGGTCGTTGGCGCCAAGGTGACCGCCCGGAATGTGGGAACGGGGGCCGAGATGGTTCGTTCCACCACCAGGAGCGGCCTGTACACTCTCGCTCCGCTCGATGCCGGCGACTATACCGTCACGGTAGTCGCTCCCAGTTTTGAAAAACTCGTGCGCGAGAACATCCATCTGGACGGCTTGCAGGTGCTTTCGCTCGACATGACGTTGCAGCCAGGATCGGCCACGCAGACTGTCACCGTGACAGACACGCCTCCAGCGCTGGAAACGGGTGAAGCAACACTCGGCGCCGTGATTGAAAACCAGGTTTATCAATCTCTCCCGCTTGAGATGGGCGGCGCGAATGGAATCAGCACCGATCAGCGCAGGACCACCGACTCCGCTTTGCTCATGCCCGGCGTCACCAACAACGAAGTCAAGAACAACGAATCCGATGAGCCGATGGTCATCAACGGTAACGCGAGCTCCAGCGAAATGTACATCGAGGGCCTTCCCTTCGAGTCCGCTTCGGTCGCCGGCGATCCGCGTTATATCTGGTCGGCGATTTCGGTCGAAGCGGTCGATCAGTTCCAGGTAAAGACCACTGCCTACTCGGCTGAGTATCAGGGCCTCGGCGTGGAGAACTTTACCATCAAGTCGGGCACCAACCAGTTTCACGGCTCGCTCTACGAAATCATGCGCAACACGGCATTCGATTCAGCGGGCTTCAACCCGGCCCAGTACCCAAGCAACTACGCCATCGCGGCGAAGCAAGGCCAGTTCTACAAACCGCCGGAGCACATGAACGAATACGGCGTGACCATCGGCGGGCCAATCTGGAAAAACAAGGTCTTTTTCTTCGCCAACTACATGGGCTTCAGGTTCTCCGCCCTCACCTCGCCGCAGACTGAAACCATTCCGACACAGGCGGAGTTGTGCGGCGACTTCTCGGCCGCGCTTGGTTCCGAAATCGGATCGACAGGCGTTTACACCAACGAAATCTTCGATCCCACGTCGCAGGTATCGAGCGGCGGCAGTTACTCTCGAACGCCGTTGAGCGGTGCAAGCTATACCTCTGCCGGCTGCGGTACCGGTCCGGTAAAAATGAATGTGATTCCGCAGGGCGAAATGTCTCCCACCGCCAAGTATCTCCAGCAGTACTGGTCCGGGGTGGATTATCTCAATTCGAATCTCACCAACAACTATCAGGGATCGTATAACTACGGCCTGAACAACTGGTCGACGACGGACCGCCTGGATGTCAACCTATCGGACAAGCACAAGTTTTCGATCATCGGTGCGTCAGGCCGCCAGGGGTTGATCGGCCCGGCGGGCAGCCAGACCACGCAAGTGGGTCCTCTGCCCTATCTTTACTCGAAGACCTACGCTCCAATCACCAGGGTTGTGTTGTTCAACGATACGTACCTGATCTCCCAGAGCCTGGTAAACCAGTTCAACTATGGAATAGGGCAATACCATGCGCCCGACTCCAACATCACCCTGCTGAACCCGGCGTGGGCGGCAACCAAGGCCGGCATTTCCAACCTACCCGCGGCCGGACAGGCGCCGAACAGCTTCCCGATCGTAAAGTTCACCGGAACAGACGCTCCGGCACAGTGGGGACCCAACCAGGGTCAGTATATCCAGAGCACCAACACCGATTCCCTGAAGGACAACATTCAGTGGGTCCACGGCAAGCACGTGCTGACCTTCGGCGGTCAGTTCGAATGGCTCGAGTTCAACGATCTCTATGCCTACGGAGCAAGCACTCCGCTCACGTTGAACTTTGCCGTGGCTGAAACCGCCGCAGTGAGCGGCAAATCGGCCGCCGCCACAAGCGGCACCGGGATGCCCTACGCCAGCTTCCTGATGGGTGCGGTCGATTCGTCAAGCTACACCGAGTACGCGCCGATCGCCCAGGAGACCGGTTCGCGTTACCACCCCTTCGCGTTGTATGTGAATGACGACTTCAAGCTGACGCCCAAGCTGACGGTGAACGCCGGACTGCGCTGGGATGTCATGCCTCCCTTCCGCGAATCGGAGAATCGCTTCTCCTTCATGAACCCGGCCATGACCAATCCCGTCACCGGCAATATGGGTGCGCTGCAGTTTGCCGGCAGCGGGACCGACGGTTGCAACTGCGCAACCCCCATGAACACGTATTACAAGGACTGGGGCCCACGCCTGGGCGCGGCCTATGCAATTGGCAGCAAGACGGTCCTTCGCGCGGCCTACGGCATCTACTACGCGCATGGCGGCGGCACCTCCGGCGGCGCAACTTCGCTTCCGGCCTCCGGCATGGAACTCGGCTTCTCGGCGGTCCCAAATCCGCCCAGCCCCGGTGACTCGCTCCCTGCCTTCTACCTGAACAACAGCGGCTACAACAGCACCCTCAACAATTCGGCCTTCGGCGGCACCGGTTATTCGGTCTCTGCTCCGCCGATCTACGACGCTTCTTACGCAACCTACTACTCCAATGCGGCCGGGTATACCGCGCCGGATAAGATCTCCTCCACGGTGTCCTATCTCGATCCCAAGTATGGCGGCCGCACACCGACCTTCGAGGGATGGTCCTTCGGCTTCCAGCGTCTCCTCACCAAGGACATCACCGCGACCTTGAGCTATGTGGGCAACCAGGGACACTTCCTGCTGCCGACCGGCGTCGCGCGCGGCTATTGGGGTAACCAGTTGAATCCGGCCTACCTGTCCCTCGGCAGCGCGGTCCTGGGCGCAACGGCCACAGCCACCAACGTGCCGGGTGGCTTGCCGTATGCCACCTTCAACAACAAGGTCAGTCAGGCGTTGTTGGCGTTCCCGCAATATAGCGGCGTCACTGACCAGGTCGATTCGGTCGGCAATGCCAACTACAATGCGCTACAACTCTCTATCGTGCAGCGCCTCAGCCACGGCATCACGTTCATGGTGAACTACACCTACAGCAAGACCATCGACGACATCGGAACCTTCCGCACCGGCTATGCCATTCCCACGGGCATCCTCGCCAACAGCGGCAAGGCCTGGCCCATCGACCGCATCGAGCGGTCGCGCAGCACGCAGGATCAGCCGCAGAACCTCGTCGTCACCAGCACCTACGATCTGCCTTTTGGCAAAGGGCACATCGGCGGCGGCAATCCCATTGTGCGTAACATCGTGGGCGGATGGCGCATCTCCGACATCGTTACCTATGCCGCGGGCAATCCGCTGGCGATTACCTCGAGCGCCTGCACAGGTACGAGTGGCCAGGGTACTTGCATGCCCGCATACAACACCGGCGCCAACTCGCTCTACCCGTTCAGCGGCGGCGCGCGCCAAAACGGCGGATGGGGGCATGGAGCAACCAGAAACGGTATTGCCGGTACTGTCAACGCTGCAACCGAACTGTCCTCCATGCAATACATCAACCCGGCAGCCTTCGTGCAGACAGGCTCATTCACCAACAGCACAACCTGCACGGCAACCGGAACGCCAAGCCCTTGCATAGGAGAGGTGCTTGGCGATGTCGCTCGTACCGCGCCGTATGGCCTGCGCGGCCCTGGCAATTACGACATTGACGGCGACCTGCGCCGGACTTTCGATATCTGGAAGGATGGCAGGGTGAAGTTCATCTTTGAAGCGAACGTCTTCAACGCCGTCAACCACGTCTGGTTTGGCAGCTCAGCAAGCACCGCGGACGGCTCGATCGGCTCGTCGGTCGCTGGAGAGTATTGCCCAAGTTGCAAAACAGTCAATGGCAATCCAAGCCTGGGCGTGATTTCCGGCCAGGCAAACAGCCCGCGTCAGTGGCAAATGGCGGGGCACATTACCTTCTGAAACACTGTCGTGTCTCATGCATTCAGAGGGACTGGGCAATCCAGTCCCTCTACTTTTTAGGAATTCATTCGATACTCTTGATGCGTTGCATGAAATGAATCCGGAGTTCAGATGAAAAGTGTCTTTCGCCTTGCGGGATCGCTCTTGCTTCTTGCAGTGACCGTCAGCGCATGTTCTGGTGCGAATGCGGCAGAGCAGCACTGGTCCGAGCGCGTTGCCGGCTTGGCCATCGACCGCTGGCCTCAGGGACGCCTTGTTCCCGCTAGCACCCGTTCGACTTGGAACTACGAATTGGGCACGCTGCTGGAGGGCATGGATGCCGTGTGGCTGAACACGGCGGACCCGCGCTATTACAACTACATCAAGAGTTCAGTCGATCAGTTAGTTAATCCGGATGGCTCCATTCCGACGCTGAAGCCCGAGGAACATCAGCTCGATAGCATTTTGCTGGGCCGCCAGCTTCTGCTCCTTTACGGCGTTGCGCAGGATCCGCATTATGCCAGGGCGGCCGAGCTGGTTTACCAGCAGCTTGTTCACCAGCCGCGCAACCACTCCGGCGGGTTTTGGCACAAGCAGAAATATCCAAACCAGATGTGGCTCGATGGGT
>Ga0302270_10006421_pt1 | contig 10486 bp, 8 predicted proteins | sample III_Bog_E2_3_FD_198773 | JGI IMG/M metagenome (GOLD analysis project Ga0302270, IMG submission 198773) | Peat permafrost microbial communities from Stordalen Mire near Abisko, Sweden - III_Bog_E2_3 | ecosystem: Environmental > Terrestrial > Soil > Wetlands > Peat | place: Sweden: Abisko...
CGAAGTAGTCATTTCCTGATTCGGTATCCCGTTCTTTGCCGGTGTAAATGGATGGGGCTTGCGCATGTTTTTTGTACAAAAGCCGGATTGAATCGTAGATGAGAAGCCTCCCATCGTAAATCAGCGCAGCATTCTCCCGATCCAAGTCAACAGAAGCGCCATGACCAGCGTTCCGACGATTGCTATTGCAAACGCCCCGAGAATACGCGCGACTGCTTTAGGCGCGCCGGTCAGTGCAGAATTGCCGAGGCGGAGATTGGCAGTGAGGCTCGCTATCAGAGCAACTTCCGCGAGCAGCCCAGCCCCCAAATACGTCAGGCTCCTCCGCTGAGCAACGGCCAATTTCTCCGCCTGGGACGGAAGCCCATAGGCACCACTAACCACCCACGCCCAACCGAGATACTTCAATAGACAGAGCGCGCCGACGAGCGCGAGCACTATCGACAGCGTCAGTTCGATCCATCGAAGTGAACCAAGTGGCTCGCGCTTTTCGGAGGCTTCTTTCTGCCGCATCATGTTAAGTCCTCATTGACAGGGATGCCCAGTATTGCCGCCGCAGGGTGTCGCGGGGCCCTGTGAGGTCGTTACCCTGCTATTGTCCTGATCTGGGTGCATCTGGAGCCAGTAGAGCTGAAACATCAGCTGAGACTGGTTGTTATAGCGGGGCCTTCCATAGTCCTGGGCGGCGTGCGGAGCAGATTGCGTAAAGGCTGCTATAGTCCTGTCAGCCCACGAAGCCGACGACTGGGTCGCAAACAAATCTGCCCAGTATGAAGACGGGCTTTGATCGCCAAAATCCAGTCCTAGGTCTTTCAAAGTGTCTTCAATCAGCGTCGTGCAATTTGTCCCGAGAAACGCCGAGTAATCGGGAGCCTGGCCGTTTTCCATTTTTGTGATCGCATCGATCAGAGCTTGTGCTTGCTCTGGGTTCGTTTGAATCGTCAGGCTCGCAAACTTCCCATCGGCGTTTTGCGTTCCTCTCTCGCTCATGTCTCCAGGGTTGAAGGTGCCGGGGCCCCTTCCTAAAGAGTCCGTTCCACCCTTCGGGTAAAAGTCGATAAAAGCCGTCTTTCCTGAGTTTTGATTCAAAACCCCTAACATGACATGTCCGAAATCGGTCACCCCCCCAGTCGGAGCACGGTAATAGATCGTTATATCCTTGCCATCCGGATCGACGTATTTGAGCGGGTTATTCGCACCGTACGCATACTTATTTAGCGTGTTGGCGGGATTCATCAAACGCGCATTCGTCAGGTTGATAGGATCGGGCGACATCCACCGCCCCGTCGTAGACGCATAGTACCTGGCCCCGAAGTAGTCGTTGCCTGATTCTGCGTCCCGTTCTTTGCCGGTATAACGAGACCAGACGCGATTCAGGTGCTCGCTTGCTCGCAAGCCTAGCGCGGCTGTGGAGTTACGCTCGTCGATGCCCTGATGCGGTGCAAGATTTCTACTCGGAACTCCCTGATGCGGTTTTTCGCTTAGCAGCGTCATCGCCGCCAAGAGGCCGTCTGGGATTTGCGACGTGCTGGAGCGGAGCTGCATTTCCAGATGATTGTACGACCCGGAAGCGGCTGCGACGGTTATTTTCTCGGGGAGATTCGATGCGGGTTCGGGGCGGAACTCGCCCCCTCTTTAGCAGCTAAAAACAGCTACTAAAAGAAGAACGCGCGCGCGTTATTCGCGGTCGTCTTCGGCTTCTGCGGCGAGGATTTGGAAGAGGACTTCGGCGTCGGGACTCGTGGCTTTTGTGGAGGGTTTTTCGCCGCGTTCGAGCATCGCTCCGGGATGAGTTGCGGCGTGGATTTGCTGCAACGCCCGGATCGCAACCTGCGTGTATATCTGGGTCGTTTTGATGTCCTCATGGCCGAGCATCTGCTGGATGTAGCGGATGTCCGCGCCGCCCTCGTGCATCAACGTGGCCATGGTGTGGCGGAAGAGATGGCACGATCCGGTCTTGCCCAGCTTCGCCGCATCCACCCGGTCTTTGACGACGGCGGTCAGATGGTCGCGGCTGAACGGCTCACCCTGCGCCGTGAGGAAGACGGTCATGTCGTCCGGCTCGATGGCAAGCTGAGGCCGCGCCTCCCGGACGTACTTCTCAAGCCATGCGATGGCCCGCTCTCCGATCGGCACATAGCGGTCCTTCTTGCCCTTGCCGTGGACCAGGATGAGGCCACGGTCGAGCGAGAGGTCGTAGAGCTTAAGCTGGATCGTCTCCAGACGGCGGATGCCGGTCGAGTAGAGCACTTCGAGGATGGCCCGGTCGCGCAGGCCGATGGGTTCCTCGATCTGGCACAGCACCATGATCCGCTCGACCTCCTGGGCGGAGAAGATGTTCTTGGGCAGGGCGCGGCCCAGCCGTGGCAGTTCTAGCTCCGATGCCGGGTTGTGCAGGATGTGGTTCTGCCGGGTCATCCACCGGAACCAGACGCGTAGCGGGACCAGGCAGGCGTGCTGCGAGCGGAAGCTCAGCGGCTCGCCGTTCTTCTTGCGGTAGTGGAAGAGATGCCGCTGATAGCGTTCGAGCACAGGCCGCGTAACCTCGACCGGCTCGGTCAGCCCGCGTTCGCGGCACCACTGGAGGAAGAAGCCGATATGCACCTTCCGGTTGCGGACGGTGTGCTCGGAGTAGTTCTGGACGGCCAGCGCGTGGAGATGATCGCGCATCATCGCGTCCAGTTGGGTTGCGGGCAGGACTTCGGGTTTGCGGGTCTTGGTCACTAGGGCCATTGCGGTACCTCCCATCTATATATAGTTAGGACGAAGTGGCGGTTTCGCTCCCCCTCCGTATCTGTGTTTTTCCGCGCTCGAACGCCGGATCGTCTGTAAGCCTTATGGATATTGGGGATGAGGGGATTTGACCGGCCCGACACCCCGCCGACTTGGCCCCGACTTGACCCCGACCGCCCGCCTCACGGCCCCGACTTCTTTCCGTCGTAACCATTGCCGATCAGCTTTTCGATGTCGATCAGGCCGCCCAGAACCGGCTTCCCGCCGTCCTTCGGCCGCGTGAACATCAGCTCGTAAACGATGCTCTGGCCTCGGCCGCCGCGATGGATCAGCAGGTATTCCAGCTCCTCCAGCCGGTGCAGGTGGATCTTCAACTGCGTATCGCCCCAGCCCGTCGATGCCCGCACGTCGCGGCGCGAGAAGCGGTAGTCGGCCCGCTCCATCTTCTGCCGCTCGCACTCCGCCGTAACCATCTCATCGACGGCCACAAGCAACCGCCGCGTCTGCGGCGGAAGCTCGTCAAGCGAACGGCCCAGCACCTCGTGCGCGAGACGGTTGGCGACGGCGATGTCCGATACTGCGACCTCGATGTACTCGACAGGCCGTCCACGATGGTTGACCGTCTTGCGGGGCCGCTGCCACTGGTGCAGCAGGGCGATGCTGCGGATCAGCGTGAGGTACTTGGTATGGTCGCGCCGCGTCCGGGTCTGGCCGTCGTTGAAGGTCAGCTCCCGCGCGTAAGGGTTCACGACGGACATGGGTTTCAAGAGCCGCTGCGCATTGCGATGCACGGTGAGGATTGCGCAGCGGTCGCGCCGTTTGAGCAGGCCTTCGAGCGTCTGCGCCTCGCGCTGCACCCGGTGGATCGCGCGGGTCTGCTCGCGCTCTTCATTGACGGAGAGGACCAGACAGCGGTTCAGCAGTTCCTCATCCAACTGGATCGCCGTCGTCGTCAGGAAGATCATTACCGGGCCTTCGACGCGGTACTGGTGCGTGACATGACGGCCCGAGTCCGGGTCTTTGCCGGTCGAGGCGATGGTCAGCACGCCTTCGGACTGCAACAGTTTCAGCGCGTAGGACGCCGAGTGCGCGCCCTCCTCTTCGACGATGGCGAGCACTTTGTTTTTTAGGTCGGTCTCGCCCATGTAGAACAGCGACTGGCCGGTCATGGCGGAGTATTGCACCCGATGCTCCTCGGGCAGGAACGCGAGAACCGCCTCCATGAGCGAGCTTTTACCGGCTGCCGAAGACGACTGCACGATCACGGCCAGAGGCGAGTCCAGATGCCGCGACACGACGCCCAGATAGCCGACGAGCTTGTTGGTCTCCTCCCCCACGACGCCGCACCGGGCGAAGTCCTCGACGATGCGGTCGAGCAACTTCGGATCGCGCAGCAGCTCCATCGCCTCGGCCCGGTCCTCGTCGCTGATCGCGACCGCCTCCCCCTTCGGTGCAAGCGTCTGTTTGATCTGGTCGTCTTGCAGCTCTTCCAGCTTGAGAAGCACCTGGCCGAGGTCGCGGCGCACCGTCTCTTCCTTGATGCCAAGCTCCTCCGCTGCCTGCTTGGTGAAGACTCCGCGCTGCCGCGCGGAGTAGAGGTCGAGCGTGTCCACGTGGAAGGCCGATTCGCCGCGCGGCGTCCGGCCCGAGACCAGGACGTTGACCTTCATCAGTTCGTAACTCAGGTTTTTATTCAGGCCTCGGATGCGATAGCGGCGGTCGCCCTGCGTGAGGAAAAGGTCTTCGCCGCGCCTTTCGACCGGCACGTCGATAGTCGGCGCGGGCGCTGCCGCTGGCTCCTGGGACGCAACTGGGGGCGCAACCGGCTCCGGCTCGGCGGCTAAGGAAAAAACCTGCTCTTCGATCTCGGCGGAAGATGCTGCGGGGGATGGCTCCGGCTCTTCTGCGGCGGCTTCGGCCTCGGCCTCGATCTCGGCCAGGATGGATTCTTCTTCGATCAGTTCTTCTTTAGCCGCTTGTTCTGGCTCAAGCTCGATCATCGGCTCAGGCTCCGGTTCCAGCTCGATGCCCAGCTCGACCACGCGCGGCTCTGGCCGCTTGCCCTTGCCCAGCCACTCGGCCTTATTCATCAACACGCCCAGACTCTTCGCTGCTGGCTGCACTTTGAGTGCGTACTCGTTCGCGTCCATGCCCTTCGGGAACTGCACCCGGAAGCACTCGATTCCCATCTCGATCAGTTCCTCGGCGAGCGCGGCGGCGGCTTTCTCTCCGGCCTCGTCGCGGTCGTAGGCGATGTACACGCGCTCGGTGCCGTGCTGGGCGAAGGCCGCGCGATGGTCGGCTGTGAAGCCGTTGACGCCGTAGCTGGCCGTCACATGGCGGAGGCCTGCACTCCAGAAGCTCAGCGCGTCGATCAGCGACTCGCACAGGATGATCTCTTTCGACGCGGCCAGTGCTTCCTCGTTCCACACGCCCCGATGCGCTCCCGGCAGATACAGATGGTCGGGCGTCCCCTCGCGCAGGTTCGCCGTGATCTTCCGGCCATATATCTCGACCACTTCGCCGGAGAGATTCAGCACCGGGATAACCAGCGATCCGTTGAAGTGCTCGTGGCCGCTCTCGCGCAGGATGCCCAACTGCTGCAGCCGCCCGCGCATCTGGGCGCCGGCGGCGCGGTTCTTCGCCGGCAGTCTGTATCCGAGTGTCCGGTTGGCGAAGCCCAGCTTGAACCGGTCGATGATCTCTGGCGATGTGAGGCCGCGCGAGGCCAGATACTTCTTCGCCTCCGGCGACTGTTTCAGCGTCTCGCTGTAGTAGTCCACGACCTGCAACAGCAGCACCCGGTCGTCCGCGTCCCGCGCAACCGGTGGAGGCAGCTTGCGCACCGTGCCGTGTTTCACCGGCTGGATCGGAGCGGCGGCTGAGGGAAGATGGTCGGTCCGCAGCAGCTCGACGGCATGGCGGAAGCTGATGCCCTCGGCCCGCATCACCCAGTCGATGGGCGTCCCGCCCGCGTTGCAGGCCCCGAGACAGTGCCAGAGGTTCTTCGCCGGAGTGATGACCAGCGATGGCGTCCGGTCGTCGTGGAAGGGGCACTTCCCCAAGAGGTCGGCTCCGTGCCGGGTCAGCTTGATCCCTCGCGCCTCGGCCAGCCGCTGAACCGATACCTCCCGTTTCAGCCGCTCGACCTCTTCCTCCGGGATTCGTGCCACTTTAAGCCCTCCGTCCAAAACCCTGTCAAGTGCTTTTTTGATTCCCCTAACACTTCGTAAAATAACACTCTTAGTATTATTACGTCCACGGTTATTTGAAATACCCCTTACACTTCACACACCATGCCGAAGAGAGCAACCATCGCGAAGCCACCCCTGGACTACGGCGGAGAGACCATTGGCCAGCGCCTCGCCCGCCTGCGCAAGCAACATGGCTATACCCAAGTCGGACTCGCGGAGAAGATAGGCACACGACAGGCCCTGATTACTGCCTACGAGACAGACCGGAGGGCTTTGTCGGCGGAGATGGCTGTGCGTTTCGCTATGGCTCTCGAAGTGAGCACCGACGAACTCCTGCATCCCGAGGTCAAGAAGAAGAGCACCGCCAAGCCCAGCCTTAAGGTCATGCGCCGCATGGAGCAGATTGAGAAGCTGCCGGAGAACAAGCAGTCCTTCATCCTGAGTGCGCTCGATTCCATGCTCCGAGGAGCGACGGCCCGGTAGGACTCGGTTCTTTCATGTGTTTTTGGACACATGAGAAGAAGACATTCTTCTCATAACTGGGAACTACCCACAGCGGAAGCGTCAGTCAAGACCGCGCGTTTTGTGCGCGCCGCGCCAGCGGTCGGAGCGTAGCGAAGAGCCTTTACGGACGCTGGAGTGGAGGGTACGCACTTGATGGGCAACATATCGGTTCCGCTGCTACAGATCTTTGTATCTGCTTTCGTTGCTCTTCTAGTCGTTGCGCTCGGACACGCTTTCAGTAGCCACCGAGACCGGCAGAACAGAAGACGGGAACAGCGCATCGGCTATCTCATAAGTGTTTTTAGAGCCTTTGCGAAGGTCAACAACCATCCCCGACTTTATGAGGTCGCAGGCGAGTTAGAACAGGCTGTCGCGGATGTGCAGCTATTTGGAACACCGAAGCAGGTCAGCCTTGTGCAGCAGTTCGCTACGGAACTAGGCACGTTGCAGACTGCTGATTTGAACGACATTTTAGTTGAGTTACGCGATAGCTTACGTGCAGAGCTGGGAGCGGAGTCGATCTCCACCCGCTATGTATGGCTCCGCGTAGGCGAGAAGAAGGAAGATTCTCCCAACGATCAGCGGCTTATGCTCAAGCCCTGAGAGATCTCCATTCCGACCGGCTGCGGCTCGATCTTCTGCGCGGCTGGCTCCGGCTGGAGCGCTGCCGGATGCGATACGTCCCGGCTCAACTGCCGCCCCAGCGTCTCTGCATCGTTCGTGTACATCTGCACGTCGAACTTCGCGCGCGAGACGGAGACATAAGCCATGCGGCTGTTGATCAGCTCGCCGTGCGCCTGCTCCGAGTCCACATGGACCAGCACCCGGTCGGCGGTCTGGCCCTGGCTGCTGTGGCTGGTCACCGCATAACCATAGTCGAGATGCGGATGCTGCCGGATGTTGAACTCGACCTCGCGGCCTGAGTCCATGCGCAGCGTGAGATTGCCTTTGGCGTCGATCCTCTCGACCGTCCCCAGCTCGCGGTTCGCCAGCTTCTGCTCGTGATACGGCGCGGTCATCTGCACCCGGTCGCCCTCGGCGAACGTGCGCTCCGCCTCCCGGTAGACCGTCACGCCCTGCAACCGGCGCGGGTCGTAGCTCAGCTCCTGGCCGCCTTTGCGCTCGACCGTCACAGTGTTCTCTTTTTCATTGGTGCGGACCACCTTCGCATACTCGCCCGCCTCCAGCCCCACCGGCTTCGACCCTTTCGAGTAGCGGATCACATCGCCCGCCTCATAGTTCCGCGCGTGCTGCCGGTCCGTGCCCGTCAGCTCTTGCCGTGCATTCAGCACGCGCACTGCGTGCTCCTCCTCTTTGACCTGGCCCGCGCCCTGCATCGCGCGATGGATTTGGCCGTTGATCTCGCGACGGCTTTCGTTGTCGGGCGAGACGACCAGCGTGTTCTCCGGCTGCCGCACATACTCGCGGGCTATCTCCGCGATGCGCTCCGCGCGGTCGCCGATCTCATGCACCCGGCCCTGGCCGTTGAGATTCGAGATAGCCTCCCGCACGTCGCCGCGCGCAAGCTGCTCCACGACCTCCTTCAACGCAGGGTCTTTCTGCCGGACGATCTCATCAAGCCGCGCCGTGCGCAGTCCCGCCTCCTGCAACTGCGCATAGGGCCTGCCCGCTTCGACCGCCTCATGCTGCCGCACGTCGCCGACGAACAACACCCGGTCGTTTTCCTTTAGCCGCTCGACGAACGTGTGCACCTGCCGGGTGCTCGCCATGCTGGACTCGTCCACGATGTAGAGCCGCTTCTGCCCGTCGTCCGCGCGGTCGCCGCGCGTCAGATGACGTTGCAGCGTCTCCGTCGCCATACCCGCTTCGGCGAGTTTCTGCGCCGCGCGAGACGTGGGCGCAAGCCCTTCGACCTCGTAGCCCGCACTCACAGCGGCCTCACGAACGGCGGCTAAAGAAGTCGTCTTCCCGCCTCCGGCCACGCCCTCAAGGGCCATCATTTGGTCGCGGCTGGTCAGCACCTCTTCGACCGCGTTCCGTTGGCTCACGCTCAAGTGCGGATGCCGCTCCATCGTCTGCTGCCGCACCTGGCCGTCGGCCAACACTTCGCGATTGCCCTGACCCAGCTTCATTCGGTCGATCAGTTCGCGCTCGTAGCCCTGCATCTCGCCCGTCGTGAACGCGCGGCCCGCCAGACCTGCCTTCCGCCCTACCTCGATCAGTTCCTGCGAAGCGACCCGCCGCTCGAACTCGGCCCGGACCTCCGGCAAGCGCGTCTCGCCCATGCCATGCTTCAACGCATCCCGCAGCAACGCCCGCTCCTCGACCACCGCCGTGCGTTCCGTGCCGCGCTCGCGGGCATGGGTCACCGAACTCCGGGCCACACGCTGCGCCTGCTCCGGCTCAAGCTCGACACCCGGACGCCCCTGCGCTGCTTCGATCACATGCTGCGGCTGATGCCCATGCTTTCGAGCTAGTTCCTGATGCTGCGTCTGCACCTCTGCCGGATTCAAGTCCAGCTTCGCGCCGCGCGTCTTGTGCGCCGCGACCTGCGCCGCCTCCGCTCCCGTCCGGCCCTCCGCCTCCATCTGCCCGGTGATCTGCTGCCGCCGCGGACTCGACGCCTCCAGGTACTCGCGCGTGTAGCCCTTGATCTCCGGCTGTCCGTGCTCGCCGCGCTCGACCTGATAACCAAGCTGCTGCAACCGCGCCGCCAGCTCCGAACGGTACACCGCCGTCGCATACTGCTGCGTCTTGTAAAGCTCCTGCGGCTGCAACGCCCGCGTGTTCCCGTCGGCGGTCTCGGCGATATTGAAGATGACTGTGTGCGTGTGCAACTGCGGCGCGGAGTAGCCGTCCACCGGACGGCTGCTGTCGTGCTCGAACCTGGCTGCCACCCATGCGCCCGTCGTCTGCGCGGGAGCGTTGCCGCCGATCCGCGCCTGCGCGTACTTCTCCATCTCATTGAGCGCGACCTTCACGCTCTCCCGGTGCGCCTCTTTCACCCGTTCGTCGCCGCCGACCAGCGCCGTCAGAGACACCGATTTTGGCGCGCTGAACGTCGCATCCCAGCCCGCCCGGTGCTCCATCGAACGAACTTTGTCGCCGCGTTCGTTCACATACTCCCGCGCCGTCTGATGCCGGACCAGTTGCTCGCCCGTCTCCGGGTGCTGCCCCTCGGAGAGGCGCGCGAACTGTTCCTCGCGCACCTCCCCATGAAGCCCGTAACGCTCTGCGAGCTTGCCCTGCCACTCGCCGCGCACACGTTCGCCCTCCGTGTAGTAGTTCTCCTTGGCGTTTGAGAACTCCTCTTTGTGGTACGCCTGCGCCTGTCCCGCAGAGATTGGCTTCGACAACGTAACCATCTAGGCGCAACTTTCCATGCAGTTCGTCATCGGTGCCAGAACAGTCCACGTCCGTTTGCATTCCGGGCAGGAGACATCCTGCCATGCCTTCATGTCGCCGACCTTCATCCCCCGCAGACGGTGCCCATTCGGGCACCGCACAACCACATATTCAACCGCGCCCACACGTTCTACCGTGTAGTCCTGCTCTTTCTCTTTACCCATTGCCTTGTTCTCCATGGAGCCGCTTTCCGCAGCCCTCTACCTATACATCTGGTATCAAGTTTTTTCATTCACACGCGATTTTTCACTCGAAGAAGGGCACCTGCCCCTGGCTCGGGGAAGGCGGCTTAAGTTCCATCGGCTGCCCCGATGGACCGGGCGGCGCAACGGGCAGCGGCATACTCGCAGGCGCGTCCGCCCTCGGCTTCCGCGCGACGAACTTCTCATGCTGCAAGGGGAGCTGCAAGTAAGGAACGCGCAGCTCGACGACGTAGTTGCCATGTTTCAGGTAGCCGTCCAACGGATCGAGCCCGAGGATTTGCGACGCCATGACCAGCGGCTCGCGCGAGATGTCCCGCTGCTGGCTCTCCGAGTTGCGCGCCTGCGGGGACTGCCCATGCGTGCGCGTCTCCCGGCAGCGTTCGATCTCGACCTCCCCGATGGCCTTCGAGATCCACTCCGCCGCATTCGGCTCGCTCGTCTTCAGGTAGATCTTCGTCGCAGGCTGCGAGAGCAGCGCCTCGGAGA
>Ga0302270_10006427_pt1 | contig 10483 bp, 12 predicted proteins | sample III_Bog_E2_3_FD_198773 | JGI IMG/M metagenome (GOLD analysis project Ga0302270, IMG submission 198773) | Peat permafrost microbial communities from Stordalen Mire near Abisko, Sweden - III_Bog_E2_3 | ecosystem: Environmental > Terrestrial > Soil > Wetlands > Peat | place: Sweden: Abisko...
CAGGAAACCCAGCACCTGGAAGAGGTGGCTCACGACCATATCGCGAAAGGCGCCGGTCTCTTCGTAGAAGGAGCCCCGATCCTCGATCGACAAGGTTTCGGGCACGTCAATCTGCACGAAGCAGACGTGGTCACGGTTCCACAGTGGCTCAAAGAGACGGTTCGCGAAACGCAGAGCCAGAATATTGTCGATCGATTCCTTCCCCAGGAAGTGGTCGATGCGATATACCTGGGTCTCATCGAAATTGGCCTTGATGACGTTGTCGAGGTAGCGCGCTGATGCTAGGTCGGTCCCGAAGGGCTTCTCACAGATCACCCTCGCGTTTTCATTCAATCCGGACGCGCCGAGGTTTTCAATGATGGGGACGACCGCGTTCGGCGGAATCGCCAAGTGATAGAGGCGTCGCACGGACCCGCCGATCTGGGTCTCGGCCAGCGTGACCGCATCGTGAAGCCCGGTGAAGTCGCCAGTCTCGTAGGCCGCGAAGGAGAGTGACTCTTTGAACAGATCCCAACACTCGCCCTCGGGAGGGAGCAATCCGAATTCTTGGACGGCGTCGCGGGCGTAGAGGCGAAACGCGTCGTCGTCCATGGCCGACGCGGGTCGACCGGCTCCGATGATCCGGTAACGGTCGGGCAGCAATCCCGCCGAGGCGAGATGGAAGAGACCGGGGATGATCTTTCGTCGGGCTAGGTCACCCGTCGCGCCAAAGAGCACGATGACATGATTATCGGGGACCTGGGAATCCTGCGAAAGCGGATCGGGGTTCACGGCGTACCTCCTATGACGGTGCGATGGACGTGGGATCCTTGGCACACGAGAAGTTCACTGACCAACTCGGGCGCGAACAGTCCGTGGGCGATGACCCCGGGGATGGATGAGAACCACTGGGCCAGTTCGTCGGGTCCGCTGACGGCACCCCAGTAATCGGCGATGACGCCGCCGTCGGGGCTGGGTGGCGACTGACGAACCTCACAAGATTCGAGCTGAGAGATCGTCGCCGCGAGGCCGAATGGCGAGAGTTCCAAGGGCACGGGGGCGTGCAGGGCGTCCGTGATCTTGGAACTGTCGGCGATCACCACGAATCGCTCGGCGGCCGCCGCGACGATCTTCTCGCGGGTGTGGGCACCGCCGCCGCCTTTGACGAGCCACCCGTCGGGCGTGATCTGGTCCGCCCCATCGATGGCGAGATCGAGGCGCGCGACGTCGTCAAATTCGTCCACGCGTAGGCCAAGAGATTGAGCGGCCTCGTACGTGCGCGGGGATGATGCCACGAACGAGGCTCGTGGTCCACGTCGGGCGATTGCCTCGAGTAAGAACGTCACCGTGGTGCCAGTACCGAGGCCGACGAGCATCCCGTCTTGCACCAATTGCGCCGCGACGTCCGCGGCGAGGCGCTTCTCGACTTCGACGTCCACCATCACATCGCCGTTCGGTCGGCCATGACCATCGAATGCGGCGCCTCGACCCGGCCCGCGGGAATCGACACGTCCCCGCGCAACAGTAACGAAAGAGCGTCACTCTTGTCTGCCCCATCAACCACCCACAGGAGTTGTTCGGCTCTCGCCAGTGCCGGATAGGTGAGGGTCATGCGCCGGTGGCCCTGGTACTCGCCGGTCGTCGCCACCAGCCGGTCGCTGACCTCGAGCACGGGATCCCCGGGGATCAGCGACGCGGTGTGGCCGTCGGGTCCCAAGCCGAGGTGCACGAGGTCAATTCGCTCGGGTAGCGACTGCCCGTATCTCTCGGCGCCCGCGGCGAGGTCGTCGTCGTTGACCGGCATCGGGCGGATCTCCACTGCGACATCCTTGAGCGAGTCGACCAGGTTTGTCAGGTTCCGTACGGGGTCGCCTGACGGAGCTATCCGCTCGTCGACTTGGTAGATCACGGTCTGCGCCCACGGCACCTCGCGGCGCAGCAAATCGGCGAACATTCGCCAGGGTGTTCGCCCTCCACTCACCGCGAAGTTGAACGCGCCGGTGGCCTCCACGGCACGCCGGGCCTGCGCCGCGACGAAGGCCGCAGCGGCGGCGGCGAGGTCGTCCACGTCGGCGAAAGCGCGAGTCTCGTGGTACACCTCAGGAGTTCTTCTCGACGTGGCCACCGAACTGCGAGCGCATCGCCGACAGCACCCTGGCGGCGAACTCACCTTGTCCGCGTGAATCGAAGCGCTGGAACAGCGCCGCGCTGATCACCGGCGCCGGCACCGACTCGTTGATCGCGGCCTCGACGGTCCAACGTCCTTCACCCGAATCCGAGACTCGACCCTTGAATTCCGATAACTCGGGCGAACGCGCGAGCGCGGTGGCCGTGAGGTCCATCAACCACGAACTGATGACCGAGCCGTGACGCCACACCTCGGCGACCTCGGCGACGTCGATGTCGTAGGAGTAGAACTCCGGGTCGCGCAACGGGGTCGTCTCGGCGTCGGACTCGACCTTCTCGCGACCGACGTTGGCGTGTTTGATGATGTTCAGGCCCTCGGCGATCGCGGCCATCATCCCGTACTCCACGCCGTTGTGCACCATTTTGACGAAGTGCCCCGCGCCATTGGGTCCGCAGTGAAGGTAGCCGTCGGGCGCCGTGGCGCCGCTGCGGGCGCCCACCGGTGTCGGTTGGCGACGGTCGGGTCCAGGGGCAATCGATCGAAAGAGTGACTCGAGTCGAGCGACGACGTCGTCTTCCCCTCCGATCATGAGGCTGTAGCCGCGCTCGAGTCCCCATACGCCGCCGCTCGTTCCGCAGTCCACGTAGTGGATGCCACTGGTGGCGAGTTGGCGAGCGCGGATGATGTCATCTTGGTAGAAGGAGTTACCACCGTCGATGATCACGTCGTCATTGGAAAGATGCGGCGCTAGTTCGTCGATTGCTCCTTGAGTGATCGCCGCGGGCAACATCAGCCAGATGGCTCGGGGGCCATCGAGTTTGGCCGCGAGGTCTTGCAGCGACGTGGCGGCGACGATGCCATCGGACACCATCTGGCGCACGGCGTCGGGATTCACGTCGTACACGACGCAGCGATGTCCGTCGCGCACGAGGCGATGCACGAGATTCGCTCCCATGCGGCCCAATCCGACCATTCCTAGTTGCATCGGTCTGTCGGTGGTCATCCGACCTCGTTTCTCTTGAGGGCCCGGTACTTCTCGATCAGTGCATTGGTGGAGGAATCGTGGCTCAGCACCGGCTCGACAATCGAGGTGAGTTCGGGAATGATTTTCACCGCCAAGACTTTGCCCAATTCCACTCCCCATTGATCGTAGGAGTCAATCCCCCACACGGTGCCCTGGACGAAGACAGAATGCTCGTACAGCGCGATGAGCGAACCCAGCAGTCGTGGGGTCAGCACCTCGCCGAGCAGGACATTCGTCGGGCGGTTGCCCTCCATCACGCGGTGAGCGACCTCGTGCTCGGGCGTGCCGTCGCGGCGCAACTCGTCCTCAGTCTTGCCGAACGCGAGCGCCTGAGCCTGAGCGAAGACATTGGAAGTGAGGATGTCGTGGTGTTGTCCTAGGGGATTCAGACTCTTCGCAAAGCCGATCAAGTCGACGGGCACGATGGAGGTGCCTTGATGCAAGAGCTGATAGAAACTGTGCTGTCCGTTGGTACCGGGTTCTCCCCAGTAGATGGGACCTGTCTGGTAGTCGACTCCCGTGCCGTCCAGCATGACGTGTTTGCCGTTGGACTCCATGGTGAGTTGCTGGAGATACGCCGGGAGCCGCTTGAGGTACTGCTCGTAGGGCATCACTCCCACGGTCGAACACCCGAGATAGTCGCGATTCCATACCGCGAGCATTCCCATCAGCACTGGCAAATTCGCTTCGAAAGGTGCGGTGCGAAAGTGTTCGTCCATGGCGTGGAAGCCTGCCAGGAGTTCGCTGAAACCCTCGGATCCGATGGCGATCATCGTCGACAGTCCGATCGCCGAATCCATGGAGTAGCGGCCCCCCACCCAGTCCCAGAATCCAAACATGAGATGATGAAAAGTGTCTCCTCGGCGCTGAGGTCGCGCACCGCCTCCACGAAGTCAGTCGCGTCGACGTTCGAGACGAAACGGAAAGTGAGGTCGCGGCGAGAATAGTGGCGAAGCGCCTCGTAGGCCATGACCGGACCGAGGTCCGACCCGCCGATGCCCACGTTTACAATGTTCTTGATGGTCTTGCCGGTATGGCCCTTCCACTCCCCGGATCTCACTTGGTCGGCGAAGGACGTCATTCGCTCTAGCACGGCGTGGACCTCTTCGACGGCGTCGACGCCGTCTACCACCAACGACGCGCCCTTGGGCATGCGCAACGCGACGTGCAGCACGGCTCGGTCCTCAGACACATTGATGCGTTCGCCCCGAAACATCTGGTCTCGACGTTCGGCCACGCCCGACTGCTCCGCGAGGTCCATGAGGAGCCGCATCGTCTCGTCAGTGATGCGGTTCTTGGAATAATCGAGATAAAGTCCCTCGACCTCAATCCTCAGGCGTTCTCCACGCTGGGGGTCCTCCGCGAAGAATTCGCGCAAGTGCCGCGTTGCGATCTCGACGTGGTGGACCTCAAGGGCATCTCTCGCCGCGCGCTGTCGAGAAGTGTGAGCTGACGTCATGGGGCCTCCTTGGCCGTTGTCGATTGAACGATGACCCCCGTGAGGGTATCGCTGCACCGGGCGCGGGACAATGTCACGCTCTCATCGCGGGGCCGACGCGCGCGCCGTTCTTCGATGTCGCGGTGACCGAAAAAGGCATCAGAAGAGACGAAGGTCATGGAGTTGATAGTAAATGGTGTCCCAGGCTCATCGAACTTCACTCTTCAACCCGAGGTTCACCACTCAGCAGGTTTGGCGAGTTTGGAACCCAAATGGCGACGCTGGCACGTAGACCGTATGGGTAAATCCCAAGAAGGAGTAGGTGACGGGCAGGCCCGAGGGCCCTGTAATGAAGTCGCCAGCGATGGCGCTCGCAGCGCATTGCTGCGTGTAGTCGACCACGATCATCCGCTTGTTATGACTGGCCAATGAGTACGGATGAAAAGGTGCCCCCGCGACGGATCCCGACGCGGCGTCGTGGTAGAACGACACTCGAACATTACTCATCCGATAACCCAGATTCGGCAGTCCGACCCTGTCAATCTGCACCGCGAACGGACCGGTATTGGCGATCTCGGTCTCGATCTCCACCTTGAACCGACCAGCGGGCTCATTCCACCATTGCGTGGCGGGTCCGCCAACGGACTGCATGTCCTCCTGGAGCGTGTAGTGAGCTTCGACGCCACTCGCGCTGGTGACCAGTGAGTAGTACTCCCCCCCGGAGGTCTGCCAGCTCTGCGCCAAGGGACTGTACTTGTTGATCAGTCCCACCACCACAATGAGGATGACGGCGATGATCGCCAGGGCCGACCACACGATTCGTCCAACATTGCCCGTGACTGGCGAGTGACCGGCAACATGGATCGGATCGATGACCTCATGGGACTCGGCCATCGTCGTCATCTCACCACCCCTCGACAACACGTCCCAACGCTCGCCATGATACACGTCGAACTCTTGAGCGCCGTGGCGATCGATGTGACGAGGTGAGACATGGCCGAAGCGTGTTCCACGCGAAGTCCGCCGCGACACGGGGGACAAAATCTTGCGCGAACAACCACGAAAAGTGTGGCGATTCTTGCAAGCTTCCTAGCCTCTGTTAAAGGGACACAATCGGCTTGGGCTCGGAGTATTGAACACATTGTGACCTTCATTCAAGCGGCGACTGGTGTCGAATTGGATTGCTCATCGCTACTTATTCCGTGAACAGTAAGGGTCAGTGACCAATCAACTCACGGGCCTCGCGGACTGCATAGTAGAGGAGCACGTAACCCGCGACGGGATCAGCCCACCACCAACCTACGAACGCATTCAACAAGAGTCCTAGAAGAACGGCGCTGGCAAGGATTCCATCAATCATGGTCACTCGACCTTCGGCACTCAACACCGAATTCCCTAAGGCTCGACCTGTCTTCGCCTTCCCCGTAGCCAACGCGAACATGACCAACGCAGTTGTCGCAGTCCACGCCATGCCGACGGGACTGTGATGTGGCCGATATTCAATGGCGAGTACGAACGTGCTCTGCGCGGCCAGGTAGACGGCGAGCACCACAAAAGAAATCCCGATCATGCGGATCGCTCGACGTTGTCGATCGTCTGACACGCCCGCAAGTTCCCACAACACCACCCACGATGCACCGATCTCAATTACACTGTCCACGCCGAACCCCGCCAGCGCCACTGAACGAGCAGTAATCGCTGCGAATCCCAGGACGATCACACCCGCAACATTCCAGCCAAGTGTCATCAGTTCAAGTCGGCGACCCGCTCGAAGGAGGTGTCCACTCGCCGTACCACCTAGCCCTTCAGACACGCCTTCAATCTAGTGATCCAGAAGGTGATCATCGCGTGAAATGAGTGGCTCCCAGGAGTCCAAGGACAATGCGTGACTGGCCCATATCGGCGAACGGGTAACTCCATACGAGGTGCAGCCACCTCTCCATCGGCTGGCATTCGACTCAATGAAGAACTAGGTCTCTCTCAGCTTCATATTCGAGCGCTGACCCGCTCGGCACCAGCCACTGTCGTAGCCACCGCATTGACCTCCGACGTTGATTGCATCTTGCGTGGTCGAGGTCTGAGAAGAATTGACCAAACCGGTAAATTTCACTTCCCTAACAGTCGAGCGAACAGACCTCCGCCACTATTAGAGGTGACTGTGTCATTTGAACACGTGCACCGTTGGTTCTTTGGAACGCCCGCCAGCGCCTGTTCGATGTGGTTACCACATCCCCTCCAGGTCGCCTTTCCGCACTTCTTACACGTTGCCTTATGGCACATCAGTCTTGCCTTTCTCATTTAGTTGTTTGTTTGAGGTCATGGAGAACATTCAACTCACCGGCTGAAGATCAGTCACCGCGGGCGAACAACGCCACGTGCGGTAACCACCATCGAGATTTTTCGCGTGAAATCCGAGTTCATTCAAGAGCATGGCTGCCACGTGACCACGCTGACCGACCTGACAGTTCACGACGATCTCGCCATGGTTGAGTTCACCGACCCGATCGCGCAGTTCGTCCACCGGTATGTTGATCGCGCCCGGTAACGCGCCGCGAGTGAATTCCTCGCGTGAACGGACGTCCACGAACTGCGCGCCCCGTGCCCGGTACTCGTCAACTTCGTGCCATTGAACAGTCTCAGTGAGACCCGAGAGAAGATTTTCGGCGATGTAACCGAGCATGTTCACCGGATCCTTGGCCGATCCAAACGGGGGCGCATACGCTAGCTCCAGGTCGGCGAGTTCTGGTGCAGTGAGCCCGGCTCGAATGGCCGTTGCCAGTACGTCAATCCGCTTGTCGAGACCCTCCGTACCGACACCTTGGGCGCCGAGGATTTCACCCGAGCTCGGGTCTATTAGCAGTTTCAAACACATGGGCTTCGCGCCCGGATAGTAGCCAGCATGCGAAGAGGGGTGGGTGTGAATCGCAATGTACGGTCGAGCTGCAGCTCGTAGTCGCTTCTCGTTCCATGCGGTCGTCGCGATGGTGAGATCAAAGACTTTCACGATGGCGGTGCCGATTGTAGAACGCGGTCGCACCGTGCGACCCACGATGTGGTCGGCAACGACCCGACCGTGTCGGTTAGCGATGTTCGCGAGCGGTACCAGCGTCGCCGATCCGTCCAGTGCGTCAACCTTCTCGGCGGCGTCACCGATCGCGTACACGTTCTCGATACTGGTGCGGTTGAACTCGTCGACGGCGATGCCACCGCGTTCCCCGATCGACAGTCCCGCGAGCCGAGCGAGAGTCGCCTCGGGTCGCACCCCGATGGCGACCACCACCATCGTCGCGGGGACGACGCGACCCGAGGCGAGTCGCACGTGCTCCGGCGTAATCTCTTCGACCGAATCCGCGATTAGCAACGTGACACCGTGGCGGCGTAATTCGTCGGCAACGGGAGAGACCATCTCGGGGTCGAGTGGCGCCAGGACCTGATTCGCTGCCTCGACCACGGTCGTAGTGATGCCACGGTGCACGAGGTTCTCCGCCACTTCAAGTCCAATGAAGCCACCGCCGATGACGACGGCGGACGCGGGGGCGTCCTGCACTTCATTGACGAGGCGCTCCACATCCTCCACGGTACGAAGCGGCATCGCCCGTTCGATGCCCGGTATGGGCGGAACGACAGGCGACGCTCCAGGACTGAGTATCAAGAAGTCGTAGTCGATCTCGTAGCTCCGTTGCTTCACGAGGTCGCGGGCCGTCACGGTGTTGGTCGCAGTGTCGATGGCGACGGCTTCGGTGTCGACGCGCACGTCGAGGCGAAACCGGCTGAAGAGAGACGCAGGTGTCTGGAGCAAGAGTGCGTCCTCATCCTCGATGACGCCACCAACGAAGTACGGCAGGCCGCAGTTCGCGTACGAGACGTGACCACTTCGTTCGAGCACGATGATCTCGGCGTCGTTCGACAAACGGCGAAGCCTGGTGGCGGCTGACATCCCCCCGGCAACTCCGCCAACAATGACGACTTTCATAATTCCCCTTTACGCCAGACTCAAAAAAAGCTTCTGGAGCTTCTCGGCCGTTGGACCACTGTCAACATCTGAATCCACCAGACATTCTTTGAGACCCGCGGAAATGAGACTGAAGGCGGCGGCATTGACGGCCTTGCTCACCGCCGCCATTTGGATGACGATCTCCTCGCAGGAGAATCCCTCGTCAAGCATGCGAACCACCGCGCCCAGTTGCCCATGGGCCCGTCGGTTGCGCTTGGAGATCGCAATGAGCTGTTCACCTTCGTCAATTGTGAGCGGGTCCTTCATGTTCACTCCCACGCGACAAGCCGTGTCGAATCGGGACAACGGTAGAAGTGCATTGTTCGTACCGCCCTAACTGGCCTTGTGGGGGGCTGAACCTTAAGGAGAGCGAGGTGCTCAGCATTCGTTGACATGAACTCGATGAGACCCACCGTTCCTCCTTTTCGAACTGAACCAACACTCACTCGCGGCCGACACTTCATCAGGCCACCGGACTTAGTATATACCCCCCAGGGTATAGTCACAAGTCGCTTCAACCAGCGCCTCGTTTTCGAGTTCCCAACCATCGGGATTCCGAGACGACGTCAGGTTCGACGGCGCGACGAGCAACGCGTGGACGGCATCCTTGCCGTTGGCGTCGACGCCGCCCTCGACGCGTTGGTGGTACGACTCGTGCTGTTACCAATCGTCCTTCGCTTCGGCAATCATCACAGCTGACACCTGCCGAAGTGGCGGGGTCGTTCCTTGCCCACGGTCCACTTCTGGCTTTAACCAAAGGGACAACCAGGACGTCCAAGTGCTCGCGGAACCTCGCGTTGGTGAACGAGTTCACGACGGACCTGTCGTGGTGTTGGGTTGACCAACGTTGCTGTCCCGACGAGGACGGTCGGGACCGTCTCGTTACCAGCGTTGATCGAGCGCACGAACGCGGCGCCGTTCGGGTCCGACCAGATGTCGATCTCCTCAGTGGCCACCTTCGCTCGGCGCAGCCCCCAGCGCAGGCGCGCGCAGTATGGGCAGCCGGAGCGCCAGTAGATGATGACCCGTACGTCGGCGCCTGCGACGTCGTTCGACGAGCCGTCCATTACGAAGGACTACGAGCGACGTCCCACCAGATGGTGGAAAGTTCGCGCGTCGATGGTGATTCGTGGGACCTGAGAAACTCGCGCACGTCGTCTTCGCGTGACTCGGGCAAACACAGCCGAATGCGCATGAAGTGTGCCGCTTGATCGAGGCTCTGCTCGACTCGCATCGCGCCGCGCCACTGTTGACGCTGCGCGCGGATACCCATGTCGCCCAGCACCTCGAGCAGGTCCGCGGGCGTCGGGCCTTCGGGTCGCTCGAGATTCCAGAAGTGTCGCCACGTTTCGCTCATCGATGCCAGTGGATGCTGGTCGGGCAGCTCGAGCACCACGCGCGTTCGTGCGTGATCGTCGAGCGCTCGCAGGAATGGTTCGATGTCGGCGACGTTGTAGACCACGTGGTGCGCGGTCACGACGTCCGCGACCGGCGTGCGCGGCGAAACGGCGGGCCAGAATCCCTCTACCGTCTCGCAGGCGATCCCTCGCGTGATGGCATTTGCGCGGAACATCGCGAGCATCTCGGACTGGTGATCAACTCCGATCACCTGAGTCGCGGGCGGAGTCAGCGCGAACGCCGCAATCCCGCCACCGCAGCCGACGTCGAGCACGCTACCGCCGTCGCCGAGCGCCTCGCGAGCCCGGTCGTGCGACGGAGTGTCCACGATCACTTCGGGGACGTCGAACAAAATCGGCGGGTGGATCCAGGGACTCTGTGGCGCCGAGTCGATGATCGCGACAGGCAACGCCCACGCGTCGAGCGCCTCGCGCCACCGCCGAGCCGGGGAAATCATCTCAGCGGCCCTGCGGAAGGAACGAAGAGGATCGGCCCGTCGTCGCGCCATACGACCCGGCGTCG
>Ga0302270_10006431_pt1 | contig 10479 bp, 9 predicted proteins | sample III_Bog_E2_3_FD_198773 | JGI IMG/M metagenome (GOLD analysis project Ga0302270, IMG submission 198773) | Peat permafrost microbial communities from Stordalen Mire near Abisko, Sweden - III_Bog_E2_3 | ecosystem: Environmental > Terrestrial > Soil > Wetlands > Peat | place: Sweden: Abisko...
GTTCGGCGGCAAGAAGGTGGGTGTCCAGATCGGCACCACCGGCGCCATCGAAGTCCAGAAGTTCAAGAACATCAAGATGAAGTCCTATGACGAGGCCGGCCTGGCGGTGGAGGACCTCTTCATCGGTCGCACCGACGCGGTGGTGGTGGACTCGCCCACCGCCAAGACCTATGTCCTGCAGAACGCCAAGTACAAGACCAAGCTCAAGATCGTCGGCGAACAGTTCACCGACGAGCACTACGGGATCGCGCTGAAGAAGGGCAACCAGAAGGCCCTGGACATGATCAACAAGGGCCTGGCGATCGTCATCAAGGACGGCACCCTGGCCAAGATTGCCGACAAGTGGCTGAAGTAGTCCAACGCTGACTGAGCCCATCGCAGCCACCAAGGAGAACCCATGAACCGTTCCCGTTTCGTCATCACCGCCCTGGCCGCCGCGCTGCTGGCGATTCCGACCTTCGCGGTCGACATCACCCCCGCCTCCAGCACCAGCACCCGGTTGAGCGTCACCGGCTTCATCCAGGCCTACGGCACCTACTATTTCAATGCCAGCCAGGGCGCCACCGGCGAGATCGGCCTGGATGACCGGGCCCAGCCGAGCAACCAGTTCGTGGACACCATCCGGACCTCGCGCCTGGCCTTCAACACCATCACCCCCAACCCCGAACTGGGCGACATCAGCACCTGCTTCGAATTCGATCTGGCCGCGCCCGGCAACGTCACCAACTTCCGGCTGCGCCAGGCCTACGGCACCTGGGGCAACTTCACCCTGGGCCAGACCTGGAGCACCTGGGTCGACGGCGACGCCGCCGCGGACGAAGTGGACTGGTTCGGCCCCATCGGCCAGGCCAGCTACGACACCCCCCGGGTGCCCCTGGCCAGCTACAAATGGCAGCTGAACAAGGAAAACAGCGTCATCCTCGCGGCCGAGCACAACAACGGCGCCACCAACGGCGACGGCACCAACTGGGGTTCCGGCTTCACCCCCGCCGATGCGAATTACCCCAATTTCGTCGGCGTCTACCAGTACTACGACAAGTGGGGGCACATCGCCCTGCGCGCCCTGGCCCAGAACTACGGGGTCTACGACACCACCGCCGCCGGTTCCGGGGTCCACACCAACAAGTGGGGCAGCGCGGTCCAGCTGTCCGGCCAGCTGAACTGCTTTGGCCTGGACGTCGAGCGGGACAGCCTGGTCTACAACATCTACACCGGCAGCGGCCTGGGTTCCTACGGCATCGGCGCCCAGGCCGCGGTCTACAATCCTGACCAGACCATCAGCCTCTACAAGAACACCGGCTGGACGGTCGGCTACACCCACACCTGGGATCAGAAATACCGCTCCAACCTGGTGCTCAGCGCGGTCAATTTCAGCGCCACCAGCAATCCCCAGGCAACCGACATCAAGAGCCAAGGCAACATCCAGGTCAACACCTTCGTCAAGCTGACCAAGACCGCCGAACTGGGCCTGGAGTATATGTATGAGACCGTCAAGTCGGTGAGTGACGTCGTCATCAAGAGCGACGGCACCTTAAGCAACAAGAACACCTCCGGCAAGTTCGAGGTGGAACTGAAGTACAGCTTCTAGTCACGGAGCCTGCTCCGCCAAGGCAATCAGAAAGCAGCGGCCGCATTCGTGCGGCCGCTGCCTTTGCCGTTTGGAGGTTTCGTCCACTCCCAACAGGCCCTGCCGGGACGGAACGACTTGAGGAAATGATTATGTTTTTTTTAAAGTTGTTCCCGCAGCTCCGCGGCGATCTGAAAGGAGCGCAACCGCGCTCCATGGTCAAAAATATGGGATGTGATCATCAACTCGTCGGCGCCGGTCCGGGCCAGGAAGGCCTTCAACCCCTTCGCCACCGTTGCCGGTGCCCCGATGGCCGAGCAGGTCAGGACCTGGTCGAGCATGGCCCGCTCCTGGGGTCCGGTCCGTTCCAGATAGCCCTCCATGGGCGGCGGCAGCAGCGTGGGACGGCCGCTGCGCAAGCTGACGAAAGACTGCTGCATGGAAGTGGCAAGGAACCCGGCCTGCTCGTCCGTCTCCGCCGCGAATACGTTGAAGCCGAGCATGACGTAGGGCTTCTGGAGTTGTTCCGAGGGCCGGAACTTGGCCCGGTAGGCTGTGATCGCCTCCAGCATCTGGCCCGGGGCGAAATGGGAGGCGAAGGCATAGGGCAGGCCCAGCATCGCCGCCAGATGGGCGCCGAACAAGCTGGAGCCCAGGATCCAGATCGGCACTTTCAACCCCGCCCCGGGCACGGCGCGGACCGGCTGCCTGCCATCGGTGGAAAAGTAGTCCATCAGTTCCAGCACATCCTGGGGGAACCCGTCCGGGTCGGACGCCAGGGAGCGGCGCAACGCCCGGGCTGTGGCTTGGTCCGAGCCGGGCGCCCGGCCCAGGCCCAGATCGATCCGGCCGGGAAACAGCGCTTCAAGCGTTCCGAACTGCTCGGCGATCACCAGGGGGGCATGGTTGGGCAGCATGATGCCGCCAGCGCCGACCCGGATGCTGGAGGTGCCGGCAGCGACATGACCGATCAATACGGCCGTGGCGGCGCTGCCGATGCCCGGCATGCCGTGGTGCTCCGCCAGCCAGAAGCGGTGGTAGCCCCATTGTTCCCCATGCCGCGCCAGGTCCCGGCTGTTGCGGAACGACTGGGCGGCGTCGCCGCCCTCGGTGATCGGTGACAGGTCGAGGATTGAGAAAGGAATCATGATCGCCATGGTAGAAGCATCGGCTGCCCGGAAGGGAATCGCCTTTCGGTCCCGGAGGAAATTTCAGGGATTCAGGCTGGCCAGGCCCGAAGAGGTGAGGGCGAACACCACGACCTTGCCGGCCGGAATGCGGATGACCGTATCGGCGGTGCCGGCCGCCACCCCGGTGCCCGCGGCGGCTCCAATGGCGGCGCCGCCCAGGGCGTGGTCGCCCTGGTGGCCGTGGCTGGACAGGATCCCCACCAGGGCGCCCAGGGCGGCCGTCCCGCCGATGATCTTGGTGTTCCGGGCCGCCCGGCTGGCGCCCACGACGGCAAAGGCGCCGGTCTTGACGTCCTGCCCGGCCACGGACCGGACCCGGATCCCCAGGCCGCCCTGGGCCCCGTTGAGCCGGCCCGCCGGCGCGCTCTGGGTGACGACCCCATGCACGGCCGCGCCCCTGGGCCAAGCCACCCGGCCGCTCACCGAGACGGCCTCGGCCAAGGTTCCCTCCCAGGGATCTCCGGTCCGGTCCCTGTCCGTGGCCAGCCCCCGGCTGAGGACGACCCTGAGATGGGTTCCGGCCGGGACGGTCACCGCCACGGGCTGGGGGGCCTGGACCGGGGCCGGGCCATTGGCCGGGGGCTGGGGCTGGGCCGGGCCAGCCTCAGCTGTCGCGGCCGGGGATTCGCTGGCTTTCCGACCGCAGGAGGGAGCGGTAACCAGCAGCAAGGTCGCCACGGGTCCTGCCAGGGTGCTCAGTCCATGAAATTTCATAGCTGTCTCCTAATATGAATAGAACAATGATTATAGACCTGTGGCGGGAACCTCGAACCGAAAGCTCCCCCGAGGAGCCCCCCCACGGCCAGCCCAGGAGCTTCACATTGAAGGGGTTCACCCTCATTCGGACTGTGGCCTAATTGCAACGTGTTGGTTTATCAGTAGCCTATGCGATGGCATGAAACTAGCTAGGTTTGGCCCAGGCCTTCGGCAGCCCGGAGGAGGCCCACAAGAAACAGCCCGGAGGAGCCCCACAAGAACGATGGACCGGCACCTTGCCGGCAGAACCCGCACCTGCCCCTTGGGAATCCTACGGAGATCCGCATCTCCTAGCCAAGAACCTTCATCTTTTTCAACCATTTACAGAAAGATACGCCATGAAATCACGTAAAGTCATCCTGCCGCTCGTCCTGGCCATCGCTTCGGGGGCATTCCTCGCCGCCGCGCAGCCCCAGTGGGGCGTCCAGGGCGCCCTGTCGGTCCCCACCGGCGACCTTTCCGATTCCGCCAACCTGGGCATCTCCGGCGGCGGCAACGCCAAATTTGATTTCGGCCGGGGCAACGGCCTCATGGCCCGGGGCGATCTGACCTTCTACGGCCAGAAGGACGGGTTTTCCGATTCCAGCGCCGGCGTCGCCGCCGACTATACCTACCACCTGGACCACCGCCAGAGGGGAATCTATTTCCTGGGCGGCCTGTCGGTCCTGGACTACCGCTGGTCCCGGTCCGATGGCAGCAACTACGACAGTTCGGCCCTGGGCCTGGACTTGGGCATCGGCTACGACGTCGACCGGCATGTGGGGCTCCAGGCCCGCTACACGGCTCACAGCGTGTCCGATAGCGAACTCGACGCCTTGAACCTGGGCGTCACCTATACCTTCTAAGAGCCGTCAGGTCCGGTGCCAGCTCGACCGGATCAGCGCCACCTTCGCCAAGGTCGTCCCGGCCGGTTGCCACCGCAACCACCGGGGCTTGGCGTTTGGACGCTCGGGGCCGCTCGAACGGCGCAGGAGGATTGAAACCTTCTCATGATTGCCGGATCCCATCCACGAGGCAGATCTACTTTACTTTTTTGATAAGTTTACTGGACAAATATTTTCTGGCGCCCCAGACTTCTATTCATCAAGTTGCCGCCCCCCCACCCCTTGCCCCGGGAGCCCCCGTGATCCATCCCGACCGCCCCCCCGCCGCCACCCCTAGCCCAGAAGGCTTCGTCAGCCTGGTGGGAGCCGGGCCGGGCCATCCGGATCTTCTCACCGTCCGCGGGCTGCGCCGGATCGAGGCGGCGGACGTCATCCTGCCCGATGCCCTCCTGCACCCCGGGTTCGCCCAGCTGTTCCCGGCTGGCGCCCTGGTCATCCCCGCCGGCAAGCGCTGCGGCCGCCCCAGCACCCCCCAGGAGCAGATCCACGACCTGATGATCCACCACGCCCGGGAAGGGGCCCGGGTGGTCCGGCTCAAGAACGGCGACCCGCTGACCTTCGGCCGGGGCCACGAGGAAGCCCAGGCCCTGGCCGCGGCCGGGGTTCCGTTCGAGATCGTCCCCGGGGTCAGCGCGCTCCAGGCCGGCGCCGCCGCCGCCGGCCTCAGCCTCACCCACCGGGGCCTCACCGACGAGGTGCGGATCCTGGAAGGCCACCATCTGCTGGATCGGCCAAGGGACTGGACCGACCTGGCCGCCCCGGGCCCGACCCTGGTGCTGTTCATGGCCACCCGCGCCCTGCCCGGCATCGCCCAGCGGCTGCTGGCGGCCGGCGCCCCGCCGGAACTCCCGGTGGTCCTGGTGGAAGACGCCAGCGGCCCCGGTGAGACCGTCACCCGCTCGAACCTGGCTTTCGCCGCCGCCGGCCGCCTGCAACCCCAAACCGAAGGCCCTGGCATCGTCTATCTGGGCCCCGCGGCCGGACTGAGGAGCATCCCCCATGCCTACCCCGAACTCCCCCTCACGGCTTCCCCTCTTTCTCGACCTGAGCGCCTGCCGCGTGCTGCTGGTGGGCGGAGGACGGACCGCTGAGGCCAAGTTGGCCCCCCTGCGCCAGGCCGGGGCCTCGATCCGTTCGGTGGCCCTGCGCCACCACGACGCTTTCCTGCGGGCGGCGGACCAACTGGGCGGGGTCGAGCTGATCACCGGCCCCTACCAGACCCGGCACCTGGACGGGATCCGCCTGGTGGTGAGCGCCACCGATGACCCGGGCACCAACGCCCAGGTGGCCCGGGAAGCCCGGGAGCGTGACCTGTTCTGCAACGCCGTGGACGATCCCGAGGCCTGCGACGCCTATTTCGCCTCCAGTTTCAAACGCGGCCCCTGGCAGTTGGCCATCGGCACCGGTGGGGCCTTCCCGGGCCTGTCCCGGACCCTGCGCCAGGTGCTGGACCAGCTCATCCCGCCGGACCACGGCGCCACCCTGGAGGAGCTGGGCCGGCTGCGCCAGCGGCTCCGAACCGTCCTGCCCGAGCCGGACCGGCGGCGCCGTACACTTGAGCGCCTGCTGGCCGCGTTCCGCCGGACCTACTTCCCCATCAAGGAGCACCTGAAATGACCGAAAGCGCCATCGAGATCCTGAAACGGAACAGCCGCTACCTGCGCGGCACCCTGGCCGAGGAGGTCACCGGCCCCGAACCGGGCTTCGGCAAGGACTCCGAACAGCTGCTCAAGCTCCACGGCCTCTACCAGCAGAAGGATCGGGACCGCAGGGGCGAGAACCCGCCGCCGGTGATCATGCTGAGGGGCCGGCTGCCCGGGGGACGGCTGACCGCGGACCAGTACCTGGCCTGGGACGGCTTGGCCGACCACTATGGCGACGGCAGCCTGCGGCTCACCACCCGCCAAACCATCGAGCTGCATGGCGTCATCAAGGGCAACCTGAAAAGCACCCTGCAGGGCCTGCGCCAGGCGGCGCTCACCACCCAGGGCGCCTGCGGCGACGTGGTGCGCAACGTCACCCTGGCCCCGAATCCCGGGCAGCGGCCGGACCTGGCCCAGCTGGAGCCCCTGGCCGACCTCCTGTCCAGTCATTTCCTGGCCAAAAGCCGGGCCTACACCGAGATCTGGCTGGACGGCAAGGCCGAGCCCGAGCCCGCGGACGGACCGGTGGAACCGCTCTACGGCGCCACCTACCTGCCCCGCAAGTTCAAGATCGCGCTCACCGTCGCCGGCGAGAACCTGGTGGACCTCTACACCAACGACCTCGGCTTCGCCGCCACTTTCGACCAGGGCCGGCTGGACGGGGTGTTCGTGTTCGCCGGGGGCGGCATGGGCATGACTCACAACGATCCCACCACCTTCCCGCGGCTGGCGGACCTGCTGGGCTGGGTTCCCGCCGCGGCGATCCTGGCGGTGGCGGAAGCGCTGGTGACGATCCACCGGGACGAAGGCAACCGCGAGGACCGCAAGCACGCCAGGCTCAAGTACGTGGTGGCGGCCAAGGGAGCCCCCTGGCTGAAAGCGGAACTGGAACGGCGCAGCGGCGTCCCTTTCCAGGACCGGGAACTGCCGCCCTGGAATACCCAGGGGGTGCTCGGCTGGCATTCCCGCGGCGACGGCACCTGGGCCTACGGGGTGCACACCCCCTCCGGCCGCATCGCCGGCCCGCTCAAGCAGGCCCTGAAGGCTCTGGTGTCCACCCACCGGCTGGCGGTCCAGGTCAGCCCGGACCAGGATCTGATCCTCCTGGGCATCCCGGACGGCCAGCGGGAGGCTCTGGTCGCGGCGCTGAGCCAGGCCGGAGCCCGGGAGGCGGATCCCCTGGCCCGCCGGGCCCTGGCCTGCGTCGCCCTGCCTTTGTGCGGCCTGGCCATCACCGAGGCGGAACGGGCCATGCCGGACTTCCTCGGCCTGCTGCGCACCGCCCTGGTCCGCCACGACCGGCTGGAACAGGCGCCGGTGTTCCGGGTCACCGGCTGCGCCAACGGCTGCGCACGCCCCTACAGCGCGGAACTGGCCCTGGTCGGCCAATCGGTGGGCAAGTACGCGGTCTACGCCGGCGGCAGCCCCCACGGCGACCAGTTGGCGTTCGAACTGCGGCAGAAGCTGACCGTGGACCAGCTGCCGGACCTGTTTGAACGCCTGATCTCGGCCTGGGTCGGCCAGGGCCGACCCGGCGAACCGTTCGGGGATTTCGCCCGGCGCCTGGGAGCCGATACCCTCTCCCACCTCCTGGAGCAGGCATGACCACCGCGCAGGAACTCTCCCGCCGCTTTGCCGGCCAGCCACCGGCGGCGATCCTGGCCGCGGCCCTGGAGGCCTTCCCCGACGCCGCCCTGGCCTGTTCCCTGGGCCTGGAGGACGTGGCCCTGGTCCATCTGGCCAGCCAACTGCCCCGTCCGCCCCGGATCTTCGTGCTGGATACCGGCCGGTTGCCGCCGGAAACCTACGACGTGCTGGCCGCTCTGCGCCACCGCTACCAGCTGCCGATCCAGGTCTATTTCCCCCGTGCGGACGCGGTGGAGGCCTTCGTCAACACCAACGGCATCAATTCCTTCCGCGAAAGCCTCGAGCTGCGCAAGACCTGCTGCGGGATCCGCAAGGTGGAGCCCCTGGCCCGGGCCCTGAAGGGGGCGTCGGCCTGGATCGTCGGGCTGCGCCGGGCCCAGGGACCGACAAGGGCCGAGGACCAGCTGTTCGAAACGGACCCCGACCACGGCGGAATCGTGAAGGTCAGCCCGCTGCTGGACTGGAGCCTGGAGCAGGTGCGGGCCTTCGTCCAGGCCGAGCATATCCCCTACAACCCGCTGCACGACCAGGGCTACCCCTCCATCGGCTGCGCGCCCTGCACCCGTGCCGTGGCCGAAGGCGAGGACGAGCGCGCCGGACGCTGGTGGTGGGAAAACCCCGAGCACAAAGAGTGCGGACTCCATCACCGCCCCACCCGAGGAAACCAGCCATGACCCCGCCCACCACCACCCATCCGGCCCTGACCCACCTGGAGACCCTGGAATCCGAAGCCATCCACATCCTGCGGGAGGTGGTGGGCCAGTGCGAGCGGCCCGCCCTGCTGTTCAGCGGCGGCAAGGACAGCGTGGTGCTGCTGCGGCTGGCCGAGAAGGCCTTCCGGCCTGGGCGGTTCCAGTTTCCGCTGGTGCACATCGACACCGGGCACAACTACGCCGAGGTGATCGCCTTCCGCGACCAGCGGGCGACGGAACTGGGCGAGACCCTGATCGTGCGGACCCTGGAGGAAAGCATCGCCAAGGGCAGGGTGGTGCTCCAGCACCCCGGCGAGAGCCGCAACCGCCACCAGAGCGTGACCCTGCTCGACGCCGTGGCCGAATTCAAGTTCGACTGCCTCATCGGCGGCGCCCGCCGGGACGAGGAGAAGGCCAGGGCCAAGGAGCGGATCTTCAGCTTCAGGGACGAATGGGGCCAGTGGGATCCCAAGAACCAGCGCCCGGAATTGTGGAACCTCTACAACGCGAGGATCCATCCCGGCGAGCACATCCGGGCCTTCCCCATCTCCAACTGGACCGAACTGGACGTGTGGCAGTACATCGAACAGGAGCAGCTGCAACTGCCGGTGATCTATTTCGCCCACCAGCGGGAGGTGGTGGTCCAGGCCAACGGCTCCATGCTGCCGGTGACCCCGGTGACCCCCGCCCCGGCCGGTGCCGTGGTGGAGCGGCGCTGGGTGCGCTTCCGCACCGTGGGCGACATTTCCTGCACCGCCCCGGTGCTGAGCCGCGCGGCGACGGTGGCGGACATCATCAAGGAGACGGCCAGCACCGAGCTGACCGAACGGGGCGCGACCCGGCTGGACGACCAGACCGGTGAAGCCTCCATGGAACTGCGCAAGAAGGAGGGTTACTTCTAATGGCTCCAGCACCCCTGACCGACCGCGGCATCCTGAGGTTCCTCACCTGCGGCAGCGTGGACGACGGCAAGAGCACCCTCATCGGCCGGCTCCTGTTCGACAGCAAGATGATCCTGGTGGACACCCTGGACGCCCTGGCCACCAGCAGCCGCAAGCGCGGCATGGAGGAAGTCGACCTGAGCCTGCTCACCGACGGCCTGCAGGCGGAGCGGGAGCAGGGCATCACCATCGACGTGGCCTACCGCTACTTCAGCACCGGCACCCGGAAGTACATCCTGGCCGACGCCCCCGGCCACGAGCAGTACACCCGCAACATGGTCACCGGCGCCTCCACCGTGGACCTGGCCATCGTCCTGATCGACGCCCGCAAGGGCATCCTGCCCCAGACCCGCCGGCACATGACCCTGGCCCACCTCATGGGCCTGCGTCACGTGGTGGTGGCCATCAACAAGATGGATCTGGTGGACTGGAGCGAGGACGTCTACCGGGGCATCCAGCGGGACGTGGAGGCCTTCGCCCTGCGCCTGGGCCAGACCGGCCTGGTGTTCCTGCCCATGAGCGCCCTGAAGGGCGACATGGTGGTGGAACGGGGCGAGCGGCTGCCCTGGTATGACGGCCCGACCCTGATGGCCCTGCTGGAGGGCGTGGACCTGGACCCGGAGAGCCACAGCGCTCCGTTCCGGTTTCCGGTCCAGCTGGTCTGCCGCCCGCGCACCGAAGGCCTGCGGGACTATCGCGGCTTCATGGGCCGGGTGGAGAGCGGCCAGATCAACCTGGGCGACGCCATCACCGTCCTGCCCAGCGGCGTGAAGACCCGGGTCGCCGGCATCGAACTGCTGGGCCGCCAGCTGGAATCGGCGGTGTCCGGCCAGAGCGTCACCCTCCTCCTGGAGGACGAGGTGGACATCTCCCGGGGCGACCTGCTGGCGGGCAGCGCCGCCGCCCCCACCCCCACCCGGGAGGTGATGGCCACCCTATGCTGGCTCAGCGAGCGCCCCCTGGACGGGTCGGCCAGGCTGCTGCTGCAGCACGGCACCCGCACCGTGCGGGCCAAGGTCAACCAGATCCTCGGCCGGCTGGACCTCCAGACCCAGGAGCACCTCCCGGCCCAGGAACTGCAGATGAACGACATCGCCACCGTCAGCCTGCGCCTGCAGCAGCCGATCTCGCCCGATCCCTACGCCAGGGTGCGCAGCGG
>Ga0302270_10006446_pt1 | contig 10466 bp, 7 predicted proteins | sample III_Bog_E2_3_FD_198773 | JGI IMG/M metagenome (GOLD analysis project Ga0302270, IMG submission 198773) | Peat permafrost microbial communities from Stordalen Mire near Abisko, Sweden - III_Bog_E2_3 | ecosystem: Environmental > Terrestrial > Soil > Wetlands > Peat | place: Sweden: Abisko...
GCTCGGTGAGATACTCCTGAAGATCCTCTTCGCTCAGGGTCAAGGAGGCGCAGAAGTAGCACGCCCGCGTTCCCAGCGGAATCATCTGGCCGCGGTGCATGCCCGCAAACTGACCGAGTTTCAATCGTGGATGAATTTCTGGAACCGCCATGGCGCTCGAATGCAACTTTAGAATATCAGAGCGATTACGTCTGGCTGACACAGAACGAGCACATGAGCGAAGATAGACTGGATTTGTGCCGGTCCAAATCCTCGTTTCCGCGGGAGAAGCCTCCGGGGACCATTACGCCGCGGGCGTCGTCACGCATCTGCGCCGCTTAATGCCGGGAGCAGAGTTCTTTGGCTGCACTGGCGCGGAAATGCGCGCCGCTGGCGTGCGGACCGTGGTCGACTCGGCCAGCCTCTCCGTCGTTGGACTGGTCGAGGTTCTGCATCACATCCCGCGTATTTACGGGGAGTTCCGCAAGCTGGTGCGCGCCGTGGAGACGATCCGGCCCGCCGCGGCCATCCTGACTGACAGCCCCGACTTCCATCTGCGGCTGGCCGTGAAGCTGCGCAAGATGGGCATCCCCGTCTTTTACCTGGTCGCGCCACAGGCCTGGGCGTGGCGCGCCGGACGCGCCCGCATTCTCCAGCGAAACGTGAATGAACTCCATTGCATCTTCCCCTTTGAGGAGAAATTCTTCCGGGATCGCGGCGTAAATGCCCATTACATCGGCCATCCGCTGGCCGGAACTGTGCGGCCGGCGCTCGACCGGGAGTCGTTTTTTCTGAAACATGCAATCGCGAACGACCGTCCCTTAGTGACGCTGTGCCCCGGCAGCCGGCGGGGCGAGACGGCGCGGCACCTTGCGCCGCTGCGAGAGGCGGTGCTGCGAATTCGGGCGCGGCGAGCGGCAACGTTTGTGTTGGCGATTCCCGCCGGCGCGAGAGAGCACTTTGGAGCAGGATTTTACGAGCCGTTGACCCGTGGGGGGCTCGTGAAGATCGTGGAGGGTGAAACGCGCGATGCAATGGCGCATTCCGACGTGACACTGGCCGCCAGCGGGACGGTCGCCATGGAGGCGGCCCTGCTCGGCACGCCGCTGGTGTCCTTCTACCGCGTCACGCCGCTCACCTGGTATATCGGGCGTCCCCTGGTGAACGTGCCCTTTTACACCATGGTGAACCTGGTGGCCGGCAGGCGCGTCATTCCGGAGTTGATCCAGGACGAAATGACAGGCGAGCGGATTGCTTCCGAAGCGCTGGTCTTGCTCGAATCGGAAAGCGCCCGGGCCGAGATGAAGGCAGGCTTAAATGAGGTGAAACGGCTCTTATCGAGTCACGGCGACCCTTTGGAGGAATCCGCACGGCGAGTTGCCACGTCATTGTTAAGGGATATTGGTTAAAAGTGGATCGGGGACCGCTCAGCGGCGGCCCTGGACAGGCATGGCGGCCTGAGCGTGAGAACTGAGGGAGAAAGGCTCGAAAAATGATGCGTTCCTGGGGGCTGTGGATCGCCCTTTCCTGTCTGGCTGCGCCCGCCGCGCTGCTCGCTCAAGAGGCGCGCAGATCGCCGATCGACGTGGATCATTACAAAATCGACGCGAAGATCGATGTCGAACGGCAGACGCTGCAGGCCACCGCGGCTGTCACCTTCGTCCCGCAGGACGCTGGATCGAACTCGGCGACCTTTGAGCTCAACAACGCTCTCACCGTCGGCAAGGCGGTCGACGAGCAGGGCCGCAACCTTGAGGTGAACCGCTCGGCGCAGGACTTCAGCGTGAAGGTCTTCTTCCCCGAAACTCTCGCCAAGAGCAAACCCGTGACGGTCACCTTCACCTACGAAGGACGTCTGACCGGGCAGGAGGAATCGCCGATTTCGGGCATTCAGTTCGGCGTGATTGGCAAGGACGCCACCTGGCTGCTCTACCCCGCGCGCTGGTTCCCGATCAGCGGCTACACCACCGACCGCTACACCATGGACCTGACCGTGGCCGTCCCCTCCGGCTACCGCGTCCTGTCGAGTGGCATCGACTCGGCGCAGGGTGATTCGTACTCTTTCAAGACCCTCAAGCCAGCCTTCCCCGGCAGTCTGGCAATCACCAAGGACACTGTGAAGAAGGTGGGCGCGCAGGGCCTGACGAACGACGTCTGGTTCCGCGCCGCCGACCAGGCCACGGCCCAGGCTTGGGGCGAGGAAGCCGCCAAGGCCATGGTCTTCCTGACCAGCCTCTTCGGAATGCCTCCGCAAGCCAATCTGACCATCGTCGAAACCGGCGAAGGCGCGCCCAACGGCTACTCCGCCGCCGGCATGCTCTTTGTCTCTCCCTCGACAGCCGCCAAAGCGCCCTCGCCGCGTCTGCTGGCTAACCAGATTGCGCGCCAGTGGTTCGGCGGTTTGTTCTCGCCCGCCACGCGCAATCACATCTGGCTGAGCAACGGCATGGCCAAGTATTCCGAGGTGCTCTATCTCGAAAGCCTGAACGGCCCGCAGTCGGTGGAGGGCGAGGTCCACGAGTTGTACGTGGACTCCCTCACCGTGACCGATGCGCCCGTGCGGCAGGCCAATCGCTACGAGGACTATTCACCCGAGTTCTTCGCGGTGACCGGCAGCAAAGGCGCGGCCACGCTGAACATGCTGCGCTGGATCGTGGGCGACGATAATTTCAAAAAAATCCTGCGCACCTTTATCGACCAGTCGGCGGGCAAGAGCGTAACCACGGATGACTTCCGCAAAGTGGCCGAAAACATCTCGGGCCAGCCGCTGCAGGGCTTCTTCATTCAGTGGCTCGAAAGCACCGGCGCGCCCGAGTTCAAGAAGGAATACACGGTGTTCCGCATCGCCAAGGGCTTCCGCACGGTCGGCAAGATCACCCAGGATCTCGACACCTTCCGCATGCCGGTGGAGATCAAGATCGAGACCGAGGGCAACCCCGAGTACAAGCGCATCGACGTCAGCGGCCCCTCCACCGAGTTCTCGGTGGAGACCTTTGGCAAGCCGAAGCGGCTGACGCTCGATCCCAACGGCAGGCTCTTAACCAACAGCTCGAAGATGCGCGTCGACGTCGCCATCCGGCGCGGCGAGCAACTGGCCGAGATCGGCGAATACACCGAAGCGCTCGGAGAGTACCAGAAGGCGCTGGGCGTGAACCGCATCAGCTCTCTCGCTCACTACCGCGTGGGCGAGGTCTTCTTCCTCCAGAACAACTACCAATCGGCGGCCAACGAATTCCGCGAGGCGCTGAATGGCGATGGCGAACCGAAGTGGAGCGAGGTCTGGTCGCACATCAACCTGGGCAAGATCTTCGACATGACCCAGCAGCGCGAGCGCGCCCGCAACGAATACCAGCAGGCGATCCGCACCAAGGACAATACGCAGGGTGCACAAGAGCAGGCCGCGAAGTACCTGCAAACGCCGTACGTGCGCAAAGAGACGAACTGAGCCGGCGTGGGGCGGACTCCCAGGTCTGCGGACGACGCCCTCGTCGGCCTCCTCCGGCACTCTCAGCATTATGCAGAAGCGGGTCCAGGGGAACCCGCGCAGACCTGGGGTCCGCCCTACTTAGGCGCCGCGTCCGCTTGCGGAACTCGCGGCCCAATCTCTTTCCACACGGCGAAGGGGAACAGCACAGTGCAGACATTGCGGAAGACGTTTATGGCCGGGGCGAGTGCCTGTTCCCAGAGCGCCGTCAGTGGGTATGTGCGCCACACGTGTGCGAGAGTCTGCTCCCACCACTGAGCTTCGTTGCATACCAGGCGGTAAGAGTCAAAGAGACCGGTCAGCAGCATTACCGTCGCCAGGGCTGCGGCGATCCGCCGTGTGCGTTGTCCCCTGGGATCATGCGCCAGCAGAACGATCAGGGCGATCCACAGCGCCATGGTCGTGTAGCTGACGCTAAGCCTCCAAGGCGTAGACCTCGCCCAAGCGGTATGGCCCGTCGCAAAGCCGGCACGATGCGCCGTCACAAAGAGCAGAAATTGGACGGCCGACGACACGGCAGTCGCAACCGTGATGGCAGCGGTCCAAAGCGTGATCGCCCACAGCGAGACGGGGTTTCGCCGCAGCGAGCGCTCACGGTAAATGAACGCGAAATACGCCGCCCAGCTCAGGCTTATCAGCAAGCTAAAGATCTGGGAAACCCCGGGGAAGCCCAGTCGGCCCAGCGGCGGCCATTCAATCTGGAGCAGTGCCCTCAGTTCCCAATGAAGAGTCACTGCCGTGCTTAAGACGTAGGCAACTGACAGCAGCAAGGCTGCGCGTTTCACGGTCACTTCTGAAACCTCGCAATCCGGTCCCACGCCTGAATGGGATTCCCGCTGGCAGTCGCATCCCAGGATGCGGGCGGGGCGAGAATCGTGGCTCGTGGACTGGCGGCCACTCTATCACTTCCAGGCGTCAGGTGAATCACCGGGTGCACGGCTACTTTGATGTTGTGGCACCGATTCGCCCAGTTTCCGCTCCCCCAGCACCGAACCGCGAACGCAGAGAGCGGTCCCGCCCCGAAGCAGCACGGAGCCGCGACCGGATCCCGGAGGCCCGGGACGGGTCAGGCTGTCCCGGAACCCGGAACCCAGGCCGGAACCCGGAACCCCAGTGTCGCTCGAACCCCAGCAACTCCTGCCGCAGATGCCATGGCTTACACTCAAACTACATGCTCAACGGGGGCTACGCCTACACCACAATCATCGGCAGCAAGTACTATGGACAAACCCTGCTCTCCCACTTGGCAAGCCTTTACCCCCACTCAACCCCGCAAGCCTGGCAACAAAAACTGAGCAACGGCGAAGTTACCCTCAGCGGAGTCACCGCCACCGGAAGCGAATCGGTCACTTTAGGTCAGACCCTTGTCTGGAACCGTCCACCCTGGATCGAACCAGACTCCCCTCAGCACTTCGAAATGCTGTTTGAAGACTCCCATCTGTTGGCCGTCAACAAACCCAGCGGGCTGCCCACCCTCCCCGGCGGAGGCTTCATGGAAAACACCCTCCTGCGCCTGGTACAAAAGCAAACCCCCAACGCAAACCCTGTCCACCGGTTGGGCCGAGCCACCACCGGCATCGTCCTCTTCGCCAAAACACGGCAGGCGGCCTCTCATCTATTCGCAAACTGGAACACACCCAGAATTCAAAAAATCTACCGCGCGCTGGCTCAAAACGTTGCACAGCACGACGCCTACGAAATCGTCACACCCATCGGCCTCGTACCGCACCCGCTCATCGGTTCCGTGTGGGCCGCCAGCCCAAGTGGCAAACCGTCCAAGTCATTGGCAAGGGTGATCTCACGCACCACAAGCACCACGACATTTGAGGTAAGCCTGAATTCGGGCCGCCCGCATCAAATCAGAATCCATCTGGCATCCATCGGCCATCCCCTGGTAGGCGATCCTCTGTACGGCTTAGCCGGCCAGCCTCTTGAAAATCTCCCCGGCCTCCCCGGCGATGGAGGATATTTCCTGCACGCCCAATTTCTGAAATTCAACCATCCCATCACCGGAGAACAAATCGATCTTGAGGCAGCTTTGCCGGCCGGATTCTCATTGCATCGGTAGGTTCACGGCGGGAATCAAGTCAGGGTGGCCGTTGAAGCCTGCGCGATCCCGCCATTCCAAATCCTAGCGAAACGAGCTTAATTACACTCCGATAATCGGCTTGGCACTGGTATTCGGATCGGGGTCTGGATGCCGTCGGCCCGTGATCGTGGCGCGCCTATGCAAGGTCGCGGGCGGGGCTGAAGCCCCACGCAGACTGAAGTCTGCCTCACGACGGAGTCTGTCCCACCACGCCCACGCTGCTTCACCTCTTCAGACTCAGCGAGATCGTCTGCACCACGCTGAGGCGCCCGGTCTGGGCCGACACCCTAGAGAGCAGCTTCACCCGCTGAGCGGCGCTGAGCGGCATTTCTTCCACACGCCCGATCTCGTCCACGGCCGTGCGCAGCAGGCGTTCCGCCTTTTCGATGGCCCGGTCCTGGTCTTCCGCTCCGACTTTGCCAGCCTCCGGCTCTGTCTGCCGTCGCAATTCCTCAACGGCCGCGATCAGGCGCGGGCCGTCCTCGGCGGTGATTGGAATCAACTCGCCCGCGTGCGCCAGTCCCTTCTCACCAACCGAGCCGGCAATGCGCCGGTACTCCTCCGCCGTGATGCCCGTGGCCTGCGCGAGCCGGAAATACTGCGGCCCGAATTCTTCCAGGCGGCCGATGAGCCTGTCCGCGTACTGCCGCGTTACGCCCAGCCGCCGCTTGCAAAATACCGCCCAGGTCAAGCCCAGCGCGCGATACTTCCTTTGCTCGCGCATCTGACGCAGGCATTCGGCATCGGCGGCCGAGCACCCTCCGGCAAGCGAGGCGAACGCCTGCTTGCGCCCCATCCACGTCCCCAGATCCAAAACCTCATCCGGTTTCTGTTGCTTCATTTCGTGACTCCCTGCGAGCTAAATGGCAACCGCGGTTGCCATTTCCCCGATTTTTTGCCTTTAGAATCAGTTGCTTATGGGACAAGATGGCAACCTGGGTTGCCATCTCATCGAACGCACTTCAACTGTACGGGCGGCTGTCAAGGCTTCTGTTCCGCCCGTGCCGGTAACCCGCTGAGAAGGCTGGAGTTGGGTATTCCCCGGATGGTGTCACCGCGAGCGGCGGCAACGCAAACTGTGAGGGGCGCGTGAATCGCGCTGACGCGCAGAGTCTACATGCCTTCGCGGAACCGGATCTCCACTCGCACACGCGCTTCGAAGGGCGCGCCGTTCAGCATCGCCGGCTTGTAGATCCACTGGCGCACGGCGTCGATAGCGGCTTGCCAGAACACCTGCCGGCCGCCGACCACGATCAGATCTTTCACGCGCCCATTCGTGCCGACCAATCCCTCCAAGACCACGACGTCCTGGATGCGCGCCGCGCGCGCGGCGTACGGGTAAATGGGATCTTTGCGCGAAACCAGCGTCGGCATTTGCACATCTCCTCCGACTCGCAGCCCGGTGGAAGGGCCGCTCGCGGGCGACGCGCCGGGCGAGGCCTCCCCCGCCGGGACGGCCGGGGGCGCCGGAGGGTAACTCCTGAAGGTCCTGAGAGCCGCCAGCGGACCCGGCTGACTCCGCTCCGCGGGCTCGACCCCACTCAACGCGGGTGGCTGCTCCAGGGACGCCCCGCTGGGCGCACGGTTACGGTCCGACGGAGCAACGAAGGGCTTGCTGGCTTTGGCCGGCGGCGGCTTCGGGCTGATCGGGGCCTCGGTGTAAGTTCTGGACAGCACGGGTTTCTGGAGTGCGACGGAGTCCGTCGATGTCTGGGGAGGCAGATTCACAATGCCAAATTCGCTCGCCGTGCGCTCGTTCGGGAGCAACATGGTCAACTCAATCTCCATATGCTCGCTGTCGGGAGTCACCAGGTAAATGGCGGAGCGCAGTTGCTCGACGTTGAGACCCACCTCCCTCTGGGTTCGGCCCTCTTTGATGGAGAGCAGACCCGCTGCTGCGCCCAGTTGGTCGGCCGCATTGTGATCCCACGTCAGAACCAGGTCCGTGCCCAGCCGGCTTATCCTCAAACCGAGCGTCTTATCGGCTGCCAACTGCGGCCCGGTTGCCGGCGTTGCCGGGGCTGGACGGCTGTAAAACGCATACGCCGCACCGAGCGCCAGCACAATCGCCACCCCTGCCAGCGCCCGGCCCCAGGGGAAGCGCCGTCCACGGGACTTCCGCTGCTGCGCCGCTCTTCTGTCGAGTTCCCATTGTGGCAACTCATTCGCCTGGGGCGAGTCGATTGCGGCCTCTTCTTCAGGTTCCTCTTCCATCGCCGGAATCGCAGCGGCGGGTGGCTGTGACGTCTGCGAAGGTTCCTCGTCTTCCTGCGGCCGGCGGTGCGATTGCGGCACTACGGTAAGCTTCAAGGCCTGCGCGCCGGGATCCCGGCTGCCTGCTTGTGTATGGCCGCCTGCAGCGGGCAGGCCATCCAGCTCGAACTCCTGATAGCTCCCCTGGCCGTGGATCGACCCGTCGGCCTCGCGGAAAAAGAATCCGCACGAAGTGGGCAACAGGGCGACGGGCTTCAGCACCAGCGCCACCTGCCACGGTTCCTTGAAATGGTGGTAGTGAAGCTCCAGATCGTCCTTGGAGAGGAAGATCTCCGATCGGGTGTGCGAGTGATACCAGCCGACGACTGTCTGTCCGGCGGCTTGCGCTTCCTCGATCGCGACAGACAGGTGGCTATGGTCGCTCACTGTCAGCCGAAAGGTGGGACCGAAAGCGTGCTCGCATTGCAGCGGCCGGGAGCCGGTGATGGTTACCCGTTCGGAGGAGTAGCTCCCCAGCAGGATCCCGCCGATTTCAAGCCCGCCGTGCGACAGTCCATAGAACGCAGACCCGACCGCCATCCGCAGGTCTTCGAGCACCTGCGGAATATACTCGATCGCAAACGGACACTGCGCAGTGGTCCAGGTTCCCAATGATTGAGAGCGGTTCGTGACTTCCACGGGCTCTGCCCTCCGATGTTTAGCAAAGTGTACAGAATTAGGGCCCAGATTTCCATGGCCAAGTGGTACTGCTTCCCCGGTTTCAGGTTTACAGCGGGCTGAATCGCTCATTGGCGCCGCCAGTGGGATTGCTGGCGCACGCTTCTCGGGCTGTTTCAGGATGAGCGCGGATCAGTGCAGTGCAAGTCATAGCCGGCCTTCAGCGCTGCCGGAGGAAGGTCAGCACCGCGCACGTGAGAGCGTGCCCATGGGCCTGCGGGCGCATAGAATTGCGCAAAGACCGGATGGATTTGGGTAGAACTTCTAGCCCAGCTTCACATCTTCTGTAGTCCGGTGCTCCTGAGCCCGGAGCACCGCCCTCCAGCACAGAACCGCGAATGAAAAGAGCGGTCCTTGGGGCAAGACGGCAGTTGTCCGCTCTCTTGCGTTCGCGGTTCTGTGCTGGCTATCGGGATGCGCGCGCAGGCCACGGTCTATAGAAATTATGAAACTGCTCTAGAATGTCCGGCGGCCCTCGGAACGTAGGCGGATACCACTGCTCCCTAACCCGGCACAGCCAGGACCAAACCGGCGATCGACGCCAATCCCCCCAGGACAGAGATGGGATGCCGGCAGGAACCAGCGGACTACGAAAGTTGCGAAACCGGTCTAACAGTCTGCCGATTGCGCCACCCGATTGTCTCAGCCTTCGGCCGTCATGGAGGCGCGCACGAGCAGGTAGCTTCGCACTGCCTTCTCCATGGAAGGCATAGGCTCGATGCCGAGGGCGTCCAGCTTCGTGTTCGCCAGCGCCGAGTAGCGCGGCCGCCGGGCGGGTGTCCGGTACTCTCGTTCGCTGGTAGGCTTCAGCTCCGGATCGAGGCCGGCGCAGGCGAAGATCAGCTTGGCGTAGTCGAACCAGGAAATAGCAGTCCCGCCGCCGGCGTGAAAAGTGCCGCACTCACCGCGCTCCACCAGTTCAGCCGTGCTGTGAGCCAGCGCCGGCGCGTAGGTCGGGGAGGCCACCATGTCCTCCACAACGCGGATCGGCTGCCCGCCGGCAGCCAGCCGCAACATCAGTTCCACAAAATTGCCGCGAGCGGTTCGCAAAGCGGCCGGTCCAAAGACGCCTGACGTGCGGAGTATCAGAAGGTTGTCCAGATAGGCGCGGGCATAGAGTTCGCCGCACAGCTTGGAGACCGCGTAAGCGCCGAGCGGATGGGGCCGGTCTTCCTCCGTGTACGAACTGCCCTTGGTGCCATCGAACACGTAGTCAGTGGAGAAATGTACCAGTTTGGCGCCCGCCTGCCGGCACGCCACGGCCATATTCCGAACCGCCAGAGCATTCACCTGGTACGCAGCCTGCGGCTCATTCTCGGCGACATCGACCATATTGTAGGCCGCGGCATTCAATACGAGCTCGGCGCCGTTCGAAGCGATGGCGCGCTCTACCGCCGCCGCATCGGTGATATCGACGCCACTCCGGTCATAGGAGAAGACGGTGTAGCCCCGGGCCGAAAACTCGCGCTGGATTTCAAAGCCAAGTTGGCCAGCACCACCGAAAAGGATCGCTTTTCTGCTCATATCGCACTTGAACTATAACGCATCCCGGCACCCCGGCGGCAGAGGTCAGGCGTCGGCCGCATCCAGTGCGCGCCTGGAAAGCGCCGGGACCGGCTTCACGCTCGTCTCATTGCTCGCGGAGGCGCCGTTCCGCTTCCATGCGGCGGTGGGAATAGCAATCCAAAGGGTGAGCCTGCTCGTCGGCTCGCGCCTCGCCCAGCAGCGCGCTGACGAGCTTTCGCAAGCTGTGCAGGCCGGAGAGGCTCTCGTTCATCTCAATGAGCACGGAGAACTCCCCCGCCGTCTCTTCCCGGCAAGCCACTATCTCGCCCAGCAGGATGGTGTCCTGTTGATCGATGCGGACAGGCAGGCCAGGCGCCAGCGGGCTCCCGCAGCGGGCCGTCAGCAGACGCGAGGCTACATGCGTCACTTCGATGTCCGTGTCCGAGACAGATCCCTGCAAAGGAATCAGCTTGGCGC
>Ga0302270_10006449_pt1 | contig 10464 bp, 10 predicted proteins | sample III_Bog_E2_3_FD_198773 | JGI IMG/M metagenome (GOLD analysis project Ga0302270, IMG submission 198773) | Peat permafrost microbial communities from Stordalen Mire near Abisko, Sweden - III_Bog_E2_3 | ecosystem: Environmental > Terrestrial > Soil > Wetlands > Peat | place: Sweden: Abisko...
AAATCCTGTCTTGGACAAGAGTGACTTTGAATGCAAGTGGATCTACCAAACCTATACCACTCCGGTAGGTGTTCCCGGCCTCACCATGTACTATTCGAGCGGAGGTTATATCTCGCTGAACTCCGACTTGCAGTCCATTTCCGCATCGAATTCGGTTATCATATCGTTCGACCCGCAACCGGGCAACAAGCTATACGGCGTAGCCTGGGTGCAGACGGCCCAAACTGGCGGATTCGACTATCGAATGGAAACAGTTCCGCCATCCCAGTTAGCCGCCACAGTGGCCGCCGACGGGGCCACCAGCCGCGTGGTGACCGCCGTAGGTCTGGACACAAGCACAGGGCTGGCGGATGTAATCTCATACGGCTGGCAGAGCGATACGGCAACCGTCTATGAGACCACTGCGCAGATTGTCCAGCCGCAAAACATCGCTTCGGTGGCGCTGGCCATGGCCGCTCAAGGCTACTTCGTCAGCGCCTTTGCTGGAAACGATACGATGGGCTATGCGATCGTCGGGATGCGCGTCAAAGGCGACACCATACCACAATACGTGTCGTGTTCAGTAAATGGCACGATGACGCAAGCCGGCAATCAGGACACTGCCAACTTCACGACTCCCATCTACTTTGTCGAGCCCGGAAATCAAACACTAGTCTCAGAGCAGTAAGTACCGGGTGGCCTCTTTAGCCGAACGATTCGTCGTCTCATGCCTTATCGAGTCCCTATCCCCAGGGACTCGATGAGGCAGAAACTTTGCCGATCATTTCCCTCATCCGGCGCACAATCTCCTCAGGCACCAAGAAAAAGGAGAAAACAAATGCGCAACGTCACCGTCTCCATCCCCGACGACGTCTATCGCCGGGCCCGCATCTGGGCGGCCGAGCGCGACGTATCCCTCTCGCAGGTCGTCGCCTACGTCCTCGACACCCTCAACGGCATCCGCCGCGCCGAGCGCCATTTCGGCCAGCGCATGGAAGAGACGCAAGCCCGCATCGAGCCCGCCGCCTCCCAGCCAGTCCAGCCCCAGGCCGTCAAAACCACCGCCTCGAAGCCCCGGAAAGCAAACATGGCTCAGTGAGGCTGTGAAGCCCCCTTAAACCCTTCCTTTTCAATCAAAATTCCCCACTGCCTCACCTCACCACCGCATCCGTGTTCCTGTGGACTCTTCCCCTCTTCATCCCGCGCCCGACTGCGCGTAAACTAGACGCATGGCAGAGATTCAGCGCAGAAAAACCCCCACCGTCAAAATTGGCCAGGTTCGCGTTGGCTGGGAAGTCCCCGTCGTCGTCCAGTCCATGACCAACACCGACACGGCCGACGCAGCCTCCACCATCGAGCAGGTCGCCGCCCTCGCTCTGGCCGGCTCTGAACTGGTCCGCGTTACGGTCAACAACGAGCAAGCCGCCGCCGCCGTTCCCGCCATCGTTGAAGGCCTCGACAAGCGCGGCATCCGCGTCCCCATCGTGGGCGACTTCCATTACAACGGCCATCTCCTCCTCAAGCAGTTCCCTGAGACCGCCCGCGCCCTGGCCAAGTACCGCATCAATCCCGGCAACGTCTCCGTAGGCCGCAAGAACGACGACAACTTCCGCATCATGATCGAGTGCGCCGTCGAGAATGACAAGCCCGTCCGCATCGGCGTCAACTGGGGCTCGCTCGACCAGTCCCTGCTGGCCCGCATGATGGACGAGAACCAGAAACTCGCCCAGCCCGCTCCCCTGCGCACCGTCATGCTTGAAGCCATGATCGCCAGCGCCCTTGAGTCCGCCGCCGCCGCCGAGCACTACGGCCTCGGCCACGACAAGATCATCCTCTCCGCCAAAGTCTCTGGCGTCCGCGACCTCATCGATCTCTACACAGAACTCGGCCGCCGCTGCGACTACGTCTTGCATCTGGGCCTGACTGAAGCCGGCATGGGCGCCAAGGGCCTCATCTCCTCCACCGCCGCCCTAGCGCCGCTGCTCTTGGCCGGCATTGGCGACACCATCCGCGTCTCGCTCACACCCAAGCCCAACGGCGACCGCACTGAAGAAGTGCAGGCCGCGCAGCAGATTCTGCAATCGCTCCAGATCCGCAGCTTCATGCCCCAGGTCACCAGTTGCCCCGGCTGCGGCCGCACCACCAGCACCTACTTCCAGGAGCTAGCCGAGCAAATCCAAACCTACCTGCGCACCTCCATGCCCGAGTGGCGCAAGAAGTACGCCGGCGTGGAAGAGTTGAAGCTGGCCGTAATGGGCTGCGTAGTCAATGGCCCCGGCGAATCCAAGCACGCCAACCTCGGCATCAGCCTCCCCGGCACCTTCGAGGAGCCCAAAGCCCCGGTCTACGTCGATGGCAAGCTCTACACCACCCTCCGCGGCGACACCATCGTGGCCGAGTTCAAGGAGATTCTCGACAAGTACGTCGAGAGCCACTACGGCGCAGCCGCCAAGAGCGCTGAACTGGTCGGCACTCACTAAGGGCTGAACCGCAGGTCAAGCATCAAGGAAGCGCCGACCTCCTGATCGGCGCTTCCTTTTGCCTTGCGCCAGCCTCGGCCGCACGCTACGATTCCCTCAACTCCCCGAGGTGTGAATCGATGACCGCTCTCCCTTTGCGTCTCTTCACAGCTTGCCTTCTGCTCGCCGCGCCTCTATCCGCCTTCGCCGCCGACAAGCCCTGCGTCACCGCCGATGAAGCCTCCAAGCATCTCAACAATGACGTCTGCGTCACCGCGCATGTTTACGACGTCATCGAGCTACCCAATGGCACCCGCTTCCTCGACGTCTGTTCGCCGGAAACGACCGACGATCTCTGCCGCTTCACGCTGGTCAGCTACTGGGAAGACCGCGACGAAGTGGGCGAACTGCGCAAGTACACGAACATGGACGTGCACGTGCGCGGCATTGTGCGCTCCATGCACGGCCGCTCTGGCATGGTCGTCAGCCACATGCGGCAGTTCTACGGCGGCCCGCCCAAATTCAAGCCCAATCCCATGCTGGCGCGCGGCTTCAACGCTGAGCAGGACCGCCCGCCCATCATCGACCCCAACCTGCGACCTCAGGGCGGAGGACGTGGCTTCATGAACAACCTCAGCCAGGAAACCCGTCCGGCAAAGTAGTTGTTCCCCTTCGCAAAACCGATTCCGCTGGCTCTCCATTCCAACGCATCGCCCTGCGTGTAACGCAGAAACACCAGTTCGCACTATTCTGGGGAGGGTTACGTGGCGCACTGGCCCTGGCGCTGACTCTGAGCCTCCCCGCCGAGCTTCCCTACCGCGAGCCAATCCTCACCGTCACCTTCGCCGTGGTGGCCTTCTCGGTCTTTGTGCAGAGGCTCACCATGACGCTGCTGTTGCGACGGCTGGGAGAAATCCCCCGCTGAACCTTCGCAAATGATCAGCGACGTTCCATTACGGTCATCGCTCAAACGTATCTATGGAACTTTACGGACTCCCTCGGACCTATCGAACCTATCGCTTCCACCCTGCGCGCCTCCAAAGTAACAAATGAGCGCCACAGGTCAAAAATCCGGAGAGTTATAGTAATTCAAGAAATCTCTCCAGACTTATTCCAGAATCCTTGACGATACCGCCCATTGTGAATGCATTGATTGGATTATGGCGCGGAATTGTCAAAATACGCACTCCATCCGTCATGACAATGTGCTTGCCCTGACGGAGAATGCGAAAGCCTGCTCGTTCCAAAGCGGCTACTGCTCGAAGATGGTTGATTCCCGGCAGCTTGGGCATGAGTTACTCCGTTAAGATAGGCAGAAATAAATAAGCTAATAGGAATCAAATAGCCGAAACATTATTATGCAATCAAATTGCCAGCTTTGAGTCCGGAATCTATGCAATTCTGACTTCAACCAGGCGACCGTCATCCTCGCGCGCCAATTCCTCGGCCGCCTCCACATACTCGTGAATAGCGATCTGAATGTTCGCGAGAGCCTCTTCTTCGGTTTTCCCTTGCGACCAGCAGCCAGGCAGGCCAGGGCACGAGACACTGTAACCGTCTTCCGAGTGGCGAAGGACTACACGATAGGTTGCCATGGAAGCAATGGTACACCGCTCTGGAAACTGCGGCAATGAAAGCCTGTCGCAAAGCTGGAGTAGCTGGCCATCGATTCCCTATTCCGTTCAGGCAGGATCTGGCAACGGCTCCGGAATGTCGTCATCGTCGTCCTCCACGCACTCTGCCACCTCTTCCAGCGGCGGAGCCACGCGCGCACCGACCCGAAGGATCGCGCCCGAAACCACCAGAGCAATTACCGTGGCGCCCATCGCAATGCGCAGGCTGCCAGCCTTATCGGAGAGCGCTCCGATGATCTGCGGCGAGAAGGTGTCGCCAAAGCAATGAATGATGAAGAAGTTCAAACCCACCGCAGCCGCGCGAATGGGCGAGGTAACCGAATTGACGATGGCGGCGTTCAGCGGGCCCGTGTTGAGGAACAGGAAGAACTCGGCCAGCAGCAGCGCGGGCAGCGCGAACCACTGCGGCCCGAAGAAGACCAGCAGACCGAAGGGTAGCGTGAGCGCCACGCTCCAGAACGAGAGCAGATACAACGCGCGATGGTCAGTCCTGAGCCAGCGCTGCGCCAGCCAGCCGCCCACCAGCGTTCCGCCGATGCCATCCACCACTGTGATGCCGCCCACCACCAGGCTGGCATTGCCCATCGAAAGACCTGAGTAGCGGCGCAGAAACTCCGGCATCCACCAGGAGAGCCCGCCCATGGCAAAGGTCAGCGTTGCGAGCCCGAAGGTGGCTGTCAAGTAAGCAGGATTGCGGAACAGCCCCCAGAAGGTTGCGCGGTCCATGGTCGACAGAATGTGGTCGTTCGATCCGCGCTCCGGCTCGTGGCCCCACAGCCCGTACATGCCGGCAATCAGGAAGCCCGGCAGCGCGCAGACGAAGAACGGCGCACGCCAACCCCACAAACTGCCCATCTGCCCGCCGGCCAGATAGCCGAGAGCCGCGCCAACTGGAATGGCGACGTAGAAGATGGAGAGGATGCGATTGCGTTCGCGCTCGGGATAAAAGTCTGAGAGCACGGCCGGGGCAAAGATGCCGAAGGTAGCCTCGCCAATGCCCACCAGCGCCTGGCGCAGGTAGAAGGTCCAGTAACTGTGCACCCACACCGTGCCCAGCGTGGCCAGGCTCCACAACACGGCTCCGGCAATGATCAGCGGCTTGCGCGAACAGCGATTGCCCAACCACCCGGTCAAAGGCGCGGCAATCATATAGAACACAAACAACGCCGTGGCTAGGGCGCCCATCTGGTGGTCGGTGGCGCCAAACTCATGCTGGATCGGCTGCACTTCGCCCGATAAAATATAACGGTCGATATAGTTGAGCAGATTCAGCGCGATCAACAGCAGCAGCGTTGCTTGCGCTGGACCGATGAGTGGACGGGCGGATTGGGTGCGGGTCGGCAAGGTCACTCTACCTGCTCGAAGATGCGGGTCGTCTCACCATTGTAGGGCGTCAACATCGTACGGTGGGCGTCTGCCGTACGCACACAGTTTATTCCTTCGGGCGGGGAAAGCGCGCTTCCACCGTGGTGCCAATACCACCGCGTGGCCGAAAGACCCCCTTCACCTCAGCCCAGACCGGCTCAGTGGCTTTCACCACGTCGTTGAGCACCTGGTTCACGATGTTTTCCTGAAAGATGCCCAGATTGCGATAGCTGAACAGGTACTCTTTGAGCGATTTCAGCTCCAGGCAGCGCTCGCGCGGCATATAGCGAATGGTTAGTATGCCGAAGTCGGGGAGGCCGGTCTTGGGACAAACCGAGGTAATCTCCGGGTCGTCGATCAGAATTTCGTAGCCGGGAAACTGGTTCTGCCAGGTTTCGATGGGGGGAAACAGGAAATCGAGTCCCGCCTTGGCGTGCTCATCGGTGTAACGGGGTGTAGAAGACATGCTTTTATTTTATCCGGCTCGAAAGAATCAGGGCAGGCCATCGGAAGGCCACAAGACCATTGAATTTTTCTGCTCCTAATGATGTGGTTCCTGAGTCTTATATACTGACTCTGGTTAAAGGCATGGTTGAAGAGAAAAGTCAGAACATCCGGCTCTGGTTTTGGCGGAGTCTTGGTCTAATCGCAATCGTTGTTTTTGTGGTGACGCAGCACTTCATGAGAGTGCAGCTGCAGGTTCGCGCGGAAAAGGCGACTCACCAGGTGCTTACCAGCACGGTCAGCACCAATGGCCGGGTTGAGCCAGCGGCAAAAAGCGCTTTTTTTAGTCCGATCACCACTACGGTGAAGGCGATTTATGTTCAGCCAGGGGATGAAGTTCCGGCTGGCAAGTTGTTGATGGTGCTCGACGACGTCAGTGCCCGCTCCAAGCTGGCCACAGCAGAGAGCGGACTGAAGGCGGCACAAGCCATGCTGGAAGCCACTCTGCACAACGGCACCCTGGAACAGCGCCAGGCCTCAGCGGGCGAAATCGCGCGCTGCAAGCTGGAACGCGATCAGGCCCAGCACAACCTGGACGCTCTCCAGAAGCTGGATGCCACCGGCGCCGCTTCCGAGAGCGAAGTTTTTGCCGCACGCGAGCGTCTGGCTTCCGCCGAAGCCGCGCTGCACACCCAGCAGGAGAGCGCCACCAACCGCTATGCTCCATCCGAGCTGGCACGCGCTCAGGCTGCGGTGGTCGATGCCGAAGCAGCTGTGGCAGCAGCCCGGTCCGTGGTTGCCCAAACCAACATCCGTGCAACCACTGCGGGTACGGTCTACAACATCGACGCCCACAAGGGCGAATATGCGGAGGAGGGCAAGGTGCTGCTGGAGATGGGCGACCTCAGCCACGAGCAGATTCGTGCCTATTTCGACGAAGTGGATATAGGCCGCTTGTCGGTGGGCGAAAATATCGTCATCAAGTGGGACGCCAAGCCCGGCCGCGAATGGCACGGCCATATTACCCGTTCGCCGGCCAGCGTTACCACGTACGGCACGCGCAATGTGGGCGAAGTGGTGGTGGCCATCAGCGATCCCGACAAAGGACTGTTGCCCGACACCAATGTCAACGTGACGGCGACCACTTCCAGCGATCCCGATGCGCTCAGCGTGCCTCGCCAGGCGCTGCACTCTGAGAATGGCAAAGCTTTTGTCTTCAAGGTAGTGGGCAACAGCCTGGTGCGCACGCCGGTCACCACCGGCATCGTGACGCTCACGCAGGTTGCCATCCTGAGCGGTTTAGGGGAGGGCGACTGGGTCGCCACCGGCAGCATCAACGGCCAGCCTTTGCAAGAGGGCATTCCGGTCAAAGTAATCCGGTGAAGATTTTCTCCAATCCGATCTGCCACATACAGCTGGCGGTGCTAACTCTGGCCTGGGCTTCAACCCAGGCTCTGTCCTTTGCCGCGCAGGCGCCCGGCCAGCGAGAACAATTGCAGCGCATCGATGCCGCGCTCCAGGCCGGCGAAGCGGATAAGGCCATTGGCGAACTGGGCGCCCTGCCGCAGGACGGAGCCGGCATTGCCGAAGCCCAAAACCTGGCATGCCGCGTGCACGTTATGCTTCACCATTGGGATGCGGCTGTCGAAGATTGCCAGCGCGCCGTCCAACTGGATCGGAAAAACGCACGTTATCACCTTTGGCTGGCGCGCGCTTACGGTGAGAAGGCAGACCACGCCTCGTTCCTCAGCGCCTATTCGCTGGGCAAGATGGCGCGTGAAGAGTTTGAACAGGCCGCACGGCTGGATCCGCGGGACGCAGACGCCCTCGCCGACCTGGGCGACTTTTATCAGCAGGCTCCCGGCATTGTGGGTGGCGGCGTCGACAAGGCCGAGCAGGTGGCCCAGCAGTTGGACAGCGTGGATGCAGCGCGCGCTCACCAGCTCCGCGCTAGAATCGCCGAAGGCCGCAGCGACTATGGCACTGCCGAGCGTGAGTTCAAGGCGGCCATCACCGTCAGCGCCCATCCCGCTCTGCACTGGACTACGTTGGCCAGCTTTTTTCGCCGCCGCCAACGCTGGCAAGATCTGGATTTGGCCATTCACAACGCTTTTACAGCGGCCAGCCGCGACAAACATGCGACCATTGCTTTTTACGACGGCGCAGGCGTACTGACCGAAGCTAAACGAGACCCCATCCTGGCGGCAAAATTGCTCGTGGCGTATCTGGCCAGCGACACGCGCACCGAAGAGGGCCCCAGCTTTGAAGCTCATCTGCGCCTGGCTTGGTTAATGCATCAGTTGGGAGATCAGCCCACCGCGCAACGGGAGCGCGCCACTGCACTGGCCCTGGCACACGACTACAAACCAGCCCTGGAAGCTAAATTTTGACGGAAACCGAACTGGTGGCAAAACTCCACAATCCGCGTCTCACTCTCCTTCGCCTGCTGCTTGCGGCGTCTCTGGCAACCGTGTCTACAGCCGCATCGGCGCAGGTCACGCTCGCAACCGTGGTGCAACTGGCGCAGCGCAACAGCTCGTCTGTCCATCTGGCCCTGGCCAATGTTGACAAAGCTGCCGCCTCGCTCTCTGAGAGCAGAGACGCCGTCATTCCCTCCGTCTCACTCTCCTCCGGCCTTCCCACCTTTCCCTCCATCGGTTTTACCGGCACGCCGCCTTCCATCTGGAGCGCCTCCGTGCAGTCACTGGTCTTTGGCTTTCCCCAAAAACACTACATCAGTTCGGCCGGTTTCGCACTCAAGTCAGCAGATGCCAGCCTGATCGAGGCACGCGAACAGGCCACCCTCGACGCTTCGGCGGCTTACATCGAGCTGGACGCCGTCGACAATGAGCTTCAAATTGTCCACCAGCAGCAGCTGTACGCCAACCGGCTGGTTCAGATCGAGCAGCAGCGGGCCGAAGCCGGCGTCGATCCCCTTTCCGATGTGCTCGATGCCCGGCTCACCGAGGCTCAGATACGCCTCAAGCAGATTCAACTCGAGGCGCATTCCGAGGCACTGGCTGCGCAAATCTCGGCAATGACCGGCTTGCCGCCTGTTTCTATCAAGACCGATCACAACAGCATTCCTGAGATTCCGCAGATTCGAGCCAATGCCGCCGCGCACACGTTGCCCGGCATTGAAGCTTCCCGGTTGATGGCTCATTCCCGGCTGCTCGAGGCCAAAGGTGACGAAGAGATCAATTACCTTCCCCAGTTGAGCTTCGGAGCGCAGTACAACCGCAACACAACCCTGCTCAATGACGTGAACAAGTACTTCGCCTCTCCCATCCCCACCAATAACTTCAGTTCCGGCATCTCCATCCAGGTTCCATTGTTTGACATGAGCCGCCACTCCAAAGCGCGCGAATCTTCCGCCGATGCGCTGAAAGCAAGAGTAGAGTCAGAGCAGGCATCGCACGAAAACGACATCGCCATCGCCAAACTCGGGGGCACCATCCGCGAGCTAGATGCCCTGGCAGAAGTTGCCAGCCTGAAACAGCAGATTGCCGCAGAACAGCTGAAAGCAGTGTTGGCCCAGCTGGAGACTGGAAATGGTTCCGATTCCGCGCCACAGCTGAGCCCCAAGGCAGAGCAACTGGCGCGCATCGACGAACGCCAAAAGCTCGAGGACTCGCTGGATGCGGGCCTAGACTTGGCCAAAGCCCGGCTCCAGCTTCTGCGCTCGCTCGGCCACATCTCCGACTGGCTCGATGAACTGAAAGAAAAGTAACTTCCCCGTTCTATGGTTCTCCGCCATCTGGTAGCAGAACCAGCACGATCACCTCCATCTGAGCCTCGGCTGCCCTTCCCCTTTACAACTGGCAGCCACCGCACACAAAACCGGCTCTGAGACGGCCGGAATGCTAAAATGAAAGGGATGTCAATGCCCCTGAAAACGCTTTTGCTGAACCCGCCCTCGTTTGAAAACTTCGACGGAGGCGCAAGCTCGCGCTGGCCCGCAACGCGCGAGATCGAATCCTACTGGTACCCCGTCTGGCTCACCTATCCGGCTGGGCTGCTGGAGGGATCGCGCCTGCTCGACGCCCCGTCCCATCACGTCTCTGCCGACGAAACCATTAAAATCGCGAAGGACTACGAGTTCCTGGTCCTGTTCACCTCTACGGTGGGCTGGCAGAGCGATCACAAGCTGGCCGAGGCCATCAAGGCGGCTCATCCCTCCATGAAGATCGCCTTCGTCGGACCGCCCGTCACCACTGACCCCGAGCGCGCTCTGAATGAGTGCCCCGCCATCGACTTCATCTGCCGCCGCGAGTTCGAGTTCGACGTCGTCGAATACGCGCAGGGCAAACCTCTCAATGAGATTCTCGGCATCAGTTACCGCCTCGACGGAAAGATCGTGCACAATCCCGACCGTCCGCAAAACGAGAATCTGGATGCCATGCCCTGGGCCACCAAAATCTACAAGCGCGACCTGGACGTAACGCGTTACAGCGTGCCCTTTTTGCTCCATCCCTTCGTCGCGCTTTACTCCACGCGCGGCTGCCCCGCCCAGTGCACCTTTTGCCTCTGGCCGCAGACACTCAGCGGACACGCATGGCGCAAGCGCTCTACGGACGATGTAG
>Ga0302270_10006470_pt1 | contig 10439 bp, 9 predicted proteins | sample III_Bog_E2_3_FD_198773 | JGI IMG/M metagenome (GOLD analysis project Ga0302270, IMG submission 198773) | Peat permafrost microbial communities from Stordalen Mire near Abisko, Sweden - III_Bog_E2_3 | ecosystem: Environmental > Terrestrial > Soil > Wetlands > Peat | place: Sweden: Abisko...
GACGAAGCCGAAAATACCTCCCTGATCGACGTTTATGGCGGCGTAAAACAGGGCATTTTCGTCCAGGATGTGACCACAGGCGGTCCGGCGGAACGGGCAGGCATGAAGGAAAAGGATGTCGTCGTTTCCATCAACGGAAAAGTCATTCAGAAGGGTCAGGATCTGATCGATATCGTGGCCGACAGCCCCATCGGCAGCAACCTGAAGATCGGCATCATGCGCGACAGGAAGCCGGTGACCCTCGAAGTCATGGTCGCCGATCGGGTCAAGACCTTCAGCGATAACCCGGTGCTCGCGGAAAACGCGGGCGGTGGTAAGAGCGCCCCGGAAGGTGCCCAGAAATTCGGCATCACCATCGGAGCGCTCAGCGTTTCCGATAAACAGAGCCTGGGCTACACCGGCACAGGCAGCGTGGCGATCGAGTCGGTGGACCCGAGTTCGTTCGCGGATGGCATCGGCCTTCAAAAGGACGATGTGATTCTCGAAATCAACCGCCAGGCCGTGAACAGTCCCCAGGATGTGACGCGCGTTCAGGCTACGCTGAAGGCCGGCGAGAGTGTGGCGTTCCATGTGGCCCGGCAGGCGGGCAACGGCGCCCGGGGCGGTGGCAGCTGGCAGCCGCTGTTCCTTGCCGGGCGCTTACCGGCGGCGGGCAGCAACTAGCCGCTGGCTACCAACAGTACAATGAGAAGAAGGGGGCGGCTCACGTCCCCTTTTTCTTGTTTGCCTATGAAATTCTTCCACGCTGCCGCCTGCATGTCCGTTCTCTGCGCTTTTGCCGGCCTGGCCGCCACCACGACGGCTAAGAGCACTGGGCACAAGAGTACGCCGGGCAAGAGTACGCCATCGAAAAGCACCGCGAAGAGGGCTCTCGCGAAAAAAGCTGTCGCGCCGTCCTCCACAGCGAAGACAACCAGCAAGCGAGCCAAAGGCAAGGCCGTCAAAGCACCTCCCGCCGCAACCTGGCGGACGCGCCAGCAGGCCCCTACACCAGACCGGTACAAAGAAATTCAGCAGGCGCTGGTGGATAAAGGCTATCTAAAGGGCGAGCCCACCGGCGTCTGGGACGCCGACTCCGCTGGCGCCATGCAGCGGTTCCAGCAGGACCAGAAAATGACTCCGACAGGCAAAATCAACGCACCGTCGCTGATTGGCCTGGGGCTGGGCGCAAAATCCGCGGGAGCGCCCGAGGCCCCGCCGATTAAACAAGAGGCCCCGACTCCGCCGCAATAGTCCGTAACACAGCAGGCAAGCGCAACGTCGCATAATAGGAACATGACAGCGCGATTTTTATCCTCGCCCGCGATGCTGGGCAGCATCCTGTTCGGAGCCGTGGTATTCATGGCCGCTCAGGGAACCGTTTGTGCCCAGAGTGGCGCTGCGGAAGCCACGCCGAGCCCCGACGAAATCATTCGCAAATTCGCCGCCAAGGAACTCGAGTTCCGCAAGGCTCGCGAAAACTATACCTACACACAGATCCTGAAGATGGAAGAGCTGGATAGCTCCGGCGCCCCGGAAGGCAAGTGGGAAGAGACCACCGACGTCACTTTCGGTCCGAATAAACAGCGCATGGAGCACGTAACCCACGCGCCCCCAATTTCTCTGGTACACATCACCCTCGATCCTCAGGACCTGCAGGACCTCCGCGACGTCCAGCCTTTTGTTCTGACCTCGGAAGACATTGGCAAGTACGACGTGGAGTATCTGGGCAAGCAGAATGTGGACGAGATCCCCTGTTATCAGTTCTCCGTTAAGCCTAAGAAATTGGTCAAAGGCGAGCGCTATTTTCAGGGCACGATTTGGGTCGATGACCGCGACTTCCAGATCGTCAAGACATATGGCAAGGGTGTCGGCATCACGTCGAAAGACCATCAGTTCCCCAACTTTGAAACCTACCGCGAGCAAATCGACCACAAATACTGGTTCCCCACCTACACACACGCCGATGACGTGCTGAACTTCCCCGGCGGGAGAAACGATCCCGGGATGTCGCAGCGCATCCGCATGGTCGTGCGTTATACCAATTACAAGCGTTTCGGCGCCGAGGAAACGATTACCTATGGCGATACGGTGCCCGAAAAGAAATAAGGGCCTCCCCGTGCTAGCATCGTGAGTTCATGGCAGACACAAAGATCACGATCAACAATAACGGTTCCATCCGGATTGAAGGCGACTTCGAAATTATGGATCCGGAGGGCAAAGCCTTCGGGCTGGGCGGCCGCAAGGTTATAGGCCTGTGCCGCTGCGGTATGTCGCAGAACAAGCCCTTCTGCGACGGTTCCCACCGCAACGGATTTAACGACCCGGTTGCAGCCCGCGACCTGCCCGCACCAGCGCCGAAGCCGCAGAGCTGATCTGCGTTGGGGCAGTCATTCTGCGTTGGGGCAGTCAATCTTCGTTGGAACTATCGGGGAGCTATGACAGCCTGGCCTGCACTTGTCTTACTCGGGCCAATTTAGTCCGCGAGCCCGAACAGCCCAGGCTCCCTGAGCTCGTTCCTGTTCATTTTGTCGGGCGTTTGGATGCTTGTTCGAACGTGGAGGGGTTACCCGAAGACCCGGTTGAGCGAAGCAGTTCCACCGTCTGGTGTCCTTGGGGTGAGCGGGATCGCAACATTCCTCATTGCGTCGGGAGTTTGGGGCATGCTTCATGAATGGCGACAGCCCGCTATGAGCTTCGGAGCCTCCATCGCGTAATTCGGGGGCCGCGATGGCTGCCACTATAGTCGCCTTGCGGGCGGCCTCCCCTAGAGTTTGGGCGCGTAGTAGCCCTTACGGGCCTTGACAATCAGATCCTTGCGCGTCTTGACGTGTACTGCGATCGGATGATAGAGCCCGTCGGTCTTCAGCGGGTCCGGGTGATAAAAAATGTTGTACTGGTGCCGCAGTTCATTGGCGATATTCTCAAACGGCTGGTCCAGATCTTCCACGTGGAAGGGGAAGAAGGCCTCGCCACCTGTCTCGTCCGCCAGATACTTCAGGACTTCATCGCCCTCGGTGCCGGCCCGGGTAGTGTTGGTCGAAATGGCGTAAATCACCGTGTCGGCCTTCTGCGCCATCTCAAGCGCCTGATCGCGGGTGTAGCGGCTCTGCGTGTCTTCTCCGTCGGTAATCACAATCAGGGCGCGGCGGAATTTTTCGCGCGGTTGCTCCCGCGTGAGTCTTTCCGACCCCATATAAATCGCATCGTAGAGCGACGTCCCCCCCGCCGGACGCATCGCATTGACGCCCTTTTCGAGCGCCTCCATGTTGTTAGTCAGATCCGACACCACTTCCGCCGAACTGTCGAACCCGATCAGCAGCATACGGTCGTTTTTCGGGCGAATGACGTCGTTCATGAAGCGGATGGCCGCCTGCTGCTCAAACCGAAACTTGTCGCGAATGCTGTTACTGGTATCGATCAGCAGGCCCATGCGCAGCGGAAGATCCGATTCCGCCGTAAATTGCTGAATGAACTGCGGCTTCTTGTTTTCGATCACCTCGAAGTCGTTCACCGTGAGATCGGTGACGAAGCGGCCCTTCTTGTCTGTCACGGTGAACAACACGTTGACCTGAGTAATGCCGGAACTGAATTTGGCCTCCGGCTGGCTGTTGTCTGCGCTGGACGGCGGGGTTTGTGCCCACAACGCGACCCCCAGGCACACAGGTACAACAAGGGCGGCAGACCATGCCGCGACTGTCAGATAGGAGCGCATACGCACCTATTCTACGTTAGCCGCGCTCCTTCGGTTGCTGAACGAGTTCTCCCCGGGCAACTTCTAAAGTCTTAAAATTTCCCTTGACGCCGGCGCGAAATGGCTTTAGAGTGAAACTGTTAAGGAATTAAAACATGCCTCCGCGTAATCGGCTCACAAAGGTTCTGCTCGCGCTTGCCACCGTGCCGATCTTCGCGCCAGCCCAGCCTGTGAAAGCGTTCGATGTCGCTGCGATTCGGCCGCACGATCCCAACGAGCCAACCCGCGACGATACGCTTCCCGGCGGACGTGTCATCTTTCGCAATCTCACCGCGAAAGCGCTGTTCGAATTCGCCTGGAACGTCCGCCACGATCAGACCTCAGGCGAGCCGGCCTGGTTCGATCAGCCCTACGATATCGACGCCAAAGCCGACGTGACCTTCGAACTCACGTCGGAACAACTCAGGCTCCCGCTACGGACGCTGTTCGAAGATCGCTTCAAACTGACCGCGCATCGCGAAACGCGCGAAATGCCGGTTTACGATCTGGTCATCGCCCCGGGCGGTACGAAATTGCGCGCCGCCGCGCCGGATGAGACGGTCGCCGCGAAGTGGCTATCCCGCAACCACATTGTCGCGCAGAAAATATCCGTGACTACGATTGTGAAGATGCTGTCCGCCAATCCGGACATCCAGCGCAATATCACCGACCGCACCGGCCTCGCCGGCGACTTCGACTTCACGCTGCGATGGACTCCGCTGCCCCCTCTGCTCAATGCCGCCGATCCTGCGCCCGAGCCCGAAGGCCCGTCGATCTTCGAGGCGCTGGTGGAACAACTCGGTCTAAAACTCATCACGAAGAAAGGTCCGGACGAGTTCGTAGTGATCGACCACGTCGAACCGCCCTCAGCCAATTAACGGAACCAACATGGCCAGAAAAAAATCCCCGCATTTCACCGACGCTGAGCTGAGACTGATGGAAGTTCTCTGGAACAAGGGCTCCGCAACTGTTTCCGACGTTCTCGAAGGCCTGAAAACAAAACCAGCGCTGGCTTACTCCACGGTCATCACCACCCTCCGGATTCTCGAAACCAAAGGCTACGTGAACCACACGAAGGAGGGCAGGACATTCACCTACCAGCCCCTTATCGGCCGCGACGAAGAGCGGCTCTTCGAGGGCTCGCCGGAACTGCTTGTCACCAGCCTGTTTGAGGATCGCAAAATCAGCGCGGCGGAAATGAAGCGTCTGCGCGCACTCATCGAGGAAGAGAAATGACCGCGTTCTGGTCCGCCGCAATCAACGGCGCGATTTTGAGCGCACTGCTCACCATCGTCGTCTGGGTCGCTCTGCGCATCACGCCGCGCCGCGCCCTCAACGCGGCCACGCGCTATGCGATTTGGTGGATCGTGCTGCTTGCGACGCTCGCCCTGCCGCTGTCATACGCGCAATGGCCCCGGCGCACCGCGGTGGCGCTCTACGCGCAGGTAATGCCATTGACAGATCCTGCGCCAGCGCTTCCAATCGCCGTGCCAGCCGCCGCCCCGCGTATCGTACTGCCACTCGAAATCCCCGCCAGTCCGTGGCTACAGCCAATCCTCATCGCGTGGATCGCAGCCGCCCTGCTTTTATTGCTCCGGGTAGCGCTGAGTTACGCAACGCTGTATCGGAGAACTGCCAGAGCTATCGACGCGCCACGCGAACTACGCGCGCGTCTCGGCGCCAATAGTCGGCAACTCCGCGTCGCGCTGTCGGAAGAAATCGATATCCCGATGGCCGTCGGCCCCTTTCGCCCCGCCATCCTCATCCCCGCCAGGCTCTTTGCCACGATGACGCAAAGCGATCTGGATCAGATCGTCATTCACGAAGCCACACACTTAGCCCGACGCGACGATTACACGCTCTTCCTCCAGCGCATCGTAGAAGCGCTCTTCGCTCTGCACCCGGTAGTTCGATGGATCACGCGGCAACTCGATCTCGAACGCGAGATCGCCTGTGATGACGCCGTGGCCCGGTCAACCGATACCGCACGCTCCTACGCCGATTGCCTGACCCGCATGGTGCAAGCCTGTGGAGGTGTCCGCCCGTCACTCGCCGCCGCTGCCTTTGCCGACAGCCGTTCGCATCTCTCACGACGCGTGGAATTACTCATGAGAGCCGATCGAACAGGCTCGACACGCTTACTGCACCGCCCCTTCGCCCTGATCGCGGTCGGCCTGCTGTGCGCTGTGGTCCTGCTCGCGAAAACGCCTCTTATGGTCGCGTTCGCGACTCCGCAATCGACAACTCCGCTTTATGTTGTCGGTCCGGGCGACATCATAAGCGTAACGGTGACAGCGGATGAGAAGAGAGTCTCAGGCAACTACGAAGTCGCTCCCGACGGAGACATCTCGCTGCCGACGATCGGCGTGGAAAACGCGGCGGGACTAACGCTCCTCGCACTCAGGAGCCTGATTAAGCGCAGGCTGGGTGCAGACATCAACGATCCGGTAGTCGATGTTCAGTTGCTGCGCCCTAACGGCAAAAAGTACATACTTAGCGGTGCAGTTCTGAAACCTGGCCCGTATCCGCTCCTGAAGGAGACGACAATCCTCGATGCGCTCAAAGCCTCAGGAGGATTCAATGCGATGGCAGCTACCAACAAGATCATTCTGCTGCGTGGTCAAAAGGTCTCCGGGATACGTGAGGCCGTGACATTTTCGGAATCAATCCCGTTCAACTACAACCAAGTCATCAGAGGCATCCACACCGAACAGAATGTAACCATCCAGGATGGCGACGTCTTGCTCGTTCCAGGCTATCGACACGGGAGAATACAATGACGACATTCTGGTCCGCCATCATCAACAGCACGATTCTGAGCGCGCTGCTATCTCTCGCCGTCTGGCTAGCCCTGCGCATCACGCCCCGCCACGCCCTCAACGCCGCCACGCGCTACGCTCTCTGGTGGATCGTCCTCGCAGCCACACTCGCGCTCCCTCTGGTATACATAAAACTGACGCCAGCGAATCCCGCGCGAGAAACCGCAGCGCTCCCGGACGCCGCCCGAGATCTCCCCTGGGCTCAATCCACAGCCGCGCCAACCGCCCCGCGAACCATCGCCCTCCCACTCGAAATCCCAGCCAGCGAGTGGTTGCGTCCGCTGCTCATTTTCTGGATCGCCGCCAGCCTGCTCCTGCTCGCGCGAGTGATCCTCAGCTACGCCGCGCTCTATCGCCGTAGCGCAAGAGCTATCGCCGCGCCACCAGAACTCCACGGACGACTTGAAACCTGGCTCGCCCACTCCGGCTCCCACAGAAAAAACGCACGCCTCGCGATTTCAGATGAAATCGAAATCCCCATCGCCACCGGCCCCTTCCGCACCGCCGTCCTCATCCCCGCGAAACTCTTCGCAACCATGAGCGACGCAGATCTCGACCAGATCGGCCGCCACGAAGCCGCGCACCTCGCCCGGTGCGACGACTACACGCTCTTCGCCCAGCGAATCGTCGAAGCCATCTTCGCCCTGCACCCGGTGGTTCGCTGGGTGACCCGTCAGTTCGATCTCGAACGCGAAATCGCCTGCGACGACCGCGCCGCCGGTTCACCCGAACAAGCGCGCTCCTACGCCGACTGCCTCACCCGCACCGTCGCCCTCTGCGGCGGCGTTCGCACCTCACTAGCCTCGGTCAACGCAGCCGATGGACGCTCGCATCTCTCCCGCCGCGTGGAACTGCTGCTGACGAACAGCCGCGCCGCGCAGGCCAGCCTGCTCAAAGGCCGTTGTGCGCTCATCGCCGTCGCCCTGATCGGCGCCGCCAGCCTGCTCGCGAAAACACCGCTGCTATTCGCCTTCGCCGCAACCCGCGCCACAAACCCGGCGCCCGCGCCATTCCAGTTCGATCCGCCTATACTAACGCAACCAGCGCCGCCGCAGCCCCAGCTACTGGCTCAGGCCACGCCGCCGCCACCCTCTCCATTCACTGAGCAACGAAACCTCGGCACGAAACAACTCGCCGACCGCCATTTCGACGACGCCATCGCCACCTTCAGCCGCCTCCTGGCCGACGCCCCCGACGACCGCACCAAAGCCGATCTCTGGTCGCGCCTCGGCGAAGCCTATCGCTACAAAGGAGATTTCGCCAGCGCCATAAACGCCATGGAACAGGCCGCAGCGTTGCTCCCGGATAGCGCCGCCGTCTTCACCAACCTCGCGCTGCTCTACGATGTGCAGGGCAATCTCCCGCAGGCCCGCCGCTGCTATGAACGCACCCTCGCCCTCGATCCCAACAATCCTCTGGCCCTGAATAACCTGGCCTACCTGCTCGCGGAAACGAACGGCGATCTCGATCTCGCCCTCACCTACGCGCGCACGGCGCATCAAAAGCTGCCGACTTTCAGAGAAGTCAACGATACGATCGGCTGGATCTACCTGAAGAAAGGCCTGATCTCCGACGCCGTCGGCGCATTCAAAATACTCACCGACGCCGTACCTTACAATCCCGAATACCACTACCACTACGCCCTCGCGCTATTCCGGCAGGACGATCGTGAACGCGCCTTCATCGAATGCAAGTGGGCCGAATCAACCAAGCCCACACCGGAACTGCAAAAGCAGATCCGTGCCCTCATGGACAAACTCGCACCGAACATCGACTCACCGCCGGACTTCTTCGCTAAATAAGCGAAGCCTTCCACGCCGCCAGATCCCCAGGCAGTGGCGATTCCACCGTCACCGCCTGCCCCACCGCCGGGCTCCGAAACACCAGCCTGTGCGCATGCAGAAAATAACGGCTCCACTCCGAAGCCTTCGCGCCGTACAAATGATCGCCCGCCACCGGATGCTGAATCGACGCCATGTGCGCGCGAATCTGATGCGTCCGCCCCGTCCCTAAATCCACCGTCAGAAACGTGAAATCCGCGAACTTCTCCGCCACTTCCCAGTTCGTCAATGACGCCCGCCCGAACTCCAGCCGCGCCGTCATGCGCGCCCGATTCCGCGGATCGCGAGTAATCGGCTTCTCAATCCGCCCCTTGCCTTCCAGCCGACCTTCCACCAGCGTCAGGTACGTCTTCTTCACCTGCCGCTCCGCAAACTGCGCCGCCAGATCGCGATGTGCCGCGTCGTTCTTCGCCACCAGCAGCACGCCGCTGGTGAACCTGTCCAGCCTGTGCACAATCCCGGGCCGCAACTCGCCGCCCATAGTCGAAAGCGTTGTGAAGCGATGCAGCAGCGCGTTCACCAGCGTGCCATCGTGCACACCCGCGCCCGCGTGCACCACCATCCCCGCCGGCTTATCGATCACGATCGCGCTGTCATCCTCATAGAGCACCGTGAGCGGAATATCCTCCGCGGTAGCCCGTATAGGCGGCAACTGTCCCGGCTCCACCTCGACGATTTCATTCCCGCGAAGCACGTGCGACGACTTGGACGTTTGCCCGTCCACCAGCACCCGGCCATCGCGAATCCAGCTTTGCAGGCGCGACCGGCTGAACTCCGCCAGGCGCTCGTGCAGCAGGCTGTCCAGGCGCTTTCCCCGGTCCGTTTCCAATACCTGAATCTTCATTGCCTGGGTGACCCGATATACGCGCGCAGGCTAAGCCGAAAGGCGCGTTTTCGGCGACCGGCTCGGATTCAGCTTTCGCACATCCCGGAACTGCAAACGGCAAAAGGTACAGTGGTAGATGGGTGCCCCGACTATTACCAGCAAACGACGAAAAAGGTTTTTGGTTCGGCGGTCGATCTGGTCGTACTTGGATAATTTGGAAAGGCGCGAGGTGCCGCATTCCGGACACTGTGTGTGACCTTGAAACAGGTATCTTCGCCAATACCAGACCGCGCCGCAGTTGGCGCACTTAACCTTGGCTCGGTTGACGATTCGTTCGAAAAATGTTCGCGGACGGCGCTTTCCAGCGCTCCCGCAAGCCGAGCAGATTAGCATTCGTGATAGATCCGGAAGGCGCTTTTTTGATGCAGAACCCGATGGCCGTGAATATTAAAGTATCACAACGACTCAACGAAATCGTGATTTCCGGTGCCAGACAGCACAACTTACGAAACATCGACGTCCGCATCCCGCGCAACACGCTGACCGTAATCACCGGCCTGAGTGGCTCGGGAAAGTCCTCGCTCGCCTTCGACACCATCTACGCCGAAGGCCAGCGCCGCTACGTCGAGACACTCTCCGCCTACGCCCGCCAGTTTCTCGACCAGATGGAGCGCCCCGACGTCGATTCCATCGAAGGCCTCAGCCCTTCCATCTCCATCGATCAGAAAACCACCGGCCGCAGCCCGCGCTCCACCGTCGGCACCATCACGGAAATCTACGATTACCTGCGCCTGCTCTATTCCTCCATCGGCATTCCGCATTGCCCCGTCTGCGGCAACGAAATCTCCCGCCAGACCACCGAACAGATCCTGCGCCACGTGCTTTCGCTCCGCCCCGATGAGCGCATTCAGGTCATGGCGCCCATCGTCCGGGGCCGCAAGGGCGAGTTCAAAAAAGAGATGGAAAAGCTGGCCCGCCAGGGCTTCGTGCGCGCCCGCGTGGATGGCACCCTGCGCTCGCTCGATGAGGAAATCGTGCTCGATAAGCGTCGCAACCACACGATCGAAGTCATCGTCGATCGCCTGCTGGTCAAACCCGGCATTGAAAAACGCCTCGAAGCCTCCATCGAAACGGCCACCAAGCTGGCCAACGGACTCGTCCTGATTTCGGTAGTGGATGGCGAAGAGCGCCTCTATTCGCGCAAACTCGCCTGCGTCAAATGCGGCACCAGCGTGCCCGAA
>Ga0302270_10006477_pt1 | contig 10431 bp, 6 predicted proteins | sample III_Bog_E2_3_FD_198773 | JGI IMG/M metagenome (GOLD analysis project Ga0302270, IMG submission 198773) | Peat permafrost microbial communities from Stordalen Mire near Abisko, Sweden - III_Bog_E2_3 | ecosystem: Environmental > Terrestrial > Soil > Wetlands > Peat | place: Sweden: Abisko...
GGAGGGGAAGGAGCCAGAGGACGTGGGGATGGAGCCAGACCAGACCACGCACCGGGTTCATGGCGCCTCCGCGCGGTGGCGGCCGATCGCCTCCAGAAGCAGCCTGGACTGCGCGAGCAGGAGCCGTGCCTCGGTGGTGGCGTCGGCGTAGCGCAAGGCGTCGGCCTCGGCCAGGAAATCGTCCAGGGCTACCCGTTCCGGTTCCGGACGGTTCGCACCGGCCCACCTCCGCCATTCGAGGCTGGTGGATTCCACGGAATCCGACCACCCGTGCAGGGCGCCGTGGAGTTCGCGCAGGAGTTCCCCGCAGGCGAACGCTGTTTCCCTGGCGGGCGTCCCGGCATCGGAACTCGCGGCGATCTTCTCCAGGCGCTCGCGGCAGACGTCGACAGGGTCGCGGGGCGGAGCCTCGGGGACCTTGGGTGCCTTCTTCTTCCGCTTGGACCAGGCCCAGACCGCGAGCAGGGCCAGGACCAGCCCCAGGGAGACCCAGCCCACGACGTCCCAGGGGAAGGGGACGGGAACCTGCTGGGGAGGCAGGAGCGAAGCGGCGGCGCTGTCGGACCCCTGGATCCGGGGGTGCACGTACCAGGTGGGGACGGATTCCGTGATGGTGTCGCCATGCGGACCCACGGCCTGGAGCGTGTCGCCCCCGAAGCGGCCGGGAGCGAAGGGCTGGATGGCCCATTGGCCCGGATGGAGCGAGTCCGTTCGCACCGAGAGGCTGTCCGTGGGGGCCGGGCCGCGCAGGACGCTCGCTCCGGCGGGGAGTTCCCATCGGATGCGGGCGGTGTCACCGGTGGCCATGGAATCGGGCTCTACGAGGATCATCCCCGCGCCTCCCCATGGGCCAGGGCGCGCGAGCGCACCAGGGTCCGCACGGTCTCCAGCGGATCGGCTCCCGTGCGCAGCCGCGTCACCACCGCGCGCGACCGCTTGGCCTCGCGCAGGAGCGCGTCGAGCTCCACGCCGACCGCTTTGGACAATTCCCGTCGCAGGGCCGGGTCCGACGTGTCCAGCTCGAACTCCGCGCCGGATTCGGGATCGAGGAAGGTCACCAGGCCGGCTCCGGGCAAGGGATCGAACCCGGCCGGCTCCAGGCGAACCAGGTTCAAGTCGTGGCGCACGCCGAGCCGTCGCAGCGCCGGTGCGTAGCGGGCGGGATCGTCGCGGAAATCCGAGACGACGAACACCACCGATCTGCGGGTGAGCCGCTGCCCCAGCTGGTCGCAGGCCAGCGAGAGGTCGGTTCCCCGACCCACGACCGGTCGCTCCAGGATTTCGCGCAGGACACGGGACAGCACCTGGGGGCCACGGAACGGAGGAAGCCAGGACTCCACGCGGTCCGTGTGGGTGAGCAAGGCGAGGCTCTCCTGGGTTCCCAGGCAGGAGAGGGCCAGGACGGCGCAGAACTCGGCGGCCGCCTCGCGCATCACGGTGCCGCGGCTCCCCGCGTCCATGCTGCCGGAAAGGTCCACGATGAAGGCAGCGGTGAGTTCACGCTCCTCCTCGAAGACCTTCACGAACGGCTCGCCGAGCCGGGCGGTGACGTTCCAATCGATGCTGCGCGGATCGTCGCCGTCCACGTAGGACCGGACCTCCCGGAAGCGCATGCCGGTGCCGCGGAAAGCGGACAGGTGTCCACCGGAGAGCGGATCCGAGACCCGTCCACGGGCGCGGAATTCGATCTTCCTCACCCGTCGGACGATCCGGCGGGCCAGGCTGTCGACGGTGTTCACGGCACGTCGACTCCGGACAGGATCTTCTCCACCACGTCTTCGGGCCGGACGTTCTCCGCCTGGGCTTCGTAGGAAAGTCCCAGGCGATGGCGCAGGACTCCTCGGGCCACCGATTTCACGTCGTCGGGCGTCGCGAAGGCGCGTCCGTCCAGGAAGGCCTGGGCCTTGCAGCACAGGGCGAGGGCGATGGAGGCGCGCGGGGAGGCTCCCCAGCGCACGAGTCCCTCCAGAGCGGCCAGTCCGCCTTCCGAAACGGCCCGCGAAGCGCGGACCAGATCCACGATGTACGCCTGGACCCGAGGGTCCACGAAGACCTCGCGGACCAACGCCTGGGCGGCGAGGATCTGTTCGGGCGTGGCCACGGCCCTTGGCTGCGGCAGTCCGGGACCGGAAACGATTTGCAGGATCTGGAGCTCGGCATCGCGACCGGGATAGCCCACGTCCAGCTTGAGCAGGAACCGGTCGACCTGCGCTTCCGGGAGGGGGTAGGTGCCTTCCTGTTCGATGGGATTCTGGGTGGCCAGCACGAAGAAGGGCTTGGGAAGCGGGAAGGTCTGTCCCGCCAAGGTGATCTGGTGCTCCTGCATCGCTTCCAGGAGCGCGGACTGCACCTTCGCCGGTGCGCGGTTGATTTCGTCGGCCAGCACCAGGTTGGCGAAGAGGGGGCCCTTCCGGATCTCGAACGTCCCGGTCTGGGGTCGGTAGATCTGGGTTCCCACCAGGTCCGCGGGGAGCAGGTCCGGAGTGAACTGCACGCGCGAGAAGCTCGCCTGGACGGCTCCGGCCAGGGCGCGGACCGCGGTGGTCTTGGCGAGCCCCGGAGCGCCCTCCAGCAACACGTGTCCATCCGCGAGGATGGCGAGCAGGAGGTCGTGGGTCAGCCGCTCCTGCCCGAGCACCGAGCGGGAAAGCTCGGTCTGCAACTGGGGGAGGAAGGAGGACGCCTCGTGGATCTTCCGCGCGACCTCTTGCAGCTGTGCCGTGGACATCATCTTCTCCTTGGAGAGGTTTGGACAATCGGGAAGTGGCCGAATAATATCGTGGTTCCTTCCGGAGACGGCAAGTGCAAATTGTCAACTTCTTGTCATGAAACCGAAAATCTTCGTCTCGGCTTCCCGCGGAGACAAGCCCAGGAATTCCTCGGACCGGATCCGTTCCCCGGCCCGCCAGCGGAGCAGCAGGTCCCCGACTCCGTGGTGTCCCGTGTCCGGATTGACACATTCCGTCTGCACCGTGTTGCAGGGAACGTTCACCAGCGCCGGATCCGGGAAGCAGATCCCCTTCCGGCGCGCGAACAGGGGCGAATAGACCTGGAGGGCCATCTCCAGCGTGTTGGGGTTGCGGAAGGGCAACCGCGACAGCAGCAGCAGGACTTCCCGCCGGGAAAAGAACTTTCCGTCCACGGAGAGGGGGGAGGACCAGTCCGTGCCCGGCTCGCCCTCCTTCCAGACCCAGGAAAGGCATCCACCCCCGGCGTCCGACAGGAGCGGGATTCGCTGGGCCCTGCGGGCGGCGAAGCACCAGTCCAGGCAGAGCCCGTGCGTCAGCGAGAAGATCGCGCTCTGGGGACCGGGGAGCAGGCAGCCGGACAGGTCGAAGGGGTGCAGCACCATGCCGTCGTCCGTCAGGAAGAACAGATGCGTCGCCGCGGACGATTCGATTTCGTGGAGGACATCCGCCCGGAACGCGGTTTCACGGCGGAACCCGACCCGCCCTTCCCAGAGGGCGGACAGCTCCCGGTAGGATGTTTCGTGGGCGGGGTCGGAGGCGGTCCAGAGCACCACCAGCCGGGCCGGTCCCCGAACGCAGGCGGCCCAACCCTCCAGCAGCGCGTGCAGCTGCAGGGCTCGGTCCCGGGAGAATACGATCCCGGTGGCGGAGAGCGGCTCTCCGGGAGGCGGGTCGAAGTCGGCCACCGCCCATTCCTCCAGCGTCTCCAGGAAGGCGCGCCGCCGCGCGGAGGTCTCCCGCCCCGAGATCTCGAGTCCCAACCGCGACAGGAATCGCCGCAGCGGTTCCGCGGGGCCGGGAAGTCTCAAGCCAGCGCCGCGGACACGATCTCGCGGGCCTCGGCCTGGATCTTCCGGAGATGGTCCGATCCCAGGAAGGATTCGGCGTAGATCTTGTAGACGTCCTCGGTGCCGGAGGGGCGTGCGGCGAACCAGCCGTTTTCCGTCACCACCTTGAGTCCGCCGATGGCCGCGCCGTTCCCCGGGGCGCTGGTCAGCTTCGACAGGATCTTCTCTCCCGCCAGCGTGGTGGCCTTCACGTCCTGGGCGCCGAGCTTGCCCAGCTTGGACTTCTGTTCCCGGGTGGCGGGAGCGTCGACGCGTTCGTACACCGGAGATCCGAATTCGGCTTCCAGCTCCTTGTAGTGGATGCCGGGATCCTTTCCGGTCTTCGCGGTGATTTCCGCGGAGAGGAGGTTCAGGATCAGGCCGTCCTTGTCGGTGGTCCACACCGAACCGTCCTTGCGCAGGAACGACGCCCCTGCGCTCTCCTCGCCTCCGAATCCCAGCGTGCCGTCCACAAGCCCGTCCACGAACCACTTGAAGCCCACCGGCACTTCGGACAGTTTCCGTCCCAACGAGGCGGCCACCCGGTCGATCATGGAGGAGCTGACCAGGGTCTTCCCCACGGCGGCTCCGGCGTTCCAGCCGGGACGCGCGCCGCCGAACAGGTACCGGATCGCCACGGCCAGGTAGTGGTTGGGGTTCAGGAGCCCCACGGAGGGCGCCACGATGCCGTGGCGGTCGGAATCCGCGTCGTTTCCGAAGGCGATGCCGAACTTGTCCTTGAGCGCCACCAGTCCGGCCATGGCGTACGGCGAACTGCAGTCCATGCGGATCTTGCCGTCCCAGTCCAAGGTCATGAACCCGAAGGCGGGATCCACCCAGGGATTGACGACCTCGATGGACAGGCCGTACCTGTCCGCGATGGGTTCCCAGTACTTCACGGCCGCCCCGCCCATCGGGTCCACCCCGATCTTCAGGCCGGACTTCGCGATGGGTTCGAAGTCGATGATGGATCCCAGGTCCTCCACGTAGGATTTCAGGAAATCGAATTCCGAAACGCTCCCCGAAGATCGCGCCCTGGACAGCGGCACCCGCAGCACGTCCTTGAGTCCGGTGCGCAGGATCTCGTTGGCGCGGTCCTGGATCTTCTTGGTCACGTTGGTGTCGGCGGGGCCGCCGTTGGTCGGGTTGTACTTGAAACCGCCGTCCGACGGGGGATTGTGGCTGGGGGTGATCACGATGCCGTCGGACAGGCCGTTCGCGCGCCCCTTGTTGTAGGCGAGGATGGCGTGGCTGACCGCGGGGGTGGGTGTGAATCCCCCTCCGGGTTGCACGAGGGCGTGGACCCCGTGGGCCGCCAGGACTTCCAGGGCCGTGTCCCGGGCCGGCACGGACAACGCGTGGGTGTCGATCCCCACGAACACGGGGCCGGTGATCCCTTGTTCCCGGCGGTACTCCGCCAGGGCCTGGGTGACGGCCAGGATGTGGTCTTCGTTGAAGGCGGTCTTGAAGGCGTCTCCGCGGTGGCCGGACGTCCCGAAGCTCACCTGCTGCTCCACCACGTTCGGATCGGGTTTGCCGGTGTAGTAGGCGGACACCAGACTGGGGATGTAGACGAGGGACTCCCTGGGAGCCGGCTTTCCCGCCAAAGGGTTGATGGACATGGAGCGCCTTTCGAAGCCTGGGTCATGGTGGAGGCGGGTCGCCCTCAAAAATAGGTCCTCGGGGCCCTTCCCCTCACCGGAGATCTCGGGTCCGCAACGCCTTCATCGCGGGCGTGTTTCGGACCTGGAGTCTAACGGATGCAACGCACGCTCGCCAAGTCGGATGTGCCCGTCGATAGGCTGCCCCACCTGCTCCCGGACACGGAGAACTCGTCCGCCGTGCTCAGGTCGGTCATGACGTCGGCTGTCCAGACGACCCCGTTCGTGCCATCCGGCAGTTGGATGGACAAGGCCGTCGGTGGATTGGTGATGGCATTGAAATCCGCGGAAAGGGGCATGTGCCATCCGTCCGGGCAGATCCCCTGCACACCAGCCCCTCCGGGCATGAAATTCATGGCGACATTCCAGTCGTACAACATCCCAAAGGATTCGCAGGATGGCGTCGCGGAGTCGGTCGTGCCGTCCGGACAGGCCCATGAGCCGCCGGCATGGGGCCCGTTGACATCCAGATTGCTCATCATCCACCATGTGCTCCCGAACTTCTTGATGGGATAGGAAACCGAATTCCGTGCGTCCTGGAAGGTCCCGGTGCGCGGAGCGGCGATGTTCAGGGTGTACACCTTGCTGGACGCGCCATTCTGGACTGTGACCGTGACAGTAGCGGAGTCGTTGGTCAGGGTGAGAACCTTGGTCACCGGCCCTGTCGTGGCCGCCCCGGTTCCGATCGACACGGTTGCGTTCGGGTCGGTGGTGGAGGCGGTGACGGATGCGGTGGTAGCGAACAAGGCCGTGGTGGCGTTGATGGTTGTGCCGATCGTTTGCGATACCCCACCCACCGTGAGGGAAGCCAAGGTCGCATTGAGGTTGATCGTGTACACCGCGGTCGCGATCGCGCTGGTTGCCCAGTTCGCTTTCGTCGCGATCGCCTTCACCGTCTCGCTGGAGGTCACCGAGATCGGCGTCGAGTACAGGTTGGATGCCGTCGTCGGAGTCGTTCCGTCCACGGTGTAGTAGATGGATGCACCCGTTGTCGAAGCGGCAAGGGTCACCGTTTGCGCGGCGGTGTAGGTCCCGGCCACCACGCTGAAGGTCGGCGTCGCCACCGTGCCCGTGATCGTGTAGGTGGCACTGTCCACCGCGCTGGTGTTCCAGCCGGTTTCGGCGGCGATCGCCTTGATGGTTGCGGTCGAAGTCACCGGGATGGCGCCCTTGTAGGCGGTTGAATTCGTCGTCGGGGCCGTGCCGTCCGTGGTGTAGTAGATGGAGGCGCCGGCCGTCGTGGTGGCGAGGGTCACGGACTGGGCCGTGGTGTAGGTCCCGGCCATAAGGCCGAAGGACGGAGCCGCGACGGTGCCCGTGATGGTATATGCGGCGCTCGCCACCGCGCTGGTGGTCCAACCGGTCTCCACCGCGATCGCTTTCACCGTCTCGCTGGAGGTCACCGAAATCGGCGTCGAGTACAGGTTGGACGCCGTCGTCGGAGTCGTTCCGTCCAGGCTGTAGTAGATGGATGCCCCCGCCGTGGTGGTGGCGAGGGTCACCGACTGGGCCGCTGTGTAGGTCCCGCCCTGCACGCTTAGGGTGGGCGTCGCCACCGTGCCCGTGATCGTGTAGGCTGCTGTCGCCACCGCGCTCGTTGTGTATCCGCTCGCCACGGCGATGGCTTTGATGGTTTCCGAAGAGCCCACCGCGAGGGGAGTGGAGTAGACGCTGGAGGTTGTGGTGGGCGCCGTGCCATCCGTGGTGTAGTAGAGAGTCGCCCCCGAGGTGGTGGTGCCCAGCGTCACGGTTTGCGCGGTCGTGAAGGTTCCGGCTGCAGGAGTGAAGGTTGGTGTAGCCGCCAAGCCCGGGATGGTGATGGTGTACGCCGCGCTCGCCACTGAGCTGGTGGAGTATCCGTTGGCCACGGCGATGGCCTTGATGGTCTCGTTGGCCCCCACGTTGATAGGAGCGGAGTAGACACTCGACGCGGTGGTGGGCGCTGTCCCATCCAGGGTGTAGTAGATGGTGGCCGAAGGCGTGGTGGAAGCGAGCGTCACTGTCTGTGCGGCGGTGAAATTTCCCGCGGCCGGGCTGAAGGTGGGGGCGGCGGCGGGAAGCTGGATGGTATAGACCGCGCTCGCCACCTGGCTGTTGGAATTCCCGCTCGATGTCGCGATGGCCTTGATGGTCTCGGAGGCGCCCACGCCGATGGGCGTGGAGTAGACGTTCGAGGACGACGAAGGCGTGCTGCCGTCCAGGGTGTAGTAGATGGTCGCACCCGAGGTTGCCGAGGCCAAGGTCACGCTTTGGGCTGCGGTGTAGGTGCTTCCCGTCGGACTGAAGGTGGGACTTGCGGTCACGCCGGGAATGGTGATCGCGTACACCGCGCTGGAAACGGAACTCGCGCTGTAGTTGGTCGCCACGGCGATGGCCTTGATGGTCTCGGAGGCAGCCACGCCGATGGGCGTGGAGTAGACGGTCGAGGACGACGAGGGCGTGCTTCCGTCCAAGGTGTAGTAGATGACGGCGCCCGGGGTGGTCGAGGTCAAGGTCACGCTTTGGGCCGTGGTGAAGGAACCCCCCGCTGGACTGAAGGTGGGAGCTGCGGCGGGAGACTGGAACGTGAAGGTGGCACTGGCCACCAAACTGTTGGTGGACCCCGCGGCGACGGCCATGGCCTTGATGGTCTCGGAGGTGGCGATGGGTATCGGGGCGCTGTAGACGCTGGACGCGCTCGTGGGTTGGGATCCGTCCACGGTGTAGTAGATGGTGGCCCCGGAGGTCGCGCAGCTGAGGGCCACGTTTTGGGCGGTCGAGTAGGTGCCTGCGGCTGGCGTGAATGTGGGAGAGGCCGTTTGCCCGGGGATGGAGATGGTATAGACGGATGCGGCCGTGGCACTTGCGAAACCACCGGCGATGGCGATGGCCTTGATGGTTTCCGAGCCGACGACGGCGATGGCCGTGTCGTTGTATTTGGTGGAGGCCGAAGTCGGGGTGGAGCCGTCGGTGGTGTAGTAGAAGGTGGCTCCGGGGGTGGCGCTGGTCAGGACCACGTTTTGGACGGTCGAGTAGGTTCCGGCCGCGGGAGCGAATGTCGGGGCGCCGGTGGATCCGATGGCGTAGACGGCGCTCGCTGTCGTACTGGTGGCCATCCCGCCTTCGACGGCGATGGCTTGGATGGTTTCGCTCGCGACCACGGGGATGGAGGCTCCGGTGTACTTGGTGGAGGCGGTGGTGGGGGCCGAACCGTCCGTGGTGTAGTAGATGGTGGCTCCTGGAGTCGCGGAACTCAGCGATACGCTCTGGGCCGTCGAATAGGTTCCCGCCGCAGGACTGAAGGACGGGGAACCCGCCACCCCGATGATGTACGTCGCGCTGCCAACCGCACTGGTGGGGTGCCCGGTTTCCGTCGCGATGGCCTGGATGGTCTCCCCGACGGGCACCGAGACGGCGGTGTCGGCATACTTGGTGGAGGCGGTGGTGGGGACCGAGCCGTCCGTGGTGTAGTAGATCTGGGCCCCGGCCGAGGAACAGGTCAAGGAGACGCTCTGGGCGGTGGCATACGCGCCCGCGGCGGGTGTGAAGCCTGGCGTCGCCAAGGTGGTGGCAGGCATCACCGTGAAGGTCGTGGAAGAGGTGGCGCTGTGCCCCGCGCTGTCCGAGAGCGTGATCACCAACGTGTCGATTCCGGCCGCGGCCGCAGTGTCGGCCTGGAGGGTCAAATTCCCGTCCAGGTTCCATGTGGTGTCGGAGGGAAGGAATCGTTCCTTCGGCATGGTGATGTTCGCGGAATCGCCCGGAGTGGACGTCCCCACTCGAATCAGAGGCTTGGTATTGTACCCCGAGGTCCAGGTGAAGGCACCCGTGACGTTCACGGCGCTGCCGCCGGCGGTGAGGTTCCCGGCCACGGCGATCGGGGTGGTCACCCGCACCGGATAGGCGGGGAAGATCCGGGTGGAATCCGAAGTGACCAGGAGCTTGGCCTGGATCAGGACGGAGATGTCCATCCGGATGGTGTTGGAGTCCAGGGTGAGCGTGGTGGAGCCCAGTTGGATGCTCAGCGACGTCAGCTGCAACAGGGTCTTGCCGCTGTCCACGCCGACACGGACGAGCTCCTTCTTCACCGAATCGAGGCTCATGCCCACCGGCAGGGGTTTGCCCAGGACGGTGGTGTCCTTGGCGAGGATCAGGCTCGCGTAGTAGGCGACCAGTCCGGAAGGCCCGCTCCCGAAGGAGGACCTCTGTCCGGCGGACAGATCCGCGAATTTCGAGAGCAGGAGGGTATCCAGGCTCTCCACCGAGTCCGACGCGAAAGCGAGTGTCGGGGAGCGCCCGGATTCGGTGAAGAACAGCGTGTAGGTCTGGATCCCCAGTGTCCAAAGCCGCAGAGCGACGGAGTCCCTGCCCAGCGGTTGGGGGAGATCGAATGTTTCCGTGCATGTGGTCGTGTTCGCCCCGTTGGCTGGGGCCGGGCAGTTCGGAGGCTTGACCACGGTGTCCTTCTGGAGGAACCAAGTCGCGTTGTCGGGTACCCGGGGAGCGGCGATCGGGAAGGAGGCGGTTGCCACGACCGAGCTGTCGGAGTTTGAGTTGGAATCGGTCGCGTTCTGGCAGGCCACCAACGCCAGGAGACCGGCTGTTATCGTCGCGAGAGTCCGAACGGATTGGCGGTCGAATTTCATGGAGTGTCTCCGTGCCGGTGCACAGGCTATGGGGGGAGTCCCAGCAGCAAGCGCCAATCTATGTTCCGGGGTGGACTCTTGGAAAGCACGGGGATGGCCCATCCGGGCGGTCCCCGTAGGGACGGAAGATCTTCCGTCCCTACGGGGCGTCCGGTTCCAGCGGTTTGCGATCGTCGTCCGGGAGCTGGGTGAGGAGCCCCTGGATGTGGAAGGAATTCTCCAGGTTCCGGTCGTGCAGGAAGCGCAGCGTGGGCATGTGCCGCAGCTTGAGGCGGTGCGCCAGTTCCCGTCGGATCCAGCCCGCCGACTGCTCCAGGCCGATCTCCGTGTCCCGCAGGCTCTTGTCGGA
>Ga0302270_10006483_pt1 | contig 10425 bp, 9 predicted proteins | sample III_Bog_E2_3_FD_198773 | JGI IMG/M metagenome (GOLD analysis project Ga0302270, IMG submission 198773) | Peat permafrost microbial communities from Stordalen Mire near Abisko, Sweden - III_Bog_E2_3 | ecosystem: Environmental > Terrestrial > Soil > Wetlands > Peat | place: Sweden: Abisko...
ACGCTCCATCCGCCAAAGTAAGTGGATGCAGAACCAGGTTCAAGGCAAGGATGGCGTGACGGATGCCGATGCCAAGACCTTCTACGACGCCAATCTAAAGGAATTTGCCAACCCTGATCTGGTCAAGGCCAGCCACATCCTCTTCCGCCTCCCTCCCGACGCGACTCCCGAGCAGACGAAGATCGCCGAGCAGAAGGCCAAGGATGCTATCGTCCGCGCCAACAAAGGTGAGGATTTTGCGAAGCTTGCTGCCGAACTTTCCGAAGAACCCGGTGCCGCCCAGCGTGGCGGAGATCTCGGATACTTCCCCAAGGACAAGATGGTGCCGGAATTTGCTGATGCGGCTTTCGCCCAAAAAGTCGGCACCGTCAGTGCGACTCCTGTGAGAACGAAGTTCGGCTTCCATGTCATCAAGGTGACCGATAAGAAGCCTGCCGGAACCGCCTCCTTCGACGAAGCCAAGGCCCAGATCCTCCAGTTCCTCCAGGCCCAGAAGCGCCGCGAGATCTTCAAGGGTGTGGTCACTGAGTTGAAGCAGTCGGCCAAGATCGAGGACAATCTTCCCGCTCCTTCGGCCCCTCCTATTGAGGCCAAATAAGGCTGTCTAAGCCTGTTGAGAAGATCCCGATGGTTACATCCAAAAAAATCTCCGTTGGGATCATTGGACTTGGGATTATCGGAAGTCGCGTCGCGGCCAATTTGCGCCGCGCTGGTTTTCCCGTAACGGTCTGGAATCGCACGCCGCGACCAGAGCCGAATTTTCTTTCCTCACCAAGCGAAGTTGCCGAGAGCGCGGACGTGATTCAGATCTTTGTCCGTGACGGTATCGCACTCATGGAAGTCATCCGGGCGATCTCCCCAGCCCTTGGGGAGTCTCACATCGTGCTGAATCACGCCACTGTCAGCCCTGCCGAGACCTTGGCGGCAGCGAGGCTTGTGGCCGAACGGGGGGCCGCTTTTCTGGATGCCCCTTTCACGGGAAGCCGTGATGCCGCTGCCGAGGGAGGCCTTGTCTATTACATCGGTGGTGACGAAGAGGTCATTGACCGGGTCCGTCCTGTGCTGACAGGTTCCTCCAAGGCAATCGTGACCATGGGGCCTGTGGGTGCTGCTACCTATGTGAAGCTGGCCACTAACATGATTGCAGCTGCGGAGATCGAGGTGCTGGCCGAGGCGCTCGCGCTGCTGAATCGGGGAGGAGTTCCGCTACCCCGCCTTGCCGAGGCGCTGGAACATAATCAGGCCAATTCGGGAACCATTAGCCTGAAGCTCCCGCTCATGCTCAAGGGAGAGTTCGCACCCCGTTTTTCCGTCAAGAACATGCTTAAGGATCTCCAAATCGTCCTCCATGCCGTCGAGGGAAAGAATATTGATCTTCCCGCAACCGCAGCGACTGCGGGCGCCCTTATGGGGGCTGTCCAGGCTGGATGGGGGGAGGATGATTTTGCCAGTGTCGCCCGCCATTATCCCTATTCCGGAAACTTGAAGGAGCCAGCGATTGAAGAAGCTTCTGCCCATGCTGTTCTGGAAACAGAGAATGTGACGGCCACGATCGAGAGTGAACCCGCTCCTCCAAAAGCAGAACCGGAGAAAAGGAAGTTCTTAGCTTTTCTGGGACGCGGCGGACGCGCCGATTCCTGATGGATTCCCCATTGGATTCCGGCTTGGATCCCCTCGCAGATCAGCTTCGCCTCGCCCGGATCAGCGGCGGGGCTTTTCAACTTCCTCCATGCCTACTGGTGCGGCTCTCTGGAAAAGATTCCTACCGTTATCTCAATGGCCAGGTGACACGCGACCTTAAGCACCTCACTTCTGGAAATATCCTGCCTGCCTGCCTGCTGACACCAAAGGGTAAACTCTGCGCTCCACTGCTGATCCGCCGCGACGGGGAGGATTTGCTGGTGGAATCCTCACCGGTCTTGGAGGATTCACTTCTGGCGCGACTTGACCGCTACATTGTGGCGGATGATGTCACACTTTCCATCGAAGTGCCAAAAGGCGGCGTGCATTTTTTTGGCAAGGCTGCCCGGGGAAAGGAATCCGAGGGCCTCGCTGTTTCACGCTTGGGAGCCCCCGGAATTGATCGGGAGCAAGAGGGTGGGGAAGAGCTGCTTGATGCCACAATGAAGGAGCATCTCTTTGATGCTCGTGTGATTGAAACCCTGCGGATCGAACGGGGCATTCCACTCTGGGATGTTGAGATGAGCGAGGAAACACTTCCTCCCGAAGTTGGACTGGATCGGACGCACATCGACTATGATCGAGGCTGCTACCCGGGACAGGAGACCATCTCCCGGCTCAAGAGCATTGGGAGGGTACGCCGACTACTCCACACGCTTCGTTCCTCGCCTGGCCAGGCTCTTCATACCGGAATGCGGGTGCGGGATGCAGAAAATAAGGAACTGGGTGAGATCAGCAGTGCCTCCGAGCAGTTCGACACCGGCTCGTGGGTGGCGCTTGCAATCCTCCCCAGGGATTCAAAGGAACCTCTTTTTGCCTTCGATCCCTTGACCGCGGGGACGACACAGATCAGCATCGCTGAAATTCACGGCTCATGAATCATCGATTCCTTCTTCTAGCACTCCTCCTTTCCGCACTGCTCTTCACGGGTTGTGCCTCCGCTCCTCAGACCGCCGGCACGGGGCCGGAATCAGCAGTGATGCTCGTGAAAGTCCGCAAGGAGAAGAAGCCTCAGCGCATCGTGATCCAATTGCGGGAGGATGCCGCTCCCCAGACCGTGGCCAATTTCAAGGAACTCGTCCGCCGCCATTACTATGACGGGATGCGCTTTCACCGGCTCTTTCCCCACCAGCTTGTCCAGACCGGTGATCCGAAGAGCCGTCGTGGCGAAAGCGACCGTTCGGGAACGGGTGGCCCCGGTTACACCATCCCTTCCGAGATCCGCCTGAAGCTGGATAAGGGGGCTGTTGTCGCCTCGCGTCTGCCCGACACAATCAATCCGACAAAGGCTTCCAACGGCAGCCAGTTCTTTGTCTGCATCGCTCCGATGCCCCAACTCAATGGTCAGTACACGGTTTTTGGCACAGTCACTGAGGGACTTGATGTGCTCGATGCCATCAGTGGCATTCCGGTCGACAGCAATGATTTCCCGTTGGAAAAAGTCGTGATCAAATCGATCAGGATGCAGTGAGATAAAACCGCTCTCCCATGGCATTGCTTCCCCCAAGCAAGGGTTTCCTGTTGATCGGGGGAGTTTTTATCGCCGGTATGGCGTTTGGTGGTTCTGTGGGATGGATACTTAAAGCATCCTCATTGCATCATCCATGGTCAGAGACTGCCGCGATAGGATTACGAGGCACGGGAACAAATAGTGCCGATTCAGAAAAGATGACGGCTGCCGAAGAGCCTGCTTCGAGTGCCACGAATGGTTCAAAAACACAAAAGAAGGATTTCTCCACCCTGCTGCACGCGGCGATGAGTCAGACCAGTCAGCGGAAACGGTGGGAGGCAATTTCTGATCTCATCGACTCTCTCGATCCCTCTCAGATTCCGGGGGCGCTGGCGGCGGTTCAGGCATTGCATGGGAATGAAAAGCGTATGGTGGTGAGCCAGTTGCTTGCACGTTGGGGCAAGGCTGATCCCCAAAGTGCTCTCGCTTATGCCCAAGGACTCACTGCTATTGGAGAGCGCAATCAGGCGGTGGCTTCCCTGCTGGGCGGATGGCTTAAGAAAGATCCAGCATCTGCCAAAGCCTGGGTGGAGCAACTCCCTTCTGGTATGGTGAAACAACAGGCACTGAGGCAAGTGATTGCGCAGATCGCCGAGATGGATCCGAATTCAGCAGTGCAGTTAGCCAATGCCCAGATGGGAGGGAATCGTAATCAGCTTCTCTCCATGGTTCTGTCAACTTGGGCTAATGAAGATTCAGTTGGAGCAGTCAATTATCTCAGTCAACTGCCTGAAGGGGTTCAGAAAAATCAACTACTCCAATCAATGATTTTCAATATCGCCAATCATGATCCAACGCGGGCGATTGCCTTAGTTGATCAGATGACACCCGGACAGTCTCAGGATCAGGTACTCCTACAGGTAGCAAATAGCTGGATGAATAGCGATCCGCAGGCGGCATTAGCTTGGGCGAATCAACAGACGGATGATCACATAAAAGCCATCATCCTGAATGGGCTTGTGAACGGCATGGCGCAGAATGATCCCCAAGGAGCACTGGCTTTGGCTCAGACGATGCCTGCCGGACAAAACAAGGATAATGCTATCAGTAGTGCCCTATCGCAGTATGCACAGAACGATCCGCAGGGAGCGCTTGGCTATGCCCAATCCCTTCCTGTCGGAAATGTCAGGAACAATGTCTTGAGCCAAGCTGTCAGCAGTTGGGCAAACAACGATCCTCAGTCCGCCTTGGCCTGGGTTAGACAACAGAACGATCCCCAAATCATGACTGCAATCTGGCTCCCACTCCTCAGCCAGATGGTAAATAGTGATCCCCAAGGAGCTATCACGCTTGCCCAGTCCCTCCCCGATGGCCAGATTCGAAATACGGCTATTTCCAATATCGGCTTTCAGTTGCTTCGGAATGATCCGGTCAGCGCGATGCAAGTGGTTTCCAGTATTGGCGACACCAATCAACGTAATGCTATGCAGCAAAACATCGCTCGCAACTGGATGACTTCTGATCCTGCTGCCGCCACGGAATGGATCAACAATTCCAATCTTTCAGTTGAGGTCAAATCCCGATTACTTCAGCAGAAGTGAGCGTCGAATGAATGGTGGGAATCCTGAATCCCCTTCTCATCTCTACCTGTCACCTTTTACCTTCCCACTTTTCCACTTCTGACCCTCTCCCTACACCTGCCAAGTCTGGAGGACACGGAGATAGGTGACGCGTTCGTAGCCGCCTACATCGGGACACTTGCGATTTCTCCGGAGGTTCCCTAGATTCCTTCCCCTGTGAGCTACCGCGTCTTCGCCAGAAAATACCGACCTCAGCGTTTTGAAGAAGTCGTCGGGCAGGAGCATATCACCCAGACGCTCCAAAATGCGATCAAGGGAAACCGTCTGGCGCAGGCTTATCTTTTTGTCGGGCCGAGGGGAGTGGGCAAGACTTCCACAGCCCGTATTCTTGCCAAGGCACTGAATTGTCAAAACGGCCCGACGGACAATCCCTGCGGTGTCTGCGACGCCTGTGTTGAGATTGCCGAGGGACGCAGCCTTGATGTGCTGGAAATCGATGGGGCCAGCAACAACAGCGTTGAGAGCATCCGCACGCTGCGGGAAAATGCAGCCTATGCACCCGCGCGAGGCCCTTACAAAGTCTATCTAATCGACGAGGTACACATGCTCACCACAGCGGCCTTCAATGCGCTGCTCAAAACACTGGAGGAGCCTCCTGAGCATGTGAAGTTCCTCTTTGCCACGACCGAGGCTCAGAAAGTGCCCGCCACCATCCTGAGTCGTTGCCAGAGGTTCGACCTTCGCAGGCTCACCCCGGAACTCATCGCCAACCATCTGCTCTTCATTGCCAAAAGCGAGGAAATCACCCTGGAAACAGCGGCTGCCGATGCCATTGCCCGTGGTGCTGACGGGGCCCTGCGCGATGCCGAGTCGATGCTCGATCAGGTCGTCGCCTTCTGCGGAACGACCATCACCGCTGCCGATGTGCATCAGGTCTTTGGATTCACGCCAAGGGAAACCATTCTTCAACTCGGACGGGCGCTGCTTGGAAACGACACGACGGCCGCGCTTGCTTTGGTAAAAACGCAAAGCGAGGCAGGCAAAGACCTTTCCAGACTTCTTGCCGATCTGATCGGTCTGTTACGCGATATTCTTATTTCTAAAGTCCATCCCCCCGAGGGATCCACTCCGGAATTCGAGCTGGGTAAGGCGATTGCCCAGGAGAAGCTGCTCCTGCTGCTGGATCACTTCGGCGAAGCCGAAGGACGTCTCCGCTGGACTAGCGACAAGAAGCTTCAACTAGATGTTGCCCTGATCAAAGCGGTTCATCTTCTGGAGGAGGTCAGCCTCACCGATCTCCTGGAGATGCTTACGGCGCTCAAGCGTGGAACTCCGCTCCCGACACCCGCCGTGCGCGCGGTTTCCAAACCCATCATGCCAATCCTGCCGGTCATTCCATCGGTAACCGTGGCGACTCCAGTAGTTCCTCAACAGACCACTCCCAAGAGTGTTATTCCGCAAGCGAGCGAACCCGTTCTTCTTGATCTTCCCGAGGAGAAAGAAAAACCCAGCCAGGAGAAAGCCGAACCTGCTTCCGAAGCCGATCGCTGGCATCTTGTTGCGATGGATTTGGCAAGCGATTCACCACTGAAATTCGGTTGGATTGAGGATAGCCGCTTTGTGGAGCGTGTCGGCAATGTGATTGTGGTGGAATTTCCACCCTCAATGGAATCGAAAACCCAGACACTTTTCTGGCCTCAGGCGGTGAAAAAGATCGAGGAACTGCTGTCGGAAAAAATCGGGGGAAAAATCACCTTGGAAAGCCGCTTTACCGGTGAGGAGCCTCCCGCTCAGCCCGAGCCAGAGCCACTGCCGATTGCTCCCCCCGTTCCGAAAGCCGTGAGCAAACCTGCCAGCGTGGAAAGCAAATCCACGGCATCGGAACCGGTAGTGCCAACCGTCAGCCCCGAGGAATTGGAAGCTTTTAAAAACGATCCCTTGATTCAAAAAGCCCTGGAGATCTTCAAGGCCGAAATTTTAGTCGGCTCCTGATGGGAGCTGGAATTCCAATCCACTCCAAACTACTTAACACTGCAAACCAACAAACAGAATTATGAATATTGCCAAGATGATGAGTGCTGCCGCCAACGCGCAGAAGAAAATGGGACAGATTCAGGAGGATCTGGCCAATCGTGAGATTGAAGCCTCCTCCGGCGGCGGGAAAGTGACGGTCAAGGTCACCGGGGCCGGGGATATTCTCTCCATCAGGATCGCTCCCGAAGTGGTCAGTGCCGATGATGTCGAATTGCTTGAGGATCTCGTCCTGAGCGCCGTCCGGCAGGCAACCACAGATGCCAAAAAACTCGCCGCGGATGAAATGGGCAAGCTGACCGCGGGGCTCGGCATCCCCGGCCTACCTTTCTAGGGGACTTGCGAGATTGACGGAGAGCGGCGTTGGGCTGCGCTTGACGTAGGTTTTGCTGCGGCTATCGCTTGTCCGTATTGCTCTCCATCCAATCTCACTGCGCCGCTAAAATCAGGAAGTCTTAGAGGGCTGATTGCTGATCGGCTTTAGAAACTCGGAGTGTGCCGATCAGGAGGAGCAGGGCTGGGACGACGAGGGAGAAGAGGTCGATCACAGTGCGGAGGATTTCGCCATGCGCCAGCAGGGTGCTTGCTTCGCTACCCAAAGGAAGCCTGGAAGCAAAAATACTCAAGAAGGCCTCCGGCGATGCTCCCGAAAGCCAACGTGAGCGTGATTTTTAATGAAGGGGTATGAGCGACTCGGGGTATAAGCAAGCTCCCGATGAAACAGAGCACTATTACTGCGGCAACGACTGAAAAAGGAGCTACGCCACCGAGGGCAAGAACAGCCAGCCCAAGTATTCCCAGATGACTCCTTGCGGCAGTTTTGGGAGGGCGTAGCAGCAATCCAAAGGAAAATAGAATTGCTGGTACGCCGAGCGACCAGGCGATGATGCGGTACTCATCAGCGATGAGATGGCCTGTCACGCAGTAGGAAGTCCCTGCAAGTTCAAAGGCCTCTTGCCACGACTGCCAGACGCCGCTTTCAAACCAAGCTGCGCCACCTAGGGCAACGGCGGAAAGGAAGAGAGGTAAGCGTAACTGTACTTGCAATGTTGTTGCCGTGAGAGCGAGCAGCACCGCCGTCATGCCGATCAGGGCCACAACGAGATGAAGCAAAACTTCAACACTGGAATACTCTCCAACGGAGAGGGTTAAGAGAGTTTCCATCCTGATTTATAGTTCCACCGCATCTCCGAATTCAATCTGGAGGTTGCGGGCGAGACGTATCAGTTCGGGAGCCGGATGTTTTTTGCGGCCGATCACGGACTCCAGATCAACCAGCGTGGTTTTTCCTTTGGCCAGTGCCGTCATGCAGCCGATCTCATGCTGGAGAAGGCCCGTCACAGCCAGTTCACCAAAGCGGGCTCCGAGCATCCTGTCAAAATGTGTGGGAATGCCGCCCCGTTGCACATGGCCGAGTACGGTTTTCCTGATTTCCTGATCGAAATCACCCCCTTTTTCATCCCTCATCCTGTTGATGAAGGTGTCGGCGTCACAGACTCCTTCGGCAAGAACAATGATGGAATTATCTCTCGTCTTTTGAAAACGGTGGTGGAGCAGATCCACAATGCGTTTCATGTTGTAAAAATATTCCGGGATCACCGCGATCTCAGCCCCGCAACTGATGGCTGTGGTCAGGGCCAGATAACCTGAATTGCGCCCCATGACCTCGATCAGAAAACATCGGCGATGAGAACGGGCCGTGTCGCGGATCCGGTCGAGCATTTCCATGATGGTATTGGCAGCGGTGTCGACACCAATGGCCATTTCCGTCCCAGCCATGTCATTGTCAATACTGGCAGGAATGCCGACAACCGGCAGACCCCTGCGGGAGAGTTCGAGCGCTCCGGTCAGTGAACCATCACCGCCGATCACCACGAGTCCCTGAATGCCGAGGTCCTGGAGGATTTTGAAGGCCTCATCGATCCCTTCCTGATGGTAAAACTTTTTACAACGACTTGATTGCAGGATGGTTCCACCTCTGTCGATCATTCCTGCTGGAAGGGGAATCCCCAGTTCCTCGATCGTCCCGTCGAAAATACCATCGAATCCGTTGGTGATACCGAGCACTTTGCATCCCTGCTGGTGAGCTGTTCTTACTACGGCACGAATGGCCGGATTCATTCCGGGAGCGTCTCCCCCAGAGGTCAATACACCGATAGTTTTCATAGTCTGTAAAGTCACTCTTGGGGGCGAGTTGACGGGTTCTTTTGTAGCACGATGGGGAAAAAATGACAGTAGAGAGAAATTTTTTTGAACAAAGCCCTATTTCGGGAGTCTGACCTAATAGGTTTATGTTGGGAGCGGGCTACCTCGTATCGGTTATGGTTTTTCCGGTGCGATCAAGGTGGCCCGCTTTTTTTTATCAAGAGGATCGACTACCCCTAAAAGTGGCTCTTGCTTTGGCCAGAAGCCTCGGATAGCTCGTAGAGAAGCTTTTTACCTAGAAAGTTATGAACCACTCATTCCATGCCTGAAACAATCCTGTTGATAGAGGATGAGGAGGATGTCACCGACCTGATCCGGTATCATCTTAAAAAGGAGAAGTATCGTGTTCTCAGCGCCCATGACGGGGTTGAAGGGGTTCAACTGGCCGTTAAGGAGCGGCCCGATGCTGTGGTGCTCGATATCATGATGCCCCGCCTGAATGGTTTTGAAGTAGCCAAAAAGCTCAAAGCTGACCCCCGTACGGAACCGATTCCGGTGCTTTTCCTGAGTGCCAAGGGGGAGACGGAAAGCCGGATCAAGGGTCTGGAGACAGGAGCGGATGATTTTCTCGCGAAGCCATTCAGTCCTCGCGAACTCGTCTTGCGCCTCCAGGCGCTGCTACGCCGGTCGCGCACGACGGTCCTTCCGGAAACACTCTGCTTGGGCCCCATCACGCTCGAACGGGCAACGCTCAAGGTGACCATCGAAGGGGAGCGACTCGACCTGACCACCACGGAATTCAAGCTGCTCTCCCTCTTGGCCGGGAGCAACGGGGTGAGTCATTCCCGTGAGTACCTACTGGAGGAAGTCTGGGGGTATAATAATTCCGTTGATACTCGCACGGTGGATACCCATGTCCGTCGCCTGCGTGAGAAACTGGGTGTTCACGCCGATCTGCTTCAGACAGTGAGAGGGGAGGGATATCGGTTTCTCACGGATCCGGATTTCGCGAAGAGCTGATGGAATTGTTCCTGGCGGGCTTGATTTTTTCCTTCCTCGTTCTGGGAGGAATTGTGGTGCTGCAGGTGATTGTCCCTTTACAGGAGTTGTTGGAGGTGCTGCACCGGATCGCCGCCGGAGACTATCGGACGGTGATCATGACCGGGCTTCCCTCATTCTTGAGAAAAGCATCGGACGATCTTCGCGTCGTGGCGGAAACTCTTGCCAAACAACAGGCTTCATTGGCCGAGGAGGAATTCGGTCTCTCGATGATTCTGGGAAGAATGACGGAAGGGGTGATTATTGCCGGACCGGATTTACGGATCAGGCTGATCAATGAAGCAGCTTCGGCCATGTTCAATCTTAAGGCCCAGACGAGGGGGTTGTTGATCCAGGAAGTCTTTCTCAGTCATGAACTTCAGGGGATGGCCCAGCAGGCAGTCGCAAGCAGCGAGGTCCAGCGGGGAGAATTCACGATCCTCATCCCGGGACGCCGCGAACGCTGTCATCTTGTGGTGACGGCAGCTCCGCTTCAGGCGC
>Ga0302270_10006492_pt1 | contig 10420 bp, 8 predicted proteins | sample III_Bog_E2_3_FD_198773 | JGI IMG/M metagenome (GOLD analysis project Ga0302270, IMG submission 198773) | Peat permafrost microbial communities from Stordalen Mire near Abisko, Sweden - III_Bog_E2_3 | ecosystem: Environmental > Terrestrial > Soil > Wetlands > Peat | place: Sweden: Abisko...
TGAACGGACCCGTTTCGTCGACCAGCGTGAAATCCCGCGGGGGCTGAAACAACGCGGGGGCGGGCTCGGCGTCGCTATAGTTTTCCATGGTCATTGTAGAGTCGGCTGCGCGACTGTTGTCCTTGCTCATAACCACGACGCCGTTGCGCAGGTCGATCCAGATTTCGCTGGTAGTCGTGATGGGCCGGTCGTTTCCGTTCGCTCCCGCCGGACTCGTGGAAGTCATCCTGCGCCCCGCCACGGTCGCACCGAACATGATTTTCGTGCCGAGAGCTTCAGCGTCTTTAGTCGTTCCGCCGCCAGTGTGGTAGATCGTCGTCAACGCGGAATTCGGCGGCAGCGTCATTACCGATAGAAAATGTGCAGGAATCCGATGCGTCACGCGATTCACCGAATCCAGAATGTAACGATATCCCGCTACCGGGTCCTAAATCTGAATCACGGTAAAATCGACAGGAATCCTTGCGCCCATACGACCGTAAATCAGGGGCTGTTCGGTTCGCAGCCGGCCACTGGAATCCTCATAAGTCATAGGTTCCGAGCCGCTATTATCGTTCGTGATGTGAGTGCCATCGGCCAGCGTCCGCACGGTTACACGGCTTCGCCTGCCCGCATACGGCGCGCCTGCAACGGGTTGGCCGCGCAGGATGCCATTCGCCGGATCGAACGTCGCCTTACAGGACGCGGAATCGCAGTCGCCGATCCTGCCAGTCATGCCCTGCGAAAACGCAGCGGGCGCCAGGCACGATATCGCCGCAACGATGGACAACGCGGATCTCATGGCCACGATTATATAGCAAAAAACGAACCCGTTAATCCACCGGATTCGTCGCAAACACCGTCAACTCCGGCACAAAACCGCGGTCGTCCATCTCCAGCACAGCTTTCACCGCACTCGCAATTTCTTCCCCGCGCAGCTTGCTCTCGTTCACATTCTGCGTCAGCCCGTTCGTCGCGAAAAAATCGGTCGCCACTTCGCTCGGATTCACCAGCATCACGCGCACATTGTGCTTGCGCAATTCCGCGCGCCAGCATTCCGTCATACCTCGCACCGCGAACTTGCTCGCATAATACGCGGTACCCTTCGCGCCGCCGCGCACTCCAGCCGTCGAGCAGATATTAACAATATTCCCCCGGTTCCGCTTCACGAAAATCTTCGCGGCCTCGCGCCCCATCATCATGACGCCGAATATGCTGCGTTGTAGGCCCTGGTGGGCCGGGGCGCGGACTTTGTTTCATGCGAGAATGAGGCCCATGAAGACCAAGCGGTTGAAGCCCGCAGATCCCGGCTACAGACATCCTTACGTGGACTATGAAGCCGACCCGTTGTGGCCTCTGATCGAAAAAGGCATAGCCGATTTGGTGAAAAACCAGGACCTGATCGAACAAGCAGATCGAAGCTACATTGTCGGATACTTGTGCAAAGTCGTCTCGAAGGGGCGCAAGGCGCAGACACTTGCAAAGCGCAGTAAGGATTAGCCGACATATAACGCTCTACCTTGTTGGGCTGAAGCCCGATCTTTGTCGTGGTCGGCTCCCGCTAAGGTTAGCTTGCTATCGCCTTGATTCTACGGGTTCCACAACTAAACGATAATCCCGGTCACATTGGTCGCAAACACGCGCTCGAAGCCAGCCGTATCCATATCCACCAGGTCTTTAAAAGTGCCGAAGCCCGCGTTATTCACGAGAACATCCAGATCGCCGAACTTCGCCAGTACCTCGCGGAAAGTCCGCTCCACATCGGCCTCCACGGACGCATCGGCCTGAATCGGAAACACTCCGAGACTCGCCGCAGCCTCTTCCAGCTTCTTCTGATCGCGTCCCGTAATCGCCACGCGCGCACCGGCTTCGGAAAGCGCCTTCGCAATCGCACGCCCGATGCCCCCGCTGCCGCCTGTAATCAAAACCGCCGAACCGGATAGTTTCATACTCGCTTCAATATACTAAGATCGTGCCGGCATATCAAAACGAACTTGCACAGATTGTCGCCGAACTCAATCGCGCCACTCCTGGCGCCGCCGTAACGGCAATGAAAGACACGCGCACCGACGCGCCTGCCGATCTTTCATCGCTCGATACCGTGCTGGCCCACGCCGCGCGCCTCGGCGCGTCCGATGTGCTGCTCATCGCCAACGTTCCGGTCACCATGCGCGTCAACGGCGTTCTCTCGCACTCCTCCGGCCCCGCGCTCACCGCGGAGAGCACGCGAAATCTCCTGCTGCCTTTGCTGACGCAGGCCCAGAATCAGGAATTGCAGCGCATCAAATCGGTGGATCTCTGCTTCAGCCGCGAAGGCATCGGCCGCTTCCGCGCCAACGTTCACTTCCAGCGCGGCACCATCGCAGGCAGCGTGCGCCTGCTTCCCGATAAGATGCCGACCCTCGAATCGCTGCACCTGCCGCCCGTGCTGCGCCGTCTCGCCGAAGCGCGCCAGGGGCTCGTACTGGTCACAGGGCCCACTGGCTGCGGCAAGAGTTCCACGCTCGCCGCGCTCGTCGATCTGATCAACAGCACGCGCCACGATCACGTCGTCACCATCGAAGATCCCATCGAATTCGTGCATTCCAACCGCAAGTCGATTATCGAACAGATCGAAGTCGGCCCCTATGCCAACAACGACGCACCGGATTTCGCCACTTCGCTGCGCAGCATCCTTCGCCAGAATCCCGACGTGATCCTGGTGGGCGAAATGCGCGACCCCGAGACCATCGCCACCGTGCTGACCGCCGCGGAAACCGGCCACCTGGTGCTTTCCACGCTGCACACCAACGACGCTTCGCAGGCCGTTTCGCGCATTCTCGATTCGTTCCCTCTCGGCAACCAGCCGCAGATCCGGCAGCAGCTGTCGCTCGCTCTGCTTGCGGTTGTGGCGCAGCAACTGGTGCCGGGACAGGCCGGTGGCCGCTACCCGGTAATCGAACTCCTGATGGCGTCGAGCGGCATTCGCAGCCTCATTCGCAAGGGCGAAGATCATCAGCTTTACTCCGCGCTCTCCACCGGCCGCATCGACGGTATGATTTCCATGGAACAATCGCTCGCCGAGATGGTGCGCAACGGCCGCATCCATCGCGACGTGGCGCTTTCGCACTGCTTCCGCACGGAAGATCTGCTGCGCTACCTGTCATGACGAGACCAAAAGTGAGTTTTCGCTCAAATGCGCGGTCACTCGCGGCCCGACGATGGTAACCTCCGGGCCGCCCGCAACATCGCACTATTTATTGCCCTCAAGCGGGCTCACTCTTCATGGAACAGGGATTTCTCGATTGGCTGGACGCTCAGCAGGGGCGTCAGTATGAATTGCACGAACGCCATCTGAATCCGGCCTTCGTCAGGATGATCCGCACCATCGGCTTCGACAAAAGCTATGTTCGCGGCCAGGGCGAATGGCTCTTCGATTCCGATGGCCATCGCTATCTGGATCTTCTGACCGGCTGGGGCATGTTCGCGCTGGGCCGCAATCATCCCCGCGTTCGCTCGATCCTCGAACAGGTGCTGTCGCGCGACATGCCGAACCTGGTGCGCATGGATTGCTCGCTGCTGGCCGGCCTGGTCGCGGAGAAGCTGACACACCACGCCTCGGCCGGCTCCGGCGCGGTTGTCGGTGACGCTTCGCGTCAGGTCGGTAATGAAGCTTCGCGTCAGGTCGGTAATGAAGCTTCGCGTCACCATGCAAAGCTGTCGCGCGTCTTTTTCTGCAACTCCGGCACCGAAAGTATCGAAGGTGCCATCAAATTCGCCCGCTGCTATACCCGCAAACCGCGCATCCTGTTCTGCGACCACGCCTTTCACGGACTCACCCTCGGCGCCCTCTCGCTGAACGGTTCGGATTTCTTTCGCGACCGCTTTGGAGACCTGATGCCGGGCACCACGAAGATTCCTTTCAACGATCTCGCCGCTCTCGAACAGGCGCTGCACGGCAAAGACGTGGCCGCGTTCGTAGTGGAACCGGTACAGGGCAAAACCTGCGAGGTAGCGGCCGATGGCTATCTTGCCGAAGCCAGCCGCCTCTGCCGCAAGGCGGGCGCGCTGCTGGTCGCGGATGAAGTGCAATGCGGTCTGGGCCGCACCGGCAAATGGTTCGCCTTTCAGCACTGGCCGAATGTGGAACCGGACATCGTGTGCGTCGCCAAGGCGCTCTCCGGCGGCTACGTTCCGGTGGGCGCCGTGATCACGTCGCCGCGCATCATGGATTCGGTGTTTGACAGCATGGAACACTGCGTCGTTCACTCGAACACATTCGGACAGAACGATCTCGCCATGGCCTCGGCGCTGGCAACGCTTCAGGTGATGGAAGAAGATCGCCTGCCCGACAACGCCGCGCGTTTAGGCGAGCACGCAATCGCGCGCCTGACCGAGATCGGCCGCAATTGTCCATTTGTTTTCGAGGTGCGCGGCAAAGGTCTGATGTTCGGCATCGACTTCCGCCGCCCCGAAGGTTCGCTCAAACTGAAAGCGGCCTGGGACGCGCTGCATCTGCTAAACGAGGGCGTGTTCAGCCAGACCCTGATCGTACCGCTGCTGCGCGAGCACCGCATTCTCGCCCAGGTGGCTGGCTACCACACCGAGCTGATCAAATTTCTGCCGCCGCTCAATATCGCCGACGAAGCTCTCGATTATTTTCTCGCCGCCATGGAACAGGTGCTGGCCGGCCTGCAGCGCGTTCCCGGCAGCGCCTGGGAAACCGTCCGGACGCTGGCAAAGGGCGCGGCGCAGCAGATCGCCCGCTGACCCGCTACTTCGTGCTCCAGTTCGTAACCAGATTATTCACATCCACACTGCCCAGTCCCGAAGCAAAGTTCCAGCTTCCGCCCGTTCCATACGCAGGCGCGAACGAAGTAGTGGAAGTAGAGAGCGCGCCGCCGTAAGTGGTCTCGAAAATACGCCCCGCGCGCCCGTAGTCGACATTACCGGCATAACCGAAACAATTGCGCGGGCCATTACAATTCACGGTAATATCGCCCTGAGTCACGCTGTGGAATGCGCTGGGCACCGTTGCCGCCATCGAGTAATAAACCGGATTGGGATTACCCTGCGCGCTCCCCGTGTTCTGATTGATCAGCGCCTGAACGCCAGCCATGATCGGCGTCGCGAGCGAAGTGCCACCCACTCCGGCCCAGTTGACGGGAGCTCCTTTGCAGGGGTATCCGCCATTCGACGCATCCGTAAAGCAGATCACCGCATAATGGCCCCACGCCGCGCCATCGGAAGCGAACATGGCAACGTCGGGGATATCGCGCACGCCGTCGTTCGCGATTCCCGCCACTCCGGTCTGCCACGAAGGTTTGGCATAGCCCTGACAAGTACCACTGGCCACTCCGACTATCGAAGGCGTTCCCGTAGCGCAGTTACTGGGGCCGCCGCTGCCTCCCGCGACAACCAGGTAGCCGTACAGCAGCGCCGTGCTGCTATTACAGAAACCGCCCGTGCCATAGACCGTGGAATATCCCATACTGTTGGCCAGCAGGCTGCCCGCGCACGAATCGTTCCACGGAATTTCCGGAATATAAGACAGCGCCGAACCATAGGTGCTGGTATTGGCCGAACTCCAGTACTGATTGGTAGTGCCGTTATAAACGTCGCCAAAATCCGTTCCACCCACGGCAACGTTGTAGGGAGTCGAAGCGAAACCGCTCACCCCGATCCCGTGCGTTGCATTGGTGCCGCCCGCATCGCAACTCGCGGCATTTTCGTCTCCCGAGGCCACGAAGATCGAAGTGCCTTCGGCCACCGCCTGCTGATAAAGCATATTCTGCGATGCGTTGAAAGACGCGCCGTTTTCCGCCTCGCACTGGCCATAGCTGATACTCACAATGGCGGGCGGAGCGCTCGAATTCACCAGATTCTGCCCGGCGATATACAGACCGGACGTGGCTTCCGTATTCAGGCAGGAAGCGACGACAATCGCGGCACCCGGCGCGGCCGCACTGGCCCACTCCGCGTCCAGAATGGCTTCTTCATCGTCGCCGTTGACGCCCGGCGAAAAACAGTTATTGGTTCCGCTCGGCGGCGCCGGCTGTTTCGTTACCAGACTGCCGGTGGAGTACTGCGAAAGGCCAAGAGCACTGCGGAAAGTATTCCAGTCGGCGGAACTGTATAAATTCGTGTCCTCGATCACGACGATGGTCTGGCCCTTTCCCGTGATTCCTTTCGTGAACAGCGGATTGAAATCGTAGATGGTCGCGAGATCGGCCGGAACCAGCGCCTGGTAAACCTGGCCGCTGTTCGTAAAGGTGTACTCCGGGCGGTCGCTGTTCGCCTCAGTCGCCGCCGGGCGCGTCTTCGCGACCGCGCGGCTCATCTTGTGAGGCGTGAAATCGTGCAGCGAAACCACACCCGCCACCACCGGCGCCAGCGCCTCGGGGATCTGCGGATCGCTCATATTCGCGATATGCGGCACGCCGTTCACATTGAGATTGTGAATGGCAGTATGAAATGTATTTCGAACCTGGCCGGCATTACCGGAGAAATCGATCACCATTCCGCTCGGGTAGACGTTGTTTACTTTGAAGCCCTGCGCTTCCAGCCATCCGGTCACCGTGCGGACGTCGGATTCCGCCGCCCCGAACCGCTGGCCGAATTCGGCGGCGCTCAGCCATTTGTGAAAATTAGGCGAATTCGGATTCTGTAGTTCGCTAACGAACTGCACGACAGCTTGTTCCTGCGCCGCCGAGCGCTTCAGCTGGAGCATCATATGGTTGAGCGCCAGGCTGTCGGCAACCGTCCCCAGATCGTTTTCGGCCGTAGCCTCCGGGCGTGTATTGCCCGCGAGAGTCACCAGCTTGCTTTCATTCACACTCTCGCGAATGAGCCCGCGGCCGGTGGTCTGCGTACCTGTGGTCTGCGACAAAAGCGCGGCAACACCGCCGGTCAGCAAAACGATCACGCACAACGAGATGGCACAAAGCCGAAATGTTCGACGCATAAAGTTAACGTAATTTTCCTCGAATCAAGATTCAATCGCCCGCACGGGAACAGGCTGCGCCGTTACGCCGCCAGCCTGACTATGGTAACAGGATGGACGGACCGGACGGGAAACAGGAGTACAGGGAAAAAAACGCCGCAATCGGGCTATCCTGCCCTTTATCTCCCGGCAACACCCGACGCCAGCGTGTTAAAATTCACCTGACATGACGCTTCGGTGGTGGACCCTCCGCTTGGCGGGCGATTGAATGGAAACGGAAATACAAGCCGGGGCATCTCATCACACGAGGTTGCTGTGAAACCAGGCAGCCGAATCACCGGGTAATAATAAATTCTGAGGCTTCATGCATTTACCGAAAATCCAATCGTTGATCTCTCTTTCGGCGCTGTTCCTGGCCGGGCTCTCGGGCGCGCTCGCGCAGACGCAGGATAACAGCCAGAATGCCTTATTGAAGGGCAGCTACCACTTCCGCCATCTGGCGGTGCAGAACGTGGATGCGAACTACAATCCGAACGACATCACTGCCACTTACGGAACGATCGTGTTCGATGGAGCGGGCAACTACACGCTGACAGGAACCACGGTGGATAATGTCGCCACCAGCGGAGTCTCGCAGCCGCTGAGCGCCACCGGCACCTACGCGATCGGATCGAACGGAGCGGGCTATATCTCAAATCCGCTGTATGAGACCGACGCCAACGCGTATATCTACGGAGCCGTAGCCCAGGGCGTGTACACGGGCAGTTCGACGGAAGCCGAAAACGACGGCAATTACCTGAACGACATTTTTATCGCGATTCCGGCGGCCGCAACCGCGCCCACGAACGCGAGCTTCACAGCGTCCTATCAAACCGGCCTGCTGGATTTCACCGGCGCCGGCAGCACCGCGACTAAGAACGCGCTTTTCGAACTGAGCGCCACGGGTAAAGGCACCTTCGGCACTATCACCCTGAACGGGCAGGCAGCGAACATTACCAGCGCCAGCGTCACGCAGACGATCTCGGGCGCGACTTACAATTTCAACACCGACGGAAGCGCGACCCTCACCATTCCTTTGCCTTCCGGATCATCGGCAAACGCGCTGTTTACAGGCACCAAAACGATTTTCGAATCGGCTGACGGAAACTTCATCCTCGGCTGGACATCGGGCGGCTACGACATCTTTTTTGGCGTGAAAGCGCTGGCCGCTGCCGGCTCGAACAGCCTCAGTACGGGACTGTATTTCACCACCGCGCTCGAAGACTCGCCGGGTTACCTCGGAACCGACTCTTACTACGGCGGCACGAACAACTCAGGCGACGCCGCCGGAGACGGCATCGTCCATGAGCGCCTCAATCAGATCGCGCTGCCCTCGTATGACTTCGGCTCGGACGATCAGATCAATCTGAATGCGGACGGCACCACGGCGTGCATCCCTGGCTACGCGACGCCATGTACCGATTTCAACGGCTATGAGTACGTTTTCGGCGATGGCGGCCAGGCGTTCGTGGCCATCGGAAGCAACGGTAATTATTCGCTGCTGGTCGGCATGCACGCCCCGGCCTTCACCGGCGCCGGCGTTTACCTCAACCCGATCGGCGTGGTGAATGCGGCGAATTTTATGCCCGTTACCGCGAGTATCGCGCCGGGCGAGTTACTGGAGTTGTTCGGCACCGGCCTCGCTCCGGCCGGAACATCCGTCCAGATCCCGGGCGGGCAGCCTTTTCCCACGAAAGGCGTGGCGGGCGTCGTTGTTACGATCAACGGCATCAACTGCCCTGTTTACGCGGTAAGCCCGACCGCTCTTTCGGTGGGAGTACCTTATGCCGTCGCCTTAAACCAGACCGGTCTCGCGAACGTGCAGGTCAACAATAACGGGGTTCTCTCCAACGTTGTTCAGGTTTATCTCACAGACGCAGTGCCGGGCTCTTTCTCGCAGGGCGCCGATGGTATCGGCTACGCTGCGGCTACACACCTCAACGGCCAGCTGATTACTCCGTCCAACCCGGCGCAGCCGAGCGAAAACATCGTGCTGTATCTGACCGGACTCGGAACGGTGACTCCCACCATTGCAGACGGCGCCATCGCGTCATCGACAACGCTCGACTACTCCGATCTGTTCAACTCCGGCAATCTTTTCATCAACTTTAACGACTACACGAACGGCAGCGCGGGCAACCCCGGAACCATCGGCTTCGCGGGCCTGGTGCCGACTCTGGCGGGACTCTACCAGATCAACGTGCAACTTCCTTCCAGCGGACTGGTGGCAGGCGATAACGTCTACATTGAATTCATCACCGATGCCGCCGACGTGAATGAGATTCAGATTCCTTACGGGGCGGGCGCCCTCACGCCAACCGACGTAGCGGCAAAGGCCGCCATCCGGCAGAAAGCCGAAGCCGCGCGGATTCGTGCTCTCCGGTCCATCCGTGCGCAGATGAAAACGGCGAAGGCGCGCAAGACCCGAACCAATCCGGATACCGCCCCGGTCGCCAACTAAAAAACAACCCAATTCAAACCCGTCGGCCGGAAAAATGGAACCTTCCTCCGGCTGACGGCAAACACAATTGCGGAGTTCAACACAATATGACACAGCCGGGACACTACCGTGCGCTGTTGCTGCGGCTCGCAACGGCCCTCGCGCTGGCGGGCCTTTCACTGCCGTCTCAGTCGCTCCGTGCACAGCAGGATACTCAGTTCTCCACCGACGTCAATGTCGTGAACATTTACGCCACGGTTCGCGACAAGCAGCTGAAGATCGTCAAAAGCCTCGCCGCGGACGATTTCGTGCTCACCGAGGACGGGCGTCCGCAAACCATTAAGTACTTCTCGCAGGAAGCCGATCTGCCGCTCTCGATCGGCCTCCTGATCGATACCAGCCTCAGCCAGCGCAACGTGCTGGGCGAGGAGAAGGACGCCAGCTACAGCTTCCTCGATCAGGTGCTTCGTCCCGAGAAAGACCAGACCTTCGTCATCCATTTCGATCACCAGACCGAGTTACTGCAGGACCTCACTTCCTCGCGCAAAGACCTGCGCCGCGCGCTCGATGCCGTGCATATGCCCGACGATGCGCGCCCACAGATGCGCCAGGGCGGACAGGGCGGCGGCGGCGGTGGTGGCTATCCAAACGGAAATAACGGTGGCATGCGTCAGGCGGGCACAACCCTTTACGACGCCATCTTTCTGGCCTCGGACGAAATCATGTCGAAGCAGAAGGGCCGCAAGGCTCTCATCCTGCTCACCGATGGCGTGGATGAGGGCAGCAAGGAATCGCTTTACGACTGCATCAAGGCCGCGCAGCGATCCGATACTCTGGTTTACTCGATTCTGTTTTCCGACCGCGATGCCTATGGACAACCCATCCTGGCAACTCTCGGCGGCATGGGTATGGGCGGCCGCCGCAACGGGGGCCGGAACGGTCCCATGAATGGCCAGCAGCGTCCGGACGGCAAGAAGATCCTGCAGCAAATCTCGCGCGAAACCGGCGGCGGCTTCTTCGAAGTCACAAAGAAAGAGCCG
>Ga0302270_10006497_pt1 | contig 10418 bp, 9 predicted proteins | sample III_Bog_E2_3_FD_198773 | JGI IMG/M metagenome (GOLD analysis project Ga0302270, IMG submission 198773) | Peat permafrost microbial communities from Stordalen Mire near Abisko, Sweden - III_Bog_E2_3 | ecosystem: Environmental > Terrestrial > Soil > Wetlands > Peat | place: Sweden: Abisko...
TAGGCTGTCTCATTTTGGTCTATCTAATACTGAAATCGCAATAGCTCTAAGCAAACAGGAGAAAACATGTCAACCAGCTATGAACACAAGCCACTCTTCATCAATGGCTATCCTCATTCAGTGAGAGTAGTCGTCAGAAATGAAGGTGAAGTCCAAGAGATATTTAATGTGGCTTCCAAGGTAGCCAAGTCCAGGGATGCCATCAATAAGAGGGTAAAGAGAAAATTGGAAGCAATCATGAGCCGTGACATATTCATCCTTGGGAATAGATAGGAGAGTAGATACAGTTAGGGCATCCTTTGGTTAACCCCATTGGATGCCCTTTTTTCGTGCCTGCTGCTACATCTCTACTTCTTAGCTTTCCTCAGTTTGATCTGACCATAGAACGGGTTAGGAATACGCCGGTTCGGGTCTTTGGGGTCAGCCTTGGTCTTCTGCTCATACCCAACCCATCCGTATTCCTTATCTTCCAGCTTCTCAGTCAGATACTTGATGGCATCTGTTGTGGTCTTCTCATTGCCAACCAGTTCCAGGAGACGCTGAAGCCTCTTCTCAACATCAGGCTTCCAGTCCTTCTCAGTCAGGTTGCCATTGTTCTCTGCTTCCATATCAGCAAGTCCATTCAGGATACCAGCAAGGATTGTGGAGTCCTGGGAAACACGAACGGTAGGAGTAGCATTCCCGGGTTTCTCTTCTTCTGGAAGGTGCTCATCAACCCACTCCAGGAAGTCCAGGAAGGCAATTTTGTTGTAGATGAGAACTTCAGCTAAATCCTTGAAATTGTTCACCTTGGTAATGAGGAATGAAGCGTTGCTTTCAGTGATGTTCTCTTCAAAAGCCTGGGCAAACTCTTTGAGGGTAGCAAGACGTAGTGGCTTCAAGGCTTCAGTCTGTGCCCTACCTCTGGTAAACTTGTTTTCAAAGAGCGCACCATCAATGAAGAGTGCGTAATCCTCTGAAACACCCTTCTTTCCAGTCTCCTTATCAACCCTGGGATTCTGGAAGGTAGCAGTCTTGATCTCAAAGTCATGTTCCAGAGTCAGTAGCTTGGTCTGGATGGGACTGGGTTTGGTTGCCATAGGTTCTCCTTTGGTTGTGGGTTTCTTAGCTGTCTGAGAGGAGCTTGAACCACCATCTTTAGGCAGGTCAAGGGTTTTCTTTGGGAAGTGTGGCATGGTCTGAACCTCCAATCTGGTTAGCGGTAGTGTCTCCAGTTGAAAGAATAGACCAGTGTTGATAGCAGTCAACAACTCTTTTCCTGAAGGCTTGTTATTGACAGCAGTTATCTTAGTATATCACTATAGCGAGCCATGATGGGACTTGGTGAAGTGCGCTATAACGTCCCTAACGGCACTATAATTTTCTTAGTGCAAACTCCTACAGTTTCATACTGCTTCATGCGATATGTATTCGAGGGTGGAAAATGGACAAGAAACCATTGAAAAGCAATGTAAAGAACTCTTGCAAAAGAACTGTCAAGAGTAGTAATATTTGTAATAGGAGGCACCACATGGAAGAGAAAGGATTCAACAAAGGTGTAAAACTTGGACCTAAAGGAACTTACGTCTATCGAATCAAGGTTGCCGGTAAGGTAAAGACTGGTGATACTGCCATGAGGCGAGAGTTTGAAGCCATCAATGAGTTGGTCAAGATCCGTGCCAGTTTCCTTCAAGATTCCCTTGGAGTCGAGAAAAAGAAAGCTCCTACCTTCTCCAAAGGCATTGAGATTTGGACAGAGAAGAAGACTGGCATCAATGATGCTACATATATCCACAACTTCACTACGGCTCTAAAACTCCACTTTGAACCTGCTCTTGGTCATAAGAAGATTGATAAGATTTCCAAGAGTGATTTACAGAACTGCCTAATCAAATATGCTCAGAAGTCCCAAGGTGATAAAGAGGTTAAATGCTTTGGCGGATACAACAAGTTGGTCAGCATACTGCATAATTTCTTTGCACTCATGAGAGATGAGAGGTATCTATCATCCTTCGACCTTCCAGAGTTTGAGGAGAGCCAAGAGAAGCACTATGACGTTCTAAAGAAAGAAGACTTAGATAAACTGTTTAAGGAAGTGTTCAGCAGGTATGGACTTCAGAGAGCCGTTGCTGTTGCCATGGGTTGCTACCTTGGACTTAGAGCAAGTGAAATCAGCAATGCCCAGTGGTCTTTCATTGACTGGGAAGAGAAGAAGTTCTGCAATACAAAGACCAAGAATAAGAAGAACAAGCCTATTCCCATCTGTGATGATATGTTGGACTGGTTTAAGAGGCTCCAGACAGATGGAGACATGCTGAAGGTAGGATTGATTCTGGTCAATCCTGAAGGTGGAGCCTATCCCAGACGATACACAAGCTGCATCCTGGAGAAGATTGGACTTGAAGTCTTCAAGAAACACCTAACTCCACACTCGCTCAGACGTAGCTTCATCACCATCCTTCACAATGGCGGGACACCTCCAAGGACTCTCCAGGAATTGGCAAGACATGCCTCTCTTGCTCAGACCATGCACTACGTCAAGATTGGAGAAGAAGAGAAGACCAAGGCAATTGATGACGTGTTCAACCACAAGGAAGCATAGACACATTCTCAACACCTAAGCCTCTCCAGCACACAATGAGATAGACTGAACAGCCCTGAACCTCTTGGGGCTGTTCTTTTTTGCCTCCGATTCCCATCCTGGTGAAAGAAAATGACATTTCTACCTGGTGAACTGTGCTAAGTAGGCTTAAATCAAATACTTACTTGATAGTAGGGCAGTTTGTCATGGAGTGGCGGCTGTACGTGCGCAACCCGGGGGCCATGTTCTGGACCTTCGCCTTCCCCATGCTCCTGCTGATGGGCTTCGGCACCATCTTCCGCTCCGGCTCGGCCCCGGCCCTGACCCTGGTGGTGGCGGGGGTGGACCGGCAGGCGGCGCCGGGTCGGCTCATGCTGCAGGCCCTGGGCCGCACCCCCCTGAAGCTGCTGGAACTGGACCCGGCCAGCGCCGACGCCCGCTGGCGCCGGGGCGAGACCGCGGCCCAGCTGGAGCCGGCCGCCGGCGGCGGCTTCGCCCTCAAGGTGAACACCTACCTGGCGGCCCAGGGCCAGATGGCCGCCCAGGTGGTGCAGCAGGCCAACCTGGCGGTGCAGATCGGCCAGGACGGACGCGAACCCCGCTGGCTGCCGGTGCTGGTGGAAAGCCCCGGACACACCCGCTCCGGCAACTACGCGGCCTTCCTGCTGCCCGGCCTGCTTGGCCTCAACCTGCTGAGCATGGGCCTGTTCAGCGTCGGGATGGTGAACGTGGCGTACCGGGAGAAAGGCAAGTTCCGGCGCCTGGCGGTGACCCCGCTGCCCAAATGGGTCTTCCTCATGGGGCAGGTGCTGCAGCGGCTGGCGGTGGCCTTCCTGCAGGCGGCGCTGCTGCTGGCCCTGGGCTATGTCGCCTTCGGGATCGATTGCCAGGGCTCGTACCTGCTGCTGGCGGCGGTGCTCACCCTGGGCACCGCCTGCTTCATGACCCTGGGCTTCGCCCTGGCCGGCTTCGCCCAGACCAGCGAAACCTACGCGGCCCTGGCCAACGCCTTCTTCTTCCCCATGATGCTGCTGTCCGGGGTCTACTTCACCCTGGATTCGGCGCCCCGCTGGATCCAGACGGCGGTCCAGGTGCTGCCCATGTCGCCCTACCTCAAGACCCTGCGCGCGGTGTTCAATGACGGCGCCGGCCTGGCGGGCCATTGGGCCGGGCTGGGGGTGGTGGCCGCCTGGACCGTGCTGGGCTTCGCCGTGGCGGTGAAGCGCTTCCGCTGGGCCTGAGCGGCAGCTTGTGCCCGGCACGGACGCCCAGGCGGGCAGGGTTTTAAGGGTGCTAGAATTCCTCCCATCTGTCTGAGGCCCCGCCCATGCGCGTATCCCTGCTCGGCTCCGCCCGCCTGGCCTGTGCCGGCTCGGCATTGGTCCTGCTGTGCGGCTGCTTTCGCGGCCCGGCCCGGTCCTCGGCCAGACCGGCGCCCCACCCCCAGCCGGCGGCCGAAGCCCGGAGCACCCTGCCCCGGCTGGGCTACAGCATCCAGGCCGGTGCCTTCGCCCGGGTGGAAAATGCCGTCCGGCTGGCGGAGACCCTGCAGGGCCTGGGGCTGAACGCCACCTTCTACGCCTCCGCGCCGGAGGGGTCCGAGCACCGGCTGTACCGGGTGCGCTTCGGCGACTTCCCCAGCCGCGACGCGGCCGTGGTCAAGGGCGAGGCGCTGCGCGCCGACGGAGTCATCCAGGCCTTCTACATCGTGGCGCCCGAGGAGCCGCCGCTGCCCCGGCTCAGCCCCGGGGACGAGGCCGGGCTGCGCACCAACCTGGTGGAGACCGCCACCAACTACGTGGGCATCCCGTACCTGTGGGGCGGCGCCACCGAGGCCGGATTCGACTGCAGCGGGCTGGCCATGGCCGTGTACCGGCTCAACGGCCTGCAGATGCCGCGCTCCTCCCGGGAGCAGTACGCCCGGGGCGAGCCGGTGCCCCTGGACCGGATCCGCAAGGGCGATCTGCTGTTCTTCGCCACCGGCGGCGGCACCGCGGTCACCCACGTGGGCATCTACACCGGCGGCGAAAGCTTCATCCACGCCCCCAAGCGCGGCCGGCGGATCGGCTCGGACCGGCTCGAGGGCTACTACCGGCAGCACCTGGTGGGCGCCCGCAGCTATCTGTGAGCCTTATTTGGCGGCCAGCACCCGGGCGTCGGTGATCACCACCGGGGTGAGCGGACGATCGTTCCGGGTGGGCACCGTCCTGATCTTGTCCACGGTGTCCATGCCCTCCACCACCTTGCCGAACACGCAGTAGCCCCAGCCGTCCTGGCCCGGGTAGTCCAGGAAGCCGTTGTCCACCACGTTCACGAAGAACTGGGCGGTGGCGCTGTGGGGATCGGCGGTGCGGGCCATGGCCAGGCTGCCCCGCAGGTTGCGCAGGCCGTTCTTGGCCTCGTTGGGGATGGGCTTGTCGGTCGGCTTTTCCGCGCCATCGGCGGTCAGACCGCCGCCCTGGATCATGAACGAGGGGATCACCCGGTGGAACGTGGTGCCCTGGTACTGGCCCTTGCGCACGTAGGCCAGGAAGTTGTCCACGGTCCGGGGCGCGGCCTTGGGGTCCAGCTCCACGGTGAACCGGCCCAGGCTGGTGGTGAACTGCACCTGCGGCCTGGACGGGGCGGCGGCGCAGGCCGCCAGGGCGGCGAAGCAGAGCAGGAAGGTGGCTGGACGCGTGGCATGGGGCATGGCGGGACTCCTGGGTGGCACAAACCGCCATTATGCCCCAGGCGAGCCGGAAGGGTCCAAATGCGGGTTCTCGCGTCGAATCTGGCCTATCCTTACCTATCACCGGGAGTTCCCTGTGGCGCGACCCTTTCCCATGCTGGCCTGTCCCCAGTGCGACCTGCTGCACCGCGGCGACCCGCCGGCGCCGGGCAGCATGCAGGTCTGCACCCGCTGCGGCGCGGTGCTGGGCCGGACCGGCAGCCTGGGCCTGGAGGCGGTGCTGGCCCTGCACGTGGCGGCCCTGATCCTGCTCCTCACCGCCCTGGCCTTCCCGCTGCTGTCCCTGCGGATGCACGGCACCCTGCGGGTGATCTCCATCCCCGGCTGCGTGGGGATCCTGGCCGGGCTGGGCTGGCCCTGGCTGTCAGCCATCCTGCTCACCACGGTGATCCTGGGCCCCCTGGTCCAGCTGGGCGGCACGGCCCTGCTGCTGCTGCGGATCCTGCACCGGCGCCAGGACGCCTGGACCGCCCGGGCCTTCCGGGTGCTGGAGGAGATCCAGCGCTGGGACATGGTGGAAGTGTTCCTGCTGGGGGTCATCGTCTCCTACGCCAAACTGTCCCAGACCGCCACGATGGTGCCGGGGCCGGCCCTGTACGCCCTGGGCGGCTGCATCGTGGTCACGGCCGTGGCGGTCGCGACCCTGGAACCCCGGACCGTCTGGGACGCCAGCGGCCCCGGCGCAGCCGGCGCCGGCCCCGCGGCCCTGCCTCTGGATGGCGCCGGACCCCGGAGCGCGCGCCAGGCCGCCCTGCAGGCCTGCGCCACCTGCGGCCAGCTGGCGCCCATCGCCGCCCAGGGGCCCTGCCCCCGCTGCGGCGCGAGCCTGCACAGCCGCAAGCCGGACAGCCTGGGCCGCACCTGGGCCCTGCTGGTGACCTCGGCCATCCTGTACCTGCCCGCCAACGCCCTGCCGGTGACCCGGGTGCTGAATCTGGGCAAGGCCCACGAGGACACCATCCTCAGCGGCGTGCTCTACTTCCTCCGCACCGGATCCTGGCCGCTGGCCCTGCTGATCTTCGTGGCCAGCGTGCTGGTGCCGCTGGTCAAGTTCGTGGTGCTCACCTTCCTGCTGCTTTCGGTGCGCTACCGGTCCCGCTGGCGGCCCCGGCAGCGGGCCCGGCTGTACCGCCTCACCGAAGCGGTGGGCCGCTGGTCCATGGTGGACATCTTCGCCATCACCATCACCGTGGCCCTGATGCACATGGGCAGCATGGCCTCGGTGGTGCCGCGCCCGGGCGCCATGGCCTTCGCGCTCATGGTGGTGGCCACCCTGCTGGCCGCGCGCAGTTTCGATCCCAGGCTGGTCTGGGACACCCAGGAGCCGGAGCATGCCTGAACTTCCGCCGGAAGCCCCAAACCCGTCCGGCCTGCCGCCTGACCTGCCGCCTGATCTGCCCAGTCCCCTGGTGCGCCGCTGGCGGCCCTCCCTGGTCTGGCTGATCCCCCTGATGGCGGCGCTCATCGGCGCCTGGATCGCCTTCGCGTCGTACTCCCAGCGGGGCCCCACCATCACCGTCAGCTTCCTGACCGCCGAAGGCCTGGAGGCCGGCCAGACCCGGGTGCGGCACAAGGAGGTGGAGGTGGGCAAGGTCACCGCCATCCGCCTGAGCCCGGACTTCGGCCAGGTGCTGGTCACGATCGAGCTGAACCGCGACACCGCCGGCCTGCTGTCCGAGCACAGCCGGTTCTGGGTGGTGCGGGCCCGGGTGGGCGCCAATGGCATCTCCGGTCTGGGCACCCTGCTTTCGGGCGCCTTCATCGGCATGGACCCGGGCGCCCCCGGCCGCCCCTCCCGGGTCTTCAAGGGACTGGAGGCGGCGCCGCTGCTCACCGAGCACCTGCCGGGCCAGCTGGTCGATCTGCAGGCCGCCCAGCTGGGCTCCCTGAACATCGGCTCGCCCGTAACCTTCCGGCAGATCCCGGTGGGCGAAGTGGCCGGCTTCGATCTGGCTCCGGACGGGCAATCGGTGCGGATCCGGATCCTGGTGCGGGATCCCTACCGCGGCCTGGTCCAGCCCACCTCCCGGTTCTGGGACGCCGGCGGGGTGGACCTGGGCCTGGACGCCAACGGCCTGCGGGTGCGCTCCACCTCCCTGGTGCAGGTGCTCCTGGGCGGCGTCGCCTTCGAGAACCCGGTCCACCCGGACCCGGCCCAGGCGCCTCCCCCGGGGCAGCCCTTCACCCTGTTCGCCAACCGCGACCAGGCCTACGAGCGGGTCTACCGGGAACACCTGCAGTGCGTGCTGTATTTCGACGAATCGGTGCGGGGCCTGACCCGCGGCGCCCCGGTGGAGTTCCGCGGCATCCGGATCGGCGAGGTGGAGGACTTCAACCTGGAGTTCCAGACCCGGGCCCTGGCGGGGCGGATTCCGGTGCTGATCACCCTGGAACCGGAACGCTTCACCCTGCTGGGCCCCACCCGCGACCCCAGTGCCGTGGTGCTGGCCAAGCTGGTGCACATGGGCCTGCGGGCAGAGCTGCGCACGGGCTCCCTGCTCACGGGCAACCTGTTCGTGGATCTGGGCTTCCATCCGGAAGCCAGGCCTGCCAGGCTGGGCCTCAGCGGCGACCGGCTTATCATTCCCACGGTGCCGTCGGCCATGAGCACCATGCTGGACAACCTGTCCAAGCTGGCCGAGAAGCTGCAGAAGCTGCCGCTGGAGCAGACCGTGGCGGAGCTGCGCGCCACCCTGCCGGTGCTGCGCCAGACCCTGGAGCAGACCGGCGCCCTGGCCAAGCACCTGGACACCGAGACCGCCCCCCAGGCCACCGCCGCCCTGGCCCAGGCCACCGCCACGCTGGCCACCCTGGAGCGCGCCCTGCGCTCCGACGCTCCCACCCAGACCGAACTACGCCAGGCCCTGGACCAGTTCACCCAGGCGGCCCGGGCGGTCCGGGACCTGGCCGACACCCTGGAGCGGCATCCGGAAGCCCTGTTGTTCGGCAAAGGGAAACAGCCATGACCCGCTCCCGCCCCCCCCGCCCCGGCCTGTGCTTGGCTGCTGCCCTGCTGCTGGGCGTCGGCTTGGCCTGTCTGCACCCTTCGCCGGCGGTGGTGTACCACACCCTGCAGCCCATGCCGCCCCTGCCGCCCGTAGCCGCCGGATCCGCCGCCATCGGCGCCGCCCCGGTCCCGGCCCTGGAAGTCCTGCCCGTGCGCCTGCCAGACCTGCTGCGCCGGCCGCAGATGGTCCTGGCCGAAGGCGGCGGCGACGCTCTGGGCCTGTCCGAGACCCACCGCTGGGGCAACCCCCTGGAGCAGGACATGCAGCGGGTGCTGGTGGCCGATCTGGGGCTGCTGCGGCCCGGCGGGCCGGTGGTGCCCAGCCCCGACGGGGCGCGGGTGGCGGCGGCCCTGCGGCTGGAGGTGACGGTCCAGAGCTGCGTCGGCCGGCCCGGCCAGGGCCTGGTCCTCCAGGCCACCTGGATGGTCACCCGGACCGGCCAGGACCGCGCCCTGCTGTTCCGCCGCACCGAACTGCGGGAGCCCCTGGATCCCCCCGGGCCGGACGGCCTGGCCGCCGCCCATAGCCGGATCCTGGCCGCCCTGGCCCGGCAGATCGCCACGGCCCTGGCGGAACTGCCCGCCAGTCAGCCCTGACCGGAACCCGGACAGCGCATCTGGACCGGATCAGTCCACCTTGAACCGGCTCAGCCGGCCCCGCAGGTCGCCGGCCAGCCGGGCCAGTTCCTCGATGGTGCGCGCCGTCTCGATCACCGAGGCGGCCAGCTCCGTGGTGGCCGAGGCGTTGCGCTCGGTGAAGCGCAGGGTGTCCTCCATGGCCTGGGCCGCCTCCGCGCTGCTCCGGCTCTGCCGTTCCAGTGACTGGACGATGGCCTGGACCTGCTCGGCGTTCTGCCGCACGTCCTGGGTGATGGATTCCAGACTCCGGGCCACCGCGGCCACGGCGCCGCCGCCGAGCAGCACCCGCGTATCGCTCTCCTGGATCAGGCCGTAGATCTCCCGGGCCGCGCTGCCGCTGCGCTCGGCCAGCTTGCGGATCTCGTCGGCCACCACCGCGAAGCCCCGGCCCTGCTGGCCGGCCTTGGCCGCCTCGATGGCCGCGTTGAGGCTGAGCAGGTTGGTCTGCCGGGCGATATCGGCGATCACCGTGCTGATGCGCGACACCTTCTGGCTGCTTTCCCGGATGGCGGCCATGGCCTGGGTGGAGTCGCCGGCCGAGCCGAGCCCGGCGCCGCTGGCCTCCAGGCAGCCCTGGGCCAGCCGGGCCGCGCTCTCGGCGCTCTGCCGGGCATCGGCGATGGCCCGGGCCATCTGGCCCATGGCCGCGGTGGAATGCTCCACCGCGCGACGCTGTTCGTCCGCGCCTTCGCTGATCTCGCCGATGGCCGCGCTGATCTCGTCGCCGGTGGCGGCCAGCTCCGTGGCACTGGAGGCGTTCTGCCCGGCGATCCGGGCGATGGCCTGCAGGTCCTCGCGCAGGTGGCCCATGGCGCCGTTGAGTGTGTGGCTGATGTGGTTCAGCTCGTCCCGGCCCGGCACCCGGCTTTGCACGGTGAGATCGCCCCGGTGCAGGGCGCCCATGGTCTGCTCCAGGTCCGCCACCCCCCGGCCGATCTGGCGCGCCACCAGGCTCACGAAGCCCACCCCCGCCAGCAGGCCGGCCAGGGCGATGCCCAGGATCCAGCCCTGGCCCGCGCTCCCCTGCCGGTCGTCGGTGTGCACCGTGGTCTCGGCGCTGGCCAGCACCAGGTTCTGGAGCTTCTCCAGGGCCTCCCGGGCCTGGCGCTGGATCTGGACATTGCCCTCCATCAGCTCGGGCACCGCCTCGGCCTCGGGCCGGGCCTGGGCCCGGGCCAGCATGCCGTCGAAGCCGTCCATGTACTCCTTCATGCGGGCCATGCCCTCCCGGGCCAAAGGCAGCTCCTGCGCGGTCCAGGGCAGGGTCGGGAACTGCTGGAAGAGGACCTGCATCCTCTGGTCGTACTCCTTCATGCGCGGGATGCGCTTGCCCTGGTAGGCACTGTTCTTGGCTGCGGCCAGCATGGAGATGTGCACGGTGCGCAGCACATTGGAATCGTTCAGGGCCCGGCCGATCATCTTGGACTTCTGCACCGCCACCACCAGCTGGCCGCCGGACGCCTTGGCGTGCTGCATGCCCA
>Ga0302270_10006499_pt1 | contig 10416 bp, 10 predicted proteins | sample III_Bog_E2_3_FD_198773 | JGI IMG/M metagenome (GOLD analysis project Ga0302270, IMG submission 198773) | Peat permafrost microbial communities from Stordalen Mire near Abisko, Sweden - III_Bog_E2_3 | ecosystem: Environmental > Terrestrial > Soil > Wetlands > Peat | place: Sweden: Abisko...
CAACAAACGATGAAAGACCTGTCAGTCGATTCGAAGCAAGTTTCAGGGAGGGGAGCCCAAAGATGCAGGTTGAAACTCAACTCAGCGACCAGATTGCCCGCTACCTGGATCTGGCCACCAGCGAGGCCAAGTTGACTGCTGCCAACATGGCCAATGTCGATACTCCCGGCTACCACGCCGTGGGCCTGGACTTCGAAGCCGAGATGCGGGAGGCGATGGCGGATGTGGAGCAGGGAAGCGCGGCGCGCCGGGTGCGCATCAAGGACGTGGACGGGCTGATTGCGCGGCCCGATGGCAACACTGTCTCGATGGACCGCGAAGGCCTGAACCTGGCCGAGGCGCAACTGAAGTTCAAGACCGGCGTGGCGCTGCTTCGCCAGGAGTACCAGCGAGTCATGGACGCCATCCATTCTGATAACAAGTAACTTGGACCTGAAGGTGCCGGGTCTTATCTGAAGAAAAGGAGGCATCTGGATGAACCTCTTTGCAATGATGGAAACCTCGGGCGGGGCCATGCAGGCTGAACGGATGCGCGCCGAGGTGGTGGCGGCCAATATGGCCAACGCGGAGACGACGCGCACGGATTCTGGCGGGCCGTACCGCCGCCAGCATGTGGTTTTCGCCGCCAATTCCGGAGATCCGGCGTTCGCCGACACGATGACCGCGGCTTCAGGAAATGCAGCGTCCACGGCCCTCGCCTCAACGCCAATCTCTTCGCTCAATCCGAATGGCTCGGGGACGGCGGCGCCGGGCGTGCACATTGCGGCCGTGGTCGAGGACTCCTCGGCTCCGCTCAAGCGTTATGACCCAGGGCATCCGGATGCCGGCGCGGACGGGTATGTCTCGTATCCAGACATTAATCCGCTCACAGAGATGGTGGACCTGATGGGGGCGACACGTGCATATGGTCTGAATAGCTCCGCCGTGCAGGCTGAAAAGGGCATGATCGCCTCGGCCTTGGAGATAACCAAATCTTAGCCATCTGGCGAGAACTTTCTAATTGAAGCGCGGGTGGGCAGCCGAGAAAGTAAAACTGCGGACAAAAGAAACAAGGAGAACCTATGCCGATCACAATCAATCCGATGGCCGCCGCGGCGCAAGCAATGCCGGCGCTATCCAATGCCAGCGCCACTTCAGCCGCTGGAGCGGCTGAAGGCTCGCTCGTTTCGCCTACGCCGTTTTCAGATCTTTTGACCGATGCGGTTGGCCAGGTGAATCAACTGGAAGGTCAGGCCCACACCGCCGTGGCCGGACTGATGACTGGCTCCGGTGTGGACGTGCATCAGGCGATGATTGCCACCGAGAAGGCAAACATGGCCTTTGAGTTGACGCTGGCGGTGCGCAACAAGGCCGTTCAGGCCTACCAGCAGGTTATCGGAATGCAGTTTTAACAGCGGCAGGCAGGGCAGCGGGACGCATAGATCATGGCCACCGGAGCACAGTTGGAGAAAAGAACACCGGCGATTCCGGGCGAACCCCGGCTGGCTGACCGGTTCGCCGGGCTTTGGGGCCGCGGACGCGTCCGCTGGGCTGAGATGCAGCCCGCGCAGCGTGGCTGGACGATAGTGGCGGCGGGGCTGCTGGCGGCGCTGATGGGAGGTTTGTTCTGGTACGGCCTGCGCACCGACTGGCGCACGCTCTATGCTGACATGGACCCGGAGGACGCGCGCCAGGCAAGCCAGGTTCTAGCTCAGGCGCAGATTCCCTTTGAGCCCACCGCCAACGGGGCTGGCATCCGCGTTCCGGCCGCGCAACTGGACAAGGCGCGGCTGGTGACCGCGGCCAAAGGCATGAAGAGCGGGCGGCTGGGCTTTGAGATTTTTGACAAGCCCAACTGGGTGGGATCGGAGTTCGACGAACAAGTCAACTATCAGCGGGCGCTCGAGGGAGAACTGGAACATACCGTCGGCTCGCTCGCTGATGTTGAATCGGCGCGGGTTCACCTGGTGCTTCCTCACGACTCGCTCTTTCGCGAGGCTGAACGGCCGGCCAAGGCTTCGGTGGTGCTCAAGCTGCGCCATCGCTCCCTGGCCGAAGGAGAGCCGGACGCGATTCGCAATCTGGTAGCCTCTGCCGTTGACGGCCTTACGCCGGATCGCGTGGTTCTGGTCGATGCCGCCGGCAACCTGCCGCTCGGTCCGAAGACCGCCGACGCCATGCGCTTGAGCGCCGAGGAAGCCCTGGAGCAGAAGCTGGTCGCGACGCTGGAGCCGGTGACCGGGCCGGGCAATGTGCGCGCGTCGGTGACGCTGGACTACGATCCCGCGGCAACCGATGAGACAGAGGAGAGCTACGACCCGGATCAGACGGTGACTTTGTCGATGCAGCGCACAGAGCAAACCACGGGCGGCCAGGCGGTAGCTGCCGGGATTCCCGGCACCGCCTCGAATGCGCCCAATTCGCGGGCCTTGCCTGTTTATCCGCAGCAGAACAGCGCGCCGCAGAGCTCCAAGAGCGAGTCCGGAACGTATGCGTCCTCGAAGACGGTCCGGCATGTAATCGAGGGCCCGGGAAAGGTGCGGCGATTGACGGCTGCCATCGTGGTGAACGACCGGCTGGCGCAGCCTGCATCCCTGGGCAAGGTAGCGCAATGGCAGCCTCGTTCGGCCGACGAGGTGCGCAACCTGACGGCGCTGGCGCAGGCCGCGGTGGGCTTCGATGCCACACGCGGCGACATGCTGCAAGTCCAGGATCTGGCCTTTGAAGAGAATCGTTTGCAGCAGCCAGTCTCACTGCCGGCGAAGTTGCTGAGCACGGCCGAAGATTCGCCGGTTCTGGTCAAGTACGCCGCCCTGCTGATCGGCATTCTTGTCGTAATGATCTTCGGTGTGCGTCCCGCGCTGCGCCACGCCAGGCGTGGCCCCGCGCCAAAGGGCAAGAAGGAAATCAAGGAACTGCCCGGCTCCACAGAAGCCGGGCAGCCACCAGCGCTGAAGCCGCCTGAGCCTGCTGAGGTTGATCCAGAGCGAATCAGAACCCAGCAGATCTTCGAGCAGGTCACCGACCATCTTAAGCGCGAACCTACGCAGAGTTCCAAGTTGCTACAGAGCTGGATTCATTCTGACTAGTCAGGTGAGCGTCGAGGAGTTGCGGAAATGCGGGCAGAGAAGGATGCGAATGATGTGAAGCACAAGGAAATGAAGGACCTCAGCAGGCCAGCAGGGACTGAGAAGAGATAGCGCACAGCAAGGAAAGGACCGGAGCCTTGTCCGAAGAGGAATCCCAGAACGGAGCATCACGGCGCCACGCGACGGCAAACATATCCGGCGTGCGCAAGGCGGCCGTCTTGTTGGTGGCCGTAGGCGAGGAGTTGGCCAAGGAGATTCTGCGGGCGCTGCCGGAAGAGGATGTGCAGCGGATTACCGAGGAGCTGGCCGATCTGCGCGGCATCACGCCAGAGCTCTCTACCGAGATTCTGGAGCAGTTCTGGGAGCTTCTGGAAACCCAGAACTTCATGATGCACGGCGGCCTCGACTACGCCAGCCGGCTGCTGAAAGAAACCTTCGGCGAGGAACGGGCCGACGATTTGTTGGCAATGGTGCGTCAATCCCAGGAGGCTTCCCAGGGCAATCTGGCCAAGCTGCAGCGCACTGATCCTCAGCAACTGGGCAAACTGCTCGATTCCGAACATCCGCAGACGATAGCCCTGGTGCTGGCCCATTTGGACCCGCGGCGGGCCTCGATGGTGCTGGACAACCTGAGCGAAGAGCACAAAGTGCTCTCGATCCAGCGGCTGGCCGAGATGCGCCAGTTCTCGCCCGAGATGGCGCAGAAGGTGGCCCACATTCTGCACCGGCGGCTGGAGAACATGGGCGATACGGCGCGCAAGAGCTACTCGGGATTCAAGGCGGTGGCTGATCTGCTGAACCGGCTTAATGCCGAAGAATCAAAGAAGATTCTCGAAACCATCGAGGATGGCGCGCCGGAGCTGGCGCTGTCCATCCGAAACCTGATGTTTACCTTTGAAGACCTCGTAACAGTGCCACCGGCCACCATCCGCGAAATTGTTTCCGGAGTGGACAAGCGGCAACTGGCGTTGGCCTTGCGCGGCGCCAAGGAAGAGTTGCGCGCACAGATCTTCAAAGCCATGAGTTCAAGAGCCGTCGAGATGCTGAAAGAAGATATGGAAGTTCTGGGCCCGGTGCGCTCGCGCGAGGTGGCGCAGGCCCAGCAGGAGATTCTCAACCTGGCACGGCGGCTTGAGGCTGAAGGCAAGGTGGTTCTCAAGCTGGAGGCGGGTGACGAGATGATGGTTTGAACGGTTATCGGCTGCCGATCGGTTACATCAATGGCACAGCGGAACCAGAGTAGATGTATGCCGGAAGCACGCCCGCCAAGTGGCTTTTTCCTCAACGGGGTCCCCAACGAGTGAACTTTGCTCGTTGGGGTGGAAGAAGAAGCCACATTGAAGACTTTCAACAAGGGCGCGTTTACTCTGGTTCCGCTCTAACGGCTGACAGCCGCGGATGGGAGAGCAGACTTTGCAGCAGGCGGAATCCACATCGCGCAAGGCCGTTACCGGGCGCATCGAAGCCTTCCAGTACCCGGCCGGTCCCGAGACGCCTTTGTCACCGGGGTGGTATGGATGGGCCGGGGATGAAGAGGATGCCGGCAGCTCTGCCATGACGCAGACGGAAGATGCCAGAGGCGGGAGCATGGAACTCCTGCAGCAAGCCGAGATCGAGAAGCGAATAGCCGAGGAGACACGCCGCGCCTTCGACGCGGGCCGGGAGCAGGGTTGCAAGGCCGAACGCGAGGCGCAGGCAGCCGCGCGAATTGCGGCGGAGCGTGAGCGGACGCAGCAGGCAGCCAGGCTGATTGAGAGTTTTACGCAGGAACGCGACCGCTTTATGCAAGCCGTCGAGCATGAGGTGGTGCAGCTGGCGCTGGCCGTGGCGGCGCGCATTCTGCGCCGCGAGGCGCAAATGGACCCTCTGCTGCTGACTGGAGCCGTGAGAGTGGCGCTGGGACAGCTCTCCGGATCGACCCAGGTAAAATTGCGCGTGCCAGCGGCGGAGCTTGACCTATGGAGCGAGTCTATGGCCCTTGTTCCCAACCTGGCCGTCAGGCCGACGGTGATGGCGGGCGAAGGAATGCGCCTGGGTGACTGCATGATCGAGACAGAGCTGGGTTCGGTGGATCTTGGGATTCGCGCGCAGTTGGGAGAGATTGAGCGAGGCTTTTTCGACCGCGCAGGCGGCCCGGCAACTGGCCGCCGCGAATGCGATACGGATGAGCTGGCCGCCTCCGAGACTGTCAGGGAGAGCCGCGCATGACCCGAATGCTGGATCGCTATTTTGCCCGCCTGGAACGCGGCCAACCCTGGCGCTGGCGCGGCCAGGTGCTCGAGTTGGTGGGCCAGACCATCGAGTCGGCGGGCCCCTTGGCTTCGGTCGGCGAGTGTTGCGAGATTCAGGACCAGTTTGGCCACACGCACCTGGCCGAAGTGATTGGTTTTCGCGGCTCGAATGTTCTGTCAATGCCGGTCGAGAGCACAGAGGGGATTCGCTTTGGCAATTCCGTATTGGCCATGGGCGTGCATTCCGAAATCGAGGTGGGACCGGCGCTGCTGGGCAGGGTGCTGAATGCGCTGGGCGAGCCTATTGATGATGGCCGTCCGCTGGCCTTTTCTCAGACGCTGCCGCTCGACGGGGCGGTGCGGCGGCCGCTGGACCGGACGCCGATTCGCACGCCGCTCGGCACCGGAATTCGCGCCATCGATGCGCTGCTGACAGTGGGCAGGGGACAGAGGGTGGGTATCTTCGGCGGCTCCGGCGTGGGCAAAAGCACGCTGATCGGCATGATGACCCGCAACACCGAGGCCGATGTGACTGTGGTGGGACTCGTGGGCGAACGGGGCCGCGAGGTGGGCGAGTTTCTGGAGGATGCGCTGGGCGTGGAGGGCCGGGCGCGCTCGGTCGTGGTGGTTTCTACATCCGATCAATCGCCGCTGCTGCGCATGCGAGCAGCGCTGGCGGCAACTACGATTGCCGAATCTTTTGCCAGAGAAGGAAAACATGTGCTGCTGGTGCTGGACTCGCTGACTCGCTTTGCCATGGCTGCGCGGGAGATTGGATTGGCCGCCGGAGAGCCACCCACGAACAAGGGCTACACGCCTTCGGTTTTTACCCGTCTCGCCCGCCTGGTGGAACGCGCGGGGGAGTTTCGGCAGGGGTCCATAACCGCCTTTTATACGGTGCTTATGGAGGGTGACGATCAGCAGGATCCGCTGGTGGATGCTGTCCGGTCACTGCTCGATGGCCACGTTGTGCTCTCGCGAACACTGGCGGCTGAAGGATGGTATCCGCCCATCGAGGTGCTGGATTCAATCAGCCGTCTGATGCCGGCCGTTACCCAGCCTGAGCATCGCGCACATGCCGGGCTTCTGCGGCGATTGATGGCCGTTTACGCTCGCTCCGAGGATTTGGTGCGCATTGGAGCCTACAAGCCGGGTTCAGATCCAGATCTGGACCGCGCGCTGCGCGCCCGCCCGGCGCTGCGGGCGTTCATGACCCAGGACGCGCACGAGCAGGTCAACTTTGCCGAATGCGCGCGCCAGCTTGCCGCGCTGGCAGCGGAGGTGTGATCCATGGCCGTATCGCGCGCCCTGCGCCGCCTGTTGCGCATCCGGAACCTCGAGGAAGAACAGAGTCACCTGGCTCTGGAATCCGCTCTCGGAGAGTTCAATCGTCTGGAAAACGCGCTTACGACCGCCGTCGAGCGGGAGCTTCGGGGCCGGAGGCTGGTCGAGGCGAGCGCCCTGTCAGGCCAGTTATCCGACCGGCTCGCGGGCATTGAGGAGACGCGCTCGGCAGGCCGTCATGCTCTCATGCTTGAGCCAAGAATCAAGGCCGGGGAAGATGAAGTGATGGCACGGCGCCAGGAGTTCCTCCTGAAGAGGGTAGCGCGCCGCCAGGCGGAAACCCTGATCCAGAAGACCGAGGCGCGGGATGCCGTTGAGGTTGACCGTCACATGCAGCAGACGTTGGACGACTGGTACAACTCGCGGCTGCACGGCGAACGAGCCGAAGCCGAACCGCCGGCGCCCAAAGGACAATAGACCACCATTCAAATGTCCTTACCTTCTAAAACGGCGATCAAAGAATGCGATTGCGGTGCGGACAGAAACATGAGGAACAATCCACACAGAAGGCAACACTGCTTCCTGAATTGGGATTTTCGATTTCATTTCTGACAATGCTCTAACCCGCCCCCCACGCCGTTTGGCACATCTTCTGCTTTATCCGTTTGCATGGCTATTGCTGCGGGAATCGAGATCGAAGCGGGTAAAGGCCCGGCGCCGAGCCAGGATCATGCTCTCGGAGCGGCACAGGGAACAAGGCTGACAGGGGCGATTGCTCGAAATCTGTCATCGCCAACGGCCTCGACCGCAGAGAGTTTTCGCTCCGGCTGGCAGTCGCTGCTGGCTTCGCTGGGCTCGAATGTGGAAGATGCCAGCCAAACCGGGAGTGAAGCGGGTTTAGGAACCACGGTTGCTTTACTGGCGCAGGGAGAGAGCGCCGGCAAACACTCTGTTTCGACTTCAGCCAAGGCTGCTTGGGCGGATTCGTCTTCAAGTCAGGAGACGGAGAAGGGAAGCGGGAAGACCAGCGCGGCGGCAAAACTGTCCACGGGTGACACTCGGACCGGAGGGCTCGCGGCGCGGACGCCTGCCGAGACGATACAGGCGGCCACTGCCAGAACAACGGAGAAGAAACCGGCGGTGAATTCCAAGACGGAATCTGCCAGCTCATCCCACTCCGCACGCGTTGCCGCGCCGGCTGTTGATGCAACCGGGACGATTGCGATCATCTCGCCAGCAACATCAGCGCCTGTTGTCGTGAACACAGTCTCCGATGCGGCGGACAAGTTGACCCGGCGCACGGAGACGAATCTCACGGCGGATTCCTTCAGTTGGCAGTCGACTGATTCCGAGCGTCCGATGACCGCGGCCGAACGGATGAATGCAGGCGGACAGACGCCTGCGGGAGAATCTGAAACGTCCGCAAGCCAAAATCAGGCTTTGTCTGCTTCCGGCCTGAGTGAGTCCTCCGGCCCAACCTTCAAGCAAACAAGCATTTCGGCTGCAAGCGAAAGCGGACCGCGGCAGGTCGCAGCGCCAGTTGCAGGCGAGAGTCTGCCTGAGCTTTCTGCGTCTGGCATGAACCAGAGTCAGACAGTTGAGCAAAGCCTAAATCGGCCTCTGACAGCAGTGCAACACCAGAAATCAACGGGAGTGCGGACGGCAGGCCAAAGCTCATCTCCGGGGATAATCCCGAGCCATGAGGCAACCGGCACAGCCGCGTCGAGCCAGAATTCGAGCCAGGCTGAGGTGGGGAGCGTAAGCAAGGTTCAAACTCTTGCATCGAGCCCAATCAAGGCTCCGGCGCGCCTGGCAGACAAGGAAGGGAACTCAGCCTCCTCAATCGGCAGCGATGAGCTGAATCAATTGTCAGTGGCCACCGATATTGCAGCCTCTCAACCGGGACGCACGGCAGTTCCTCAAGTCATAGACGATTCAGGTTCTGCCGGCAGCGGAAAGGCCTCAGTGTCCGGCACATCGCGCTCCATGCGCGGAACCAGCAGCTTCAATTCCATTCAGCGCCGTCTTCCGGAAGGGAAGGCTTCCAGTCCAGCCGCGGATGCGACGGCGATCGTGCGCGAAGCAGCGAAGGCGAATGAAGTTGCGAGGACACCGGGGGCTTCGGCGGCAGGTTCAACGGCTGCAACAAGCGGCGCCGATTCTCGCGATGCCTTTGCGGCTCTCGATGCCGAGGGCATTGAGGGAAGGCCGGCCTGGATTCATGCCGGTACACAGCGGGCAGAAGCAGGTTTTCAGGACCCGGCGCTGGGTTGGGTCGGCATTCGCGCGAATGCCAGCGGAGGCGGAGTTCATGCTGAGCTGGTGCCTGGCTCAGCCGATGCGGCCCAGACGCTGGGCAGCCACCTGGCTGGATTGAATGCCTATCTTGCCGAGCACCGCACGCCGGTTGAAACGCTGACGCTGACCGCCCCCGAGAGCGGATTGGGCAGTGATCAGGGCGCGGGAGACGGCATGCAGCAGGGGACAGGGCAACAGACGGGACAAGGTCTGGCGCAGGGCGCCGATAGCGGTTCGCAACTTGGAGAGTCCGGAAGCCCAACGACCCTACCTGCGGCTGCTTCGGAGGCGACAGTTTTACCAACGGGATTAGACGGAAGCGCACAGCCGGTATGGCTGGGGGGCAAGCACATATCGGTAATGGCCTAAGCCTGAAGACGGACTAGAGGCTACAGACAGGCCGGAGCACCGGCCGACGGGCGGAAGCCCGATAAACCAGAGCCGGCAAGGAAGGCCGGCGCAGAAAGGGCAGGGAGCAGGATGGCAACAGCAATCTTGAATCACCGCATGGCTGCGGCACAAGCTCTTGCAGGCAATACCGCGGCAACTCCTATGGCGTCAGCCGCAACTGGCAAAACCGCTAAGCAGGAGGCAGACGGCAGTTCAAGCAGCGATAGCAGTTCAGCTGCCTCGATCTCCTCAAGTGACTTTCTCACTTTGCTGGTGACCGAGCTGAAAAACCAGGATCCGACTGCGAATACCGATCCCAATGAGTACGTCAACCAGCTCGTTGCAGTGAACAGCCTGGAGCAACTCATCAATATCAACTCCACCCTGACCTCAGATCTTGGCACATCGAGCAGCAGCACAAGCTCCGATGTCACCAGAGTCTCGGCAACGAGTTTGGCCGCCAACAGCGCCACGTCCGAGCCGGCTGCGTTGAATGGCGGAAGATCGATTCCCAGCGCGATTCAAACGGCCACATCCAAACTGGCTCCGGGCAATCTCAGCGTTCCCGATGCCAACCCGGCAGGGCAGACTGTGGCCCAGGCGCTGAGTGGCCGGCGCAATTCCCTGTAGATTCCGGCGGGCAGTTTATCGCCCAGCGACGAAGCTCCTAACCCGCCGGCCGCGGAGGCCAGCGTCACCGTTCAAAGGAGAAGCATCATGCCCAGCTTTTACATTCCACTTAGCGGTCTCGACGCCGATTCGACGGCGCTGAACACCATCGCGAACAATCTGTCCAACATGAACACAACAGGTTTCAAATCGCAGACAACGACCTTCAGCGATTTGTTCTATCAGGAAATCGGCTCCTCTGGATCAGGAGATGAGATTCAGGCAGGCAGTGGCGTGCAGGTGGCAACCAACACCACGGATTTCACGACCGGATCGATATCCTCTGCTTCCTCGACGAGCGATGTTGCGATTAACGGCACGGGATTCTTCGTGCTGGACAACAATGGAAGCCAGTTGTACACGCGCAACGGCGCCTTCCAGGTGAGTTCAGACGGCACACTGCAGAGTTCCGGTGGTCTCGCGGTCATGGGCTATCCGGCGACGAACGGGGTGGTGAACACCAGCGGCGAGCTGGG
>Ga0302270_10006505_pt1 | contig 10410 bp, 7 predicted proteins | sample III_Bog_E2_3_FD_198773 | JGI IMG/M metagenome (GOLD analysis project Ga0302270, IMG submission 198773) | Peat permafrost microbial communities from Stordalen Mire near Abisko, Sweden - III_Bog_E2_3 | ecosystem: Environmental > Terrestrial > Soil > Wetlands > Peat | place: Sweden: Abisko...
TCAAGGCCTTTCTTGACGGCGACCACGACCATTCCGGCCTGGAGCGGCGCGTTACGCGCTACCTGGAGCGCATCGATCTGGCGCGGGAGCCGCTGGCGCCGGACTTCAGCGTGAAGACCACCGATGGCCGTCCGATGAGCCGCGATTCGCTGGCCGGCAAGGTGGTGCTCATCGACTTCTGGGCCAGCTGGTGCGCGCCCTGCCGCGAATCGATTCCTAAGATCGCCGATCTGGTGGCGAAGTTTGCCGGCAAGCCCTTTGTGGTGATCAGCGTCAACCTCGACAACGAACAGGACAAGTGGTTGTCGATGGTGCGTCGCTACCAGATGACGTGGCCGCAGTGCGGGGACGGCGGCTTCGACGGCGCCTTGTCCAAGTTGTTTGCCGTGCGTGCGATACCGGCAACCTTCACCATCGATGCCGACGGCATTCTGGAGGATCAGCGCGTGGGCGACACCGACATTGAAGCCAAGCTGAAGAAGATGATCGCGCGCGCGGAGAAGTCTTCGAGCGCGGTGCAATAAGGGCGCGGCCTAAATCGGGAAGTGGGAATGGCCGCAGTGGGTCAACAAAATAGCACAGGCCGTGGCCAAGAACAAGACTTGTATTTTTGGGCCGGGCAACCTACTATCCGCACTAGATACCGGCCTGCAAAGCAGGTAGTAGATTAACGCTGGTTGAACCAACATTCATGAACAGGGGTTCGACTCGACAATCGGTTCTGTGTGCAGTGTCCGCCAGTCCGGAATGCCTAATGAACCGCGGAGAACTCCACCGTCTTTGGACGGGTTCACCAGCGCATCGACTACGGCCCAGCGGGTCGGCTTCTTCATTTCTGGCGTAGGGCGCGCACGTCTGCCCCTGCCAAGGCCTCGCCCTGTATTCTTCTTGGGTGCATCCCGTTTTATTTCATCTTGGCGCAGTGGTGATTCCAGCCTATGGAGCGCTGGCGTCGCTGGGCGTTCTATTGGGGCTGCTGCTGGCGCAGCGCACAGCGCGCGTGGCGGGGCTGAATGCCTCCGAGGTGTGGAATCTGTGTGTTTTGGCGGTTTTTGCAGCGATTGTGGTGCAAAGGCTGCTGCTGGTGGGTGCAAATTGGAGCATCCTGCGCACGCATCCTTCGTGGATGCTGGCTTTAGCCATGGTGCACCATCCGCTGCTGGCTTCTGCGGGAGCCTTGGCGGCCGCGCTGGTGGCTGCCGTGTATGCGTGGAAGCGCAATATGCCGTGGCGGGCCACGGCCGACGCACTGGCGGCTCCGGTGGCCGTGGGGCTGGCTTTTGAGCAGATTGGCGCGCTATTGGCAGGTGCGGGATGGGGCGTGGATGCACCGGCCGGGCTGCCCTGGGCGGTGACGTACACCTCCGCTCTGGCGGCGCGCTGGAGCGGAACGCCGCTGGGCGTGCCGTTGCATCCGGTGCAGGCCTACGCGGCGCTGGGGCTTGCGGTTCTGGCGGGAGCAGCGTATGTGGCTCTAGCCCGGTGCGGGCAGACGGGCGATGTGGCTGGTTTGTGGCTGATGGGATTTGGAGTGGTGATCTTCCTGACCGAGATCTGGCGCGACAGCGAAGGGCGGGGCCGCTTGCTACACGGCGCAATCGACGGCCCGCAGTTGGGCGCGGTGGGTGCGGTGCTGGCGGGTGCATGGATGTTGCGTGAACGGCGGAACGAGGGGATGGGCGCATCGTCTATTGATCCGGTCCTTGAATAGTGTGTCGGCTTCCCACCCATTGCGCGATAAACCTGCGAAATGGATCGGGCACGGTGGTTCTAGTACTACAGTTGTAGATCGGAAGTCCCGGAGGGAGCAGGGGGTTTCAACCCCCTGAAAGAGAGCAAAATAAGGCGGCCTTTAGGCCCGGGCCTTCGTCCCACTTCTGCATCAAGGAACAAGTACAACTGTAGTTCTAGGTGAGGGCAGGATCGATAGTTGAAGGATCAATGGTGCGGGAAATGAAGACGAGTTATGAGGCAGGCTATGACAGATGAACAGAAGATAACCGGGCAGGTGCTGGACGTGACGGCCGATGCCGCCGGGCAGCGGCTGGATCAGTTCATCGCCGCGCAGTTGGATGGCGTAAGCCGGTCGCGGGTGCAGTTGTTGATTGAACAGGACGATGTGCGGGTGGACGGGGAGCCGGTGAAGGCCTCGCAGAAGCTGCGCGGCGGCGAGCGGATTCTGCTCACTGGCGAGCCGCGTCCGGTGCCGCTCAAGGCCATGCCGGAAGACATTCCGCTGGACGTGATCTACGAGGACAAGGACCTGGCGGTGGTGAACAAGCCGGCCGGCATGATGGTGCACGCCGGCTCTGGCCAGAACGACGACGAGCGCAGCCGCGGCACGCTGGTGAACGCGCTTCTCTACCGCTTCCAAAAGCTGTCGCAGGTGGGTGGCGAGCTGCGTCCGGGCATTGTGCACCGGCTCGACAAAGATACCAGCGGGCTGATCGTGGTGGCCAAGAACGACCGTGCCCATGCGGCGCTGGGCGCAATGTTCGCTGATCGCAAGATGAAAAAGACGTACATCGCGCTGGTGCAAGGGACGGTGGAAAAGGCGCGCGGGTCCATTCTCGCGTCCATTGACCGCGATCCGATGCGGCGCACACGGATGACGACATCGAGTAACGAAAATGCCCGAACCGCAGTCTCACACTACGAGGTGGTGCGGCGGATCGAGTGCCGTTTTGGCCGCTTTACGCTGGTGCGGGTACGCATCGAGACCGGCCGTACGCACCAGATCCGCGTACACATGGCCTCGATCGGCCACCCGGTGGTGGGTGACACGCTGTATGGCGGCGCGGGACAGTTGACGGATCAGGTGGCGGCGCAGGCGGCCACATCCAAGGCGGCGCGGCGCAAGAACCAGCCCGAACGGCTGCGGTTGGGACGGAACTTTCTTCACTCGGCCGAGCTGGAGTTCGAGCATCCGGTGAGCCACAAGGCGATGAAGATGGAAGCGCCCTTGCCCGCCGAACTGGAGACTCTGCTGGTGCGGCTGGAAGCGCCCGCGCAGTAGCAACCGCTGGGGGCTTCTGCTGTTGGTGCGGAGGGGTTCCTTGCTATCCCACCCATTTCGCGATAAAGCCTGCGAAATGGATGGGGCACGGAGCTTCTATACGGTGCTTGTATTTGAGGGCCGGATCAGTCGTAGTTTTGGAAAAAGATTCATGCCATTGGTAAGGGGTATACCCGCCCGCTGGTGGCGATTGCTAAAATGAGGAAGCTATGATCAACAAGCACTTTGGTCTTCTGTTGGCGCCGGCCTTTTTGACGGCGATTCTGGCTGCACAGCAGCCCGCGGCGCCTGCCGCTCCGCAGCCCGCAGCGCCCGCCGTTGACGCGCAGGCGTCGAATACCGATTCGTCGATGGACGTGAATGCGCCCACCATCAAGATCGGCGTCAACGAGGTCAACCTGATTTTTACGGTGACCGACAGGCGTGGGCATTACAACCCGAACATGAAGCTGAACGACTTTGCACTGCTGGACGACCAGAAGGCGCCGGCGCATGTGAACTCGTTCCACCAGCAGATCAACCTGCCCCTGCGCGTCGGCATCGTGATCGACACCAGTTCGTCGATCCACTCGCGCTTCCAGTTCGAGCAGCAGGCGGCCACTGAGTTTCTTCTTCAGATTCTGAAGGCGCGCAGTGACCGCGCGTTTGTGATGGGCTTTGACGTGACGCCCAACATTACCGCCGACTGGACCAATAATCTGGATGCGCTGCAGACGGGTGTGAACCGGCTCAAGCCGGGCGGCGGCACGGCGCTGTTCGATGCGGTCTACTCGGCTTGCCGCGACAAACTGCTGGACGCCTCGCGCGGCCAGGAGCCGGTGCGCAAGGCCATCATCCTGCTCTCAGACGGCGACGACGACCAGAGCCGCGTTTACCTGGGCGAGGCCATCAAGGAGTGCCAGAGGGCGGAGACCATCATCTACGCCATCAGCACCAACTGGACGCCCAGCCGCGGCCAGGGCGACAAGGTGATGGAGCAGATGGCCAGCGAGACTGGCGGGCAGTCCTTCTTCCCACCCTCGGTGGAAGACATCTCGCAGAGCTTCACCAATATTCAGGAAGAGCTGCGCAGCCAGTACGCGCTGACCTACACGCCGGCCGACTTCAAATACGACGGCGCCTTCCGGCCCATCTACCTCTACTGCAACGACCGCCGCTACCTGGTCCGCGCCAAGAAGGGCTACTTCGCGCCGCGGCAGTAAGGCGGCGGCTATTGATTTGGCCCATAACCGGGTCTCTGACAACATAAATTCGTACATTGAGTTCGTGCTTTCCCTGGTCCCAGAATCGGGACAGGGGTACTGGAGTCTGCAGTAGAAGGCGGAATGCTTTAAAGCAATCAGCAGGAGCCATGCACCGGAGAGGTGCATGGCTCCTGCTGTTTTTGCAGGGCGGGGCATATGTTCCATTTCAGGACAGTTTAGGCAGGAATTGTCCAGTCTTGAAGCATTTCAGCAGTCTGTGATCTTTTGAACTCACTTATCTGCCGGATTCCGCGATGAAATAGGGGAAGGCGAACCCGTCCAGGGATGCAACGGGTCGCGAGCGCGGAGTGGGAAAATACCAATCCGAGCCTGCGGCGAAGACTGTGGACGGGGGCCGAAGCCGCGGGCTTATTGTGCGGCGCAGAGGTGAAACGGTGATCCGGCAGGCTATTTCTTGTGATATCTGCGCTTCGGAGAAGAAGCAGACCAACCACTGGTTTGTTGCTTATGAACAAGCGGGTGAGCTGCGGGTGAGCGGCTGGAACTCCCGCAACCGTCTGCGTCCGGGCTCGAAGCACCTATGCGGGCAAACCTGCCTGCACAAGCTGGTGGACGATTACATGGCGCGGACGATCGTGCGGACCCAGCCAGCGCATGCCGACTCGAACGAGGCGGAGATGATGGCTGCCATGGCCAACGACACGAGCCTCACCATTCATTCCGGATTTGAGGACTTTGAATCGTCGGCGCGGTTGATTGCGCCTTCGCCGGCGGCAGCATCGACGGCTGTTGCGGTAGCGGCCAAGCCCGCCTACCGGGCGCCAGCCGAGCTGGTACGGATGCCGGGCCGGGTAGCGGTCGAAGAGCGAATCTCTGCCGAACGGCAGGCTGCGCCGGAGGAGCCAGCGCGTCACTCAGCGCGCAACTGGCGGTCAGAGGCCTGGGAGCGGGAACGGGAACGGGAGCTGCGCGCAGCCACAAGACTGCGCTCCAACGGTTAAGTCCGAGGAGGTTGCCATGTGGATGGATATGATTGTGCTAGTTGCGGCGCTGCTTCCACTGCTGCTGCGGAGGCCGCCAGAAGTAGCTAGGGTTGCGGTGGTTGAGCCGCCAGCATGGCCAGAAGATCTGCCTCGTCGATAACCGCGACACCCAGCTTCTGCGCTTTGTCGAGCTTTGAGCCGGCATCTTCGCCGGCCACCACATAATTTGTCTTCTTGCTGACCGAGCCAGCGGTTTTGCCGCCAGCGGCTTCAATGCGAGCTTTAGCTTCGTCGCGGGTGAGCGTGGGCAACGTGCCAGTGAGCACGAAGGTGAGCCCGGCAAGCTGCGTGGAGCGCTGCTTTTTCTCCGCTGTCATATCGACGCCGGCTGCGTGGAGCCGCTCCACCAGAGCGCGATTGGCGGGCTGCGCAAAGAACTCCACAATGGCCTGCGAGATGCGCGGACCCACCTCTTCCACCTGGGCCAACTGCTCTGGCGAGGCAGCTTCGAGAGCCTCGATGGAGCCGAATTCCTCGGCCAGCAGTTCGGCCGTGCGCTCGCCTACGAAGCGGATGCCGAGGCCGCCGAGAACGCGTGCCAGGCCAGCCTTCTTCGATTGCTCGATCTCGTCCAGTAGGGTGCTGGCGCTCTTCTCGGCGAAGCGGTCGAGGGCGACCAACTGTTCGAGGGTGAGCGAGTAGAGATCGGCTACATTGGCAACCAGCTTGCGCTCCAGCAGTTGATCCACGACCGCATCGCCCAGGCCTTCAATGTTCATTACCTTGCGCGCGCCGAAGTGCAGCAGGGCCTCGCGCAGGCGGGCCGGGCAGCCGGCGTTGACGCAGCGGAAGTCCACTTCTCCTTCGGCGCGGACTACCTCGCTCTGGCATTCGGGGCAAGCGGTGGGGAAGACGTAGTCGGCGTCGCCGCGGGGGTGTTCGGTGTCGGCAACCACCTCGACGACCTTGGGGATGACGTCGCCGCCGCGTTCGACCTTGACCCAGTCGCCGATCTTGAGGCCCAGGCCCGCGATAAAGTCGGGATTGTGCAGGGTGGCGCGGCTCACGGTGGTGCCTCCGATGAAGACGGGCGCGAGCTCGGCAACGGGTGTGAGCTTGCCGGTGCGGCCCACCTGCACGGTGATGCCTTCGACGCGGGTGATGCCGGCCTGCGCGGTGAATTTATAGGCAATGGCCCAGCGCGGGGCGCGGCCGGTAGAGCCCAGGCGCTTGCGGGTTTCGATGGCGCTGACCTTGAGCACGATGCCGTCAATCTCGTAGTCGAGCGTGGGGCGCAGGGTCTCGATCTCGCTGATGAAGGCCATCATTTCATCGGCTGAGCGGACCACGCGACGCAGGGGATTGACGCGGAAACCCAGCGCGCTGAGCGTTGCGAGCGTGGTGTCCTGGTCGAGTTCGACGTACTCGCCGGCGACCAGCAGGAAGTAGGCGAAGAAGTCCAACTGGCGGTTGGCGACGATGGCGGGGTCGAGGGTGCGCAGGGTGCCGGCGGCGGCGTTGCGCGGATTCACGGCCAGCGCCAGCCCTTGCTGCTCGCGCTCCTCGTTCAGGCGTTCAAAGCTCTTGCGCGGCATCACGGCTTCGCCCCTCACCTCGAACTCCTGCGGAGAGCGGAGCCAATTGAGCTTTTCGGCAGGGACAGAGAGCGGAATGCTGCGGATGGTGCGCAGGTTGCCGGTCACGTCCTCGCCCACCTGGCCATCGCCGCGCGTCAGTCCACGCGTCAGATGGAGCGCGCCATCTGCTCCCGCCTCGTACACTAGGGCAACGCTGAGTCCGTCGAGCTTGAGTTCGGCAACATATTCGAGCGGCAACCCGTTGGCCAGCTCGCGGCAGCGCGCGTCCCATGTGGCCAGGTCTTCGGGCGAGTAGGCGTTGTCGAGCGAGAGCATGGGGCGCGAGTGAGCGACCTTCTGAAAGCCCTCGGCTGGCTTGCCGCCGACGCGCTGGGTGGGTGAGTCGGGCGTGACGAGTTCGGGGTGCTCGGCTTCGATGCGCTTGAGCTCGTTCATTAGCGCGTCGTACTCGGCGTCAGTGACGGAGGGCGCGTCGAGGACGTAGTAGAGGTGCTCGTGGCGGCGCAGGGAGGTGCGCAGCTCGGCTGCTCGCGCGGCGGGGTCAGGGAACAGGCTGGGAGTGTGGCCCATGGGTGGATTATAGGAGGGCGCGCGCCGGTTCTTGATCTGGCTCTTGAATAGTGCGTAGGCTTCCCATCCATTTCGCGATAAAACTTGCGAAATGGATAGAGCACGGCGCTTCTATACCAGGGCCGGAGCAATAGTATGGTTCACAAGAGCTTATGGAACCTGTAACGCACTTCCTTACCGGGGCCTGCATGGGCCGTGCCGGACTGAACCGCAAGACGGCCTATGCAACGCTGGTTGCCGTGCTGGCCGCAGAGGCGGCGGACATCGACGTGCTGTGGTCTCTGGCCGGGCCGGTGGAGAGCCTCAAGCATCATCGCGGCATTACGCATACGTTTGTGGCCGCGCCGTTTGTGGCTGCGGCGGTGGTGGGCGTGGTGTGGCTTTATGATCGCTGGCGGCCTTCGTTCCGATCCTTCTTCGCAAAGGGCGCGAAGAAGGATCGGGCACCCGGCCTGCGTTCTGCAGTGGGCGATTCGGCGGGCCAGCCGGTGCATTGGGGCTGGCTCTATGCCACGGCGCTGTTGGCGGCCCTGAGCCATCTGCTGCTCGACTGGACCAACAACTACGGCGTTCGGCCGATGTTTCCGTTCAATCCGCGCTGGTATGCGGGGAGTTTTATGTTTATCGCAGAGCCGGTGCTGTGGGTGCTGCTGATCGCTGCCATGGTGGTGCCTTGGTTGCTGGGGTTGGCGGACAGCGAGATTGGTGCGCGGCGCAAACGGTTTCGGGGGCAGGGCTGGGCGATCTTTGCGTTGGCTGGGATGGTGGTGCTGTGGTGCTGGCGCTGGGCAGAACATGCGCAGGCCGAGGTGATGGTTGAGAATACGCAGTTGGCCAGCGAGCCGACGAAGCGCGTGGCTCTGGAGCCTTATCCGGGCAACCCGTACCGCTGGCACGCGATCATGGAGACGGCCGATTTCTACCAGACCGCCGAGGTGAACACCTGGAGCGAGGCGATCGAGAGCGACGCGCACCGGGACGTGCTGTGGAAACCGGCCGACACGGCGGCGGTGGAGGCGGCCAAGCGGACCGCGCTGGGGCAGGCGTACTTGGACTGGGGCACGTGGGCCGTGGTGCAGGATGTGGGCCAGATGCCGGTGGAGGCCATGGAGCCACCCAATCTGGGGCCGGGACGGACGTGGACCACGGTGAAGTTCACCGATCTGCGCTTCGGGTACTCGTTCATGGGTAGGCCGGGTGTGGCGGAGCGTACTCCGCTGACGGGGTGGGTGTACATCGTGGATGGCAGGGACGACGCGGGGCAGGCAATGGGGGGCCGGGAGCAGCGCTGAAGATTCGGCCCTCAAGTAGTTCTTCTATTGCTGTAGAGGGGTTCCTTGCGGACCCATCCTAGCCGCAAGAACAAGAACGCGGCGAGTATCCACACCCCACGGACGAAGACCTGTCCGAGGGGACCCCGGAGGATGGGGCGCCGGCAGCCTACAGTATTTACGTATTATAAGCCGGATAAATAGTGTGTAGGCTTTCCGCCCATTTCGCGAAGATGAATATCAAGCTAGCTCCGGCTCGGCAGTGCAGGGGCGAACGGGCAGGGTCTTGTAACAGTCAGGCACCGGCATTTCCGACCCACGATGGATGAAATGTGTTCCGGTGAGCCCCCGCGCCGTAGGCGCAGTGCAAGTTAGCCCCACGTTTCAACGTGGGGTCAGCAGCCGCCAAAATATCCGGAGTCCCATAGGGACGGCGCAATCGTGGAGTTTCTTTCTCGGCACGACTAAATCCGTGCCCCTCTACAAAGCAAGAAGTCCAATCGGCGTGTTGAAAGCTGGCCTGAGCTAACATCTTCGCGATAAAGCCTGCGAAATGGCTGGGGCACGGTCCATACAGGTACATCAGATGCATCCAGGTACATCTATTTGAGGGCTGGATTGACGATGCCCGGTTCCCAATATTGTGTTCAGGATGAAAATTTGTTTTGGGGCGATGAAGAGTCCCATTTGACCGCGGCGGGCGTGGCCCCCAGAATGAATAGAGGAAGACTGTGTTGCCGGTGCGCGTGCCCCTTGCCGTGCAGAAGCCGGAAATTCCAGGGATTGAGGTTTCAATGATCGCCTATCTGCTGCTGTTGCTCGCTGTTCTGAGCCGTTTCCTTCCCCTTGCGGGTGGTTCGTTCCACATTGGCTGGATGAACTTTACCGCGGTGGGCGGCGTGCTGCTCTACTTTGGCGCGCGGCGCTCGTGGCGCGAGATGCTGGCTCCGCTGGCCGTGCTTGTGGCCACCGACTACTGCCTGACCACGTTTGTGTACCACTACAGCTTCAGTTGGCAGGCCTATGTGCCCACGTGGCTTTGGTATGTGGCGGCCATGGCGCTGGGCCAGATCCTGCTGAAGGCGCGGACCAGCTTTACGCGGGTCGCCTCAGGCGCTCTCCTGGGGCCGACCTCGTTCTTCGCGGTGTCGAACTTCGCGGTCTGGATGGGCGGCGGCATGTATCCGCACACGCTGGGCGGGCTTTGGGCCTGCTACGTGGCGGCGATTCCGTTCTATCGCAACGATCTGCTTTCAACGGCGCTGGTGTGCGCGGCAGCCTTTGGCCTGCCGGTGCTGGTGCGCCGCTTCAGCGCGCCGCCCGCGGTTGCGGTAGTGGCTGGAAAGTAAAGTTGCCGCGCTTCCTGGCACGGGGAGGCTTGAACAGAAAAGCAAAAAGGCCGGAGGCGTTCAACGCGCTTCCGGCCTTATTGTTTTGGTGCAGTCCGCCTGTTGCTGCAGAGGGGTTCCTTGCTATCCCACCCATTTCGCGATGATGAATATCAAGTTAGCTCCGGCACCGCTTTCAACGTGCCGGTTGGACTTCTTGCTTTGTAACAGGGCACGGCTTCAGCCGGGCCACAACAGCAACAAAAATAAAGGGTAGGGCTTCAGCCCCTGCACGCCATCTCCTTGCCATAAAAGCCGCGCATCGCCTCTTTCCGCGGCCTGTTTCTCCCCTGAACAGACGCATATTTCCGAATGAAAAGACAGCAGGGGCTGAAGCCCCTCTCTCATTTCACTGCAATCGGCCCGACTAAAGTCGTGC
>Ga0302270_10006516_pt1 | contig 10400 bp, 11 predicted proteins | sample III_Bog_E2_3_FD_198773 | JGI IMG/M metagenome (GOLD analysis project Ga0302270, IMG submission 198773) | Peat permafrost microbial communities from Stordalen Mire near Abisko, Sweden - III_Bog_E2_3 | ecosystem: Environmental > Terrestrial > Soil > Wetlands > Peat | place: Sweden: Abisko...
GCAACGCCTTCCTGCGTCCACCTGGTCGCAGTTCAAACGTGTCACGAATCCGCCCGGTTCAGCGCTACCCCATGCACTGGTGTAGTTGTCGCTGACGCACTCCACACAGTGTCGTCGCCCAGCGAGGAAGATTGCGCAATCCCCAGGGGGGGCAGCGAACCCGGGCCCAGCCCCAGAACTTGAGGGGCTTGGGCCAGGGATGGGATTGCTACGCCTCCAGCTCGAGGAAGGCTACCCCCTTGTAGACGCACCCCTCATCCTGGTCCGGCAGGATGTGTGCCTGGGCCAGCGTCTTGAGGCCCCACGCATCAAGGCCGAACTCCGCCTGCACCTTCTTGAGGAACCACTCCGCCTCGTAGTTAGCCTCCCTGAGGCACATGGCTCCAATCATCTGGCCGGAAGGGTCATCCACAACCAGCCACATTTCGGGTTGGGGAAAGGCAGCTGCTCCACCCGTCCACATTTGGGCCGGTCGGATGAGGCAGGGATCCCGGTTAAGGTCAGGTTCCACGAGAATGTCGGTCCCTCCGGCCGATTCGAATTTGAGGAAGGTCCTCCCCTCAAGGTTCTCGATGGTGAGGGCGTGGCCGGCCGGCCAGGTCAGCGCCGTTGCCAACCAGATCGTGGTGGGCTTGGCGCGCGCCCGTCCAGCAAGGGTAAGAGGCAGGTCGTTCGCCACGGCAAAGGCCAGGACCTCCTTGAGGAGGGGGGTGGACACCTCGGCCAATTCTTCCAGGGTGTTGTTGACTTCCCGGCGGTTGGCAACCAACTCGGTGATCAGCGCGGTCGTTTGGATTTGGGTGGGTGTGGGGTGCATTGATGCCTCCAGAAAGGCCGCGGAACAATTCCGCCGGCCATGCCAGTAAGTACCCGGGAAAGTTTTCCGGCCCTTGGGGTGGGCCTGAAAATGTTTTTCAGCGGTGGCAGGGGCGCAAACTACCGGGGAATGCCGAAAATGAGTCTGGTAGCTGGCTCTCGCCGCAACCTCTGGCCTCCCGATCCAGGCGGCCTAGCCAAGACCTGGCTCGAAAGACCATCGAATCAAGCTCCAAGTTCATCGCTTTTCATTTAGCGGCAAGGGTTTAGGGCAGAAACGACCTTGAAATCGAACCTGGCTGGAAAACCTTCGTCGAGGAAGAATGCTCAAAAAGGCCATGGGACCATTACATGCGCCCGGACCCTCATGGGCCAGGTCACCCGGCAAGGCGAACAAACCAGCAATGCTGCCGCGATGAAAGGTATTCCGATGAAAAAGCAGAATGGACAGTTGCAAGCCCCAGAGCCCACTTTGAACACCGTGGCCGCCAGCCTCATGTTCACATCCAACGGGCGCCCGAGGGTTATGGGCGTGCTCTTCATCGCTTCGTCTCTCTGTTTCTTGGGATATCTCCTCCGGGATAATCGGTCGTTCCCGCGCTTTTTCTTCCTCATTTTTGGTGCCTGCATCTTCACCCTTTGGATATTTCGCCTACGGCTCATGGCCATGGGAGAGAACGACACTGCGGATTCATTCAAGCTGATCCCGCCGGAAGAGGAGGGCCTGTCCCCAGTGGAACGGGCTTCCTCCCTATTCGATCAGCTCGAAGGTTTCTTCCCCCGGCCCTTCCTCTGCCGGGTCATGGCCACCGTTGGGGTCGTTACGCTTCTCGCGGGCACCGTAGCGATCGCACTCAATCCCCATTCCTTCGGGTGGATCTTGATCGGTGGTGGACTGGTTGCCCCAGGGCTCACCTGGCTGGTCGTGACGTTCGATCGCGCAAAGGCGGCGCCAGGCAAGTAACAAGCATTCCAAGTAAGGAGAGCCCTCATGGGGTGGAAAAACGTAAAGGAGCACTACCGGATCGGGCACACCGTCCAGGTCACGGACAAGGGGATCTGCATAGGTTCCGATTACATCCACGACATCATCGTCGTCACGCCCGAGGGGAAGGTAGTGAAGCGTTACGACGGGGGGGGCAACGAGGATTTGGCCAGGTACCAGCGCGAGATCAACTCAGACCCCAGGGTCCTCCAGCGCCTCGCTGAAACACCGGACGTCTTTTCCGCCTCGATCACCGTCTACACCTACGGCGACGGCCAGGTTATCGAGAAGCAGTGCGAAACGCCCGGGTGGCCGAACGTTACCCATGACGGCCTGATGATGTACGACAACACCTTCTCGACCGACAAAGAGTCCGTCGTGGACTGGGCCAAAGAAGAAGCGGCCGCGCATCTCCGCTACGCGGAGGAGAATGTCCGCAACTCTGAGAAGCAACTGGCGAAGAGCCTGGAGATCCGGGCGAAGGCCCTGGCTGACCTGAAGAAATTGGGAACCGACTACCCGACGAAATAAGGTTCGGCTGATGAAGAATTCTACGTCTTCGATCTGGAGGATCGGAAGTTCCGGGCAATCGAAATGGTCGGCCTGCCGGTTTGGATTTCGCGGATGATATGGAGATGTTTTCCTTCCTCCTTGACCGAGCGCTCAACTAGCGCCATTTCTGGGGATTGAGGTTTCAAACATTTCTGCTTCGCCCACAGAAGGACCCCATGCCAAGTTTCAGCCACTCCGACAACCCCCTGAACAAGCCAGAATCCAACCCAGTGCCCAAGAAGGAGGGCCTGGTCCATCCGTTGCCCAAGGTGGAGGTACGGCTCGACAAGGAATTGCCGCCCTCTGCGCCGGCGGTCTATAAAGCGACAGTGGATCAGGAAATGGTACAGGCCTTTTGCGAGGGGACTCCCGGGAAGGTGACGTTGGATAGCTATCTGGAGGCCGGGCAACTGACCCATGAGTCCATCTTGGCCGCACTCCAAGAACTTTCCGACCGGATGGGTCAGCACGGCGAGATTCTTCTCCTCGGGGGCGCCGCCATGATTCTGGCGTATCAGAACCGTGAGGGCACAAAGGATATCGACGCGATCATTGACCCCAAGACGGTAATCAACCAGATCACCAAAGAGATGGCCGACGATCACGGTCTTCCGGATGGGTGGTTGAACGACGCGGCCAAGGGATTCGTCCCAGAAAATACGGTTCAGATAACAGAAGGGGTTCCCCAATTCCCCTACTTGACGGTATACCTTCCAGAGGCTCGCGCCCTTTTTGCTATGAAAGCTCAATCGTCCAGGTTGGACCCTACCCCCACAGGGGAGGAATCCCGGGATATGACTGATCTTCGGACCCTTGTGTCTGTTCTTGAAATCAAGAATCAAGAGGATGCGGAAATCGCCATAAAACAATACATCCCACCGGAGAAAATTCCGCTTCGATTCTGGTATGCACTGGATGATATTTTAGGGAAGGAGGCCACGTCGTGAAGGCAGGAATCAGCGAAACACTGTTCGAAGTGGCCACCAGGCTGGCTGCTGGTGAAAATTCTTCTGTGGCGGTCGGCAATTTTCTCGCCTTCCTGGCACCAGATCACATTGCCGAGGCCATCGCACAGGAGCCCGAGTTCCTGGCCCAGTCCATTCCATCCGGGGACGTGATGGACGCATACCTCGGGGCCGTGGCAGAAACCCTGGCCCAACGAGCTGGGACCCCTCAGCCAATCTGGGCAGAGGCCCCAGGACGTTTCCTCGGGCGACTGCATTTTCCCAGCAAAAGCCGTCGGTTGAACGACCTTCTTCTCACGGAGACACCCGAGCCTTTCCGGAGGCGCGGGCTCGTCACTTCCTCCAACGTGATGTCGGTTGCCTGAGTGTCACTGGCACGGGACCAGTCTTACACAGGACCTGCCCAGGCATCCCGAATAGGCTCGATCAGTTGACCCATGGGCACACCGTGGAGATGGGCCAGGGCCTTTACTCCAACACGGGAGCAGTAGTAGGCCTGGTGGGCCTCCTGCCACTTTTGGGGCAGGGTTCCGGTCCTGGCCAAGATGAGGCCGCCCATGTGGAGGACTTCCAACGTATGCAACCCTGCCTGCGCCCCGGCGAAAAATAATATACCCAGGCTTCCGACCAACGTACCGCTCACGGCGAAAAGGAGCGGTCCGACCACGCCAGAGGGAGGGACGGCCCTGAGCCATGCTATCCCTTCAATGAACTGAACAGTGCCGATCAGCATCAACCAAAGGCCAGACCGGCAAAAGAGGTTGGATCGGATGGCAGCACCAAAACAACGTCGAATGCGTATGGCTCGCCGGCAGGCTCGAAGAGTCCGGTACGGAAGGTTTACCCAAAACTTGCGATTGGACGCACCAGAAATATGCATTGTTTAACTCTCTTTGGGGTGTGGAATGCCAGTGCCGAACGTTTGGCGGGCATGTTCATCCGGGAGGCCCGGCCCAACGCACCCCTCAGCATTCTACGGTGCTGGCAGCGGTCGGGGTAGCCATAGGCCGCCTGAATGTGCTCGGCCACCCCGTCCCAGTTCAAGGTCCAGGCGGCCGCGGACTCCGGGCCGGCCCGGAATTGTGGCCAGTTGGATGGCTCCGGCCCTCCGGTAGAGGGGAGCCGGGTGGGTGGGTGGATCTGGCCGGCCTTCCCTGCCGGGGCGGGATGGTGGGGCAGGGGGCAGTTCGGTACGTGCCCCTTTCGATTTTGCTACCGGGGAGCGCGGAGGACCGCGGCCAGGACCGGGCAGGTGCGCCACTCGTCGGCCTCTTCGGGATCCCGGAAGGGGCCGCGGTGGTTGCACAGGCTCGGGTTGCGTAGGCGGCCCGGAGACCTGCCGGTGCGGTGCAGAGGATGGTGATGTCCAGGCTGGCCGGTTGGTTCGTCGTCCGGGGCTTTGCCAACGGGCAATTCGGGCAGAGGGTCTTAAGTTAGGCATAGAATAGATCGTGGGCCATGGGGGCCTCCAGTTCGAACTCGAGGTGTTCGGGCCCTTACATAAAGAGAAAAAATAGGTTTTAGGCGGTGGTTGAAACTGGGCCAGGCGGCCGTGGGCGCCAGGAGGCGGCGGTAGCTGGGGACGGCTGGAGTCCGCCGGGCCGGGCGCCGGGCCGGGCGCCGGGCCAACCGGTCGCCTAGTTGTGGTCGTCCAGGGGATCCGGATCCGGCCGCCGGCCCGGGGTGGGTCGGCGACCAGGCGGGGACGGCCGGGATGGGTCAGCGGAAGCGGAGGGCCTGGCGGAGCAGGCAGATGTCCAGTTCCTCCTTGGCGTCGTCCGGGCCGGTGTAGGAGCCGTGGTGGGGGCAGCGGCCGGCGGGGTAGCCGCAGGCGGCCTGGAGGTCTGCGGGGGCGGCGCAGCGGACCTGGACCAGGAGGCGGTCCGGGGTAGCGGCGAAGCGGGGGCGGGCCAGCGGGCACGCCGGGGCCTGGGCCAGGAGGAAGGCGAGGATCCGGATTTCGGCGTCCAGCACAACACGTCCCAGTGGCCCCGAATGCGCCAGCGGCTGGAGGCGCTCTTCGCCAATGAAGACCGACAGCACTGGGAGGCTGTCTTCCATGATTCCGAGGCCTGCGTGGCCCCCATCCTCGACCTGGACGAGGCTCCCCATCATCCCCAAGCCAAGGCCAGGGGCGCCTTCCTCGAGTCCGGTGGGATCACCCAACCCGCTCCCGCGCCCCGGCTCTCCGTGACTCCAGCCCGGGTTCGGTCCTTGCCGCCCCAGCGCGGGGAGCACACCTTCTCCCTTCTGGCCGGAGCCGGGATGGGCCCCGGAGAGATCGAACAGATGGTCCGCTGTGGTGCTGTATGGGCGGTCGACACTTGATCGCCAGTGCAGCTAACACAGGGAAGTCCGCCCCCCGGGTGAAGTCGATCAGCAGGTTTAGCAATTCGTTTCCGGAGTTGGCCGATCCATTGCTTGACCTCGATCTTGGGGGTCAACACCAAGGCTTCCTCAAGCCAGGCCAAGACTATACCGCACGGCGGGCAAGCACACTAATCCTCTGGAAACGCCGGTCCTCGATGACCTGGGGCCAACCAGTTTGAATAGCCTCAAGACACTCCGCCAATTCCTTGGGAATCCAATCAGGCCGGTCTGAGATGGCCTTGTCCAGCAGCGTCAGCGAATCCTGCGGGAACCGTGCACACAACTTGGCCTCATGGAGCCGGGAAACCATCCAGTGGCAATATTCAACGGGGTGGAAGTAGTCCAATAGGGTTTCAACCGCCAATGGGAAGGCATCCCCAGACACTATGGCCAAGATGGCCAGCTTTTCGCCATAGCCCTTGCATGACAGCACTCTGTCTTTCGGCCAGACAAAGCGCCAGAACGAAAGAATCTTATGCTCCCAGCATTCCTTTTTCTTCTCACCCGCGGCTTCAAGGACCTGGATCAGTGTCAGGATGGCTTCTACCAACGCCTCATCCGGAAGCACCGTAAAGGCTCTTCGAAGCTCTTGCCGGGAAAAGACACTCCCAGGGTCCAGGGAGGCGTCGGCCAGTAGGCCTACGTATTGCCGACCGTGCTCGTGAAGTTCGGAGTAGTGGCTTGCTGTTGCCAAAAAGTCCAATTTCAGGACATCCATCAGCGGCCAGTGCAACCTCGGTGCCCAAAGAAACCCCTCCCACACACCTTGGGCTTCAACAGCTGAAGCGCCCCAAGAGAAGGCCGGGAGCAGGTTTGCGGTCGTCCACGCCGGGTCCACTCGGAATAGAGACACCAGGTTGCGCCCAAGGATCACGCGAGCATGGCGGAAGTGCGGGATGGCCTTGTCGCATAGGCGGGAAACGATGTCCTTGAAGTCGGGCCGAAGACCTTTCCCATCATCTAGCGCATCGGTAAACCAATCCTGGACCAAGGCCTCCGTGATCATTCCCACGGGGTGGTTGATGGCCGCATCCACCGGCTTCGAGTCTCCTTCTGGCTCCTGATAACTGAGTCCAAGAATCAGATCGACCATCTTCTTGAAGATCGCTTGATGGACGCGAATTCGCTTTGATGCGGATTCGATCCACCGCGCAAGGTGGCTGGCCATCCCATCAACCATTACCGTGGGCATCCTCTCGACCACCGGGGCCATATAGCGCCATGACCTGTAGCCCTGTTGATCAGTGCCCCAGGTCAGAAGCGCCTCGGCCCAGCGGTTAGCGGGCCATACACCGCGTTCGGACAGGACATAGAGTGCGGTTGCCGCCAATGGGAAACGGTCCCTGCACACTACCCGCCAGTCATCGTCGTAGGAAAACTGATCAGTTGGTATGGGGCGAGGCAACCACTCTACAAGCTCAGGCCGAGTCCGCGGCGCTCGTACGATTTGGCGCCGGCTCTCGTAGTCAGGGTCACCCGTGCCACTCATCCAGAAGGAGAACTCGTCGCTTTCATTGGTGGCGAGGTTCCACCTTGGATTCGCCTTGGAAATCCGTGTCAACCTTCCTTTGGCTTGTTTGCTCAGCCGGACACTGCCCGCTTCCAATTTGGCCAAGCACAGCCAGATGGCGCGATCCACCAACTCTTTCCAGCGGCTGCCCGATAGGTCCTCTTGGAACATTCGTCGCGGGGGACCGGTCAGAATCCCGCCTTCAAGCCGTGTTTGTTCCGCCGCGGAAAGGTTAATGCCCTTTAAGACCAGCAGGCGGATGGTCTCCCGTTTGACCTCAGGGGACCACAACCACCAACCGCCCTGTACCAGCAACCATTCGACCCAAGTCCCTGATGGAACCAGTTCGGTATTTCCCGCGGCAAACAGGGCCAATCTTTTGAATCCGGGATAGGGGATGCTCCACCAGTCCTCCACGATCCGCCTCGCTTTAGCTTGGTCCTGTTCGACGGTCGCCAACCAAGCTTCGCGGACGAGATCAAACAGAATCACCCATTCCTTGAAGCCACGGTTCTGGCGATGTGGGCTGATGGAGGGTTGGTCAAAATACGAATTGTCCGAAAGATCGCTGGCCGCCCCAAGTTCGCGAAGAAGTTCCAAGGCTTCCAGCAGAAGGTGCTGAAAATCAGCCAGGAGCGCAGGAAGTTGGAGGCGGAAGGCAGGTGTCGCGCGAAGGTCCTGAAGGGCAGTTGCGGCATAGTCGCTAGAAAGGACCACCTCTACGGCGATCAAGTCAGTGATACGCTCGGGTCGTTCTTCTTTCGCAACCTTCCTACCGGCCCAACGGAACGGTTGTTTCATCTCAACCTGTGGTGTGAGTGCTTCGCGAAGCCCCATGCGAACCACGGGCGTCAAGCCGTCCCTTTTGAAGGTTTCCTTCCATCGGAATAGATCCATTTGACGCCAAGGAGACCGCACGCGCCCGGCAAGCAAAAGACGCCATAACGTGCGCATATTCGGGCGGGGGACGGCGGAAGGGGCATTCGCCCTGAGGCGGGCGAATTCTTCGTCTTTGCCTTCGGTGATCATCCGGTCAAGTTCCTCAAGCTTTTTGCCCACATCCCATTGGAACTGCGGATCAAGCTGCCCGCCATTCTTGACAAGCCATAGGATCAGCCTCGGGTCATCCAAATGACGGATCAACCAGCGGGCCATTTGGGACATAACGTGATCCCATCCGCTTCCGTACACCGCGCGCGCAGTGATCCCCATCCACGGGGCCCGCGTATAGGAGGAGGGTCGATGGAGCAAGCCGAAGGCAAGCTCGTCGTCCATCTCCAAGGTGGGCGGGACCCCGAAGCGGATTAGGCTCCCTTGCCGAAATCGGGTTTCACTGAATGGCTCCAACCAATCCAAGGAAGGCACTGGATCGAATTCGGCAAATCGCTTCGCGGGAAGTCCGGAGGAATCCGCAAGCGCCCATAAGGCCCTGCCCACAAAATCATCCTCCTTGGTGGAGGCCAATGGCATCCCGGTGGCGCACTGGACCACGATCCGTTCCAGGCCGACCACCCCATCGCGATACGTGTCCGCCCAAGCGGCCAAGGTTTTGTGTAGCGCGGAATGGTCATGGCTTCCTGCGGGCACCCGATACAGAACCGGAACAACGCCTTTCGCTTCCCACTCCTCCCGGTTGCCATCTTCTTCGCCAGGCCGGGATTCACCAAAAGCATAGGCTTGTGATGTGGTTTCGCCCATCCTGCGATCTGCCGCCAGCGCATCCATCATGTAGCGAAGCACAGGATCGTTGATGCTATATCCGACGAAGCAAACCACGTAGCCGCGAAACAGTTCGGTCACGAATCGTGATGCCCATCGCTCCGTCAAGTAGGCCAGACCAAAATCCCCGCTGGTCAGCACGAGCCGATTCAGTGCCCCTTCTTCAGCAAACTCCGGCATCAGCCCATGCAGGTAGACCAAGCCATGCCACCGACTATCCTTCGGGATTGGAAGCATGGGCGCAGCGAAATACGGAATCGGCGGGTTGGTCTTCTTCATGACGTGCTGGAAGACCCGGTCGAAGTTCGTGGTCACCAGCCGCACGGCACCGGCCCGGTCTTTGGATAACTGGAGCAAGGCTTGGTGGGTTCGGATGGTCCGCTTGGTTAGCTGCTTGGGGCGAAGAATCGTCAGCAATGGTTTTCTGAGGGCCATCCGGCTGCGAAGCCGCCGCTCAAGCAAGTCAAGCGCGGCATCGTACTGCTCTTTCCTGTAAGCCTTATCCTCGATCGGCGACCGCACCTCGCCCAAATCGGAATAGATTAGGTCAACCAGCCCTTGGAAACCAGGCAGGCTAAGTGGGTAGGAGATTCCGGCCCCGCAGAAAAAGACCACACGGCCTTCCTCATGGGCCTGAAGCAGCGCCTCAGGGATATCCGGACCATGCTTGATGAACTGCATTGGCACCCCTTCTCCGCACCAGGAGCTTCCCTGACACGTGCGACTACCCAGCGACGGTGATAGCTGGAGTTTATCCCTTTCCACGTATCCGGCTTTCAGAAAACCCTGAACGGTTCGGAATTCCTATCCGGCCGCCTTGAATATCCTGCAGAAGGAAGGCCATCTCAGCACGATCATCCATTTGAGGACGGGCCGGCCCTCAACAACCTCGTAGAGCTGGACCACAGGGCAAGTGCACCACCAACTTGGTGGCCGGTTTCTCTGAGCTTGGGGTCGTGGGTCATCGGGGATCCTTTCGGAGAGGGGAAGTGGGTCTCTCCATCTATGGGTTTGGAAGTCGGCCAACCTTCGCGCATGATCCTTCCGGTCAGCTGGCGCCGGAGCTGGCCGGCGGTGGACCCGGGTGGGGGCCAGGCGCGGGCGGGGGTGCGCCTGGTGGCCGGGAGGATCCGGCTCCGGCCGGCGGGCCGGCCCTGCCCTTCGAGGTGAAGGCGGGGCAGGGGGAGACGGGCCGGTGCGGGTGGTCAGCGGAGCCAGTCCCGGCCAAGCGGATCCGGCGCAGGGGATCGGCGGGCGCCTTGCGCTCAACATGACCTGCCAGGTCATGTCTTCGCCCCTTTCATGACCTCCCAGGTCATGCGGACAACTGGAGGCGGGCCGGGGCGCGGGCGGTCGGCGGGGCACTTCTCGGCCGGGCGACCCGGCGCGGTGGTGGAGCGGTGGCCGGCCCAGGCGGTCCAGGGCGCCGGTGCGGGCGTCCGGTCGGCCAGGTCGGGCCCCGCCCGGGACCTACCTGCGCAAA
>Ga0302270_10006518_pt1 | contig 10399 bp, 8 predicted proteins | sample III_Bog_E2_3_FD_198773 | JGI IMG/M metagenome (GOLD analysis project Ga0302270, IMG submission 198773) | Peat permafrost microbial communities from Stordalen Mire near Abisko, Sweden - III_Bog_E2_3 | ecosystem: Environmental > Terrestrial > Soil > Wetlands > Peat | place: Sweden: Abisko...
GAAAAGTGTACTTCTTGAGCCAGATGTAGACGAAGATGACGGCCAGGATGCTCCAGACCGCTGACTTGGACCATCCATGCTCGATCATAAGTAGCCCGGCATAGCCCAGCAGAAGAAAGCCGAACAAGGGGAGAAAAACCATCGGGTTATGCGCAAGGAACCCGAGAAAGGCAAGGCTGGCGAGAAGAAGCACAGCCGAGCGCCAGACCCGCGAGCGGCTGAAGTTCGAGACGAGAGCTACAGCCAGGCCAAAGAACACAAACTGAAAGGACGCGGTATCCATGGCTATTTATACTTCTCCTATTCTGCAGGTGGCGGGGTGGCAGTTTTGAGTGCGGGTATTGAACCATTGGTGAGTTCCTTGGCCAGCAGCCTGGAGATGATTGCGTGTCCGTCGGCATTCGGATGGCCATCGACCGGAAAGTAAAACTGCTCGGAATTCGGTATTTCGCGGAAGCCGGGGAAGATATCCAGATAGATTCCGCCATGACTGGTTGTGATGGCGCGCAACTCGTTGCCCAGTTTATAGGGGTCGTAGCCTGCAGGCCAACTTCCCGTCGAGAGAATGGCCGCCTGCGGGCGCATTGGCACTAGGACGGACACCAAAGGAACGCCGGCAGCTCTTGCCTGTCTCGCAATCTCTGCGTCATCGCTATCGAACATGCGCAGGCGGCCTTCCCATTTATCACTCGGGCGCGCCAGGAGGTATCCCATGGGGTCTCCTCCAAGCAGACAACTTTTCACATATTGACTTTCACTCTCGTAGAGAAAGTGCTGCAGCATCGTTGTCGTTGTTGACTTGTTGAGCGGCTCCAGCGCCCGTTGCCACAGATAGCTCATGCTTTCGGAAAACGACTGGTTGGAAAACGTGATCTTAGCGCGGGACCATGCTCTTGTTAGTGTGCTTGTGTTCTCGGCGGGAATCTCTATGTAGCGGTCGGGTGTCTCGGTCTCGATATCGAAAGGCGTCAATACCCAGAGCAGCATGTCCGGTTTGGCGGCCAAAGCCTCCTGGACCTGCTGGGCAACAACGTGCGGGTATCTGATCATCACCCCTTCGTTGTAGAGTTCAACCTTGCGCCCGGTCTGTCGTGAGAGTACCTCGGGCAGCGATACGGCGAAGGTCTTATCCCAGCGCACCCGATCGCCCATTGCAACCGATGAACCGATCATCACGATTCTGTAGACGCCGTCGGGCTTTGGTCCGCACTCTACGCCGGCACGGTGCCCGCAGACATTGAACCTGTACTCCACCGCTGAGGGGCTTTCAGCGGGTTTATCCCAGCAAACGCTGTTCGGAATCGCTCGTCCGCTAATAGCAGGATGACTCAAGAGACAGTCCCGCATCAGTGTCCCCGACTGGCTAAACATACGCCGGGCAATGAACTCCGTGGAGCCGGCAACGAAAACCACCGTCAACAGACCAACGAATGGAAGTAGTATCCAGTCTCGGTGTGACAGCTTTCGTTCCTGGCCGCCTGCCCCATCGGCACGGGCTTCAGCAGCAGGACCAGTGCGGGAATCGTGGCTGGAAATCCCGCTTGTTGGGCCGTTGCTACGGGGTGCGTTCATCGCTATCTCTCCTGCTCATATGCTGGCTAGTGGGATGTGGCTGCTTTGAGCGCGGGCACGGTTCCGTCACTTAGCGCCCGAGCCAGAAGTCCCGATATCATCGCGTGCCCGGCGGGAGTGGGATGGTTCTCGACTGGGAAGGTATATTGCTCGACATTCGGGATGCTGCGGAAGTCCGGCAAAATATCGATATAGATTCCGCCATGACTCGCGATGATGGCGCGCAGCTCATTGTCCAGTTTGTAGGGATCGTATCCTTGCGGCCACTCGCCCATGGAGATCATCGCTGCCAGGGCGTGATCCGGAACGAAGGAGGCTACGAAGGGAACACCGGCAGTCCTGGCTCGCGCTTCCATGTCCGCGGTGTCCGAATCGAACTGCTCCAGGCGCGTCTTCCATTCAGCGCTCTGTTCCACCTTCAGGTACCCGGCATTGGCGTCGCCCGAAGCCAGGAAAGACTTAACATACTGGCTCTGACTTTTATAAAGGAAGTGGCGCAGCATAAGCGCGGTCCGGGTGTGGCCGAAGGCCTCTGCTGCCGCATCCACGATTGAACCCCCGGCTAGACCTGTTTGCAGACGTTTCCAGGCCTTCTCCGGCAGGCTGAGGTTAGGCCATGGATCCTGGTCGGCAGTGGGCAACACCATAGACGCTCTCTGGATGTCGGTTGCAGTCAAAACCCAGAGAATCAGATCAGGATCTTCCTTGAGAGCGTCGTTGAAGCGCAAATCTGCACCATGCGAGAAAACCCAGCCCGAGCCTTCGTTGTAGAGTTCGATCTTGTGACCGGTCTCTCGGGAGAGTTGCAGGGGCAGGAGCGCCGCGAAGGACTTCTCTCTTGGTACGAAGTCTCCCATCACCACCGATGAACCGATCATGACGATCCGGTAAGTTCCCGGCTGCTTGGGTCCGCAATCCATGCCGGCGCGATGTCCGCAGCTATTGAGTTTGTATTCGACCCACTCGCTTTCAGCGCCCTTTGCCGAGTTAACGCAATTGGGGATTCCCCGTACTCCGGTCGAGGGATCGTCGATCACTACGCAGAGTGCCTGCCCCTTCCTTCCGGTTTCGAAGACCCGGCGCGCAATCAACTCACTGGAGGCTGCCAGCAGGCAAATCGTCAGCAGGCCGAGCACGGGCAGCAGAATCCAGTCGCGCCGTGGGAGCCTGGTTTCTTTCTGGTTTCCAGAGGCGGCATCCGGTCCGGTCATGCGAGCGATTCCTCCCTGATGGCCGCAAAGCCTTGCGACTCAACCTTCATCGGCGCGCTCTCCGGTTCCGCTCCGTCCACCAGCAGTTCCCAGCGCGTCAGCCCCGACTCCTCTTCGCTTACCTTGCTAAAGCCGAGCCTGGCATAGTGGTCAACGACCAGCTTGTTGCGGTCTGTCGGCCGGTACACGCCCGCCAGCTTCTCGATTCCAGCTTCGCGCGCATGGAGGAGAATTTCGCGCAACACCATGTTCTCCACTTTGCGGCCCAGCACACGGCAGCTCATCAGCCAGGTGTCGATCTCCCACACCCTGGCTTCCCCAGGACGGCAGATGAGGACGCTGATCATGCCATTATCGCCAAACATGTCCGCCAACCGGACCTGGAGGGTGAACACTGCCGGATCGTTCTCGGCCTCGGCCACTTCAGGATCGGTATAGCGGCGCGTGGTGAGGTTGTACTGGTTGGATTTATTGATCAGCTGGACGATGCGCGCGCGCCCTGTGGCGTCGAAGGGCTGGAAGGTAATGGTCATCTCCAGCGACGCCAGGTAGGCATCCACGCCGCCCGCCTGCTTCTGCAGATTGGCGCGCCGTGCGTTGTCCTGGTAGAAGCCGGCGCGCTTCAGATCCTCGCCGGCAAAGGTCACGGCTTCAAAGTAGCCGCCCGCGGCAAGGGTTCTTGCGTACCAGGCGGGGTCCTCGGGCAGTTCCGGCACGGCCACCTGCGGCAACAGCTTGCGCACCAGACCGCGTTCCACCGGATTGTCGTCGAGAAACACCATGGAGTCGAGCCCCAGCGAAAGTTCCTCGGCGATGGCCTGAATGTTCGTCGCCTTGTCGTTCCAGTTGGCCTGGAATACGGCAATGTGCTCCAGCTTCAGCAGCATTTCAGGATGCTTTTCAAAGGGCTCGCGCGCCACCGCGTCCGTGTTCTTGGAGGAAACGGCCAGTACGATGCCGCGCTGGCGAAGGTTTAGCGCCAGCCGCTGCACAGCCAGGTGCGCCTCGCCACGGGCATCGCCCTGCGCAACTTTGATGCCCTCCAGGCCATCGTCTCCGATAACCCCGCCCCAGACTGTATTGTCCAGGTCCAGAACCAGGACCTTGCCGGTCTTGCCCCGCAGAGCCGCAACGGTGCGGGCCACATGGTCGCCATAGAGTGGAATCAACTCGTCGGAGAAGGAGAACTTGCCCAGGTTCCATAACTGGGGATCGTGCCAGTCGGCCAGCCCCACCGTTTCTGCAAGTCCTGCCACATCCAGCAGCACGGCTCCCGAACTTAGTACATATTCGGCCAGTTCGCGGTTGATGCTGTCGAGGAGACTTCTCAGCGTTCCAGGAAGCGCGCGATCCAGACTGCCGAAAAGCAATTCCGGCGGAGGAGCGAAGGTTTGAAAAATGCAAACGGCGTTCGAATTGGCTTTGATGCCATTGCCAAGCGCCTGCAGATAGCCAATTGCGCCTTGCACTGTGGCGGCGGAAGCTTCCGGATCGCCCAGGGAAAGCTTGAGCGGAAGAGCGCGGTAATCCAGAGCAAACAGAACGGCGTCCGGCTTCGATCGATTAACCTGGGAGTCGGGAGTAAGAGCCTCCTGCGCCACCTGGTCATAGGAGGGTTGAATGACCTCCAAAGCAATGCCGTGGCGCGCAGCACTGGCCACCAGCACAGGCACCACCAGATCGATCGTCGAGTTACTCAGCACCGCGAGCCGGAAGGGCGCCAGCGGATCGAGCGATTTTCCATCCTTGCGCGCCTTGACGATGGTCTTGGCCAGCTTCGTCAATTGGTTCAAGTCCAAGGCGGGCGCCGCCAGAGCCCGTAGTTCAAGGCCGAGCGGACCCTCGGAGCTTCCCGCGGCCTTTAGACGCTCAGAGAAATCTTTCGGGGCGCGCACAAGCCATTGCAATTCCGCATAAAGTGGATTCATTGGAATAACCGTCCTCGGGTGTGTAAGACAAACAGGGGAACAACGCTCCCAGGGGGTTTCGTTCCGGTGCTTAAGCCCGCGCTCTGATCAGAGCGACCAAATCGCCGACATTCTCCAACTTGCCGATCTCCGACGTAGAAAGCTTGATCTTGAATGCTTTCTCGACGGTAAGGATCAGGCGAATATGGGAAAGGCTATCCCAGCCGTCCACGTCTTTGGCGGAAAGCTCAGGCGTAAGTTGAATTGCATCTTCATCGAAAACATCTTGGAATATTTCTGTGAGTCGAGCATAAATCTGTGGGTTATCCATTCGGAAAAAGTCTCCTGGCGCAAGCCTTAACGGTATGGAATCAATCCGCTTGCACTACAGCCTGAATGCAAACGGTCCACTCTTGTATCTCTGTCTGTTTTTGCACATTCTATGAACAGAGGTTCTTCAAGGCCAGAGTAACAGAGTCGGAACCTCGCTTCAACAAGAACGAAGTGAGTCGCAACCTGTCGGCTGTTTTTGAAATGGCTGGCAGATGCTCTGATTTGTGTCCTACCGCGTGGGCCACTCTTCGACCACGATGCCCAGATCGTTGAGCTGCTGGATGGCGGCTTCCACATTGCGGCGCACCTTTGCGCGGTCCTTGGGGTTGGCGATGGGCGACTCGGCAACCGCGATCACGCGCCCATAGCGCCAGGCTGCCGGAGGCAGCGCAATCAGAGCCTGCGCCAGGTCGGCGGGGCGCAACTGCAGTTCCTGACGGCGTGCGCCCTCGGGCCTCAGTACGCCGCCCTGTCCCATGGTGCTGGGGTTGGCGTCGGCCAGGGTCACGCGCAGGTTGAGAGTGGTGGTGTCCACCGACAGAAACGGATTCACCCACGCTCCCACCTCATGCACGTCCACATACATGCTCTTGGTAGGCAAAGGGATATGCGCCAGGGCGGCGCGCTGGCTGTCCTTTTCAGTGGCGGAAGCCTGGGCGGCAGCCTGGGCCTGGTGCTCGGCATTCACCGCGTGCTGGGCCACTCCCACAACTGCCTGTTCTTCCTTGTGGCAGGCCACCAGGGCTACCGGCAAAAGCAGGGCGATCGCCACAACTCCCTTGATTTGTGCGAACTCGATCACCCCCCAAGCATAGCAGCATCGGCGCGCGGCGGCAGCGAAATAGCCCTCTCCCGACCTCTCGTTGCACCCCCGCATTTCCCGCCTTTGGCCGATTATCATCATAAGTGCATCCTAACTTGTAGAATTCTTCACGGATGAACATAACTGGCTGGCGTAAATGCCTGTCCAATCTGTGCAGCAGGGTAAAGATGGTCTTTGGGAAAAAGCCGATGCGGCGGATGTGTCTCCAACGCTTGCCCGATCGACCGGTCCAAAGCGAGGGATGGAGGAATTTATGCGCAAATCAGGATTAGCTCTTGCAGCAGCTTTGCTGGCTTTGCCGTTGATGGCGGCGGCCCAGAATCAAACCGCAGGTCCGCAAGGGTATGTCTTCCGCCTCAATGTGCGCCGCGTTCCCGTCGACATCGTGGTCACCGACAAGCAGGGAAACCCAGTCCGGGGACTCACAAAGAAGGACTTCGTCGTCAAGGAAGACAACAAGACCCAGAGCATTCTTTCCTTCGAATATTTTGATGGCTCCGGCCTCAGCTTTGTCTCTCCCAAGCTGCCGCCCCTGCCCGCGAATACCTTCGTCAACCTGCCCAGCGAGCCGGAGCGTGGACCGCTCTACATCCTCTACTACGACATGGTGAACACCGATCCCATCATCCAGATGGGCACGCACCGTCAGTTGTTGCAGTTTGTGGACAACGCTCAGCCGGGAACGCGCATTGCGTTGTTTGTCAACGCGCGCGGACTGCATATGGTGCAGGGATTCACCAGCGATCATGCGCTGTTGCGCACGGCGATTCTGTCCAAGGGGCCAGGGCCGCACCTTCCGGATGTCTTCACCGACGGGCACACCTATGGATGGGAGGATCCCGGCGCCGCCCTCTCCAACTTGAAGTTCATCGCCGAATACATGAGCGGAATTCAGGGAAAGAAGAATCTGCTGTGGCTCTCGGGCGATTTTCCCATTCCGGTTGGCCCCACGGTGACCGGCAGGAACGGCGCGGCTGCCATTGGAGGGGGCTTTTCGAATTCAACCCCGCAAATCAACGATCTGACCTATCTGATGGAAAAGATCATCAAGGAAACCTACGCCGCCTTGATGCGCAGCCAGATTGCCGTCTATCCCGTGGATCTGGTAGGGATCGACGCGGGCGGTGAGGCTCTGGCTTCCGTTGCCAATTACCAGTACGAAGATACCATCGCCGCTGCCACCGGCGGCAAGGCGTTTTATGGCAACAACCGCGCGAACGAGCTGATCGATCAGGCTGTGGCGCACGGCGAGAATTACTACTCGCTCAGCTATGCGCCTACCAATACGAAATACGATGGCTTGTCGCGCAACATCGAGGTTACGCTGGCCAAAAAAGGCGATTACAAGCTGAATTACCGGACTCTTTACTATGGCGTGTCGGACGACGACGCGCAGACCGAGCACAAGCCGGACACGCCGCAAGCCCACTTTGTAGCCGCCAAGACCACCGACACGCTCTATGCAAACATCGAGCATGGCGCACCCATGCTGCACGATCTGCTCTTCAGCGCCCACCTCGGAACCGCGGGAGCGCCGGCATTGGCCACCGCCGAGCAGATGCAGCAACTCGAAGACTCGCCGGCCTACTTCCTCACCCGCAAGAAGGACACGCACCCCAAGCCGCTGAAGCCCGTGAAGTTGCAGAAATACGTCATCGACTACGGCGTCTTCGACCCGCAGTTGAAGCAGTTGGCCACGCGCAACGGGAAGCCCGCGATGCTGGAGTTTGCCGCCGCGGCCTACGATGCCGATGGCATTTTGCTCAACAGCATTTTGAATGACGGGCTGGCCTCGACCGATGCCAAACCGGACGGCAAGTTCGGAACACTCTTCCACAGCGAACAGGAATTGGAAGTGCCCCCGGGCGCGGCATTTATCCGTATCGCCGTCCGCGACCGGCTGAACGACCGCACCGGAACCCTGGAAGTGCCCCTGCCGCTGAAGCCCGAAGGAACGGTTGCATCGGCGGCCAAAGGCAACTGACCCCGGAGAACGCTGTCACTGCAAACCTTGCTCAGCCTGGGGTAGACTGCGGTCGTGTTCGCGGCAAATGCCACGGTCACACCATGGGAGGCCTGGGATGAGCAAGGTGATTGCGGTTGTCGGCAGCTATCGCAAGGGTGGAAACACCGACACAGTGGTCGAGGCCATTCTGGACGGCGCGCGGGAAAAAGGCGCCCAGACCCAAACCATCCACCTGATCGAGCGGCCCCTCGAGTTCTGCACCAACTGCCGCCAGTGCACGCAAAGTGCCGGCGAGGAGCGCGGCAAATGCGTGCAGCAGGACGGGCTGGAAGCGCTGCTGGCGGAGATTGACGCGGCCGATGCCGTGGTGCTGGCCTCGCCGGTCAACTGCGGCAACGTGACCGCCATCTTTCGCAGGTTCATGGAGCGGCTCATCGGCGGCGGGCGTTGGCCGTGGGGGCAGCCCTCGCCCAAGATACGGAAGATGCCTCCGGGCCGCAAAGCCGTGCTGGTGGCCACTTCCGCGATGCCGGGATTCCTGATTCCGCTGGCCACCGGAACCGCCAATGCGCTGCGCATGACGGCGCGGCTGCTGGGCGTAAAGCCTGTGGGAAAGCTGTGGATCGGCCTCTCGGGGCAAGAACCGCACCATGCGCTTTCGGCGCGGAACCGCGAACGCGCCCGGCGTCTGGGCTGGAAGCTGGCCTAGCTCATTTTCCCGTTCAACTCTCCGTGCAGTTACCATGGAGGCGTAGAGCCTTTTTGCGCCCGACCCATGCGCAAAGGGGGATTTCTTCCTGCCGGGAACGCGCACACATGAGCAAAATGGAAAACAGAAGAGTCGAACTGTTTGAGACCAGCCTCCGCGACGGGCTGCAACAGCCCAACCTCGAAATCTCCGTGCCCAACGCCGTCAGCCTTCTTGAACGCATGGCCGCCTTTGGCGTTCGCTATGCGGAGATCGGCTTTGCCGGCGCCAACCGCTTTGTCCAGGACCTCACCACCGCCCTCCATTCCGTCGACACGGGAGCCATGGAACTGGCCTTGTTTGGCCGAACCCGCGGCCGGGGAACCAAAGTCCAGGACTGGCCCGACGCCCAGTTCATCGTCAGCCACAAGCAGCGCGTTCCCGTCGCGGCCCTGGTCGTCAAATCCCGGCTGCTCGATGTCGAAAAGTCCCTGGAGACCACGCCGGAAGAGAACCTCCTCATGGCTCTTGAAACCATCCGGTTTCTCCAGGACAACGGCCTCCAGGTTTTCGTGGACCTTGAGCACGGCATGGACGCCGCCTGCGGCCGCCGCGAAAACGGAATCGAGTGCGACCCCGCATCGAAACAGTGCAGCCTCGATTACTTCCACCAGATGGTGGCCCAGTGCGTCGGCCAGCAGGTGGACCGCATCGTCGTTTGCGACACCACCGGCGGAGCCAGCCCGGATGAAGTCGCCCAGGTCATCGGCGGCCTCATGCGCAATCATCCTGCCGCGAAATTCGGATTTCACGGCCACACCGACCGTGGCCTCGGAGTCGCCAATAGCCGCGCCGCCATCCTGGCCGGAGCGGTGCAGATTCAGGGCACTCTGCTCGGCACCGGCGAGCGCTGCGGCAACGTGAACCTCACCACCGTCATCGGCAGCATGCAGCTCCGCGGCGAAGCGGAGTTTGTCCCTCCGCCGTCTCTCAGCGGCCTCACCAGCCTGGCCCATTCGGCCTTCGCCGCATTCGGCCTTGAGCCGCCCCATGGCGCGCCCATCGTGGGACCCGGCGCATTCGGCACCTGGGCCGGCATGCACGGCAGCAGCGAACGCAAGAACCCCGGCGCGTATCTCTGGTGCAATCCGGCCCTGGTCGGCGCCAATCCCACCATCGGCGTCAATGGCCAGTCGGGCAAGGCCAACATCGTCCTGCTTTCCGAAGCGCTCGGCGTTCCTCTCAGTTCCACCCAGGCGCAGGCCTTCATCGACGCCAACGAAAACATGATCGAAGGCGGCGGCTTCACGGCCAGCGAACTTTCCTTCAAACTGGCCAGCATGAGGGTTCTCCAGACCCTGCCCCATCGCTTCAGTGTCAGAAGCTGGAGAGTCTTCGACGAGTCCGACGAGGCCGGCAGCCGCTTCGTTCAGGCCTTCATGTCGCTCGGCATCGGCGAATCCACCATCGCCACCACCCGTGCGGAGGGCGCCGGCCCGGTGGATGCGCTCACCAAGGCCATGCGCCGCGAACTCGAAAAGTGGTACCCGGCCCTGGCCAAAATGCGCCTCGGCACCTTTACCGTCACGGCTCTCGACGTGACGGCTCACGACTCGGCGGCCCATGTCCGCGTCACAGTCAGCTTCTTTGCCGACGGCCACGAACCGTGGGTCACCGCGGGCGTCAACAGCGATCTGAACCAGGCCGCGCTCATGGCCATCATGGATGGATTCGATTACTGGCTGCTGAAAAACGCGGAATAGAAACTCTTCAGGAACGAGTAACGCCGTGTATGACAGCGTCGGCTCCTGTCAACTAATTTTCGCAACAAGGCCCTTGTTGTGGTCGGAGGGGTGTCAAGGGCGCCGTTGTTTGGCGTTCATCTTGACCCTTGACACC
>Ga0302270_10006519_pt1 | contig 10399 bp, 8 predicted proteins | sample III_Bog_E2_3_FD_198773 | JGI IMG/M metagenome (GOLD analysis project Ga0302270, IMG submission 198773) | Peat permafrost microbial communities from Stordalen Mire near Abisko, Sweden - III_Bog_E2_3 | ecosystem: Environmental > Terrestrial > Soil > Wetlands > Peat | place: Sweden: Abisko...
TGAAGCGATCGAAGATGGTGCTGAGGCGTTCGGCCTCAATGCCGCGTCCGGTGTCCCTGACCGTGAACTGGACAAAATCCTTGATCTCCTCGGCAGCCAGAAGGATCTCACCGTCGGGCGGCGTGTAGCGAAGCGCATTAGCCAGCAGGTTGTCTAAAATGGAGCGCAACGCCCTGCGGTCAGCCTTGACGACAGACAGGTCGGCATAGGCCTTCACGATCACGCGCACCTGCTTCCGAGAGGCCTCGTCGCAGTACCGGTCCCTGGCTCCGCCCAGTTCCTGCAATGGGCGCAGCTTTTCGAGTTTGAGTTCGCGCTTGCCGGTGTCGAGCTCAGCTACTTCGATCAGATCGCCCATGATGTCGTCGAGCTTTTCAGCCTCATAACTGGCCGAGCCTGCCAACTCCACCTGCAGCGGCTGCAGTTCTCCGCCAAATCCCTGGGTCAATGCATACAAGCCGCGGCGCAAACGAAGGAGAGGGTCGCGCAGTTTGCGGCTGGCCACGGTGATGAACTGGGTTTTGAAGCGGTCGGTGTCCTGGAGGCTGGTGACGTCTTCGAGCGTAGTCACAGTGCCCAGGAGTCTGCCTTCGGAATCGCGCATGGGCGTGGTGCGGAGGCGGTAGCTGCGCTCCTGCTTGCCGATACGCATGGGCAACATGGAGGCCTCGTCCTCGGCCGCCACGGCTTTCTGCATTTGCACCGCGGCGCGGATGGCTTCGAGAATCTTGTCGCCGCCGGGAGTATTGGCGAGGGCCATCCGGTCAGAGGCCGCTTCACCCAGCAATTCCGCCGCAGCCTGGTTCACTTTCAGTACGTGTCCCTTGCCATCGGTCACAATAATTGGCTCGAAGATGGACTGCAGCACGGCGTCGGAGAGTTGAAACTCCATTTGCCGCCTTCCCGCCTCAGTGTCGCGGAATTCGCGCAGTCGAACTGCCAGCCGGTTGAGCTCGACAGCGATTACGCCGAAGTCGTCGCGGCTCTTCCACTCCACGCGGTGTTCAAGGTTGCCCTGGGCGATCCGTCGTGCGTCCTTGGCCAGCAAATTGATGGGCCACAGCACGAAATAGACCATCGCAGCCTCAGCAAGCAAGACACCGGCCACCAACCCGTAGGCGAGCCCGGATTGTCCCGCTGCGGCCAATGCACGATGTGTCACTACCACCAGACACAGCGCAAGGCCGGCGATCAAGACACAGCCGAGAATGAGCCGCTGGACCAGGTTGAGCATGATGTGAAACTCCGTGAAGGGCCAACTCACCCATTCTCGCGGAAAGAACCCCAAACCGCAAAATGGCAACCAGGTTTTTGGGGTGGGTTCGATTCGGAGCAGTGCGAGCAGTTGCTGAGGCAGATGGCTTTTCCAGGCCGGTTGAGTCTATCTTTCAGAAAGAACTTCGATATGCCACCGAGATGGACCATCTGCACCCTGCTTGTTCTTGCCATGCTTACCCATGCTCGCCGGGCAGATTCGCAGGGGAACGCCGCAAATGTGCCCGACGAGGGGAGCATCCGGTTCCGGGTTCCGGTTGATGAAGTCAGTCTCACGTTCCATGCCGCGGATGCGCATGGTCTTCCTGTGAACGACCTCAAGCGCAACGAACTCAACCTTCTTGACAACGGCAAGCCGCCGCGCAGAGTCCTTGACTTTCATGTGCAACTGGACTTTCCCATTCGTGCCGGAATCCTGATGGACACAAGTGAGTCGACGGAAAAGAATCTCTCCGGCGATCGTGCAATTGCCGGCAAGATTGCGCAACGTCTGCTAAGGCAACCGACGGATCAGGCATTCGTGCTCGCCTTCGGCTACATTTCAACGGTCACGCAGACCTGGACCGGCGACCAGGCGGCAGTTGCGGCGGGGGTGCGCAACGCGATCGCAGGCCGGGAGAATCCTCTGGGGGGAACCGCCATTTTCGACGCTGTCTTTCGTGCATGCCATTCTGAGTTTGGGGCGGTCGATCATGCAGCCGGCGGAAACTTTATCGTGCTTTTCTCGGATGGTGAAGATAACGCGAGTCACGGCGACATTCGACTTGCGGTGGACACATGCCAACATGCGAATACCGCGATCTACGTCTTTCGCGCGGAGCCCGTTTTGAATTCTTCTTCAGGCCCGAAGAACCTGATGGAACTGGCTTCGGAGACCGGAGGACGGGTTTTCCACGACAATGACTCTGAAGCTGGAATTGAAGAGGATTTGCGCATCATCGAAGCCGAACGCCGGAATCAATACGTCCTTGTTTATAAGCCGGCGGAGTTGAGGCACGACGGCTCGTTTCATCGCATTGAGTTGAGTGGACCCGACCGCGCGGAGCGTATCGCCGTTCGGTCCGGCTATTATGCTCCGGCACATTGAGATCGAAGGGTTCTTTGACAGGAAAAACGGAAAGAATCGCTATGGCGCCTGGCAGACCGCGAGGGCGCTGTTGTGCCAGCGGCAGGGAAGGCCTGCAGGCTGAGGATATTTGACCAGTACCCAATCCACGCCAAAATCGGTCTTCAGGCGCTCAAAGTCTGCCAGCGTGAAGGTTTGCCAGCCTTGCTGTGCGGCAACCTGGCGCTCCCATTCGGGGGCGAGTTGCGGAACCTGACCAGCGACAGCCGTGTCTTTATTTGCATCGGCCAACTGGCTTCGCTCGGCCAGTGCGCGGAAGCTGTGGTAGTCCTCGCCAGGCGCCGCCATGTACCCTGCGCCGAGGGCGAAGTAGGCATTGGTTGGGGTATTCCGCCTGATCCAATCGAAGGCCTGCAACCATGCGTTGTCCGTGGGCTGACCGGGAAACTCAAGGTGGGGACTTGCACTGAAAAGCTGTCGCTGCGCATAGAACATGGACCCGTTGATGGCCAGCAGAAACAGAGCCCAGCGCCAGACGCTGGCTTTCAACACAAATTTGCCCAGAAGGCCGCCGCCGATGAGCACCAGGAAAAAATAAATCAGATGCAGGAAGCGCATGGGCTGCAGGGGCAGGAGCCGGACCAGGGCCGGAGTGCTCGCCATGATCAGTGCGACTGAAAATTGGAAAATGCCGTAAAGGAAAACGGCCTGTGAAAAGCGAGCCACGGCGACTTCTTTGCGTTTCAGCGAAATGCGCCAGAGCAACCAGAAGAGAAAGATCGGCGCCAATGCGCCGAGCCACTCGTACCATGCCCACCGCGAAAGATGAAGATAGTCCTTGGCCTCCAGAGCTTTCCGCCAGGATGGGTTTGGTGAGTCGAATATCCAACTGAGAGGCATGGCGAACGCCAGAGCGAAACTGGAAATTGCTTTTTCAGGTTCTTTCCAACGCGCAAACAGAGCGTTGCCATTGAGCCACTTTTCGAAAGGCCCGGCGGTGGTCAGGGTTAGAAAAAAGCAGAAGGAAGCGCCCATTGCCGCCATGATGGGATGAAACGCAAACGCGAGAATCACCAATGGAATCGCGTGCCAGCGCCGGGCCTTGAGTATTTGCGCTACGGCGATGAGGATGAACGCTGTTGCCAGTGCGCGTGGATGGAGATACTGGTCCACCAGGGTAAGCGCCGTGCCGGCCACCGGAAGAGTAGACATGGCCGCCACCAGCGCCACGGATGCCCATTGCGCTCGCGCGTCGCGGAACAAAGCGTGCGCGATACGGCTGCAAGCCCAAAGGATGAGGAAAAGGCTTATGAGATGCCAGGCCAATTCAGCCCAGGCCACGGGAACACCGGTGGCTCGGACGAACTCGGCCATACAGCGATCGAATTGAGTCGCCTGGAGTTGAATCCTGAAGAAATCCGCGTCGTGCGGGAAGAGCGCGGGGTTGAGATCGGCCTTGACCGCGGCCAGATAAACTCCGTCATCTTCAGCGCCGGGGTGGTAACCCATTACGGCAAACCCGAGTAGAGTGAACACAATAACGGGCAGAAGTCCGGCAGGAGATTTCAATCGCTTCAAAACTGTCGAACCCCGTATACTAAGTTATAAACTGAGATGATTTTGCCGTGGTGAAACGATCCTACATGCAAGTAGACGGAGGAACAACGCTGGCGCTTACCAACGCAGACGATCGAGACCGCGCGCAGGAAAAATTAGCGCTTGTGATTCCGACACTTTGCGAAGCCGAAAACATCGGCGGGCTCCTCGATTCCGTCCGCGCCGTTCTTGATCCGCTGAACATTCCTTACGAGATTCTGGTAGTGGATGATGACAGCTCAGACGGCACCGGCGAACTGGTCTCCATGATTTCGCAGCAGGACCCGCGAGTGCGCTTGCTGGTGCGCAAGGGCGAGCGTGGACTGTCCGGCGCAATTCTCCATGGCTGGCAGCACACGGACGCGGGCATTCTGGGAGTGATGGATGCCGATCTGCAGCATCCGCCGGAGCTATTGCCGCAATTGCTGGAAGGTATCCACGATGGCCGCGATATGGTGATTGGCAGCCGCTACACGCCAGGCGGAGGGGTCGGCGGATGGAATCCGGTAAGAAAGCTTCTCTCTTCCGCTGCGGTTTGGGTAACATGGCCGATTCAGCGGCGGAGGATCCGTGCGAAAGATCCCATGTCCGGTTTCTTCATGCTGCGCCGCAATTGCATGCAACGAATCCCATTCCAGCGGACCGGATTCAAGTTGCTGCTGGAGATTCTGGTGCGTGGGCATATCCAATCGCTGGCTGAGGTGCCATTTGCCTTTGGCAGCCGCTACCGCGGGGCCAGCAAGGCCAACTTCAGAGTAGCCTGGGATTACGGGCTTTTGTTGATGCGGCTCTACGGGTCACGTCTCGGCTTCGGACAAAAGGCCTAGCAGAACTCTGCGCAAGGCGAGTTTTGAAAAGGTAGCCGAGACTTCCGAATTGGCGACAAAGCAACCACGATTCTCGCTCGGCACCATCTCCTCCACCCAAAGCTCTGTCATCTTGCACGCAGTGAAGGATCTGCGGTTGCGTTTCGGGGTTCAATGTGGCGATACTTCCGGATAGGCGACCATCCAGCCGGAATGAGCCATTGCCATAGAATGGTCCAGATGACTGAGGAAACTCATGAATACTCCTGAGAGCATGCAAGCCGAGCTTGCCACTTGGAACAACGGCGCTGGAATCGACCTCGAAGGTTGGATCAGCTGCGAAGGAAGATTCTCACTCGCCGTTGGCTACGCATCCATCTTCTGGCCCGCGTTCACCTTGATTGAGGGCCACATCTTGCCGCAAGGAGTCTCTGAAGGCTGTCTCCGTAGTTTCGAACAGAATGGGAGGAGCCGACAATCGATCGAATGGATTATGAACCACGTTCACATCGCTGACATTCACCATGGCTGCGGGGACATCTCAATCGACAAGCTGCTGGTTATCGGTAACGTACTCAAGGAAATATACGAGGCGAAGCTTCACTGGCAATTCCCGGACCGTCCGTGTTCTGTTGAACTCTTCATTCCGGACGATCCCGATGATCTAACGGGCTATCAGCTCTCCTTTTGGCAAAAGTGCCACGAAACTCCCGAGTGACCGCCAATGCGGAAGCTTCGCGCCCCAGGCGACTGTGCAGCGAACCCGCGCGCGCTCCCGCTTCCTACATCTGCGGCAAGAGCGTTCTTAGCAGCAGAAACCCAGCCACGCCCGCGAAGAACACAAGCGCCATGCGAATGCCCGGTTCCCGATTGACCTCAGGCACCAGGTCAGTGGCCGCTACGTAAAGCGCGACTCCTGCGGAGATGGGCAAACCATACGGCAACCAGCTTGGGATTAACTCAATTACGAGGACACCTGCCAGCGTTGCCGCGGCCAGCGCCACAGCCGAGTAGAACGCCATGGTCCGGCTGCGTCCGCTGGCCAGCATCACGCTTGCCATGGTGAATCCTTCAGGGGCTTTGTGCAGCAGGATGGCCAGAAAAATCAAGACGCCCAGCCCGTAAGAAACTACAAATCCAGATCCGATGGCAACGCCGTCGAAGAGTGCGTGCACGCTGAGGCCGGCCATCACCGCATTGCCGGTGTGGCGCGAAACAAATTCGCCTTCGTGCGTCTCCTCGCCAAAGTGAAAGTGGGAGCTGATGGTGTGTTCCAGCAAATGAACGACGCAATATCCAACCATGATGAGGATGGGGCCGAGGCGAGGGCTCAGCTTGAGGCTCTCAGGGGTCATCTCAAGCAGCGCGGTGGCCATCAGGAATCCCGCGCCGAGGGCGACGAAGTAACGCAGATAGCGCTCCACGCCGCGCGCCCGTACCAGCACGAGCCCGCCCACAACGTCGGCCAGGGCGGCTATCGCGCCAAGGAGCAATGAAATCTTGAGCATCTTCTTACCCGCTGTGGCGGATGTGCATCACATCCCCATCCTGGACAACGTACTCCTTGCCTTCAAGGCGCAGCGTTCCCTTGGCTCTTGCGGCTGCTTCGGAGCCCGCGGCCAGCAGCGCATCCCAGCGAATGGTTTCCGCACGAATAAAGTGATGTTCGAGATCGGAGTGAATGGCTCCCGCGCCTTGCGGGGCCTTCGAGCCAAAGGGAATGGTCCAGGCTCGGCATTCATCTTCGCCTGCGGTGAAGAAGCTGATGAGTCCCTGCAACTCGTAGCTCTTGCGGATCAGACGCACCAGTCCGCTCTCGTGAAGACCGTAGCTGCCAAGAAACTCCGCGGCTTCTTCATCGTCCATCTCCGCCAGCTCGGCTTCAACTTTGCCGCAAATGGCGGTTGCTCCCGCGTTCGGCCGCGATGCAACTTCGTCCAGCTTGTAGAGGCTGACAGCGGCGTTCAGGTCGTCGCCGAGAGTCGTGCTTTCGCCAATGTTGACGGCATAAAGGATGGGTTTTTGCGATAAGAACATGAAGCCTTTGATCAGCTTCTTCTCGTCCGCTGTCATCTCCAACTCGCGCAGCGGTTGCTCTTTTTCGAGAGCTTCCTTGGAGCGGAGCAGCAGGGCCTGCTCGCGTTCGAGCTCGCTGGTGCGCCCCTTTTTCAGATCCTTCTCGAGCCGCTCCAGACGCTTCTCAACCTGTGTCAGATCGCTGATCATCAGGTCGAACTCGACGTTCTTGATGTCGCGCAGGGGATCGATGGGACCGACGTGTGGAATGGAGTCATCTTCAAATGCGCGGAGCACGTGGATGAGCGCATCGACGTTGCGCAAGCTGGTGAGGAAGGCGGTTTCCTTCAGCGCTTCCTGGCCAATGGCGGCCACATCCACGTAATCGACGGTGGCGAAGGTGGTTTTTTTCGGAGAGTAAAGCGCAGCCAGTTTGTCGAGGCGGTCGTCGGGGACGCGGGCTACGCCGATGTGTTCTTCGCGCGGGTTGGAGTAGCCTTTTTCTTCAAGGCGTGCCTTGGTGAGGATCTTGAACAACGATGTCTTGCCCACCTGCGGCAGGCCGATGATTCCTGTCTTCATGTATGTCCCATGGGGCTCTCAGCAAGATGAACATATGCGCCGGTGAGCCTCTTCGATGATACAAGAGCGGGAGCAAGCAAGGGTGGGAAGCATGAAACCGTGTGCCCCATTCATCGCGGCAGTATGCGATGAGTGGGACCGCTGCGCCCTAAGGTCAAGCGTTCTAGGCTTGGAATTGTGCAGCAATTTCCGAGCGCAACTGCACAGTCAACAAAATCAAGATAAAGAACGCATTATCAATAAGTTAAGCAAATAACTTGTGCAGAATCAGCACGCTCTTCAAAAAAGCGGCTAATTCTCTGCAACCCAAACCCTCGATTAGTTCACTTCTCAGCAATCAAAACATCTGAAAAGGTTGCCCCGTAGGTTACTGTCTCGGAGAATCGCAACCCTCCGACCGGTCATTTCGATTCATTTGCAACCTTACAGGCAGCCTTTTGACCTATGTAGCGCACCCCTCCAAGCATACCTTTGAAGCCATCCCCGCCATCATCGCCGATGACGAAAGCATGGAACACATCGGCTTCGGAGGTGGTCCCTAAACGCGCGAGGTTTCGGCCCTGGCCACAAGGATTACGGTGAGCAGGCCGAAGAGGAGGATCGCTTCCTCGACTGTCTCGCTGCGGTTGTGGAGCTTGTTGAAGTCGATGGTGTTGAGGTTGGTGACGTCGTTTGTATCGATGGCTCCGCCTGCGGCGATGCGGTCGCGCTCCATGGAGGGGATGATGACGAACTGCGAGAAGGCAGTGAGCACGATCATCAGGACGATGAAGCCCATGGGCGGCAGGACGGCGCGGGGCTTGTAGATTCCCCATGCGGGCGCGAGCGCGAGCAAAGCCAGGGCCACCATGCCGGAGACGAGTCCCATGCCGTGGAGAATGCGCAGGAGCTGGCCAACGATATTCCCGGCTGCGTGCGTATTCGGCTGCAGGGACATGAAAGTGATGGCGGCTACTACGGGGAAAAAGATCTCAGCGCCGAGCCAGACGATGAGCGCCAGATAAAGAAGCGTGCGGAGCAGAGTCTTCATTTTGGAAGAATACTAGGTGCGGGAGGCAGGCTCTAGCGGTTGCGCATGCCGAGCAGGCTGAGGAAGAAGCTGGAGAAGACGATCTCGACGCCAAGCATGAGGGAAGCAGCGGCAGGCAGAACGAGGCGGAGCATGTGCGTGGGTGGGAGTGGGCCAAACCCGGTCTGGCGCCACACGGCGACGGAGTAGACCATGGTGACGAAGCCGGCGAGGAGGAAGATGGCCCCGAGGAGAAGTCCGGATTCGAGCTTGAAGTAGAGAAATAAACGTTCGAATCGGGGATCGACCGGCAGGAACCCCTCGCGGGTTCCGAAAACTTTGGCACTTACGGCGAAGACGGAGATATGCACGCCGATGAGCATTAGGCCGACGGCGCAGGTCAGGGTGTCCACGTCGAAGTGGACGGAGCCGATTGCGCGCTCGGCCGGGAGCAGCCAGACGGTGACGAGGAATCCGACGAGGGTGGCGGCCAGGCCGGGATAGAGGAAGAGCCAGCGCGGGCTGTAGAGAAGAAGGAAACGGAGGTGACGCCAGCCGTCGCGCCAGGTGCGGAGATGGGGAGCGCGGGTTCGGCCGTCGGGTGAGAGGGTGGTGGGAACTTCGCTGATTTTCAAACCCATGAGGCTTGATTTGACGATCATCTCGCTGGCGAATTCCATTCCAGTGGTGCGGAGGTTCACGCGGAGCATGGCATCTTTGCGGAAGCCGCGGATCCCGCAGTGGAAATCGCTGACAGGAATGCGGAAGAGCAGGCGGCCGAGGTAACTGAGGACGGGATTGCCAAGATAGCGGTGGAGGAAGGGCATGGCTCCGGGCTTGATTCCGCCGCGAAAGCGATTGCCGACAACGAGATCGGCACCCGCGTCGAGGGCGGCGAGAAAGCGCGTCAGGTGGCCGAAGTCGTAACTGTCGTCGGCGTCGGCCATGAGGATGTATTTTCCGTGGGCTGCTTCGAATCCGGCGAACAAGGCGGCCCCGTAGCCTCGAATGGGGACGTTGACGACGCGTGCGCCTTCGTCGGCCGCGATGGCGAGGGAGCCGTCGGTGCTTCCGTTGTCGGCGATGACGACTTCGCCGGGGACGCCGGTTGCCGCGATGGCGGCAAGAGCCTTGCGGATGCAGATGGCGAGGGTTTCAGCCTCGTTCAGGCAGGGCATCACGATGGATATGGCGATGGGTGGCATCAGTCGTTCCGAGTCAGACCAGTTTATACGGTGCAAAGCAAAGCTGAAGCGAGCCGGAGATGAGGGGCACTGCGACGGCGTATAAAAGTGCCTAAGAAGAGGTGATGTGTGTCACATCCGGTCGTATCGTTTTGCAGACAGTATGAACCTTGAACTCGTCAGCCACGATTGTGTCATTTTGAGCCCGGTGTGGGAATGCCGAGAATCTGCCTTTGAGAGGTTTTATGGGAACGACTCATTCCTCCACCAGCCACGCGAAACCTGCGTCCGGCCAAAAGCCGGCATCCGCGTCGTCGGTTGTGTTGATTTTGCTGGGAATTCTGGCGCTCGCCTTGGGCGCCGCGTATCTGCTGAAGACTAACCCCGCCACGGGCAAGTGGGCACAGGCCTACGACCCAACAGGGCATTGGTGGCTTTCGACGATAATTGCGGCGCTGCCTGTTTTTGTGCTGCTGGGCGCCATGGCGCTGCTGCACATGAAGGCGCACATTGCCGCGGTTTGGGGATTGCTGACAGCGCTGACGATTGCGATTGCCGTTTACCACATGCCAGTGCGACTGGCGCTGACCACGACGGCGTTTGGAGCGGGATACGGCCTGTTTCCGATTTGCTGGATCATTCTGCCGGTGATTTTTCTGTACCAGTTGACGGTGAAGACCGGGCGATTTACGGCGCTGCAAGAGAGCCTGACAAACATCACGGACGACGGCCGGCTGCAACTGCTGCTGATTGCGTTTGCGCTGGGAGCCTTTTTTGAGGGCGCGGCGGGGTTTGGAACGCCAGTGGCGGTTTGCGGTGCGATTCTGATCAGCCTGGGATTCAAGCCGATTCAGGCAGCGGGATT
>Ga0302270_10006522_pt1 | contig 10399 bp, 9 predicted proteins | sample III_Bog_E2_3_FD_198773 | JGI IMG/M metagenome (GOLD analysis project Ga0302270, IMG submission 198773) | Peat permafrost microbial communities from Stordalen Mire near Abisko, Sweden - III_Bog_E2_3 | ecosystem: Environmental > Terrestrial > Soil > Wetlands > Peat | place: Sweden: Abisko...
GTGCGTCTCCTGTTCTTCCCGCATCCGGCTGCCAATTCCGTGCCGGGCGTTCAAGACTTTGGGGAATGCGCGAGCCGTTTCTTGCTCCCCCGCGCAGCATTTACGGAACGGCGATCTGGAAATCCGTTAAGTCCATCGGCTCTGCGCTCGTCGTCGATGTCTCCGCGTATATTCCCACCGTGCCTCCACCCGCCGGCGGATTGCCCGTGATCGTTCCCACCTGCGTGCCATTCACGTAGAAGGTTGCCAGGGTTCCTTTCGTCGTCACCTGCAGTGTGTTGCTAACGCCTACGCCCTTTGCGATTGCGGCATTGTCCTGCCGCGCAAAAAGTGCGGTCCAGGTTCCGTTGTTGTTAGAACCAACAAAGAACTGCCCAGCCACTGTTACTTCGAACATGTAGTAATTCGCCCCTGCGCTCCCCCAGAATGTCATGCCCGCCGCTTGGTTCTCAGCCTTCGCGGTGGCCGGCGCGCTCACGGTTGCGCACAGACTCGCATCGCCATACTGGTTGATCGAGTATTGAAGACTCTGTCCAAGCGACGCCTGCGTAAAACTGAAGTCGGCTTTGCCGCCCCCCATTGTCACTTTGACCGTGGCACCCGTATTCAGATTCCAGACCGGGTTCGTCACCGCAAATGTGTCGTGGAACGTCACATTGCCGGGACAAGTGGCTGCTGCCGCCGGCAACACTGAAATCAGGCCAAACATCACTGCTGTTGCAATTCCATTGCGCATCGGTTGTGTCCCTTTCCCGCGCCGGCCGTTTGTTGATCTCCGGCACGATTCAAAAACCGTTGAACAGCGGGACGGGATCAACAACAAGCCCGCCCTCATACCCTCTCTCTCAGTCAGCCGCCGCACTCACGGAATCGAAACCGAGAAATCGGAAACATCCATCGTTTGCGGACTCGTATTCGACGACGAAAGAATGAACCCCGTCAGCCCTCCTCCAGGAGGCGGGGTATCGGTAAACGTCCCCACTTGCTGGCCGTTGATGAAAAACGTGGCCACGCCGCCCACCGTTTGCGCACGCAGCACATTCGTTACGCCCACTCCCTTTTGAATCGCGTCGCTCGGCTCCCACGGCAGCGGCACATCCCAGTCTCCGGGTGCATTCTGGTGCGCGACGATGAACTGGCCGTTTACCGAAACCTCAAAGCAGTAGTAATTGGTGCTGCTCACGGCCCAGAAAATTACTCCCGCGGACTGGTCTTCCGCCTTGTCCGTCGCTGGCGCGCTCACCGTGGCGCACACGCTCACGTCGCCAAATTGCGCGGCCATGTATTGCATGGGAATGCTGATGCCCGGCTTCTGAAAGTTCGCTTCGGCGTTGCCGCCGTTGATCGTGAGCGAAAAGTCCACGGGCTTGACGCTCCTGTATGCGGGGTTCGGCGCAAGGAACGCATCCCGGAATGCGACAATTCCCGGACACGTGGCCGACCTCGCCGGCAGCGCCGAAACCAAGCCCAGCGCCAGTGCAATTGCTATTCTCCCGCGCATCTTCGCTCACTTCTTTCTCGCCAGGTTCGCCCGCATCGGCTTTTCGCGAGGTTGTTGTTACGGCTTGGTGACACTCAAATCCGAGACGTCCCATGTAACCGCGGTCTTGGTTGAGCTGCCCGCGTAGAAGCCCACCTGGCTTGTCCCTCCTGGAGGAGTGCCGGTGAACGTTCCCACCTGTTGATCGTTGATGAAAAGCGTTGCCGTGATTCCCGCGGTTTGGACGCGCAGCGTATTCGCCACGCCCACTCCCTGTTTTGTTGCCGCGCTGGTCTGCCACGGCACGGCGAACGTCCAGGTTCCGTTCAGCGAGAGCTGCGAAACGCAAAATGATCCGTTCACCTGAACCTGAAAGACGTAAAAGTTGTTGAGGTCTGACGCCCAGAAAATGATCCCTGCGGTCTGGTCTTCCGCCTTGTCGCTCGCCAGCGGGGTCACCGTGAGACACACACTTCCATCGCCATATTGGGTCCCCTGATACTCCATGGCGCGCGCCATCGGCACCTTCAGAAAGGTGATTTCGGCCTTTTCGCCCTGCACGGTCACTTTGCTGCCGGCCGTCGTCTCCGCGTTGAGCGTCGGGTTCAGCGTGGTGAAGTCATCGTGAAACACAACCGTTCCCGGACATGTTGCGGCCATCGCCGGCACAACGGCGAACAATCCAAGAATTGCTATTATTGCAATCACATTGCGCATGGGGAATCTCCATTTCTCGCGCAACTGGCTTTCGGCCGCGCTTGCGCGTCCTTTACCGTCCTGCAACATTCTGGCTGGCAACCGCGCACCGGCTGGTGGGCAGCCGCACAGGTTTGAATCAAGTCTTGTTTGGGCCGCTCTCCCGAGGAAATCAGGAGAGTTGGGAAGATTGACCTCTCAAGCTACGTAACGATACCTTGAAACCGGCACGCCCTACAATGAATTCTTTGTTGAAGAGTCTTTGCCGGGCGCCGTCCAACGGGCGCCACGTTTCCCCAACAGCCGGAGCCGGCCCAAAACGCCGGAGCTGGCTAAGATCGCTAAGCAAGTCCTGAACCGGTGCTCCAAACTCCCGGAAGCGTCTTTGCCGTTTGCGCTTCCCATGGTTCGGATCAAAAAGGGGGTCCTATGCAGCCGTCCTGCTTGAATCGTTTCGCCTATCCCGCTGTGTCGTTTGCCGTCGGATTCTCCGTATTGCTTGCCGCTCATTTCGCATCAGCCCAGGACATCAAGCTCAACGTCACCTACGTCTGCAATGGCGAGCGCGAATACATTGAGAGCTGCAACATCCGCGACACCTCTGACGCATCCACCTGCCAGGTCGCCCATCCTGACCGACCCCAGCATAACGGCTTCATGGCCTACACGTCTGAAACCCGCGGCGCGCTCAAGAAGCTGCTGCCCACCTGCACCCAGCCCACAGCGCAAGAGCTGGCCCGCGCGGACGCTTTCCAGAAAAAGCAACAGGAGATCCTGCAACAGAACACACTGAAGGCGAATCCGCAGATGGCGCAGCAGGCAGCCCGGCCCGCCGCTCAAAATCAGGCTGCCGCGGGCTACGCCATGCCGGCGCCCCCTAAGAATGCTGAAGAACGCGAGATGCGCCGCTGCGTTTCCTCGGGCCGATTGGCTTCGAGTTGCACAGGCAACCAGTTGCTGGGCGCATTCACGGGCATGATCTCGTCGGTGCTGGGTTCGGGCGACAACCAAAAGAAAGCGCCCCCTTCCGGGCCGAACATGGCCGGAGTGTTTCAAGGCGCGGGCGGATGGCGACTGGACTTTATTGACGGCGGCGTGCTGGTGAACTGCGCGGGCCTGTCGCCGAACCAGGAACCTTACTCCGTCAGCTTCAAAACCGGACACGCTGTGCTCACGATTGCCACCACCCCGCGGCCGCTTGTGCTCACCGTCCACGGCGACACCATCTCCGGTCCGCCGGGCGCCGTGACCATCGACGGAGTCATCGCCGCCGGTTACGTTGGCGGAGCCCAGGGCACCGGCGCGGCCTACAAGGACTCGGCCGGCAACCTCTACGATGCCAACAAGAATCAAATCGCCGGAAATGCCAACGCCGGCTACACCAGATTCGCCCCCAAACGCGTCACCTGTCCGGCCATCAATCTCTCGTCAAAAGGCGCAGGCGTTGGCATCCAGACCATGCAGACCAATCTGCTGAAGACCGCGTTCGGTGGCGACACCGGCGCGCCCACGCCTGCCGGCATCCGCATGCAGGGCATCTACGCGACTTCTACAGGTTTCAGTCTGGAGTTCTATCCGGAGTCAGTGATTCTGGGATGCGGGCCAGATGCTGCCCGTGCCTATCCCTACACGGTTTCAGCGGAAGGCTCGCCCGTAATCAAGATCGACGCGGCTGACCACCCGCTCTCGCTGGCCATTCGGCCAGACGGATCGCTCGACCCCGGCAGCTCCGCGCCTTACCAGGTCCACGGCCGCATCGTTGTTGGCCAGGACGACAATGACGACTTCACGTTTGCGCCTATGGAGCTTACCTGCAATCTGGGCACGCTTGCGCCCAGCGCGCAGATTCCCATGACGGGAGGCGCAGCTCCCGGCATGATTGCTGCCGCGGCTGGCGGTTCAACTTCGGGCGCGACCGGTGCGGGCCTCGCCACTCCGCAAGCGCCACTTGGCAACGCCGTCCTCTCCATCGTTTCAGGACTTGCCGCGCAACCGGGAACGCCGAATGCTCTCGCTGGACATCCCTACATCCTGCTGCGCCAGAGCTACGCCGATTCGCTGGCCGCCGGTGGCGTCTCTGTTCCTCCCGGGGTGTCTCCGTATATGTACGCAGGCCAGGCTTGCGGCACACGCACGCCGGAATGCCAAAAAATTTCCGCCGCCATTCAGGCCCAGGCTGCCTCCGCCATCCGTGCTGACGCCAATGGCAGCGGCACACTGCCCGGCGTGCTGCCCGGAACCTACTACCTGATGGTTTCCACGCGCTACAATAACCAGCCCTACGCGTGGGGTCAGCCCGTCACTCTTCGCTCCGGCGCCAACACGCTCAAGCTCGATTTGAGCAACGCAACACCGATTCAATAATTTGGCGCGAAGGCGGCGCGCGCAGGTCGCCCGACCATGGCCGGTGCAGCCTAGCGCGGTGAGTCAGAAGTTCCTCGCATAAGTTGTGCGCCCGACCCGCAGGTCCTTCGACTCACCACCCCCAAACTGAAAGACGTTTGGGGCCCCGTTCGCTCAGGATGACAGTGTTTTTTGATATGAACTTCAGACTCGGGACACTAGCGCGCTTTTAATCCCAGCGCGCCCACCACCGCGCCATCCACCTGCGCCGGCTGACCGTCCTGCTTTGTCACCACGCCGAAACCGCCGCGATAATCCCACATCGTCCAGCCGATTCCGTCGGCCTCAAACGCCGTTCGCACATCGTGGATCCAATTCGCGCGCGATACCGAGTCGGAAAATGCGCGGTAGGCGCCGAACTCATTGCAGATCAGCGGCACGTGATTCTCGTGGCCCCACGCCGCCGCCGCATCCACCATCATGCGGATGCGTCGCGCATTCCAGCCGTCAAGCCAGTAGCTCTCCAGCGCATAACGGTTGGCCGCATCCGGAACCTGCGCAAGCAGCGCCTGCATTCCAGCGTCGGTCGGCGGATAGGGAATTCCATGGGTCGAGATCCACCACGACAGCCCCCAGCTCGCGCCCTGGTGCGTGAACTCGTGCGGCTCATAAAAGTGAAAGTTGTAGATCACGTTGCCGTCGGCCAGCGGATGCAGCGTGAGCAGGTTCTGGATGTCGGAGTAGTTCGGCCCCGTGGCAATAATCGTGTGGTGTGGCGCTGCCTGGCGGATCGCCGCCGCCAGCCGCTCCTGGATGCCGGCCCAGCGGTAAGGGTCGTTCACCTCCGGCTCGTTCAAAATCTCAAAGAAGACGAGATTCGGGTCGCGATTCGCAAAGTGCGCGGCCAGTTTACGCCACAACGCCGCCAACTCGTCCACCTGGTAGTCGCTGGTGCGCAACTGCTGCTTGTAGCCGTCTTCAGGATGCATATCGATCTGCACCGCCAGCCCGTTGGCCAGCATCGCGTCCACGGCGTGGTCAAGCCGGCTGACAAAATCGGCATTTAATCCATCCGCCCCGCGCGGATACTGCTCGAGCGGAACGGCATCGATGCTCAGTCGCACGTTGTCAAAACCGAGCTGCGCCATGAGCGTTATGTCCTTCTCATCCGTGTATCTGTTTGTGCGCGCCGCGGAGTAGTCGCCCGCCGACTGCGCAAACCACTCTGACGCGTTGATGCCATGCTGCAGATGGCGCGCGCGCGCGAAAGCGGTCTGCAGTTCCGCGCTTCTGTCCTGCGCGGCCAGGGTCAACGAACAAAGCGCAAACGCGAATAAGAAAAAGGCAACGTTCCGGGAAAACAAAACAACAAGGCTTCTGAACGAATGTTTCACCATGAATCCTCCTGTGAGCCGTGAAGGCAAAACCTGATCGAGCCAACCATACCACGTGTCGCGCGCGTGCGCCTTGCGGAACGCCGGCAAAAGAATCACAATACCTCAAAGATTGATGAAAGCGGGTGATGAATGAATCGACTCCCTTTCCGGCCATCGGCGCCGCGCATTCTCATCCTCGCCGCCCTGAGCCTTGCCGCGCTCTCCCTGGCGGCCCAGACGTCCAGCCCCGCGCAAGCGCCTTCGAGCACCGCGCCTTCACCAGCCCCATCGCCTTCAGACCATCCGCTTGCAGAACCGCCTGCACCCAAATCGAATCCTGACAATGGGTGGCTCGCCAGAACTTCGAAACTCTACTACTCCTCCTCAAAAGCCGGGCTGACCGGATTCGATTGCGAAGCGCATCCTGACTGGCAGGCGCTCATCGCCAGCGCCACCCGTGGTGACCCTCTGCCCGCCGACGATCCGCGCATGATCCTGCTCAAATCGGTCAAGGTAGCCATTCACGCCCACATGAGGGGTGGTTCCACGATCGACTGGACCGACGCGAACGAGAACAATCCGCTCGATCAACATTCCATTGACACGCTCGATGGCCTGCACCGGACCGTCGAACAGATGCTCGAGGGCTTTCTGCAATTCTGGACGCCGTTCATTGAAGACTCGGTGGTGCCCGACTCCGCAGATGGCCTCGACATTACCCACACCCCCACGGTGCACACCATTCACGCCCACCAGGGCGACACGGAACTCACCGAGGTCTTCTCGACCGACCTCATCCTGGAGCAATTCAACGTGAACATGAGCGGCACGTCGATCAAATTTGCTCCCACCTATAAGCCGACGCCGAAAGGGCTGCTCGTTTCCGGTTTCAGGGCGCACGTGTTGCCTGCCGGCACACCGGCCGACCAGGCGCAGGACATGAATGTCGATATCGACTACCAGACAATCAACGGATTTCCCATCCCCGACAAGTTGAGTATGGACGTGATCGGCACCGGCAAATTCAACTTCACGCTCGACGGCTGCGCGACGACAAAGGCCAACTAGCATCCCGAGTCTGAAGTACTTGGCATGCGCTTGAAAGAGCAACTACAGATCTTTCGACTCCGTTGGGCCCAAAGGCGGCCAAACTCCGCTCAAGATGGCAGTGCATGTGGGATGCAAACCTCTGACGCAGGACAGGGGTGCGTCGTCGGCCACCAGACGCACGCATTATCCCAAAACAAAAGCAGCTCCCACCTGCGGGAGCCGCTCGTTGCTTGAATCAATCTTCGGTTAGTTGCCTGCCGTTGTCGGAGTGTCGCTGTCCAACTGGGCGACCTCGCCGTAGGTCGTGCGCAAATACTTGTGCGGATTGACCGGCACATTGTGCACGCGGACTTCATAGTGAAGATGCGGCCCGGTGGCGCGGCCCGACTCGCCTACGTAGCCGATCACCTGTCCGCGGCTCACATGCTGGCCCGGAACGACCGCCGTTGCGGAAAGATGCCCGTAAATCGTCATCACGTCGTGCCCGTGATTCAGAACTACTTCGCGTCCATACCCCGCGCCCATGGCTGCATCGGAAACATTGCCGTCTGCTGCCGCGCGTACGGGCGTGCCGATCGGCGCGTCGATGTCGAGGCCCGAGTGGAAAGCGCCTTCGCCGTTGATCGGGTCTTCGCGCTCGCCAAAGCTTGAGGCTACGCGGCCCTCGATCGGCCACATGGAGGGCGCATCGGCCAGCGCCGTCCAGTCACCCGTAAAGTCCGGCGAAAGTCCGCTTTCAAGCGCGCGCGAAATCCGCCCTGACAGCGCGGCGTCGCGCAATGTATTAAATTGGTCGATCGATCCGGCGATTTGCTGCTGGCTTGGATGGTCGGTCTGCGCCAGGCCGGCTGGTGTGGGCGCTGCTGCGCTTGCAGCGGCCTCAGGCTTGGCTGCGCTCAGCTTGCTCTGCCGCAATCCGTAAAGAGCCGTCACTTCATTGGCCAGCGCGCCCAGCGAAGCGACCTGCACATCGCGGTCGTGCGCAATCTGCGCCATCTGCTTGTAGCTCTTGCGCAGGTTGTCCTGCTCCGCGCGCATCTGGTTAAAGCTTTCTGTCTTGAGCAGCATCCGCGTATAGGAGCCGGCAAGTCCCACAATGGTGAACGCACCGATCAGGGCCGCGGCAACAAATCCATACGCATAGTGGATAGGCAGCGGAATCTTGCGAATCCGGCCGTCGTCATCCCTGGCAACAAAAAGAATGTAATAGCGCTTGCGTAGCATATTCGCCCTTCAATCCCTGCGACCCGCAGGACCGCAATTCGCCGCTAGCCAAAATGGCGCAAGAAACCGGAACCTTCCGGTCTCTTCAAAGCATGCACGCCCCGTTGGGGGACAGTAACGTGAATGTCTTAAAAGATTAACAAACCGCCCGTGGCCGGGTCAATGGAGTGTCCCCCAAAAGGTCAAACTTTGGTCATGAGATGCGGCTATCCTGCCGCTGTTTTCCGTCCCCCGGGTACGCAACCATTCCCGAGCCAACTCCAGTCAAATCAATCGCTTCTTCAACATCACGCCCCCTCCCTTCAGAATCGGCAATATTTTGCACTAAATTAACGGCGTGTCCTGAATTGAACACTCTCACCTTCCGCCCCCGTGCCCTATCCTCAATGCATGCAGTCGAAACCAGGCCAGGACAAACCAGCCCGACGAGCCCGCTCAACCGAGCCGGGCGAGCTAGCAATCCTTAGCCAAGTTCGCGCCCGGGTCACCCCGAAGGCGCCCGGCCTCCGCCTCGGCATCGGCGACGACTGCGCCCTGCTCCGCCTGCGCCCCGGCGAGGAACTGGCCGTCACCACCGACCTCTCCATCGCCGGCCGTCACTTCCGTCTGGATTGGCATCCGCCTGAATCCATCGGCCATCGCGCCCTCGCCCGCGGACTCAGTGACCTTGCCGCCATGGGTGCACGTCCCGTGGCCGCATTTCTCTCCCTTGGCCTGCCCCGCGAGCTCACAGGAGCCATTTCCGCGTCGGCAAAAAGCAAAACCTGGATCTCGCGCTTCTATAGCGGACTCCTTTCTCTTGCCGACCGCTCAAAAACCCCACTTGCCGGCGGCGATCTGGCCGAGTCGCCCGTCGCCCTGGCTGACATTGTGCTGGTGGGTGCGGTTCCTCGCGGCCGCGCTCTGCTCCGTTCCGGCGCACGGCCCGGACACCTGCTCTACGTCACCGGCAGCCTGGGCGGCGCCGCAGCAGCCCTCACCATGCTTGCCGCCATTCCTGACCCGCTATTTATCCCCAAGCGCCTGCTTTCCAGCCTGGCCCCGCATCTCTACCCCGAGCCGCGGCTCGCCCAGGGACTCTTTCTCCAGCGACGCCGCCTTGCTACCGCCGCCATCGATTTGAGCGACGGCCTCTCCACCGATCTCGCCCACCTCTGCCAGGAATCTCGCGTCTCGGCCGAGCTCGACGCTGCCCGGCTCCCGCTCCATCCCGCCGCCACGCTGCCCCAGGCCCTTGATGGCGGCGAAGATTACGAGCTCCTGTTTACCGCCGCGCCGGGCACACATATCCCCCGTTCCATCGCCGGAGTTCCTGTCACCCGCATCGGCCGCATTCTTCGCCGGAACAAATCCCGTCCCGCCGTTACGCTGCGTTCCGCTGAAGGCAGCCGGCCGCTCCAGCCGCAAGGCTGGGAACACTTCTCCTGAGCGCCGCGCATTCATCCAAAAACCCATGCCAAGCCGCAACCCAGCTATGATCGGAATTGTGAAGGCCGGCAGCCAAACCCGCGCCCGCTCCTCGTCGCCGCCCATCCCCTTGTCCGCTATCGACCTATCAAGTGACCAGTTCACCCTGGCCTGGAGCGTGTTCGACTCCGCGCTACCGCCCATCGCTCAAGCCGAAGAGCCAATCAAAGCCTGGTTCCGGCAGGTCCTCAACATCTTCGCGCCCCACGCCGATCAACTCGCGCACCTTTCCTCCACCGCGTCCTTCGTCTTCGGATTCGACGTGGAGGCCGCGCGCGCCAGGCCAGAAAATGCCGCCCTGCTGGCCGCCGACTCCGCCCGCGTCGTGCTGACGGAACTGGCCAACCGCGTCCGCGTCCACGTCGGACCTGTCACCCCGGAAGTTTTCAACACTTGGGTCGAAGAAATTAGAAAAGTCACAGGCGCACGTGGAAACGCGCTGCTTGCTCCGGTTACAATCGCAATCACAGGCTCACGCACCGTCCCCGGCATCAGCAATCTGGTACAACTCATTGAAGACGGCGCCTCCCTCAGCCTCCCCATCCCCAATGTTCGTGAGCGCATTGAACGCTTTGTAGGAGTCTGAATCGAGTGAGCATTTTTTGGATTGGAAGCGAACCACACGCCCCCCTTGCCGTCGTGCCTTGTCCGCGCGGCGATGCCTATCTGCTTGAAGCCCTCAATGAACTAAAGGCGGGCGGCATCCAGACCATGGTCTCCCTGCTTGAAAAAGACGAAGCAGAAATGCTGGGCCTTGGCCTGG
>Ga0302270_10006529_pt1 | contig 10396 bp, 4 predicted proteins | sample III_Bog_E2_3_FD_198773 | JGI IMG/M metagenome (GOLD analysis project Ga0302270, IMG submission 198773) | Peat permafrost microbial communities from Stordalen Mire near Abisko, Sweden - III_Bog_E2_3 | ecosystem: Environmental > Terrestrial > Soil > Wetlands > Peat | place: Sweden: Abisko...
AAGGACCCGGCAGCGATCCTGACGACCATGGGGACCGGCATCAGGACCAGGTTAGGCTGAAGGTTGGCAGAAAAACGCAGTCCGAGGGCCATTACGGTGATCTCCACTTTAGGGCTTTGGGAGCCGAGCTAGCTGCTTGAGCCTCAGCTGAACAGCCCGACCACGGACGAACTGGAGTCGGAGGCTACGGTGGCGAACTGGGTCTGGGTGGCGATCAGGGTGGCCTGGGTCTGGCTGTGGGAATGAGCCCAGTTCAGGGTCTGCACCTGAAGCACGGCCATCCCATTGAGGGAAGCCTGCCCCTGGGTAAAGAAGGTCGGGGTGGCGATGATTGTCGACCCCAACTGGGCGGAGGCTACGGTCGGGAACGGCCCGGGCTGTAAGGGAAACCCGGTCTCCTGGGTCGGGTTCGGGGCCCCCGAGGCGATTTCCGTGGGGCCGTCATCGACCGACAGGGTGAGGCTGCCCCCGGCCGTGACCGAGAAGAACACCATGGACATGGGGGTGATCAGGGGGGTGGGTTGAGCCCCACCAGCATCGGTAACCGTCAGGGCCGCTCCGGAGGCCGAGATGCTGGACTCGGAGCCCATGATCCCGATCTCGCCCGGGGCCAAGGAGATCAGGCCATTGGTCCAGGTCACGGAGGCCCCGGACCAGGCAGTCACCCCGAAGGTGTAGGGGTCGATGATGCTGCAGTTCTGAAAGTCGACCTCGGCCCGCTCCACCCGGACGGCACCCAACGCGGCCCAGAAGGCGGGGTAGCTACCCCGGGCCGTGCTGGCGGTGAAGCTGATGTTGTTGAACACCACATGGCCGGACTGAATCAGGAACGCCACGAACTGCGCCCCGGATCCGGCCCAGGCGCTGTCGTTGACGTTGCCCCCGGCCTGGGCGATGCCGGTGCCGTTGATCACCACCGGGGTGACCCCGACCCCGGGCGGGACGGTGCAGCCGATGGTGATCATCCCGGCCCCCTGCATGGCGTTGGCGATCAGGCCCATGCAGTAGACCCCACCCTCGCTGGAGGCATAGGCGAAGTCGGTCTCGGCCAGATCGGACAGGTTGTAGGCCTGGGTGTTGCCCTTCAGCAGGATGCTGACCGGGTGCATCAGAATCGGGGGGAGCAGGGCCAGGGCGGACGAGATCGTCGGCAGAGGCGTTTCTGGGGTTAGCCCGTCGTTATACCAGGCCCCCGCCACGTTGTCGACGTAGAGGGAGAGCGGAGCGGTGGTGGAGTAGGTGAGGCCCATGCCCGACTCCGGGATCGGGCTGGTGATGGCGAAGCCGACATGGGGGGTGATCTGGCTGAACCCCTTGCCGGTGGGTGCCCCTAAGCGCAGGTTGCGCTGGACGGCGCGCTGCAGGGGAGGCACGAAGTCATTGGTGCGGAGGGGGGTGGAGAAGGTCGCCTCGACGTTATGACCCCGCTTGGTGTCGTAGTTGGTGTCAAAGTCGCCCCCCAAGGGGGTGTTGGCCAGATCGGTGTCGCTCCAGCTGCTCAAGGTGGGCAGCGTGGTGGCAACCGGCAGCTGCCGGTCATAGGGGAACACGTCCTGGACCCCGGGGATCGGGGCCTGGCCGGTGCCGTTGGTGGTCACCAGGGCCTCCTCGCCGGTGGCCACGACCCGATAGGTGCGCCCTGCCACCCCTTCGCCCTGGTACGGCACGTAGGTGCTGGAGAAATAGGCAACAGCAGCATTACCGGAAGCCCCGGACAGCGCGGGTAGGAAGCTGGCGACGACGAACCAGGGGGCATTGGTCAGGTCGGTGCCCGGGACGGTGAGGGTGAACGAAGCGACCGAAATAGAGATGCTGCACGGGGTGGGAACGAACTGGTCACTGGTGCCCAGCATGACCCACACCATTCCGGTCTGGTCCCCGGAGTCGTTGCCGGAGATGCCGCGCAGCCGACCCCCCCTGAGGTAGCCGATGATGGTGGACCCGACCCCCGGGGTGTAGACGGTGGACCCGGAAGCGGGCGGGATCAGGGTGACCCGACGATCCTGGGCGACGGCCAGATCGGCGGTCAGCGGGGTGGCGGCGATGGTACCGCTGCCGATGATCATGGTCTCTTCGATCGCCACGGCACCCCGCACCGACGAGTTGATGGCGGCCTGGGCGGTCTGGTGGCAGAGCAGGACCAGCTCCGTGGTGGACCCGACCGCGAGCGGGCCCTGCAGGGTGACCACCAGACTGGCCCCGGACAGCTCCCGGGACAGCACCTGAAGCGCAGCGCCGGAAGCGGTCAAGGCCCGGGTGACATAGAGCCCGGTGAAGCGGCCATCCAAGTTGGTCCGGGGGATGGTGAACGTGACCGTGTTGGGCTGGGTGCCAGGGACGGCGGCCGTGTTGGCCACCACCACGTGAACCCGGACCCCGAAGATGCTGGAGGAGTAGGACGGGGTGTAGACCTGGACCGAACTGACAGTCGTGGTCATCAAGGGGATGGTGGCACTGGACGAGTAGTCGGACACCCCGAGCAGGGGCAGGGTCAGGCCGGTGGCGCCGCCATCCGGGTCAATCAGCTGGCCCGACACCGGACCGGTGGAGACCTTGCGCAGGTCAATTCCGGTGGCCGCCGGGTAGGTCACTCCCAGGGTGAGCAGCAGAGGATTGCCACTGGTCGGGTAGCTGGCTGGGGTCACCGTGACGCTGGCGCTCCCGGCCCCAGCCACGACCAGCTGGGTGCCCATCAAGGGGGCCACCCGGCCCGAGCTGTTGGGATACTGGGCGAACACGCTGGAGATCACCGTCCCGGCCGGAACCGTGACCGGTAGGGTGGCGGTGATCGGGCCCCAGCCCGCGACCGGGGTCGACAGCTGGACCGTGGTGAAGTAGGTGCGGGCGTCCGTGCTCAGGCCGTTGCGGATCCCGGAACTGCCGACCACGGCACCGCCCACGGTGACCAGCAGCTGATCGAAGCTGCCGACCGCCTGGACATTCTGCCAGCCCGCGCTAACGCTGGCGGGGGCGATGGCCACGATCTCATTGAGCAGGGAACCGATCGCTCCGGCCGGGTGGTCGCTGCGGGTCAGGGCGGAACGCACCGACCCGGTGAAGATGTCGGTCAGGCCCTGATCCAGCAGCTGCTCCAGGTCGTAGCCGACCAGGGAGGTGGCCAGCCGGGTGTCCACCACGTCCCCGGCACCGATGATATCGGCGAACAGGGTATCGAACCGGCCGGACAGACCACTGGCGAACAGCCCTCCACCCAGGGGGCTGGCACAGCCAAACGGGGCCTGTTCCGGGTCGAATACACTGGTGGTGCGCTGGAACAGCACGGCCACCGGCAGGGCATAGGTGTAGGAGTCCATGGTCTGTAGGGTGTTGTTGGCGTCACCCCCGGCGGCCCACAGGGTGGCTTCCCCGGTGACGCGGGCCAACGGGCTGTAGCCCAGGCTGGTCAGCGCCGAGGCCGAGCCCTGGCCGAATACCTGGGACACCGCCACCGGATCCGGATCGAGCCCGTAGCGGTGCTGAGTAAAGTCGTACCCGGCCGGGATCGGCTGGACCGAGAGCCGCCACTGCAGCTGGGACCGCTCAGTGGTCACCTTGTTGAAGCTGGGGTCGACCGTATCATCCGGGAACTGGGTCAGCAGGGGGGCCACGGCGCTGACGCACCCGTAGGGGTAGTAGTAGCGCTGACCCGATGGGGTGACGTAGTAGCCGGAGCCGGTCACCGGATCCAGCGCCTTGGCCCACAGCTCCAGCAGCACGACGTAGAGCTGACCTGGCTGCAGGCCACCACTGGGCGGGGGGACTGCCACCACGTTGTGGGCTGACGAGGTCGAGTTGTGCCCGGTCACCTGGATCCGCTCGCCCCGGAACAGGACGTCGAACGCAGGGATGATAAAGCTGTTCGGGGTGTTGAAATGGAAGACGAACGGGTCGGCGGTCAGGCAGCCGCTGGGGGCGGTATGCCGCAGCAGCTGATGGCGCTTGTAGTCGGCCAGATCCTGGATCAGGTTGAGGTCGGCGTCCGACAGGCTATGATCGTGCAGGCCCACCACCGAGCGCAGACCCCGGTTGCTGGGGTCAAGGGAGCGGGAAACGTTGAACGGATAATTCTGCATGTCAGTCCCCGGGAGAAGCAGCGGTCCACTGAAAGGACTGCAAAGCTGCTCCGCCGGGGACGGCCCTAACGGCCTAGTCGACCTTCTGGTACGTCCAATGTCCGGGGGTCCCTACGGCAATCAGCGCCTCACGCCGTGGAGTTACCCCGTCTGCGGCGAGGCCCACGTGTACCCACAAATTCTCTTCGATGATGATCTGGTCGTAGGGAACGTTCGAGTCCTTGGCCGTGTCGAATGCGTCGCGCAGGTTGAGCCCCTGAGGGATGCAGTCGGCCGCGTGACCGAACAGGTGCTCGCTGTCGTAGACCCCGTGCACGTCGTGGTTCAGCTCCGGGCACCGGTAGCCGCTGTCGATCTTGACCGGAACCCCCCACAGCTCGCGCAGGGGCTCCAGGGCCACCTCGCACAGGTGGGTCAGGTTGTCGACGATCTCAGGGGAAGCGCTGTTGTCGACCCCGAGCCGCTCGGCGGTTTCGGAGTAGACCAGTTCCTCGAGAGTGAAGTGATCGCTAAGGCTGGTTGCCATTGGAGGGCTCCTGCGGGCCCCCCTCAGATCCTTCGGCAACGGCCGGGGCGGCGGGCTCCACTGGAGGAACCGAAAGCTGGACCGTCTGGGCCCCCTGCAGTTCCTGCCAGGCGTAGCCCGCGACGATCATCTCACTGGGGTGAACCAGCCCAGCCTCGGCTGCGCGCAGGTAGAGCTGGACCAGGTACTCGTGGGTGGCGAACCGGTGGGTGACCACCTTGCGCAGGTTGTTATCATCCGGGACGTTGGGCACGGGTGCTCCTCTATACCTCCATGATAGCTAGGTGAGGGTCAGGGTGACCGGGTTGGTCGCGACCGGACTGCCGAACGTGCTGGAGACCACGCAACAGTAGACCGACTCGTTCATGGCGGCCGTGGTGACCGGGGTGGTGTAGCTGGCTGAAGTGGCCCCGGCGATGTTGACGAACGTGGGCACTCCGGAGCCGTTCACCATCTGCAGCTGCCACTGGTAGGTCAGCGCGGCGCTGGGGCTGGGGGCGGTGGCGATCACGCTGAAGTGAGCGGGGGCACCCAGGGCGACGGTGACATTGCTGGGCTGGGTGGCGACCACGATCGGGGTGGGGACGGTGACCAGCAACTGCTGCCGGTAGCTCAACAGGGACGGCAGCGCGGCAACCGGGGTCGGGGCATCCACAGCGACACCGGGGACCGGTAGCGGCGGGAGGTCTGAAGGGGTCGGCATGGCGGCCGGATCCACATACATTGAGGCGACCGGGGTGGCCGCGCCGGACAGGTCCAGTCCGCCGGAGCTGGTGGCGGGGGGATTGGGGGTGGCCGGGGTGCCTGGGAGTGACAGATTGCTGGCGCCGGAGGCATCGGTCGGGGGGGTCAGCACCGGGATCTTGCTGAACGGGGGTAAGGGGGTGTAGGTGGCCGAGGTGAAGCTGGTGCTGCTGCTGGTGCCGGTGCAGGCCAGCCCGGTGCTGGTCACCATCGCGGTCCCCCGGCTATCCATCCAGAACGGGTTGCCGTCCAGGTCCAGCAGGGGCCCAGTGGCCATGGACTGGAAATTGGCGATCTGGGCATTGGCGTCAGCGATCGAAGCGAGACAGGAGTTGATGCTGTTCTGGTTGTCCTGCAGCAGCTGGGCGCCGGTATTGAGCACGTCGTCGAAGGCCTGGTTCAGGCTGCACAAGGCCTGCTGTTCGGTGTAGGGCAGGGCCATGATGTCCGGCCGCAGGTAGTAGTCGGCCGGGCTGAACGCAGCCAGCACGGGAACCCCGTCGAGATCGGCCCGGGTCCAGCCGTCCGGTGCCAGCGGGTTGGGCGAAGCCACGTAGGTGGGGGAGCCGTAGACCCCGGCCTGGGGTACGCTGGCGTCGGTGGCCGGGATCAGCACCTGGGGTAGCACCGCCGGGGCCATCCAGGGCCAGCCCGGAGTCCATTGGGTGGTCGGGCTGGTCAGGGCCGCCGCATTGGGGTCCAGGTAGCTGTAGAGGAAGCCGGACGCGACCGTGCGGCCGGTCCGGCCGTGAAAGTCGGTTACCAGCAGAGAGTAGGGGTCGTTCGGGTTATTGGGCACGCCCTGGCCCTGGCAGGTGGCCGCACCCAGAGCGGTAACCGCGTTGCTGCCGGAGCGCGGGTTGAGCGCCGAGGCCAGGATCAGCGGGTAGTTGTAGACCATGGCCTGGAGGGCAGCCGGTTGCCCCTGCAAGGTTTCCCAGTTGGCCGCAAAATCCCGCCAGAACTGGCTGTAGCTGTTGATCAGGATGGCCGTGGCCTGGGCGGTGTAGACGTACATGTTGCGCAGATTGGCCGAAGCGTAGGCCGGAGTGTTGAGGATGCTGGCCTCGGCCCAGCCGACCACCTGGGTGACCACCGGGAGCAGATAGGTTGGCACGGTGATGACCGAGGGGTAGTTGGCCCGTCCGCCCGAGTCGAGGGTGATCTGACTGGTGGGCTGCAGGGCGGGGGCCGGAAGCTGCTGGTAGTCCAGGTCAAACCCGGTCGGTCCCGTGCCAAAACCGACTGCCAGCGGGTGGGGCGTGGCCGGGGCACTGGCGCCACCCGGGGCGTAGGCATCCCAGGCCGCGCTGCGCGGGTAGCCCAGCAGGGCCGCCTCCAGGTAGGACAGCATCCACAGCACCTGACCCCGAGTGGTGGGGGCCATGACCTGCAGGGTCTGGAAGAAGGCCATGGTCGCCGGGCCCGAGGCCTGGGCCCCGGCGACCGGGGTGATGGCTTCGGGGGGAGTCCCGACCGGGTTGGCGGCCCAGGCGGCTGCTGCGGTGACCGCCACCGTCCCGGCATTCCAGGGCATGGCCCTGTTCAGATCGGCATGGCAGGGTCCCGTGCTGCTGGCGTCAACGAAGGCCGCAAACACCGCCTGCAGTTCCGGTAGCCAGGGGGCCCCCCCCCGTCCGGACACCTGACCCGTGGCTGCGGGGCCCCCCGGCACCGTAACGGGGGTAGCGGCCACGTTGGGGCTGGCAGAGCTGACCGGAATGGTGCCCCGGCACTGGTTCATCGCCAGCAGCCAGGACCAGCAGAGCGCCCAGGTAGGGGTTCCGGTCTGGTCGCCACCGGGATTGAACCGGGTCGGGTCGAAGCCCAGGGGCGCGGCGGTGGACGTGCTGGCGGAGACAATGGCGGCCAGCGTGACGTGGGCCTGGGCGAAGGCCCGGGTCGGGGCCAGATACTGGCTGTAGGGGATGGTGGTCGCCGGATAGATCGAGATGGTGCTCCCGCCGACCACCCCGGCCGGGTTCTCATCCAAGATCGGGGCTCCGACCAGGGATAGCACCTGAGGAGCGGTGGGGGTCAGCTGGAAGGCAGAGACGATCGAGGAGGGGGCGGGCAGCGCACCGGTGAAGTCGGTCAGCGGATTGAACGAGGGATTGAAGCTGGGAAGAGGCGAACTCAGCACCGGCAGGATCACCCCGCCCAGGGGGGGCACGAAGTAGGCGGAGTAGGTGCTGGTCATGGCGGCGCCGATCGAGCCGTTCGGGTTGGCCGTGATCGGCGCGGCGTTCTGGAAGTTCTGCAGGATGGTGGCGAACGGGTTCAGGCCCAGGTTGCGGATCTGACAGTTGCCGAACGCGAACTGGGTGTCGAAGGTGAGCTGAAACTTGAACATGCCCTTGGTGAACTTGAAGCCGTCGAAGTGCAGACCGCCGAACAGATTGGGGATCGAGGGCAGGGCAGGCAGGTGGAAGTTGCATATCTGGTTGATCAGGGTGGCGATTGCGTTCAGGATCTGCTGCAGGAAGGCCTGCAGCCGCTGGATCACCGAGATCAGGTAGCGGATGATGTCCATCAGGTCGGTGACGATCTGTTGCAGGTCCTTGACGAACTGGGTTACCTGCTTGACGAAGGTGATCACGTCCTGGCAGGCCTTCCCGGCCCGGGTCGGCTGGTTCTGCCCGGCGGTCATGGCGGTCAGCTGGTGATGGATGTAGTTGGTGATGTCCTTGATGATTTCCTTTTCCTGGTTCTGGATCCAGGCGATCGCCTCGCCAATATCCTTCTCCAGGGCATCGCCCGCCTTCTTCATGGTGTGCATTTCGGTTTCGATGCTGGCGTGGCCGGGGAAACTGTCCCGCTTGAAGCTGTTCTTGAGCCAGATCGGGATGATCTCGGTTGAGGCCGAGGCATCTCCGGAGTAGTTGGGGGGCACGGTCAGCGGGGCACCGAACTGGGCGACGTAGGCCGCAATCGAGATGGCTTCTTCGAGCTGGTTCAGGGTGGCCATGGGATACCTCAGATGCCGAAGCTGGAAGCCAGGGGCGAGGAGGACCAGCCCTGGCCTTTCAGGTGGTCGGGGGCCTCGTGCACGATCTTGGTCAGGGCCGTAGCGTAGACATTGGTCCCCTTGGTGACGTGGCTCTGCTTAGCCAGGGAGTAGATGCTCTGCATGGAGTCGAACACGATGTCCCCGGTGCAGTGCACCTGCCAGTTGCCTTGGATCGCCCAGCTGACGTCCCCGATGATCTCCAGCGCCATGGCCTGCCCGCTGGCATTGCTGCCGATCGACATCTCGATCCCGCCCTGCAGCGTCGCCTTCAGCGAGGTGCCGTTGGTGTCCTTGCCGACGATGCCGATGATCCCCCCCTCCAGGTCCAGCAGGATGGAGTAGTTGGACAGGGCGTTCTTCCCGACGCGGAGCAGAATGTCCTGCACCGCGTGGATGTCGGCGCTGAGGCCGTGAGCGTCCATGTTCTGGACACAGTCGGGGCTGGGCATGTAGAGCAGCTCGGTGCTGGTGTTCTTCCCGGCGGTGCTGAGGTCGTTATAGCGGTAGATGCTGTCCCCGTCGCCGTAGGTGACCCGGCCCGGGGTGGCGGAGCGGTTGCCGGTGCCTGGGGGAAATACGTTACGACCCGGGCCGTCAACGTAGCCGTTCATCAGGTGTCGCCGCTTGGAGGCCGGGTTGCGCGCCCCGAGCCGGAGCACCGTGCCACCGTCCAGCGCGCCGCGCAGGCTGATGTTCTCGGCTCCGGTCTTCTGGCCCGGGTTCAGGCTGCCCGCGTCGCCCGGGGTCAGCTTGGGGTTGGCCCAATATTGTAGGGTGCGCGGGGCCATGGCGTCGCCCTGCTGCCTATTCTGCACGTGGACCGAGCGCCCGGCATTGGGCAGCGCGCCGTCGTCGGCGCCGAGCCGGAGCACCACCTGCCCGGTGGTGCGCAAATCGATCGAATCCTCCTCGTCCCGGTTCTTGCCCAACAGCAGCCGGGTCGAACCGAGCACATTGCCTTCGATGCTGCGCCCGGCGCCGTAGGGGTGCTCGTAGCTGCCGCCGTCCAGGGCGATGTTCTCCTTGGGAATGGTGGAGCCCACTTCGAACACGACCATCCCCTCCTTGGTGATGGCCACCCGGGTGGTGTTGTAATCGTAGGGGAACCGGGTCAGATGGGCGACCGCTGCCAACCGGGTCTCGACATGGTCGGTCGACGCCAGCACCGGGGTGAACCCGGTCTCCGGCTGGGTTTCGAACCGTCCCGCCGGATTGAGCGGGAACAGCACCGGCTTCAGCACCCGGCCATAGGTGGTGGTGTCGGCCTGATGGTAGCCGACCAGGGTGCCGGTGACCCGCTCGGCGATCCAGCCCCGGCGCCGGGGGGTGGGGCCCTCGCGCAGGGTGGGACCGACCGGGGCTTGGGTGATGCCCGCGCCCGGGGCACCCGGGCCGTACGGGCCGATGTCGGTGGGGTGGTCCCAGGACTGGTTGACCATGAAGCCCTGGTCGTCGTACTGCACCGCCGTCGGGTTCAGGGTCAGCACGTTGGTCCGGCCCCAGGGCGCGGCCGCCACCCCGAGCAGGCCGTCCATGAAGCTGGTCTCCAGCACCTCGCGCGGCACCGGCTGATCGAGCCCGAACTCCTGGATCCGCTCCAGTGATTCCACCAGCGGCAGCAGGTCCGGAGCCCCGGCCAGATAGCGCTGAGCCCTGGGGGTTCCGCTCTGCAGCAGCACCACCTGTCGGCTGCTGCCGTCGGGAAGGATCTCCGGGGGCACCAGGGCCGGGTCGGCCCCGGGCCGGTTGACCTGACCGCGCAACCGGAGCCCGGCCTCGGTGTAGTCGACCTGACGGCCGGTGACCCGGGTCAGCTCGCGCCGGTCCGAATCCAGGTTCTCCTCGCTCAGGTCCCGCGACAGCCGATCCCAGCCGGAGTCCTCGAACTGGTGCAGCCCATCGGTGGAAGTGGCACTGCGCTGGCCAGGGCTGGGTGGCCGGTGCACCCCCCGTCGCCGGGTCGAATAGCCGGTCATGCGCGGGTCGGTGGCGGGCCGGAAGGCGATCGCATCGGTGTTGGCCAGGATATCAGACGGGATCCAG
>Ga0302270_10006547_pt1 | contig 10375 bp, 7 predicted proteins | sample III_Bog_E2_3_FD_198773 | JGI IMG/M metagenome (GOLD analysis project Ga0302270, IMG submission 198773) | Peat permafrost microbial communities from Stordalen Mire near Abisko, Sweden - III_Bog_E2_3 | ecosystem: Environmental > Terrestrial > Soil > Wetlands > Peat | place: Sweden: Abisko...
CTGCCTATCTCGCTCTGCTTGGGGCCTATCGCCTGCACGGCCATAGTCGAGGCCGCATTCCCCTATCGCCACGACCTTAGGATTCTTCACGAGCTCTTCAAAGGCGGCCAGCGTCTCTCCGGAAAATCGCTCGCTGTTCTCTGAAGCGTCGTCAGCAGGATGTAAACCGATGCAGGCGTAGACATTATCGTGCTTTGAAGCGAGCTCGACCGCGGCGCGAGACGAGGCAAGGTCGGTGCCGACGGCTATCGTGGCGACATCACCATCTTTCATGCGCGCGATCACTGCATCGCGATCTGTATCGTATTCTGGAAATTGAATATGGGAATGTATGTCGATGTAACGCATATGTGCGCGGCGCAAGGGCGTCGGTTAGTCTTTCCTCAAAAAGAGCGGCGCGGCAGGCATCGCCTTCGTATCAAGACATTCCTGTATCTTCGTGGCGGTCTCCGGCAAAAACGGTTGGAGATTCAGTGCGATCCATGCGAGACCGGCGAGCAGGTGCGCAATATCTTCCTTTGCGCGGGCCGGGTCGGTCTTGATGAGCTTGAACGGCTCCTTTTCCTGGATGAAGCGGTCGAGCTCTCCTATCGACGTCCAGATCTCGTCCATGGCTTTGCTGAGCTCGAAGGTGGCGACGTAGCTCGCGATCTTTTCATCGAGCTCTTTCGACACGTCATCGACAGCAAGCTCGACGCCATTGGTCGTCGCCATTCGCATGACGCGAGAGACGAGGTTTCCAATGCCATTCGCGAGGCCAGTGTTGTATGCGGACTTGAAAAGCTCGATCGAGAACGGGCTGTCTTCGAACATGGAAAGCTCGCGCAAGACGTAATAGCGGACGGCGTCGGTACCGTATTCATTGATGAGGTCGATCGGATTGACCACGTTGCCGAGGGACTTGCTCATCTTCACGCCGCCTTCGCCGGTGACGAAGCCGTTCACGACGACCTGCTTCGAAGACGAGAGCCCTACCGACATGAGCATGGCCTGCCAGCGCAATGCCTGGTGCTGAAGATTGTCCTTGCCGCAATACTGCACGACGCCTCCGGTCTGGTTCCACCATTTGTCGAAAGACGCGGTATCGTCGGGCCAGCCGATGGTCGAGATATAGTCGACGAGCGCGTCGAACCAGACATACATGACATGCGCGTCGTCGCCTGGCACAGGAACGCCCCACGGCATCTTGGACACGAGACGCGAGATGCTGAAATCTTCGAGGCCCTGCGAGATGAGCGACTCGGCTTCATGCATGCGACTCTGCGGAATGACGAAGTCGGGACGCGAGCCGAAGAGCTTGCCGAGCTGTCCCTCGAACGCGCTGTATTTGAAGAAATAGTTCTCCTCCTCGACTTCGAGCAGAGGGATGCCGGGGTGGTTCGGGCAGAATCCGTTCACCATGTCCTTCTCGGTGACGAACGCCTCGTCAGCCACGCAGTACCAGCCTTTGTATGACTTCTTGTAGATGAAGCCGTTGTCGCTGCAGATCTTCCAGAAAGCAGTCGCAGCGGCGACATGATGCGGGTCGGTCGTGCGGATGAAGTGGCTATGGAAGCCTTCGCTCGGCGCATCGGCTTTGAGGCCGAGAAGCTTGTGGAGCTGGCGGAATTTCTCGGCATAGCCGTCGACGAATTCCTGGGGAGGAATGCCTGCTTCGGCGGCCTTCTGATAGACCTTCACGCCATGTTCGTCGGTGCCGGTATTGAAGAGGACCTCATGGCCGAGCATGTGCTTGGCGCGGGCGACCGCGTCGGCACGCACGAATTCCATGGCATGGCCCAGATGGGCCTCTGCATTCACATACGGAAGCGTGGTCGTGATATAGAAGGGTTTTTTGGCGGACATGAGAAAGAGATTGTGCCAGAAAAAGGGAGATAAGACTAGGAGGCCTTTTCTGCGGGGGCGGCATGGTGCTTCTGCTTTTCGAGGTCTGCGAGAAGCTCGGTGATGATGGCGGATGCAGGGATGGAAAGAAGGATGCCGAGAAAGCCGGCGAGCTTTGCGCCCGCGAGGAGCGCAAGGATGACGAGGATGGACGGAAGGCCGATGATCTTCTTCACCACGAGCGGATAGATGAGGTTCGCCTCGAACTGCTGGACGATCGTGTAGAGGCCGATGACGAGCAGCGCAAGCGTGATGCCGCCGTCAGTGAGCGCCACGGCGATGGCAGGCAGGGTCGCGAGGACGATGCCGAAGACCGGGATGATCTCGAAGACCGCGACGATAAGCGCGAGGAAGAGCGCGTTCTTCACGCCCAAAATGGAGAGGCCGAGATAGATGAGCAGGCCGACAAGGACACCAAGCAGGACCTGGCCCTGGAGCCAGAGGCCGATCTTCACCTGAGAGCGCTTCCAGAGGCTGGAGACATACTGCTCATAGCCCGCCGGCACGACTACCCCGAGGAACTCCCCTATCCCGTCTTCCTGCACCGAGAGATAGAAGGAGAGGACGATGATGATGATGAAGCTCAGCACGCCTCCGAAGAATCCAGAGATGGTGGTGAATATGCCTCCTGTAGTGAAGCTGCCGCTGACGGACGATGCGAGGTCGCTGAAGGAGAACGTCGGCAGCGAGATGCCGCTTCCCCCGATGTTCGCCACGCCGCTGTTCAGCGGATTCCAGAGGTCGGCGCTTCGGATATAGTTCGGGAGGGTCGTCGAAAGGAGCGTGATATCCGAGATGAACGTCGGAAGGAAGAAATAGACGGCACCTACGATGATGAGCGCGATGCCGATATAGACCACGAGCACGCCGACGAGGCGGGGAAACTTCGCCCTCATGAATCCCACGATCAAGGGGTCGAGCGCCGAAGCGATCATGACCGCGGTGAGGACCACGAGAAGGAGGTCTTTCAGAAGATAGAGGAGATAGAAGCAAAAGCCGATGACTATGGCCTTGATGATCGTCCCCGAAGTGATGATAATCGTCTTTTCGCCGCTATTGGTAGCATCTGCCATAGCTCAATACTACGCGATTTCAGGGCAATTTACAATAAAAAAACCGCCTACGCATGGGTAGGCGGCGACCTGAGTTCGGGAACCGTATCCTGAAAACTGAAGACTTTCCTGGCGTTATCGAAGATGATCAGCTTCCGGGAGCGCTCGTTGACCTCGGCGATATGCTCTTCTGATTGGTCATAGGCGATCAGATGCCATGGTTCGACGCTGAAACCGGACGTGAGACGCTCGATATCCTTGTGGCGCTCCGGGAGCTTCGCGCAATAGATCCCGTTCGGGTGCGCGTAGTCGCAGTCGACGACCCAGACCTTCTCGGAACGGTCCAGGATGAGGGACTCTTCGACCGTGCACAGGACGCCATTCTCATCGACGGCATTGAACTTGCCGAAATGGAAAGCCGCTTTCTTCGTCGCGCCCTGCCTGATGCCCGCAAGGACCTGATTCTCGCTCTCGGTCGACGGAGAGCACTTCGCTTCGATCCGGATCTTTCGATATGCTATCGGTTTTTGAGGGAAAACAACCACACTGACCTCCTTTGTAGGTATGAACTGTTCGACCTACACAATCGCATTTAGGACATAGTCTGTCAACGCATCGAGAGCGATGCGTTGCTGCTCCCCGGTATCGCGATTTCGCAGGGTAACGGTGTCTTTGAGGTCCGCGGTCTCGCCGAGGGTATCGAAATCTATGGTCACGCAGAAGGGCGTGCCGATCTCGTCTTGGCGGCGGTAGCGCTTGCCGATGTTGCCGTTGTCGTCGAACATGGCGCCGTAGACGCCGTGCGAGGCGAGCTCTTTCTTAAGCATTGAAAATACGTCGCGAGCCTTTTCCACGAGCTGCGGCTTGTTCTTGAGCAGAGGAAAGACGGCGACTTTCACGGGTGCGATGCGCGGCGGGAATTTGAGATAGATGCGCTTTTCTGCGCCCTCGGCGCCAGCCTCGGAACCGAGCGTGTCTTCGGTATAGCTTTCGGTGAGGATAGCGAGGACCGTGCGTTCGACTCCGAACGAAGGCTCGATGACATGGGGCGTGAGGCGCGTCTTCGTCTCTTCGTCAAAGTAGGAAAGGTCGACGCCGGAGCCCTTTGTATGCGCGGAGAGGTCGAAGTCTGTGCGATATGCGAGACCGTAGAGCTCCTTCTTGCCGAAAGGATAGTCGAATTCGAAATCTATGGTGCGCTTAGAATAATGGGCGCGGTCACCGTCGGCTACTTCGAGTTCATGGACGTGTGCAGGAGCGAGGCCGATGTCCTTGGTGAATGCATGCATCTCGGAACGGAACGACTCGAATACCTTCTCCCAGTCTTTCGGGTCGACGAAATATTCGATCTCCATCTGCTCGAGCTCGCGAAGGCGGAAGATGAAGTCGCGCGGAGCGATCTCGTTTCGGAAGGCCTTCCCTATCTGGGCGAGGCCGAACGGCAGCTTCGGATGGATGGAGTCGACGACGTTCTTGTAGTTCACGAACATGCCGCCTGCGGTTTCAGGACGGAGATACGAAACGGATGTCTCGTCTTCAGTCGCGCCGACGTTCGTCTTGAACATCATGTTGAACTGACGAACTTCGCCGAGCGCGTTGCCGTCAGGGCTCTTGATCCCCTTTTCTTTCATGGCTGCCGACATGCCTGCGAGGGACATGCCTTTTACGTCGACGCCCGCTTCTTCAAGAAGATGGTCTGCGCGATAGCGTTTCTTCGTCTTTGCGTCCTCGACGAGCGGATCGGAAAAGCCGGCGACGTGGCCGCTCGCCTTCCACACGTTCTGATTCATCAAAATGGCGGCGTCGATGCCGTACATGTCTTCCCTATCCTCGACGAAGCGCTTCCACCAGAGATTGCGGACATTGTTGCGGAGCGTCACGCCGAAAGGGCCGTAGTCCCAGGTGCCGGCGAGGCCGCCGTAGATCTCGGAGCCTTGAAAGATGAATCCGCGGCGCTTGCAGAGCGAGATGATGTCTTCCATCGAGGGGCGCGGCGTTGATGTCTTGTCGGTCATAGAAAGTAGGATACGCGGAAATCAGAGGTAATACAACTAGCGCCCGACGACGTCCTGGCCGTTCTGGAAGCTCGGATCGGTGAATATGCGCGTGCTCACGGACTGGGCGGTATCCGTCAGAGCCGTGGAGGTGAAGTTATCGAGACCCTGGAGCGTCGCGACATTGACGAGCGTAGGCGACGTGCCCACCTGGCTTATGCTCGGCGTGAAGGACACTTGGAACGACGCGGTCCTTGCCGGCAAGGAGTAGCCGGTGCCGGCAGGCACGGAACCGAGATTCCAGGTCACCTGGCCGCCGACCGGATCGAAGCTGATGTTCTCGCTCGAAGGATAGGTGACGTTCGCCCATGAGACATAGGAAGGCAGCGTCGCCGTGACCTGGGCGTTCGAGACGTCGTTCGAGCCGTTCGTGGCCGTCCAGGTGATGGTGTAGACCGTCGGACTTCCGACCTTCGGAGGGATAGGGCCGCTGCCCGCGAGCGCTCCGGAGAAATAGAGGGACTGCGCGGTGACGTTGAAATCGGAGGCGATCTTCACGCTCGCCGCGGCGGTCGATTGGAGCGTCTGCGCGGCGTTGTCCTGGGTGGGTTCGGTGCCGCTCAAGGCGACGCTGAGGTCGATCTCGGGATCCTGGAACGAGGCGATGTTCTGCGAGAGGCCGAGCGAGGCGAAGCTGACGCTTACCGTGCCGCTCTGGCCGGGCGCAAGGGAGGTAAGGTTGCTGTCGGTCTCCTTGGTCCAGCGCACCTCGTTCGCGCCCGAATCATAGAAGCCCAGATCCGCGATGACGCTGGTCTGATCAAGGACGGAGCCCTTGAGATAGAGGTCGATCTCGGGATTCACGATCGTCGTGGAGGCATTGTTGACGTAGGTGACGTCGAGGCGCACCGGCTTTCCGGACTGGGCGACGTAGGCGTTCGTGGCGTTGCCGTCGAAGACGAGCGTGGCGCCGATGAACGGCTTCTCCACGGCGAACGTCTGCGGTAAGCTCACCACGACCGTGCCGATGGACTTCGGATCGGCTGCGGACGCCGAGCCTCCGCTGAACCTCACCACCCTCTGGTCGCCGTCCTGCCCCGTGAGGGAGCCCTTGATGGTGATGACCTTCTGCTGCTGGGGCTGGAGCGTGCCGAGGTCCCAGACGTTGTTGTCATAGGTAGGCGTAGGGTCGGCCGAGGCGAAGGTATAGCCGAACGGATAGTCGGCCTGCAGGAGGAAGTCGGAGACGGGAGAGGTCGAGTTCGAGGTGACGGTGACGGTCATATCGGCTTCCTGGCCGGAAGAGACCTGCGCCGGAGCGGCGACCTGTATGCTCACCGGAGCCGAGCTGAGGAATATAGGGAAGCTCTTCACCTTTTGGAAGACGGCGTTCGAGCCCGGCACGCGGTAGTCCACCTCGATCTGGATATTCTCCGTGCTGTTCTCCTGTCCGAAGAGGACGGCCTTGAAAGTGTGCTTTACCGCGGCGTCTGGGTCGATATTGCCGAGAAGCGCGTCATCGCGCGGAAGGTCCTGCGTGACGTCGTCGGCATCCTTGGTGCCGTCAGGATAGGTCACCGTCACGTCGGCAAGGACGAGCTGGACCGGATTGTTGTTGGTCACCGTCACGTCGAGGGAGAGGACGTCTCCGCCGCCGATCTGGACAGGAGCCCCCACCGCGATGTCGACGTTGTCAGCCGACACGGAATTGCCTCCGCGGAAATACATATAGCCGGCGAAGACGAGCGACGCCAGGAAAAAGACGATCGCAGCCGAAAGAAGCACCACGAAAAAAGTGCTCCTTTTGCGTGCAGGCTCCATATACACCTCCTGGATCTCCTTCGGATGCTCCCAATCCCCTTCCACGCTATAGTTCCTTTCATGCAAAGGCTCCGTGCGACGGTTCATGACGTCGCCCGCTTTCGGAGAATAGAGGATCTTCTTAAGCCTTTCTACCTTATCTGAGTTTTGATCAGGAACTTGACCAGTCATCGCAGAATTATAGCATTAATCCGGCCGCTCAAGGCTCCTTGGGTATAAAACGGGCATAAAAAATGGCGAAGATCGAGATGATCTCCGCCATATCGCTAAGCCAAGGGTCAGCTTTTAAGTGGCACCGAAACTGCCATGCGAGCCCCGCCGCCATAGTAGCGGGGACCCGGAGAATACCAGCGGAAGTCGACTTCGCCATTGGATGAGCCCCATCCGTCCGGATCTCCATATCCATACGCGGTGTCGCCGCCCGAGAGACTGATCTCGGGAAACCAGGTAAAGGTCTCGGGATCGAGGTGCTCTCGTGTGGCGAAGAAATAGACCGCGGATGCCAGGCCGTAGCCGCGCAAACCGAGGTAATTCTTCCCCGTACCGCGAAGCTGCGCCGGCAACAGGCCCACCGTGTCCCGATCGGGACGATTCGAACCATTGATGAAGTGAAGCGTCGGCGCTCCGCACGCCTCCGAGCCCCTATATTTCATCACGTCGGCTTCTTCGTGGACATCCACGCCGACTCCTTTGATGCTATTCACCATTCCGCGATTGGTCAGATTGCCCGGATCGAAGACAGGGATGGCCAGGCCCCAAGGAAGCTCTGCCGGAATGGCAAATCTTTCTCGAAGGATGACCTCGACCTTGAGATGCCTTTTGGCGAACTCTTCGGACCGTGCGATCCACCACGCCGTGTCGCGATCACCCGGCGCAAGGGCGACCGGCTTTGGAACCAACATGCGTCCTATTGCAGCTGAGAATGAGCCCATGGAACATTTTCCTTTCTTGTAGTTTTCAAAAGCTTCGTGCATTGCCGATAGGCCGCACTCTACTGTACTTGTATAATCAATATTAAACCATTAATATAGGCCATTTGTCAAAGCTCTCTTAGAGCTGGCTCTCCTTGAGGGACGCATTGATGGAGTCGATCATGAGACGGCCATAAGGGGCAGCTGCCGCAAGCATCGTTTTATCGAGCCCCTTCGCCGCGACGATCTCCTTGAGACGCGGATCTGGAGCCGCATAGCCGAGCGCGGCGAGGATGCGCAGGACAAAGATAGATTCGGCGAGCAGGATCTCCTCGCGCGAAAAGGAGTCGTTGGCCAAGGATTCGATCGAGTTTCTGACGATATCGAAAAGCTCCGCATGCTCCTCTTCCCCAGATACGAGCCTGCCGACGAGAGCAAGTATGCGCGCGACGGTCGCGAGCGCCTCCGGGCTGCCGCGCAATATGAAGAACGCGTTCTCGAGCGGGACGGCGTTCACGATGCGCCAGATCTCTTTTCCACGCACGAGAGAGACTTTGCAATATGAAAATTCCTGAAGGGCGAAACGGAGCTTGGACGCGCCGCGGCGCACTCCCTGGGCGCGCGCCTCGACCACGCCGAGGTCCTTGGTCATGAGCCGGATGGTCTTGCTCTCCTCCGCGGCCGGACGGGTCCGGAGCACGAAGCCTTCGGTCTGATAGATGTGATGCATATGAGTGATGCGAGCAGGGCTGTCGCGAAGCACGCAAAATTACCGCACGAGGTCGAACGACACGTGCGCATCCCCTACCGCATATACTTCGGTATTCGGGAGGTCCTTGAAAGCGATATCTGAAAGCGATGCGCCGGAAAGAAGCGTGTCGCGATATTTTTCGATGACTGCCTGCATGGAATTGTCGGTCGAAAGGACGAGTGACGGCCTATCGGCTATGTCGAAGCCGAGCGCCTTGCGGGTATCCTGGACGAGACGGACGAGCTCGCGGATGAAGCCTTCCTCCCTGAGGTCTGCGGTGAGCTCGGTATCAAGGACGATGTCCCCTTCCAGCTTCTGGTCGACCTTCACTTCTTTGACGTTCACTTCGTCCTTTATGACGTCGAGGAATTCCGGACCGAGCTTCGTCTTTATCCTGAGAAGCCCCAGCGGCTGGCGCACCTTTATGTTCGACTTCGCGCGAGCTTCGAGGGCGAGCGAGACGAGACGTCGGGCTTCGGCCATCTGCAGCACAATGTCTGACTGCACCTTATCTGATTTCGATACGTCGGCGCTTTTTGAGACGAGATGCTCGGGCCAGCGCTCGAGATGGACGCTCTCGAGAGTGCCTCCCATCTTCTTATATATATCTTCGGCGAGGAACGGCAGGAACGGCGCCATGAGCGTCGCGAACCGCAGGAGCACGTAGCGCGTCGTCTGAAGCGCCGCGTCGCGGTCTTTGGCATCATCGCTCTTGAAGCGGTCTCGCGAACGGCGGATATACCACACCGAAAGGTCGTCGATGAAGTCGGCAATCGGGCGGATTGCCTTGTCTATCTGATATAGGTCGAGATTCGTGGTCATGGCCGTCGCAACCTCGCCAAGGCGGGCGAGGATCCATCGGTCGAGGACATGCGCGCTCTTCGGGGCATCAGAGTTTACGCTCATTCCCTGTCCGTTTGCAGCCTCGGCCGCTGTCGCAGTTCCAGCATACATATCATAGAAGCTCGCCACGTTGAGGAGGCGGTTGAAATTCTTCTTCGCCACATCGTCGAGGGCTTTTTCCGAGAAAGCAACGTCCTCGGCATGGACCGCGGGAGACGACATGAGGAAATAGCGCAGCGCGTCTGCGCCGTATTTTTCTATGACAGGCAGCACGTCCGGATAGTTCTTCAGGCTCTTCGACATCTTGCGGCCGTCTTCGGCGAGAACGAGGCCGTTCACGACCACCTGCTTGTATGGCGACTTTCCAAAAAGAGCGGCGCCGAGCACGATCAAAGAATAGAACCAGCCGCGGGTCTGGTCCTGGCCTTCGGCGATGAAGTCGGCAGGGAAAAGCGAAACATCCTCGAACTTCTCCTTGTTCTCGAAAGGATAATGGCGCGAGGCGAACGGCATCGAACCCGAGTCATACCAGGTATCGAAGACGTCAGGTATGCGGGACATCTTCTGCCCTTTGGCAGCGCCGTCCTTTGCTATCCATGCGATATCGTCTATATAAGGGCGGTGATAGTCGAGCTCGTAATCCGAGTCATGCGGTATCACGGCGAAATCGAGGCGGCGGACTTCGCCAGTATTCACGAAGTCGTCGTTGTATGACCACATCTCGATGAGGCGCTTGCCGTCCCCACCTTCGGCGATCACTTCGAGGACCGTCGCCGGGCTATCGTGCGTGATGATGAGGATGTGCTTGCCTTCGTATCTTGAATCGATGTCATAGAGGAAATCGCCAACGCGCTTTCGCACGTCGTAGAGGTTCTCCCCGTTCGGCAAACGCTTGGTGAGCTTCTCATGGAGCGCATTGAAATAGCGATGGTACTCTTCGACCGATTTGCCGTCATAGTCGCCGAAGTTGAATTCGCTGAGGCGGTCGTCGATGATAGTCTCGCCCTTGAACGCTCGGCGCTCGACGACAATGTCTGCGGTCTCGCGGGTACGGACGAAAGGCGACGTGAATATGACGTCGATGTTCTCCTTGTCGAGGAGGTCGGCGGTCGCCTGCAC
>Ga0302270_10006549_pt1 | contig 10371 bp, 12 predicted proteins | sample III_Bog_E2_3_FD_198773 | JGI IMG/M metagenome (GOLD analysis project Ga0302270, IMG submission 198773) | Peat permafrost microbial communities from Stordalen Mire near Abisko, Sweden - III_Bog_E2_3 | ecosystem: Environmental > Terrestrial > Soil > Wetlands > Peat | place: Sweden: Abisko...
TGCACAGCCGGCGCATCCGCGACAATCCCGAGGAGCTGCGGCGCAAGCTGGAGTTTTTCATTGTCGATCATACGGAGTGCTGGCATTTTGACGATCCGCGGATGGCGCCGCAGGCGAGGAAGCATCGCAAGCGGAAGAAGCTGAACGAGAACCTGGCAGCGCAGAGAACGAGTTGGAGGGGGCGGTAATGCAGGGAATAAGGGAACAAGGGAACAAGAGATCAGAGGAGCCCGCGTCTGCCGAGGTGCATATCTTCGCGAGGCGCCCGGCGATTGGAGAGAAAACCTTCAGTATTCCGCTGGAACAGCGGATTTGTTATGGCCCCGATATAAAGACGGCCGTCGTGGTGAGGTTCTTGATGGGCTGTCGCGACCAGGTCTCTACAGTGCGCGAACTGGCGGATCTGCTGTGCGACGACTCGCCGCTGCAAGCGGGAACGCGGGCCGCGCTGAAGCGGCTTGAGAGGGTTGGGCGCGTTGCGGAGATTCACCCGGATATGTGGCACCTGGAATAGCTGTCTTTGAGGGATGCTGATGGGCAACAATGCGAGCCGCGCGGAGCAATGTTCCGAGGCTCCGGAGAAACCGACTTATGCGATGTGCGGCGAGCCGCATGAACTGTGGCCGCATAAGACCTGCACGCGCGAGGTCGGCCACGTGGGAAATCACTGTTCGCGGAGGTTTGCGGGAACGAAATGGATCGAGCTTTGGTGGGCGAGGAAAGGTGCACAATGACGACGAAGTATGTAGCGGGACTGCTTTTTAGCGAAGACCGAAACAGGGTGGCCTTGATTCTCAAGCGGCATGGGCCACCGGCGTTGATCGGGAAATGGAATGCGATTGGCGGAAAGCGGATCGACAACCACGATCTTGGGATTCCCGATGAGAGCGCCGCGGCAGCAATGTGGCGCGAGTTTGCCGAGGAGGCAGGCGTCTATATCAAGAATTGGGTACCGTTTCTGATTCTTCGATCGAAGGGATCAAATCCGGATTGGCAGGTTCACTTCTTCCATGCCTTCGATACCGAGAAACCCGGCCAGGTCAGGACAATGGAATCCGAAGCGGTGATGGTCTGGCATCTCGACCAACTGCCCGTCGTCGTCTCGGGGCTCTCCTGGATCATTCCAATGGCGCTTAGCCATAAAGAGCAGCATGTCCACATCTACGAAGTAATCGAGAAGGATACCTTTGCGGCATAGCGACGGGAGGGGTTTGGATGCAAATGCAAAATGAATTCTCGCTCTTTGATGCCGCGGTAATCGCCGTCCAAATCCTGCGCGGGATGGGCTGCTCGAACGACACCGTGTTTCACGCCAGGCCGGAGCAGATGAAAGCGATGTGCGACAGCATCGCCGCCATGCATCGCGAAGGTTGTGCCTTCACTGAAGAGCAAATCTTCATGATGTTCGAAGGCGAGGAAAGCGAAGCCAACGAGGAGTTTGGGAAGTTCGGCGGCTGGGAAGTTCTCAATCCGCTTCTGAGTGAGATCTTCGAGCAGCCCGACGAAGCGGGCGCCGGCGGCGAGGTCGGGCTTTGCCGCGCGCAGGTCTGTTGACGGTTGCGGAGTTTTTCGGCGGCATGGAGAAAGAATCGGCGCAATGAGATTTGCCTGGACGAAAAAGAAGATCGAGCGGCTCACCTGGCGGACGCTGGAAGGCGATGATGCGGCGGCGATTGCTGCGGAGCTTGGATTGCGCTATCCGCGCACGGTCCGCGACATGCAGGTTGAGCTTGGCCTGCGCGTCCCCCTGGCGAAGCATAAGTGGACGAAAGCGGAGATCCGGACGCTGCGCGCCCGGTATGCGTTTCAATCCACGCCCCCCGCGTGGGGGGCGACGTGGCGGCGGCGGTACAGCGGCAGGAGCCGCAGGTTTCAATCCACGCCCCCCGCGTGGGGGGCGACTTCAGCGCAGCGTGGGTACGGATCGCGATGGCAGTTTCAATCCACGCCCCCCGCGTGGGGGGCGACGGCACATGGCGCAACAAACTCCATGCACTAGAGATATCTTGCCACAATTGCGGACCGGCTATGCCGTGCACCTATAGAAAGAAGGTCGTCAACCCAAAGCTTGAACATCTCTTTGAATGCACGCCGGTTAGATCCAGCGCGGATGTCCCGGCAAACCCGTGCTCGCTTGGGGTCCGCGTCAGAGATGCTCTCCATCTCCAGGCAAAGAGGTCACAAAATGAGGGGGCCTTCAGGATCGTAAGCCACCTTGGCGCCGACGTGCTCGACCCGTCGCTTCCATTCAGATCCGAGGAAGTAGAAGCGAAGGCTGTCCTCTGCGGGATCGGCTTCCGAGAGGAGACCCGCCCGCAGCACAACCCACTGAGCCGCATCCACGAGACACTCGAAGACTGAGTTCTGTACTCGCTGGCCATGATTCTCGCACAACCTGGCCACCCGGCGCAGTCTGCGGCGGCCAGCATCATCGCGTGTGCTCACGTCGTAACTGACTAGGACCATCATGATCGAGTTATCTCCAGAAGAACGCGGGATACGCGTTCAGCCCGCCGCGCACGTAGCGCGCCAGTAGCAACGCCTGCACATACGGCACGAGCCCGACCGGAATGCGCTCATTTAGATACGGGTGCTCGATTTCGTCCTGCTTCCGCAATTGCCATGCGGCGACCACCGCTTTGCGCGTCACATCGTCCATCAGAATGCCGCCGCCATCCTGCTCAGTGAATCCGGAGCCCTGCACCTGCCGCCGATTGATGAGGGTCAAGACCAAGCGGTCGGCCAGCGCAGCACGCAACTCCTCCATCAAGTCAAGCGCAAGACTCGGCCGGCCTGGCCGGTCTGTATGGAGAAAGCCAACTGCCGGGTCCAGTCCGACGCTTTCGAGCGCAGATTCAATGTCGTGCCGAAGCAGCGCATAGACGAACGAGAGGAGTGCATTGACCCGATCCAACGGTGGCCTGCGAGAGCGGCCGTCGAAACGGAACGCCTCACGGTCGCCTGCGATCATGTGGTCGAATACCGAAAAGTAGGTCTGGCCAGCAGACCCTTCATGGCCACGCGCCTCATCGATGGACGGAGCGCGCGCGGCTTCAAGGCCAGCCCAGGAGAGCCGGTTCGCAGCCTCGCGGAGGGGGTCTTCCCGAGCCTTATCGGCAACCTCGCGGGCAGCGCGGAGCAACACTACGCGACTGTTCGCGATCTTTGCAGCCACGATGGTCCGCACGGTGAGCAGAGCGCCATCCGCGCCATCGGCCATTCGATATTGTTGACGCCGCAGCAGAACGTTGCCTGAAACAGGCCCAGTGACACGCGCCAGAAACTTTCCCTGTTCGGTGAGGAAAGATATGCCAACACCCCGCTCGCAACAAAACCCAAGCACCGGCGGACTGCACGCAACTTGCCCCCAGCATACCAGACCTTCCAGCGTATGTATGGGAATGCGCAGCTTCAAGTCCTCCCCGACCCTGATGGCGATGGTCTCGCCGTCGCGGTGCAGGTATGCGCCCTGCGTCATCACATGCAGCGTATTGAGCAGCTTTCGCATGCGTGGGGAACTAAACCTCCTGTTGCAGGGAGCGGAGTTGTTGCGCCACCCAGCGCGCCGCCCCATCCTCATGCTCGGTAGCCAGGGGAAGACAAACATGGACTAGAGAGCAGTTGGCGCAGTAAGGACCGGGCTGGGCCGCCGGCGTCACTCGGTTCCGATACAGGCTGTGCATCGTGGCTGCCAGTTCCTCGGTCCGCGCGCGAAGCTCCGGCGTGAAAACAACCTCCTGCCGCCGGCGGGGACTGCCGTAGAAGATAGCACCGCAAGCAATGGCCGTGTCGAGCATCTCTTCCAGACAAAGCGCCTGAGCGCAGAGCTGAACGGTATCGCAGTCGTTCGGCTTGCTCTTGCCACGCTTGTACTCCACTGGGAACGGCTCCGGACGGAACTCTACAATGTCGGCGCGCCCAGTTAAGTGGAGCCGTTCCGACCGAAGCCACATGCCACGCACCGTGCGCACACTTGCCCGACGGCTCTCTCCCGGCAGATCGGCGCGCTCGTGGAGCAATCGTCCTTCGGCAGTCCGTCCGTTCTCCACCCAGACCTGTTCCAAGTGGATCAGCGCCCATTGCCGCGGGCAGAAGGCCAAATGCTGCAGCCCGCTGATCGGCAGCGTGTCGTCGTCTTCAGAACCGGAACCGGCCATGCGCAGCACCCCATCAAGTGACAGTGGGACAGGGCTAAACCCATTCTTCAACCGTAATCCCTGGGGGGACGGCGCCGGTGAACTCAATGGAATAGTCGGACCGGGAACGGGCCGGACGGTTTTCCGCCAACAACTCTGGACGAAGCTTCGCGGTGACCATGGAAAAGAGCTGGTCAGCCCGTGCGTCGCCGAGCTTGCCTTCGTGGCGGAAGGCAATGCAGCGGACAGGCGCCATCATGCCACGCGCAGCGGATCGGTCAGTCTCGAACATGGAATTCAGGGCTTCCTTCAGGAGCTTGAGGTCGTCATCGTTGAAACCGGTCTTTTCGGCGAGAGTGGCGTTGAGGAAACCATGGCAGCGGTACAGGCCGTAGGGGACGTTAAACTTGCGGCCCATCGTGCGCTCTTTATCAATGTCTTTCTCATTTGTAACGGCGCAGCGCGTGATCGCGAATTCGGCGGAAACCACCGGGTCAATGCTGCGCGCAAAGGTAAGTTGCAAGGGTCCGCGAACTTGGCCGCAGTTCACATCGGTGGACATCACCGCGCCAAAGGTGCGGATGTCGAAGAAGTTCAGGCACATCCAGTCGGTGAGGCTCTTTGCTTTCTGCTCGTCCTTCGGCAGCTTTTTGGGCTCGGGTTTCAGTTCCAGTGCGAGGTACGCTTCGTTGTGCAGCGAGTTCAGCACCGCTTTCTCGCGCACATAAATACGCTGGCCCGGCACTTCGCTGTGCGTTTCGGAGACAAAGTTGCGGATCTTGCGCTTCAGGCAGACATCGGTGACCAGGCCCTGGTTGGTCTCCGGGTCGATACGTGGGAGATTGCCAGCGTCCGGATCGCCATTCGGGTTGCCGTCTGTGACATCGAAAAAGTACACAAAATCGTAACGGTTCTGGATGGGATTGCTCATGCGTTAGCTCCTTCTTCCTTGTCCTTCTTGCTCGTATATAGATCCTGGCGCTGGTGAAAATAGCCGATGACGAATCGGCCTTGGTCTTCCAAGGCAAGCTGCCGAGGAAACTGATCGAGCAGCCCCATAACTTCGCCGATCCTCCGGTCGTAGGCGATTTTGTGGCCGGTCTCCAGTTTGGCAAGGTGATGTTGAGAAAGCCGGAATAGTCGCGGAAACACAAGCGCCGGGGTGGTGCTCGCGGAGGAAAAGTAACGGTCCTTGATGGTTGAGTTCAGTTCTCCGCCGGCGCTGTCGGTCTGCACCTTTTCAAGTAATGCGAAGAGCCGTCCACAATTGTAGCCGGCGTTAGTTTCAGCAGGGTTGAGCTTCACAGTTACCTCCAAATGGTTGCCGCGCAAGCGGGAGTTTCGAACCAGGCATGCCTTGATCGCGGCGACGCGCGCGTAGGCAACCTCGCCGTCGCTATGAATGCGGCGGAGCATGGTGGCCAGCAAAGACTGCGGATAGGCCGCACCGGTCAACACCGAACGCGCCAAATCACCGGCAAGTTGAGGCGAGTTGGCTTTGGTGTCGAATCCTTTGAGCCTGCCCTTGGGGTCATGTTCTGCGCGCCCGGTGGCCGCAACGATGCGCCGCAGGGTCAGCAAACGGTCTTCCCTTCCATCGGCAAGCGCAACGTCGCGCAGGTGCCATGCCAAGAGTTTCCGAAGCTCCGCCGCATCCGCCTCTACCCAGAGGCGCACGGAGAGGCGCGATGCGTTCGGCGAGAGGCCAAGCAGGAAGAATTTTGTTGGCTGGTCATCGGGTGCGATCTCTGTCGTTCCGGTGCCGTCGCGCAATTGAGTCAGTAGTAATTTTGCTTGCCGTACACGCTCCTGGTCCTCTTCGATAACTGAAGTCTCCTCCGGCAGGGGGTCGGAGAACATTCCGCTCAGGGCGTCCTCCAGCACATTCGGATGGTCGGCCCAGAAGACCACCGTGCTGTCCCCGAGCGATACGCGTCGGTCACGCCTATTCAGCAGATAATTCAGCGCATTGGTGTACTTGAATGCGGTCGCGGCACCGACTGGGGCGTTGTAGCTTTGCGACTTGCTGTAAGACTCATAGGCAGATGCATTGAACGACACCAAGAGTGCACCGGACGATTGTGCTCCTGCAACGCCCTTGATCTTGGGCTCGTGCAGGCGGGCTATCTCGTCCATTGCTCCTGAAACCAGACATATTGCGCGCGTCTCACCGGGCGCCGAAGCTCCCAGTCGCTCTTCAGTTTCCACTGTGGCTCTAATCAGCTCGTGAACATACTGCATCTGTCCGGCAACCCGGAAGACGCCGAAGTTTGTAGCGATCTCCGAGAGCTGCGCCGCATGATCGAGTGTCTGTTCCGGTGACCAGCTTCGAAGAAACAAGCAGACCGCAGTGAAGGAAGGATGAGCGATCCGGTTCTCCAGTTCCAGATGCTCACTGCGAAATGCCTCAAAAGCGCTTACGGCCCTGGCAGTTTTGTCCGGGGCAGGGTCCGGACTCCAACCCAGCATATAAGACGCGCTGTCCCAGAGAAAGCACGGATTGATCCCTTGTCCAGGCGGCTTTCCTTGCCCCGGTACGATCATCGACCTAGCCACAAGCCTCTTGCCATCCTGTTGCTGCAAGGATTGCAAAGAGTTCAACCGCCCGTCCAGTTCCAACACCACGCAGAAGCTGATCTTCTGAAGCGAAAACCCGGGCGGAGCAAGCTGAGCCTCTTCATCGCCCGATGCGGCGATGCGATCATAGTGTTCCGCGAGCCGTTGCAGGATCATGCGAGCGCCTCGGCAAACTTCGGTACATCGATTACACCGTCGTGCATAACCGCGCGGAAGAAACGCGCCTGCATTTCGCCGGCAAAATCAATGTCGTGCAACATATAGCCGAGGTCGTGCTCACCGGCAAGGCTGGCATCGACCGCGGGCATGGTGCTCTCCGCTTCGAGCAAGGCGAAGTCCGCCGCGAATTCGCGGCACCCGAGATAAGGCCGGGTGTAACAACTGCCTTTGCGAGCGCGCCTATTAAATTGATCCAGATGCTTGGCGATGTTGTCCGGTCCGCTAACTATTTCAATGTGAGCCTCGATGATGTAGCCCACTTCGCGCAGCATCAGTGTCGCACGCTGCTGCCGGTTGTCGCCTTCGTCTACATAGAACGAGAGATTGCCTGCTCCGTCCTTCATCGCCTTCGCCACCGTACCCGCGCCTATCTTGTCTTTCACCTCATTGCGGCGGACCGACGTAAACTTGATCGGATTGAGCACCGTGATGCGATCGATATGCCAGCGTATCTCCGGCTTCCAATAGATCGACTCTACAACGCCTCGCGCAGCCGAGGGTGTCATCACGTCATAGCTGACACGCTCGACTTTCATCTCCGGGCGAGTGAAGCATGCCCACTCTCCCCAGCAGTGAAGCTTGATGCCGTATGCCACTCGCGCCTCCTAGACGCTCCATAGCGATTCGTCCAACCGGGACGACGCCGGGTCCAGCCCCTTGTTGCCACTGTAGATAGAACGGTTGAGCAGAAGCCACACTCCAGACTCATGCTGCGTGACAAAGCCGCGATCGTTCAACTGCCACATGGCTTCTTTCCTGACAGAGACCAGATAAGGTTGTAGTTCTCGTTGAGGTATGAATGGTACGCCTCTTGCCATCAGCTTGTCCCACAAATCGGTGGCCGTCGGATCGTACGGGACAAGAATCGGCAACTGGTCGTCCCGAATCATGCGAAAAGCGTCGGCCACTTCACGGAACTGTAGAAGTGCACGTTCTCGCGCGTGATCGAACCCCACCTTCTCCATGACCTTATATTTGTCCCAGCTATCCTTTCTTATCCAGTAGAGGAGCCGAAAGTATGCTTCAATCGCTGCCGGAGCAAGGGGATCGCGGTATTTAGAGAGGAGTTCCTTTCCGGCCTCCGCCGCGGCTCGCAGCAACCCTGCGGGCGGCTTCTCTTCAGCTTCGAAAACATACGTCAGTCCGAGCGCCAGCATGCCTTCCCTGTTGCAACGGCCGGCAGCCTGCGCGATTGAATCGAAGCCAGCTTCGGCCCGGTAAACCACCGGAAAGTCCAGATCGACGCCCGCTTCCACCAATTGCGTGCTAATCACCCGGCAGGGCAGCTTCGCTGTGAGACGCTCTCGAATCATCTTTAGCGTGGTCCGCCGGTGCGCACCGCACATCCACGTGCTGAGATGAAAACAATCGCCAGACTCCGACATCGCGGCCACCTGGTCGTAGAGGCGAGAGGCGTGTTTGCGCGTGTTCACTATGCAGAGTGCTGCCCTTTCCTTTGCGAGTAGTAACGCAAGCTCACCGTCCGGCAGCTTGCCGAGCCTGCGCACCTCGACGCGTCGCAATGCCTGAAACAGCGGTGCCGCGTCCGGGATGATGGGGCGGACGCCTTCGATCCCGATCGCGAATTCGGCGCGGCGCTCCAGGGCCGGTTGCGTGGCCGTGCACAGGACGATGGAACAGCCGTAGTTGAGTACAAGCTCCCGTAACGCAGCGAGAGCAGGCTTAAGCAACTCAACCGGAATTGTCTGCGCTTCATCCAGCACGATTACGCTCCGGGCGAGATTGTGCAGCTTTCTGCAGGGAGTTGTTCGATACGCAAACAGGCTTTCGAGCAACTGAACATTGGTGGTGACGATCAACGGCGCGTCCCAATTCTCGGTTCCGAACTGGTTTGAACGAGTGTCGTGCGTCGGCTGAAGGTTGGTGTGATGTTCAACCAGCCCGGCGTCGGCGAGCGGCCCCAGAGCCGCGCGGTATACATCCGCGCTCTGCTCAATGATGCTGGTGAAGGGAATTGCCACCACAACACGCTGCAGTTCGTATTTCGCCGCATGGTCAAGCGCAAATGCCAGCGAAGATAAGGTCTTCCCGCCGCCGGTTGGGACATTGAGCGAGAAGAAGCCAGGGACGAGCAGCGCGCTTTCGTGGCAATGTTCGAGCACTGTTGCTCGCAGTCGATTGACTTGCGTAAACGGTGCACCTTTCTGCTTCTCCAGCAAGCTGGCATCGAGTTGAACCTTGAGCGCGGCCAACGAAGGTCTACCTTGTTCGGCACCCAAGTCGGCTCGTACGAGTGACTTTTCGGGATCACAGAATTCCTCGGTTCGGGTGCGGTCTGCGTCGATCAGACACGAGAACAGCATGCGCGTAAAGAAGGCCAGCTGGAAGGGCAGCTCTGCTCTTCCTGATGGCGAAAGCTTGAAGGGTAATTTCAGTGCAGGCAGTTTGATGTCAGGCGCTACGACTGCCGGAATTGGGTACTTTGCCGGATCTAGCCTGTGACGAAGCGTACTGCGTTGAGTCGTGTCGATGGATGATGCCTCGTCCGGCAGCCCAGTGTGATGCCCGGCAATGCAGAACGCCAGGATTTGACCAGGGATTTTCCCGACAGCTTCCGCGGCAAACCTCGCTCCGAAGGTGGAGTGGTCAACCCTTTTCCCGGACTTTTCCTCGTCTTCCGATCCTGCGTCGATGGACGAAATCCCAGAATTGCGAAGATACATCTGAAATTCGTCTGAGAGCTTGCCTAAATCGTGGCAGCGACCGAGAACCCCTCCCCAAAGCCGCGCTTCAAACGCTTCCGCAAAGGTGGACGCAGAATCTTCGACTTTATTCAGATGGTCAGCGAGCGTTTCCCAGTCTGCCGGAGGGCGGCCAAGGAGCGTATGAGCATATCGTTCTGCGAACGATCCGTCCGGCAATCTCATGTGAATCTCCGATAACAAACAATCGAATCCACCGGGACCCGCGCGGGCCAGATCAGTGCGCCGACACCACGCATGCCGATCTTAGCAGGCAGCCGCGAGGTGATCGCAAAGACATTGAGAAGGTGGTCCTTGAGAAGCTGCCCTTCTCACGGAGATTTCAAATGAGCGAGAAATGAACTGGTAGATGGCATATTCATCAGGAATCCGTCTTGGCTCCCAGCGCCTGAATGTACCGGCGGTAGGCAAAGCATATATCAGGTTCCACCTCTGTCCGGCTAAATCTGGCGCCCCTTGCTCCAAAGCGGTTGAAAGGAAATTGCTTAAGACGAATTCGACCTTGACATACCTCGAATCGTACGCAAATTGTCCACACCGCGATTTTGTCGTGATTAACTCAAAGACTCACTGTGCCGTGACGAGTTCTTGGGGTGAACCCCTTGAGTGAGACATTTTTCCGAAGACACAGTTGCTGTTCAGTGTAATTGTCTTCTCAAGGTGTAGCTTCTCCTTGAAAGTGGTCGATAGCCGGTGAAGCGGAGTCGGGCTCTGCT
>Ga0302270_10006553_pt1 | contig 10361 bp, 10 predicted proteins | sample III_Bog_E2_3_FD_198773 | JGI IMG/M metagenome (GOLD analysis project Ga0302270, IMG submission 198773) | Peat permafrost microbial communities from Stordalen Mire near Abisko, Sweden - III_Bog_E2_3 | ecosystem: Environmental > Terrestrial > Soil > Wetlands > Peat | place: Sweden: Abisko...
GCCGACGCGCAACCCCTGGACGCCCGTCTGCAGGCCCGCCAGGTAGTCGGGGACGTCCCGGCTGGCGGAGGTGTTGTCGCGCACGTCCGGTCCCGCGATGATGGAAAGGATTTCGGCCGCGTCCGCGGTGCAGTTTCCCAAGGGGCCGATCTGCTCCAGCGAAGAGGCGTAGGCCACCAGGCCGTACCGGGAGACGCGACCGTAGGTCGGCTTGAGACCGACCACGCCGCAGAAGCCCGCGGGTTGGCGGATGGACCCGCCCGTATCCGATCCGAGCGCCAGGGGGACGATCCCGGCCGCGACGGAAACCGCGGATCCGCCCGACGACCCTCCGGGAACGCGTTCAGGGTCGGCGGGATTGCGGACCGGACCGAAGGCGTTGGTCTCGCTCGTGGAACCCATGCCGAACTCGTCCATGGCGGTCTTGCCGATCACGACGGCGCCGGCCGCTTCGAGTTTCTCCACGGCGGTGGCCGAATAGGGGGGAACGAATCCTTCCAGGATCCGGGAGCCGCAGGTGGTCTTCAGACCCCTCGTGCAGATGTTGTCCTTGATGGCCACCGGGATCCCCGCGAGCGGTCCCGCGGCCTTCCCCGCGCGACGCGCCAGATCCGCTTCCCGTGCCTTCCGCAAGGCCGCTTCCCGGTCCAGGGAGACGAAAGCGCCGAGGGGGGAACGTTCGGCCGCTTCCAAGGCCTCGGAAACCACGGCTTCGACCGTGTCTCCCCCCCGGTAGCGTTCGCGGATGGAGGCGAGGGTCGGGGCCGGCGTCTTGGATCCGGGAAGGTCGTTCATCTGGACCACTTTTCCAGGTAGAGGGAGAGGATCAAGCCGGGGATGCACCCGATGTTGAACTTGAAGGCGAGTCCGAGCTTGATCTTTACGATGAACAGGTCCAGGACGAATTCCGTCGAAGGAGGAAGACCGAAGCCGGCATCCACGGCTCCGAACTTGCTGAGGAGAAGGTAGACGACGTTCTCCCTGCCCGCGCCCGAGATTTCCCCCAGGTGCGCGGACCCGACAGCGAGAATCTGGCCAACGAAACCTCCCAGGATCAATCCCAGGAGGACGAAGACGATGGTGCGACCGATCCGCGGTGCCCCTGGAAGCGTTGCCTTCACTTCGCTCCAGCGGTACCGGAGGCGACAGCCTTGGATTTCGAAACCACGGCATGGGTGGAATCGACCTTGGCGCCGGTGGCCCCGGTGGGCTTGGTCGCCGGGGCGGGAGCTCCGGGGGTGGAAGGCGCCGTGGTCTTGGACTTCGCGCCCTTGATGTTCGCCTTCTTCAGCGAGTCGGCGCGGGCGGTGGAGTCGGCGACGAAGGCGGAGTCGTCGAACTTGGGCATGAGGGCGCCGCCGGAGAGGATGTTCCGGACCATCCAGTCGGCGTCGCTGGCCAAGTCGCACTTGGGGTAGTTCGCGAGGACCTTTCGGTATTCATCCACGGCGATCTTGTTGATCTTGAGGTACTCGCTGTAGGTGAACCCGATCATGAACTGCGCCTTGTAGGCCTCGTTGGACTTGGGGTAGAGGAGCAGCACCGATCGATAGTTCTCGAGGCTCTGGGGGTACTCCTGCTGCTCGCCGGCAAGCTGACCGAGCTGGAACAATGCCTGGGCCCGCAGGGAATCGGGCGCCTTGGCGTCGTTGGCGACCTGGGTGTAGAGCGTCTTCGCTTCCACCAGGGAGCGGCGGTCGTGGTTGGCGCGGGCGGAGTCCAGCGCCTCCTTGACGGGGAGCACGCGCGCCCCTGCCGGTGCCGACGGCGACACCACCAGATGGTAGCGGGCCTTCAAAACCGAATCGACCCGGGCCGCGCCACGCTCGTTCAAGGCGGGCAGGAGCTTCGCGAACACCTGGCTGCGGACGGAATCCAGGGCTTGGAAGGAGGAGTCCTTCCGGTACTGGTCGATGTCGCGCTTGTAGGTGGACTCGATCTCGTCCGGAGCCAGCAGCAGGAGCCTGGAACCGTCGCGATCGATGCCCTTGGCGGAGTCGGGCGCCCAGACCTTCACGCTCTTCAGCCACACGGCCAGCGCCGAATCCGCGGCCTTCTTGGGGAAGAAGAATGTCTGGGCATCGGTTCCCTTTCGGAATTCCTGGGCCCAGTAGATCTTCTCGTTGTCGTCGATCCCCGCCTTGATGTCGGGACGTTCGGCGAACCCGATCTCCCGCGCGAAGCGACCCGAAACCTCCCAGTTCAGCATGAAGTCGAGCACCCGTTCCGTCGGGAACTGCCGCCTCATCTGGTCCGGCACCTCTTCTGCGATGAAATCGACATCACCCTTCGTGAACAGGTTTCCGCGATCCCACTTCGCGAGCACGGCACCGGCCGGCGGCGCGTACGGATTCGCCTGTTCGTAGGTGGCTTGGACCTCCTTGCGGACGGATTCGAAGGGCTTCAGCACCGACGAATCCCTGCCTTCCAGCCAGACGGCGAGGAAGAGGGAATCGTTGGCGCGGAAGGGACGGAGGATGCGGCCCACCTTCAGGGTGTCGATCCTGGAAAACAGCTCGGGGACCATGCCGATCCCGTAGGGCAGCGCGAACTGGTGCTTGATGCGACCCAGCTCCCCGTTGGGGGCGACCGGAGTTCCGACGTGGAACTTCGCGGACAGCTTCTGGAATTCCTCCAGGGTCTTGGCGCCGACGACAGCCTTCGCCAGACTGGCCGAATCCTTGGATCCCAGGGCGCTGAGGTGGTAGACGGGAGTGGTGGTCCAACGGTCCGCGTTGGATTTCCAGAAGGCCTTGAGCGTGTCCACGGGTGTGGCCGGGCGCTCGGTCTTGACCAGTTCGACCTTGTACTTCTTGCGCAGGTTGGGTACGAAGTCCCGTGCCTGGTTGTCGAGCAGGGAGTGGTAGGCGAGCTCCCGGACGGCGACGCGTACGCTGTCGAAGGGGGTGTAGTGCGTGGAATCCTTCTTGTAATTGGCCTTGTTCGCCTGGTACACGGAATCGAGGTTCACGCCCTTCAGCAGGAGGGCTTCGCCACCGCGAGCGCGCAGGGAGTCGAAGGGGAGGCGGTTGACGGTCGAGTCCTGGGTCGAAGCCCATTTCCGGATCGCGCTGTCGGGGAATCCGGATTGGCCGATGATGTATTCCCTGCGCAGGAGGTCGGACAGGATCCTGTCGACGATGCTCGACCACCGCTTGGCCTTCAGCGAATCCTTGGTCGTGCCGGCATCCGCGGCCGCCTGTCCGGCCAAGCGGTTGCCGAGGTACTCGTCGAACGCCTTCTTCTGCTCCTGGGCATCGGCGGCGCCGAGATTGGCGCCCTTCTTCCAGTTGTCCCAGCGGAACTGGTCGACGCTCCCTCCGTTCCATGTGGCCAGGGGTGCCGAAGACGTGTTGCTCGGCGCGGGTGCATGGCCGGCACAGGATGTCAAAAACGCGACGCCGCAAACGGCTAGGGCTGGATGGATGCGCATTCGTTTCCCCGGAAAGAGCGAAGGTTCACATGGATTTTCGGGCTTGAAACCCGCCAGAAGTTAACAATGACAACGGTTTTCCGTTCCGTCATGCCAACGATTGGATGGCTTCCTGCACGGTGTCGTGGATTTCCAGCAAGGTCGTCGCCCCGATGATCTCGATGATTTCGTACACCGGCTCGGAAACCTTGCAGAGGAGGAAGGATCCGCCCCGCTCCCGGGCGACCCTGCTGAAATGGAGGATCACCCCCAAACCCGTGGAGTTCACGTAGCGGAGTTCTTCGCAGTCCACCACCAGATGGCGGACTCCCGCGTCGAGAAGCGCGGTCACCTCCTCCAGGGCGCGCTCCACCGAAGTGGCGTCGAATTCCCCGGACAGCTTGAGAACCCTCGTGTCGGCGCGCCCGGAAACGGGCAGGACCTGGAGATCGAGTGCGTGGTTCATGATGGACGGAAAAGTAAGCCAGTTGGGGAGATCGTCATGTCGATTGGAACACGACCAGGGTCCGGTCGTCCGTCGGAGGAACCTGTCCACGGAACTTGTCCAGGTCGGAGAGGATGGATTCCACCATGGATTCGGCGCCGAGTCCGTGGTGGCGCTCCACGGCTTCCTCCAGGTGGTCCAGTCCCCAGGCGGTTCCGGAAGCGTCGCGGCAGTCGGTGACGCCATCCGTGTAGAGCACGACGAGGTCTCCCGGCGAGAGGAACAGCTTGTGCTCCTCCCTCGGGGAGAAGTTTTCGCGTTGCAGGCCCAGCGCGAGACCGCCCGTGCGGATGCGGTGGATCTTCCCTTCCTGCCCGGAGCGCCACAGGATGTGTTCGTGGCCCGCGCCCGACCATGTGATGACGCGATCCCGACCGCTCCACCGGAGCGCGAGGAACGTCATGAACGTGAAGGCGTCGAGTTGGGGTGTCAGCCTTTCCTCGAGCGCCTGGACGAGGCGGGCCGGATTGGTCTGCGGGTCGGCGTCGATCAGCAGATGCAGGGTCGTGCGCACGATCAGCATGATCATGCCTGCCGGAAGGCCTTTCCCGGACACGTCCCCGATCACCGCGATCATCCTCTCGTCGGGAAGGGGAAGCAGGTCGTAGTAGTCGCCGCCGACCTCGCGGGCGGGGAGCACGCGGGCGGAGACGGAGAGGTTGGGCACGACGGGCATGGTTCTCGGAAGCAGGCTCCTCTGGATCCGGGAGGCGATCTCGAACTCCCTGGAGAGGCGGGAATCCTCCTGCAAGCGGTGGTACACCGCCTCGTAGTGGAGACTGAAGACCGCCTGTTGCGCGAGGAAGTCCAGGACGTGGAGGTCTCCGGCCGGGAAGGGGTCCCTCCCGTCGGGGGGGGAAAGGACCACGATTCCCAGGGATTTGCCGCGCGAACGGATGGGGGCGACCGCCAAGCGCGAAGCGCGGAAGACGTGGAGCGCGTAGTTCTGCACCAACCCGGCCGGTCCGATGTCGCGTGCCTGGTCGGATTCGCCCACGAGGGCCATGAGCACCTGTGCCGCCTGGCTGGAGGCGGGATCGTTGGCGATTTCCTTGAGCTGACCCTTGGCCAACGGGCAGAGCAGGCGTCTGGACAGGGTGCCCACCTCGGGGACGATCTCCTCGCGGTAGAGGAAAATCGCCCCGCCGGAGGTGCCGGTGCTCTGCATCGCGAACGACAGGAGCGCGTCCAGCCGTTCCAGGGGCAGGCTGTCTTCGTCCTTTGCCAGCCGTGGCCCCGTGGTGCTGGCCAGGAGCTCCTGGATGGCCTTGGGCTGGAGAGCTTCCCGCGCCCTTTGGACCCGCCGGGTGCTGTCACGGCGGATCTTGGAGAGCGCCTGGGTGGCGGTGAGCACGGCGGCGAGCATGGAGAACGGCAGCCACGCCGCCTTGGTGTAGAGACTGAACCCGAGGGCGGCTGCGGAGGCGATCCTCAAGCCCCGCACCCATTGGACCGGAGCGTTGGCCACGGCCACGACCTCGAACAGGAGCAGGATCGACCAGGGGACGACATGCGCGAAGGGATGGAAGGGCCCCACCCACAGCAAGGCCGCGACCGTGGCGGCCGGAAAGAAACCGAAGGCCAGGACCCTGCGAAGCGGGGCGAGGACCTTCGTCTGCCCGTACGCCCAACCGCTCCAGGCGGATCCTTCCGAAACGGCGACCTGCAGGGCGGCGCCCCCGAGGAAATTCCAGAGGCGTTCCCGTTCGGAGATCCAGGTGAAGGCGCCGGACACCGGCCCGATCTGGGATGCGACCTCGAGGAAAACGAGCAAGGACAGGGTTCCGACCTGCACCCAACCCGGCCACCACGAGCGACCCCGACCCGACAAGGCCAGACCCAGGAACGGCAAGGGAAGGAGCCAGAGCACCAGGTTGAGCGTCTCCAGCAGGTCGAAGGAGGGGTTCATCCAGTGGGGTCCTTGCGAAGCCTGTACACGAAGGAAATCACTTCGGCGACCGCCTGGTAGAGCTCGAGGGGGATGGGCCTGTCCACCCCGACCTTCCCCAAGGCTTCGGCCAAGGCCGCATCTTCGTGGATGGGGACGTGCGATTCCTTGGCCAATTCGAGGATGCGATCGGCCAGGTGACCGAACCCACCGGCGACCACCGCGGGCGCATGGTCGCTTTCCCTCCGGTAGCGCAAGGCCACGGCGACTTTCCGTTTTGCGGAAGGGGGTCTCTCCGAACGGGAGGACATGGTGAGAAATAGTACTGCATCGCGCCGGTTCCCGGGGAGGTGGGGAACGACTATTCCCGGCCCGTGCCGGGAAGGAGACGGCGGAGGAGGAGCAGGGCGGCGCTGGCCAAGGCGCAGAGCCAAAGGAGGAGCTCCACCCCCCCTCCGTGCCGGCCGTAGAAAGAGCCGGGTCCTTCCGGGACGGAAACGGCGAGCATGGTGTCGGCCATCATCCGCGACTTGGCCAGCACGACCCCCCGGTAGTCCGTTGCCCCCGAGATTCCTGTGTTGGCGGCCCGGACGAGGGACATTCCCGATTCCACCGCGCGAAAACGGTGGATGTTCCAGTGTTGGCGCGGTCCCAGCGAATTTCCGAACCAGCCGTCGTTGGTGATCACGACCAGGATCCTGGCCCCGTTGCGCAGCGCCATCCGCGCGAAATCGGGATAGACGAGTTCGTAGCAGATCGCCGGCGACCATGCCAGGGGAGTCCGCCAGACGGGCAGGGAATCCCCCGCGGTGAATCCGCTCTGCCCCAGCTTCACCTGGTTCAGGGCGGGAAAGACGTTGTCGAAGGGAAGGTGCTCGCTGAAAGGGACGAGTCGGATCTTGTCGTACCTGCGGACGGAAGTCCCCGACGAAACCAGGAACGCGGAGTTCAGGACCCGCACCCCGAAAGGCTTGGAGGAATCCGCGACGGCTTCCAGGGCGCCCACCAACACGGAGCCCCTGGAGGTATCGGACAGGGTGGCCACGCGCACGGCCTGCAGGGGCCGCCAGCTCCAGAAATCGGGAATGGCGGTTTCCGGCAGCGCCCAGAGGTCCACGGGACCCGAACCGCGGCGCACGGTGGCCCAGGTCCGGTCCATCACCGCCTGGAAATAGGCTTCGTCCCATTTCCTGGTCTGGGGGATGGACGGTTGCACGATGTTCACCCGCATCCGCGGACCGGGGACGGTTTCCGTCAACCGCGCCGCCCCGGCGCCGGTCCAGCAGGACCAGAAGACCAATGGGAGCCAAAGCCATTTCCGGGACAACTCCCGTCGGAAGCACTGGTGGAGGAGGACCGCCGTGGCGGCCAGCAGCAGACCCAGGCCGTATACGCCCGTCCAAGCCGCCCCCTGCAGCAGCGGGAGCACCCCGCCGAAATCGTATCCCAGGTGCATCCAGGGGAACGACATCTGGCCGTATCCCCGCACCAGCTCTATGCCCGTGAACAGGAACGGCCAGGCCCAGGGAATCCGGTAGCGGCGGCAAAGCGACCAGAGCCAGGCCCAGAGGGCTTGGAAGGCGGCGAGGTAGGCGAACAGGAACACCAGGCCCACCGCGATGGTCAGGGCCGGGCCCACGCTCATCACGTCGCGGATCCAATGGAGCGCGGCCACCTGGAGCACGAGTCCGGAGAGGAAGCCGCGCCATGCCGCCCGGCGCGGCGCCACGTCCAGCCAGACCAGCATCCCCGCGATGACGAACGGAACCAGCGGACCCAGGGGGAGAGGGGGAATGCAGAAGCTCTGGAGCGCGCCCCAGAGGAGGGACCAGATCAGGTTCATCCCTTGCCCAGCGGATGGAAGAGCACGGCGAATTCGCCTTTCGGCTGGGGAGGGAGTCTTTCCAGCAGCTCGGCACCGGTACCGAACAGATATTCCTCGTGGAGCTTGGTGAGCTCCCTGCCCAGGACCGCGCGTACCGTCGGCAGGACGGCGGCGAGATCCTCGCAGACGCCCCGGATCTGGTAGGGACTGCAGTAGAAGACCAATGTGCGGTCTTCGCCGATGGTGGCTTCGATGCGCCGCCTCCGCTCACCGTGCTTGCGCGGCAGGAACCCTTCGAAGGCGAAACGGTCCGTGGGGAGGCCCGAGGCGACCAGGGCGGCCAGGAGAGCGGAAGCCCCGGGGGCAGTGGTCACCGCGATGCCTTCGCGTCGGCAGGCGCGGACCAAGAAGAAGGCCTCGTCCGAGACCCCAGGGGTTCCGGCGTCGCAGACCAGGGCGAAGGATTCCCCCGATTTCAGCCTGGAGAGGAGCTCCGGCGTCCTGCGCTCCTTGTTGTGGTCGTGGTAGGGGCTGGTCCGGGTACGGACGCCGTGGTGCACGAGCAGGTGGGAGGTGTGGCGCGTGTCCTCGCACAGGATCTCCTCCACGGACTTCAAGACTTCCAGTGCTCGGAGGGTGATGTCGAGCAGGTTTCCGATGGGAGTGCTCACGACGTGGAGAGTGCCTTGCGCCACTGTTGGGGAAGAGTATACTTGCCGCATGAAACTGACAATCGCCCGTGTCGAAAACACGGCGGTCTTCCAGGTGGGCGGCAAGATTGGTTGGGAAAATTCGCGGGTGCTGGACCGCGAAGTCCGCGACGCCATCAAGTCCGGAGCCCGGTTTCTCGTGTTCGATCTCGATGCCGTTCAGTTCCTGAGCTCCGGCGCGATCGGCGTCCTCGTCTACCATCTGCGCAAGCTGCAGGACGTGGTGGGCGACATCTTCGTGGTGACCTCCAACAGCTACGTCCTCTACCTGTTCCGGACCATCGGATTCCACCGGGTGTTCGAAGGCAAGATCTTCTCATCCATCGAAGGAGTGGGCGAATGCCTGCGGGGTCGGGGAGAGGCTTGGCTGAATCCGGGGACGGGCGCGTGGAACGAAGTGGAAGGTTTCGACGGGGAAGACGACGAACGCAGCCTGCTCGAGGAGGGCGGATGAGTTCGCCGCTGCCGGGGCCGTTGTTCCCGGTTCCGCGTCTGGTGGAGCGGCCATGGGGCGGGACGGCGCTTCGGAGATGGGCGCGCGCCTGCGTCGAGGGGTCCAAGATCGGCGAAAGTTGGGAGCTGGGCCAGGTCGCCGACTTCGATTCCCGGTTGGAAGGGAGCGGGTTATCCTCCCTTTCCGAGGCCGTGGAATTGGACGGGGGACATTGGTTGGGTTCGGTCGGGAGCGCCTTTCCCCTGCTGATCAAGCTGATCGACGCCCGCGAGACCCTGTCCATCCAGGTGCATCCTGCCCAGGACGGTCCGGGATTCCAGGCGAAGAACGAATGCTGGGTGGTCTTGGAAGCTCCAGCGGGAGCGCACCTATACGCGGGAACGGAAACGGAGCTTCCTGCCGACGAGCTCGTCTCCCAGGTGGGTTCGGGAGATCTTTCCGGTTTGCGCAAGCTGCCCGTTTTCGTCGGCGACACGGTGATGATCCCCGCCGGGACCATCCATGCCATCACCGCAGGACTGGTGCTCGTCGAGGTGCAGCAGTCCTCGGACACCACCTATCGCCTCTACGACTGGGGCCGTGTCGGGACGGACGGAAACCCGAGACAACTCCACCTGGAAGCTGCCCGCGCCTGCCTGGACCCGCGTCCCAATCCCAGATTGAAGCCCGTGCCCGTCGGGGTGGATCCATGCCGGGAACTGCTGTGCGCCACCCCCTGGTTCGCCGTGGCCAGGATGCGGCCGGGCAAAGGCGAACGCCTGGAGACCCGGGACAGGTTCATGGTGCTCGTGGTTCTGGAAGGGCCCGTGGATCTCGTCTGGCACGGCGGACACAAGGTCCTGGAAAAAGGGCGGACGGTGCTGGTGCCCCGTGGGCTCCGATTCGAGGTCGCGGGGGGGCTGCTCCTGGAAATCTGGGTCCCGGACTGGGATCGGGACATCTTGGGACCGGTGTTGGCCGCGGGGCACTCCCGGGAAGCCGCGAACCAGCTTTCCGCGGGGATCCGCTCGGGGTGAGCGCCTCCCATCCGGACATCTCCCAGGAGTTGCTGGATGTGGTGGACGCTTCGGGACGGGTGATCGGTCGAGCCACCCGCGAACGTGTCCATCGGGAAGGTTTGCTCCATCGCGCCGTGCACCTGTTGGTGTGGCATCCCGACGGTCGACTTCTCCTGCAGAAGCGGTCCGCTTCCAAGGCCTGCTGTCCTGGGCTCTGGGACACTTCCGTGGGGGGGCACGTCGCCGCCGGGGAAGACGGGTTGGTGGCGGTGTTGCGGGAAAGTCGGGAGGAATTGGGAATTCTCCTGCGCGCAGAGGACCTTGAACCGATGGGCAGGCATCTCTTCGACGAGGACTCCCTGGATCCGGAATTGGTCGATTCCTGGGGAACCCTCCACAGCGGGCCTTTCGTTCCCGACCCCGAGGAAGTGGAGGACGTGGGCTGGTTCACCCTCGAGGAAGTGGACTCCCTGCTTTTGCGCGGCCTCGCGACGCCGCACTTCGCCCTCCAGTGGGATCTGGACCTTCGGTCGAGGACGTCCTGCCTGCCCTGACCGCCTCGAAGGCGC